>JAANMX010000193.1_pt1 | contig 80772 bp, 78 predicted proteins | sample 7279681 | NCBI WGS metagenome assembly JAANMX01 (sample SAMN14094542, study PRJNA606508) | bioreactor metagenome | isolation source: A lab-scale SPAN reactor treating ammonium-rich wastewater day 351 | place: Ireland: Galway | collected 2018-01-01
CGCCAGCGACGCCTCCGCGGCGGCTGCACTGTCGCTCGATGAGGCCCGCGTCGAGGTCGAGGCTGCGCTCGCGCAGTTGCGCGAGCGCCACCTTTCGCGGCTGATCGACGAACTGGTTGCCGGCGGCATGGCATCGTCGGAAGAACGCCAGCGTTATCAACTGCTTATGGCCATGCGCCGACGCACTTGATATAATGCGCGGTTCCCCGATGTTCGTCCGGACCCGCTCCTTCGACTCACCGTCGATCACGTTCGGCCGACACCGGACGGGTGGTCGCGCGGACGACTGCACGGGCGCCGCTCCGTTCATTGACAGGGCCGGGTCTGCGGCCTGCGCGCGCCGCGTCCGGGTTCGCATGGTGTGCAACACGTTTCCCGGGGGCCGCCCCCCGGATTCCTGACAGCGAGGCAAACGTGGCGAAGTCCGTCCGGCAACCCGCATCGAAGAAGGCGACTCTCAAGGTGTCCTCGAAGCTATCGACCAGGATCTCACCAAGGGCTGGCGCGCGCGCGACCGCCTCATCGTCGACGAAGAAGCCTGCGGCGAAGGCTGCAGCCAGGACGACGTCGAAGGCGACGGCAAGGACGGCGCCGAAGGCCGCTCCGAAGACCGCCCTCAGGGCGACCCCCAGGACCGCTGCCAAGGGGGCGCCAAAGACATCGGCGAAGACGGCGCCGAGGGCCGCGGTGAAAGCAGCACCGAAAGCGGCCCCCAGGGCGGCCGCGAAGCCGGCGCCGAAAGCCGCCAGCAAGGCCGTGAAGGCGTCCGCCGCGGGAGCCAGTGGGGCGGCCACCAAAGTCGGATCCAAGGCCACGCCCAAGGCCACGCCCAGGGTCGCGCCGAAAGCCGCTGCGCGGGGCGCGACCAGGGCGCCAGCCGGGGCTGCGGCCAGGACGGCGAAACCGGAGGCGCGCGACGCCGCGGGGAAACCACGCAAGGTCGGTGAGGCAGCCCTTCTCGAGGCGCTGCGACAGATCAAGCCGGCAGCCGTCGCGAAGGCCGAGGCGAGGGCGGCGCTGACCGCAAGAGATGCTGGCAAGGAGGCCGCGAAGGCCGGCGGCAAGGGCGTCCGCGGCGCCAAGGCACCGGTTGGGGCTGCGCAACCGGCTGCCGGGGAGACCCGGGACGCCAAGGGTGTCGGCCGTGCCGGGGGCGCAACAGGGGCTAAAGCCGTCAAAGCGGTCGAAGGAGTCAAAGGGGCAAAAGGAGCCCAGGCGACCAAGGCGCCCAAGGCCACCAGGGGACGCGCTCCCGCCAAAGGCGTCGAAGCCGGCGCAGAGGCCGAAGACCTGCTCGACGAACAGCCCGAGGGCTTCGACGAAGGCGACGAAGCCGAGGTCGTCCCCGAGGTGCCCGAAGTCGTGGTGCCCGCACCGGCCAAGTCGCGTCGTGGCAACCGCGCCAGGGAAAAGCAGTTGCTCAAGGAATTCGGCGGCCGCCAGGGCATCACCGAGGAGCAACGCGAGGCCACCCGCAACAAGCTCAAGCAGCTGATCAAGCAGGGCAAGGACCGCGGCTTCCTCACGTTCGCCGAAATCAACGATCACCTGCCCGAAGACCTGGTCGACGCCGAAGCGATCGAGTCGATCGTCAGCACCTTCAGCGACATGGGCATCACGGTCTACGACCAGGCGCCCGATGCCGAGACGCTGCTGATGGCCGACACCACGCCGGTGGCCAGCTCGGACGACGACGCCGAGGAAGAGGCCGAGGCGGCGCTGTCCACCGTCGATTCCGAATTCGGTCGTACCACCGACCCGGTGCGCATGTACATGCGCGAAATGGGCTCGGTGGAACTGCTCACGCGCGAAGGCGAGATCGAGATCGCCAAGCGCATCGAGGACGGCCTCAAGCACATGTTGCAGGCCATTTCGGCCTGCCCGACGACCATTGCCGAGGCGCTCGCGCACGCCGAGAAGATCGGCGCGGGCTCGATGCGCATCGACGAAGTGGTCGATGGCCTGATCGACCCGAACGCCGAAGCGGAAGACGATTTCGCTCCGGCGCCGGCCGTCTCGCCGGCCGATTTCGACGACGACGAGGACGGCGACGCCGCCGCCACCGCCAATACTGCGCGGCTCGAGGAACTCAAGCGCGCGGCGCTCGAGAAATTCGGGCACATCTCGAAGTGGTTCGAGAAGATGCGCGTGGCCTACGAGAAGGAAGGCTACCGGAGCAAGGCCTACCTGAAGGCGCAGACCGAGATCCAGGACGAGCTGATGAGCATCCGCTTTACGGCCAAGATGGTCGAGAAGCTGTGCGACACGCTGCGCGCCCAGGTCGACGAGGTGCGCTCGCTCGAGCGCGCGATCGGCGAGATCTGCGTGCAGCGCGTGGGCATGCCGCGCGAGCGTTTCATGCAGACCTTCCCCGGCAACGAGACCAGCCTGAAGTGGGCCGAGAAGGAAGTCGCCGGCAACCCGCCCTACGTCGAGGTGCTGCGCCGGAACATCCCCGCCATCCAGGACCTGCAGCAGAAACTGATCGACCTGCAGGCGCGCGTGGTGCTGCCGCTGGCCGACCTGAAGGAGATCAACAAGCGCATGGCGATGGGCGAAGCCAAGGCGCGCAAGGCCAAGCGCGAGATGACCGAGGCCAACCTGCGCCTGGTGATCTCGATCGCCAAGAAGTACACCAACCGCGGCCTGCAGTTCCTCGACCTGATCCAGGAAGGCAACATCGGCCTGATGAAGGCGGTCGACAAGTTCGAGTACCGGCGCGGCTACAAGTTCTCCACCTACGCCACCTGGTGGATCCGCCAGGCGATCACCCGCAGCATCGCCGACCAGGCGCGCACGATCCGCATTCCGGTGCACATGATCGAGACGATCAACAAGATGAACCGGATCAGCCGCCAGATCCTGCAGGAAACCGGCCAGGAACCCGATCCGCAGACGCTGGCCACGCGCATGGAGATGCCCGAGGACAAGATCCGCAAGATCCTGAAGATCGCCAAGGAGCCGATCTCGATGGAGACGCCGATCGGTGACGACGACGACTCGCACCTGGGCGACTTCATCGAAGACACCGCCACGCTCGCACCCGCCGACGCCGCGCTGCACGCATCGATGCACAACGTGGTGAAGGAAGTGCTGGATTCGCTCACGCCGCGCGAGGCCAAGGTCCTGCGCATGCGCTTCGGCATCGAGATGAGCACCGACCACACGCTCGAGGAAGTCGGCAAGCAGTTCGACGTCACGCGCGAGCGCATCCGCCAGATCGAGGCCAAGGCGCTGCGCAAGCTCCGCCACCCGAGCCGCGCGGACAAGCTGAAGAGTTTCCTCGAAGGGCAGTAAGCGGCGCTGCGCGGCCACGGCGCGGTTTGACTGCGTCGTGGCGATCGCGCATCATGACAGCATATCTATTGCTGTCATGATGTCATGCGAACCACGGTCACCATCGATCCCGACGTCGTGGTGCTCATCGAGCGCACGATGCGCGAGACCGGCGCGCCCTTCAAGCAGGTGCTGAACGACGCCGTCCGCGAAGGCTTGCGGGCGTCCGAAAGCAGGTCGCGGAAGGCGGGTCACGCCTATAGACAACCCGTCTTCGACATGGGTGCGCCCGCGGTGGACCTCACGAAGGCCACTGTGCTTGCCGGTGAGCTCGAGGACGTCGAGTTGATCGGGAAGTTGCGGCGCGGCCGATGAAGCAGCCGGACACCAACGTGCTGCTCTACGCGGTGAACTCGGCCGCGCCGCAGCACGCCACGGCGATTTCGTGGCTGCGCGACGCTTTTGCGTCGCCTGCGGGGGTAGGCGTTTCCTGGGCCGGCCTGCTGGGATTCGTTCGCATCGCAACGCATCCCCGCATCCTGCAGCGACCCCTGGCCATGCAAGACGCGTTGCGCACCGTGAACTTCTGGCTGGACCAGCCGAGGGTGCGCATCCTCCACCCCACGGACCAGCATTCCGGGTTATTGGGTGCCCTGCTTTCACGATCGGGCGGTGCGGGGAATCTCGTCACCGACGCCCATCTGGCAACGCTTGCCATCGAGCACGGTGCGACGCTCGCGTCCTTCGACAGCGACTTCGAGCGCTTCGAGGGCCTGCAGTTCGAGCGCCTTCGAGCATGAACAGCCGCGGCCGGAACCCCGGATGACCGTGAGTCCCGGCACCGTCGGCCCTGCTCAGGTTGCGCGATGGCTTGCGCGCGGCGCGCGCGACCTCGGCCGCGCGCCGCTCGCCAGCCTCGCGCACGGACTCGTCTTCACGATCGTCGCGCTGGCGATCCTCGGCATCGGCTGGGACCACGGCTGGCTGCTCGCCGGCGCGTTCACCGGTTTCGTGCTGCCCGCGCCGGCGCTCGCCACCGGCCTGTACGAACTGAGCCGCCGGCTCGAGCGCGGCGACTCCGCGACGCTGTGCGATGCGATCGGCGCCTGGCGCGCCGCGTCGCCCGCGCTGCTGCGCTTCGGTGCGCTGCTCGCGGCGATCGGCACGGCCTGGGTCGGGTTCTGCTGGCTGGTCGTGCGCGCATCGGTCGGCAGCGGCGCGGCCGCTGCGGGGGCTTCCTCTGTCGGCGGCGTCGACGCACTGCTGCACCTGTTCGCCGACGAGCGCGGCGCGGCGCTCTTCGTCGCGTGGCTCGTCGCCGGCGGCCTGGTCGCGGCGATCGTCTTCGCGATCGGCGTCGTCTCGGTGCCGATGCTGCTCGAGCGCCGCGTGACGCTGCGCGCCGCGGTGCTCGCCAGCGTGCGCGTCGTGGGCGAGCATCCGGTCACGATGGCGCTGTGGGCCGCGGTCATCATGGCGGCGACGCTCGCTGCGGCGCTCAGCGTCGTCGGCTGGGTGCTGGTCGTGCCGGTGCTCGGACACGCGAGCTGGCACGCGTATCGCGATCTCGTGGGCGAGGGCGCGCCGCCTGCGGGCACGCCCTCCGCGGCGCGCTGAACGGGCCTGCGCCGATGTTCGGCTTCACCGAGGAGCAGATCTCCGGGTTCGGCGTCACCTTCGGGATCGGCGCGTTCATCCTGTTCATGCTGTTCATCATCTGGCAGCTGGCGCGCGAGTCGAAGGCCGGCCGCCTGGGCACCTTCGTGCTGTTCTTCGTGCTCGCGTTCGGCATGCTCGGCTTCATCGCGAAGACGATCATCCAGAAGATCCTCGGCCTGTGACCCGCGCCGCGACTGCGCATCCGGGCTTCGCGCAAGGCGTCGCGGCAGCCTTCGGCGCGATGCTGATCCGGGGCGGCCAGTTGCCGATCGCCAGGGGCGCCTTCGTCGCGCTCGACGGCTACTCGCTGACACGCCTCGGCCCTGCCAGCGGCCACCTGGCGACTGGCCGATGTGTCGCTGGCCGGCGTGGCGGTCGGGATGTTCCTGTGGAACGCCGGGCTGCAACGCACCGGCCCGGTCGACGCGATGCTGATCCCGAACCTGATGCCGATCGTGACCTTCGCGTTCCGCGCGGCGCAGGGGGTGCGGTTCGAGGCGGTGGAACTGATCGGGGCTGCGATCGTGGTGGGGGCGCTTGTGGCGAACTACCTGCTGTTGCGGCAGGCGGCTGCTGCGCGATGGGACACGGCCGATTGCTCAGGACGCGGGGTTCCGGGTACGGAGCCCCTCGAAGCGCGAGAAATCCCGGTCGGTCGTCACCCACTCGCATCCCGATTCGATCGCCATCGCGGCGAGGTAGGCATCGGGAACCAGGTTGCCGCGCACTGCGTGGGCCAGGCACAGGCTCTGGAAGATCTCCCAGTGGCGCGGACCGGGGCCGACAGGCACGGCGTTCGGCTGGTTGCGCAGTTGTGTCGCGAAAGACAGCGCGTCCTGGAGCGGGCTCGGTCTGGCAAACACCTTGGGATGGGTAACGATCCGCACGAATCCGCTCAGCACGAGTTCCGAGACTCCGTAGGCTTCGTCGCCGTTGATCAGCGTCTCGAGCCACTTGCGGCAGGCAGCGTGTGCGGACGTGTCCTTGCGATGGGCATACACGAGGACGTTGACGTCACAAAGCAGCACCGCTCAGGATTCCATGAGATCGAGGAGGGACCCCGAATCGTCGATGTCCACGCCTGGAAGAACTCCCGTGCCATCGCAAGTGCGCAGGCGAACGGACTTGCGTGGGGTCGCCGTATTCCTTCGCGCGAGCGCTTCACGAAGTGCGTCCTCCAGCACGGCGGTCAGGGTCTTGCCCGAAGCCGCAGCGTATTGCCTGGCTTGCTTCAGCAGGTGCTCATCGAGGCGCACGGTAGTTCGCATGCATCAAAGCATAATGGCACGGCATCAATATGTCAAAGCACGCGTACGGTTCGCGACGAAGGCCGCGCCGGCCAGCTTCAGAGAGGTGGCCCCGCTCATCCGAACACGATCGGGGCTGAGATAAGCGGATCGGCTACGGGTTGAAGTACCGCGATGCAGGGATGCCCACCGCGGCGGGGGGCGTCGCTTGCGACGAACGCACGACCGCCGCGGTGGGCATCCCGTGTATTGGGACAGTGCCTGCAGCACGCGCTCGCGGTAGTGCTGCTCATGGTAGTCCTGACCTTGGTCGGTGTACTCCTTTGCCGCGTGCGCAGCTTCGGGCAAGGCATGAACGGCACATGAAGCGGCCGCTCAGCAGCCGTTCACCGCACTCCGCGCAAACTGCAGCCACAGTCGACCATGACTGCATCGCACCTCGAGGAGCACACCATGCAAGTCGCCACCACCCTGGCCTCCGTCGCCACCGTCGCTGCCCTGTTGGGCGGCACCGCCCTGGCCGGCGATCATTCGGAGCGCACGAATCGGCACGCCAGCCGCGCCGAGCGCATCGCCGCGGCCAACGCGCCCTGGCAGGCCATCCCCAACCTGGCCGAGGCCGGCATGCCTGGACACGGCTGGCAATACTTCGCCAACCCGCAGGCAGCGCACGCGGTCGTCATCAGCCCCGAGGGCCACTACTACTTCAGCCGCGGCAAGGGGCTGCGCTGGGTCGCTGCGGCGCCGGCGGCGATGGATCCACCGACGGCGCCCTGGCAGGCCGTCGAAAACGCGGCCCAGGCGGGTATGCCCGGTTTTGGCTGGCAGTACTTCTTCGACCCGGTCGCTCCGCGTGCGGTGGTGATCAGCCCCGACGGCCATTACTACCTCAGCCAGGGCCAGGGCTTGCACTGGATTGCCGCGGCGCAGCAGCCGGCCAGCATGGGTGCTGCCAAAGGCTGACGGACGGCATGGCTACGATGGCCTGGACAAACGCTGTCTTGCGCAAGCCGGATATCGGCCAACATGGCCGTCGCGCCCCGCCCAGGGCGCACGCCATGTCGGTCCGCGCGCGACGGACCGGTCGGGAGAATCGCGTACCCACAAGCAGAGCGATACCTCAGCCTCTTCAGCCATGAACACACGCCGCCACATTCCGCTGTCCATGCCCAACCCCGATCCGCAGGCCTGCTCGCTGGCCATGCGCATCGCCGTCTGCCAACGCGTGCCGCTGTTCGCCGACCTCGACGCGCAACAGCTGGCCCAAGTCAACCGGCATTGCCAGGCGCGCAATTTCGACGCTGGCGCGCCGATCTACGTCGAGGGCGATGCCGCGACGCACCTCTACGTGGTGGCTATCGGCGCCGTCAAGACCACGCGCCTGGCGGCGGACGGGCGCGAGTCGCTGATCGACCTGCTCACTCCGGGGGATTTCTTTGGCGCCCTGCCGGCGCTGGGGCAGCGGCGCTATGTCGACAGCGCCACGGCCCTGACACCGGCCTGCCTGCTGGGCCTGGACGCACCCGAGTACGACGCCGTCATGCGGGAGATCCCCCAGGTCGCGGTGGCCACCCTGAAGGGAGTGGCACAGCGGCTGACGCAGTCGCAGCAATCCATCCACATGCTGGCCGGGGCGCCGCTGGGGCAGCGCCTCGCGGCCCTGCTGCTGGTGCTGGCCGACAAGGTCGGCAAGGACCGGGGCAACGCCCTGCTGCTGGACGTGCCGCTGGCACGTGAAGATCTGGCCGCGATGGCCGGCGCGGCCACCGAATCGGTCAGTCGTCTGCTCAGTCAGTGGCAGCGCGAGGGTTGGATCGACGCAGGCCGGCGCTGGGTTGCCATCGTCGACACGGTGCGCCTGGAGCAGTTGCGCGATGGGATGGCCTGACCGGATGGCGTGCAGCGCAGCCTGCCGTTGATTGACGTTTCTCATGGAACGATCCTGGCCTGTTTTCCTACAGTCAAGACGTGCAACTCGATCGTCATTGACCAGGAGAAAACCATGAGCAACACGAACACCCGCACCACCTTGCGCGCCGAGGGCTTTTCCTGCCCGTCCTGCGTCGCCAGGATCGAGAAAAGCGTGGGCGCGCTGGCTGGCGTCAGTCACGTCAAGGTGCACTTCGCGTCGGCGCGCATCGAGGTCGACCACCACCCCGAGGCCGTCAGCGTGGACGACCTCGTCGCCGCCGTCGCCAAGGTGGGCTACACCGCGCGAGCCTCGGCGTTCTGACGCCGCACAACAGGCTGCGCTGCGGCTCGCGCGCTGCACCCCTCACACCACAGACAGCAGGTTTCCGCCAGGCGGCGACCTGTTGCCTGAGCTTGCCTCCAGATCACGAAAAGAGATTCATCATGAACAAGGTCACTGCCTGGATCAACGGCCGCTGGACGATTTCCGCCCTGTCCGGCCTGCTGATCCTGGCGTCCTTCGCCGCATCCAGGGGCTATGGCGCAGCGCCAGCCGCCAGCCTGCTGATGGTGGCCGCCGCCATCGTCGCCGGCCTGCCAATCGTGCGCAACGCCGCACGCGCGCTTGCCGTGCGCCACATCAGCATCGACCTGCTGGTGAGCATCGCCGCCATCGGTGCGCTGATCATCGGCGAGTACTGGGAGGCGGCGGCCGTCACTTTCCTGTTCGCCGTCGGCCACGCGCTGGAATCGACCACCCTGAACAAGACCCGCGCGGCGCTGGCCGAGCTGATCGCCGTGGCGCCGGATACGGCCGTCGTCATGCGCAAGGGCGAGCAGGTCGAGGTGCCCGCCGCCAGCGTCGCCATGGGCGAGGTGGTGCTGGTCAAGAATGGCGCCAAGGTACCGGTCGATGGCGAGGTGATCGCCGGCACCGGCGCGCTGGACGAGGCGTCGATCACCGGCGAATCCATCCCGGTGGAAAAGTCCAAGGGCGACCACGTCTTTGCCGGCACCATCTCGCGCGGCGGCTTCCTGCAGGTGCTGGCCACCGGCATCGGCGCCGACACCACGCTGGCGCGCATCATCCACCGCGTGGAAGACGCGCAGGACGCCAAGGCGCGCACGCAGAAATTCATGGACCGGTTTTCGTCCTGGTACACCCCCGCCGTCGTCGTGCTGGCGCTGCTGGCCGGGCTCATCAGCGGCAGCGTGGTGCTGGGCCTGACCCTGCTGGTGGTGGCCTGCCCAGGGGCGCTGGTGATCTCCATTCCCGTATCCATCGTCGCCGGCATTGGCCGCTCGGCACGCGACGGCATCCTGATCAAGGGCGGCGAGTTCCTGGAGACGGCGGCCAGGATCGACGTCGTGGCCGTGGACAAGACCGGCACGCTGACCAAGGGCCGTCCACAACTCACCGACGTCGTGGCGCTGGCGCCGGGCGTGGACAAGAACCAGGTGCTGGCCTGGGCCGCGCGCGCCGAGGCCGGCTCCGGGCACCCGCTGGCGCGCCCCATCCTTGAAGCGGCCGAGAAGGCCGGCATCCCGGTAGCCGAGCTGCCGGAGAAGCTCGAGCCGGTCATCGGCAAGGGCATTACCGCGCGCGTCGATGGCAAGCAGGTGCTGATCGGCAACCTGGCCTTGCTGGAGCAATTTGGCGTGGTCGACACCGTGGGCGCAGACCGCCAGGCGCACGCACTCGCCACCCAGGGGCGCACGCCGATGATCGTCGCCGTGGACGACCAGGTGCTGGGCGTGATCGCCGTGGCCGATGAAATCCGGCGTGACGCCGCCGCCATGGTGGCCGCGCTGCACAAGGCGGGCGTGAAGACGGTCGTCATGCTCACCGGCGACGTCAAGCCGGTGGCCGAGGCAGTCGCCGCCGCCACCGGCATCGACGAGGTGTACGCCGGTCTGCTGCCCGAGGACAAGCTGGAGATCGTGGCGCACCTGCAGCGCGCCGGCCACGTCGTGGCCATGGTCGGCGACGGCGTCAACGACGCACCCGCGCTGGCCACCGCCGACGTCGGCGTGGCCATGGGCGCCGCCGGCTCGGCCGTGGCCGTGGAGACCGCCGACATCGCGCTCATGGGCGATGACTTGCTGAAACTCCCACAGGCCATCTCGCTGGCTCGACGCACGCTCGCCAATATCCGGCAGAACATCGTCATCGCGCTGGGGACCGTCGGTCTGCTGCTGGCCGGCGTGCTGCTGGGCGGCGTGACCATGGCCGCCGGCATGCTGTTCCACGAAGGATCGGTACTGATCGTGATCGTCAACGCCATGCGCCTGCTTCGGCGCACGACCCCGGCGCACTCATCGCACTCGCCAACAGTGACAAGAGAGCCAGCTCAATCCGTGTGAGCGGGGGCATGCGATCATTTCCCCGGCCTCCGGCACCGATGGCCGGAGGCCTGGTGTCTATCCCAGCCGCTGCGCCGCTGCAGGAATCTTGCCAAAAGCCGGGCGCCCGGTGAATCCAGACGCAAGGAAGGTCAAAAGTGGTGAGCGCAGAGCCCCCTTGCAGCCTGAGACTCACATTGTGTTCTCGCTGAGTTTGATCGCCCCGCTTTTCGTAGACACCTTCGGGCCTCGCAATGAGGCGAACGGAGGTCAGATGGGAACGAGTCAGCCCCGACTTCGACAGTTCCTCGGTCGAGCAGCGGCGCATGATGCTGCGCGCCAGACGGCGTGGCCGCTCGGTGACCGCCCGATCGTCGGCGCGCCCGCAGTCGAGTAGCACGCGCATCTCCGAGCGGCGCCGCTCGGCGTTCCAGACGTTCTCGGCGAGTTGCAGGTACGACACCGTGCTGCCGTCGGCGCGCCGTTGCCTGGACTCACGCGGGTACATGTGCCCAACGCGATCGCCTGCAACGGGCACGAATCAACGGGTTCAGACCAATCCGTGTATCTGGGCGCTTGACAGAAAACGTCGAGGGCGACCCGAGGACAATCCACCACTTGGCGCGTGCTCAGGCGTCGTTTCGGCCGATTCGTGCCTCGAAACCGTCAAACCCGGGTCCTGCGGGCGAACGCTTCGCGAAGTGCGTCTTCCGGCACGGCTGTCAGGGTCTTGCGGGAAACTGCCGCGTGTCGCCTGGCTTGCGCCAGCAGACGCTCATCGAGGCGGACGGCAGTGCGCATGCATCGAGGCACCGACGTGATGCATCAATATGTCAGCCCATACCAGGGATTCGTCAGGATTCGCAGCCTGGTCGGCCGGACCCTCGACAACGTTGCGCGCGAACCCGCGCCGATCGACAGGTTGAAGCGCCGTGTCGTGGACGTGGCGAAGGCGGTCCGGGGCAGGGCGGCGGGGCGGTGCTCCAGAGGGCCGCGGCGGTCGGGTACGATAAGCGCCGCGGGCCTCTAGCTCATGATGGTCAGAGCAGCGGACTCATAATCCGTTGGTGCCGGGTTCGACTCCCGGGGGGCCCACCAGGAATCATGGCGTCCGCGTTCATCCTGCCCGGCGACGCCCCACCGCTCTCTCGTGGAAGGGCTTCGTGGTCCTCACTCACAGGGCGTGCGCACCGCGCGCCGGGCGCTCGATCGCCGCAGGCCGATGCCCGACGTCACCAGCAGGGCGATCGAGACGAGCAGGCCGGTCAGGCTCCTCAGGACGTCCGTTGCCGGCTCGAGGCCGCCGCTTCCGATGTATCCGAGACCCAGGTATGCCGACGTCCACGCCAGGCGTCCGACGATACCGAACGCCACGAAGGCGCCGAGGCGGTAGCGCCCGGCACCGGCAACCAGATTCACGGCCGAACTCAGGACGGAGACGAGAGATCGGCTGAGCACGACGCCGAGTGCGCCCCAGCGGTTCAGCAGACGCTCGACGCGCGCCCGCCGGTGGGGCGTCAGTCCGAGCCAGCGTCCTCGCCGCTCCAGGAAACTCCCGCCAAGCGCGCGGCCGATGCCGTAACCGGCGATGTCTCCGACCACCGATGCCGCGACGGCGACCATGGCCAGGAGCTCCCAGCGCAGTTGCCCCTGCGCGGCGAGCGAGCCTGCGACGATCATCGACAGCCCGGACGGCAGTGGCGCGCCGAGCGCACCCAGCAGAAGCGTCAGGCCGAGCGCCGGATACCCGTACACGAGAATCGCCGAGACGAAGTCGTCCCCGATTCCGAAGAATCCGTTCGTGGCTTCGTCGTCACGTGGACGCGCCGGGGCGGCGGCCACCGCGGCGATCGCCCGTTGCACGCGCCGGGCGTAGTCTGGCGGTGAGACGCCGGCCCGTGCCGCGAGGGCCTTGAGTGTCGTGTCCGGCGGCGTCAGCGGCGCCAGTCCGAGGCGTTCGCGCAGCGCCGCCCCGGGCGCACGATAGGTGGCGGCCACGTAGCGCAGCGTCATCCACGGACGCACGCTGCTCGCCTGCGGTACGCCCGCCTCGTACGCCGAGCCCAGCAGCGTCAAGCTGCGCCAGGTCCGCAGGCCCGCGATCGCGGTCGCCACGGTTGCCAGTGCCGCCAGCAGAATCAGCAGCCGGATCCACCAGCAGCGCCGGGAATCGGTTGTGGCCGGCCCCATCGCAAATCGCATGGTGCATTGTAGGCGTGCGGCGTCGCGGGTTGGCGGGGTCGAACGCGGCACGCCCCGGCGCGCGTGGCAACCGGCAGGCTCTTCAGCCGCGGCGACGCTCCCCGAGCAGCGCCGCGCGCGTCACCGGCCTGTGCAACTGCGTCAGCCACCACTGCAGTGCGCGTCCGCGCGCCGGTCGGTCGCTCTTGCGCCACGCGTAGCTCAGCGGGATCCGGTGTTCCGGGCGTTCGACGCGCTTGACGACCAGGCGGCCGGTATCGAGGTACGGCTGCGCCAGGCAGGTCGGCAGGAAGCCGACGCCCAGCCCCCGTATTTGTGCATCGACCTTGGCGGGCATGCCCGCGACGGTGAACACGTCCTGGCCCGCGAGCAGTCCGATCGTGAGGCCGTCGCCGCGCTGGATCGAGTCGGCCACCGCCACCGCGCGATGCGGGCGGATCGCGTCGTCGCTGAGCGGTTCGGGGGCGTGTGCGAGCGGATGATGCGGCGCCACCGCGAACACGAAGCGCAGGCTGCCCAGCGGCTCGCGCTGCAGTCCGGTTGCGGTGCCGGCGGCGATCACTGCGCCGAGTGCCAGATCGGCCTGACCGGAGGCGAGCGCCTCCAGCGTTCCCGACAGGACCTCGGCACGCAGGCGTAGCCGGGTGGGCGGGTGCAGGCGGAAGAACGCGTCGCACAACTCCATCACGGCGGCGCCGTCGACGACGCTGTCGACGGCGATCGTGAATTGCGGCTCCCATCCGGTGGCCACGCGCTTGACGCGGTTCGCGACCGCGTCGATGTCGGCGAGCAGCCGGGCGCCTTCGCGCAACAGTTCGGTGCCGGCCTCGGTGAGTCGCGCCTGGCGCGAACGGCGGTCGAACAGCAGCACGTCGAGGGCGTCCTCGATCTGTCGCACCCGATAGGTGAGAGCGCTGGGGGCCAGGCCGCTCGCACGGGCTGCCGCGGCGAAGCTGCCGGTGCTGGCGATCGACTGCAGCATCGCCAGCGCCTCCGGGGTGAGAGCGTTGCGTGAATTGTCCATTCAACACCCATTCATTCGAATAATTCGAATGATGCCAGCGAATCCGTCAGCCCCCTGGAACGCGCAGATCGTCCGAGAATCGACGTCATTGTCAGGGAGTTCCGGCCATGCTCACCGTTCGCAGATCACAGGACCGCGGCTTCGCGGATCACGGCTGGCTGAAGAGCTACCACTCGTTCTCGTTCGCCGGCTACCATGACCCCGCACACATGGGCTGGGGCAACCTGCGGGTCATCAACGAAGATCGCGTGGCGCCGGGCACCGGCTTCGGCAAGCATGGACACCGCGACATGGAGATCATCAGCTACGTGCTCTCGGGCGAGCTGGCTCATCGCGACAGCATGGGCAACGTCGAGACCATTCCGCCCGGCGACGTGCAGCGGATGAGCGCGGGCACCGGCGTGCAGCACAGCGAGTTCAATCACGCCGAAGGGCAGACGACCCACTTCCTGCAGATCTGGATCGAGCCGAACGTCACGGGCGTTGCCCCGAGCTACGAGCAGAAGACGTTCACGGCCGCCGACAAGCGCGGCGCGCTGCGCCTGGTGGCATCGTCCGGTGGTGCGCAGGGCTCGGTCACGATTCACGCCGACGCGAAGCTCTATGCCGGCCTCTTCGACGGCGGCGAGCGCGCGGAACTCGCGCTCGACCCGGCCCGCAAGGGCTACGTGCATCTCGTGCGCGGGGCGCTCGAGGTGAACGGGCAGCCCCTGGGCACTGGCGACGCGGTGCTGCTCGACGGCGAGCGCCGGATCACGTTGTCCGGCGGCAACGATGCCGAGGTGCTGGTGTTCGATCTCGCTCCCTGATCCTTTGTCCCCCCACACTCTCACGAGGGCCCATCATGTCGCCGACTCCACTGCAGAATCTCCTCGCGCTGGCCGGTCGTCTTTTGCTGGGCCTGCTGTTCCTGCCTGCGGGCATCGGCAAACTGACCGGCTTCGCGGGGACGGTGGGCTACATCTCGTCGGCAGGCCTGCCGATGCCGCAGGTGGCCGCGGTGGTGGCGCTGGTCGTGGAGATCGCCGGCGGCGCGGCGCTGGTCGCAGGCTACGGCGCGCGCGTGGCGGCCATCGCGCTGGCGGCGTTCGTGCTGGTCGCCTCGTTCTTCTTCCACAACTACTGGGGGCTGCCGGCCGACAAGCAGATGCTCCAGCAACTGATGTTCTTCAAGAACATGGCGATCATCGGCGGCCTGCTGACGATCGCCGCGTGGGGTGCCGGCGCGTGGAGCGTCGATGCGCGCCGCGGCAAGGCCTGACACCGGGCGCGCGCCATGGGACTGCTCGCGGGCGGCCAGTGGGTCGACGAGTGGTACGACACGCAGGCCACGGGCGGCAACTTCGTGCGCAGCCAGGCGCGCTTTCGTCACTGGGTGACCCGCGACGGCGCGCCCGGTCCGAGCGGAGACGGCGGCTTCGCCGCCCAGGCCGGTCGCTACCACCTGTATGTGTCGCTGGCCTGCCCGTGGGCGCACCGCACGCTGATCTACCGGGCGCTGAAAGGCCTCGGGGACATGATCGGCGTGTCGGTGGTTCATCCGCAGATGGCCGGGAACGGCTGGACCTTCGATCCTGCGCCCGGCGTCGTCGCCGATCCGGCAGGCGCGGTGCGCTACCTGTACCAGGTCTACCTGCGTGCCAGTCCCGACTACGACGGGCGGGTGACGGTGCCGGTGCTCTGGGACCTCGAGCGCGCGACGATCGTCAGCAACGAGTCGTCCGACATCATCAGGATGCTGAACTCGGCGTTCGACGACATCGGCGCGCTCGCAGGTGACTACGCGCCGGCCGAACTGCTGCCAGCGATCGATGCGCTCAACGCGCGCATCTACGACACCGTGAACAACGGTGTCTACAAGGCGGGTTTTGCCACCGACCAGGCCGTGTACGAGCGCGAGGTGGCGGCGCTGTTTCGTACGCTCGACGAACTCGAAGCGCGCCTGGCCGGCCAGCGCTACCTGCTGGGTGATCGCGTCACCGAGGCCGACTGGCGCCTGTTCACGACGCTGATCCGTTTCGATGCGGTCTATCACGGGCACTTCAAGTGCAACCTGCGGCGTCTGGCCGACTATCCGAACCTCTGGGCCTACACGCGCGAGCTCTACCAGTGGCCCGGGGTCGCGGGTACGGTCGACTTCACGCACATCAAGCAGCACTACTACCGCAGTCATCCGTCGATCAATCCGAACGGCATCGTTCCGGCTGGTCCGCTGCTGGCACTCGACGAACCGCATCGGCGGGGTTGAGCGGCGGCGACGGGCCGGTTCGCGGATGCGGATGACAATGCGTGTTCGTCCACGTGCAGAGGGCAGGATCATGAGGCGCGCAGTGCCGTGGGACGCTCAGGACAACGCCTGTTCGATCTCCGCAAGGTCGCGCGCGAGCCCCGACGCTTCGATGACGGTGCCGAGTTGCCGCTCGACCTGGGCACGCGAGATCACGCCGCGCACGCGCTCGGACTGCGCGTTGGACGCGGCTTCGATGACGAGCAGGTGATTCCTGCCGTGCCTGCGCAGCGTGGCGACCACGTTGCTCACGCGCGCGGCCTTCAGGCGGTCGAAGTCGATGGCGTCGAGCATCGACAGCGGCGTCATCGCGTCGGCCACGCACAGATCTTCGTAGTGCAGCTTGCGCTCCCGGACCGCGCGCATCACGCGGTCTCCGCGCAGGTCGGTCGTCGTGACGAGGCCCTGCAGCGACGGCATGTCGTTGACGACGAAGAGCATGTGAACGCGCTGGTGCGCCATGTATTGCTCGGCCTGCTGCAACGTGGTCGTCGGATCGATCGTGACCGCACGCACCTCGGTGAGGTCGGTCATGACGGCCGCTGCCGGAGAACGCAGCGTCACCGGCGCGGTCGGCGCGATCAGGGTCCGTGCCACCGAAACCCCGGGACGCAGACTGCGTGCGGGCAAGGCGGAATCCGGCAGCATGATGGCCTCCTCGATTGCGAGCCGATGTATAAAGTCGCCTCGGGCGACCTGGCCTTACCGGCCGGCCGCGAGTCGACGCCACCCGGCGGAGAAACGGCAGTGGAACGCGAAGAGGTCCGCAAGGCCGTGCTGGCGGCGATCGGAACGATCGCCCCGGGGGTGGACCTGCGGCGCATCGCCACCGACCGACCGTTGCGCGAGCAGGTGGGGCTCGATTCGATGGACTGGCTGAACCTGCTCGATGCGTTGGCCGAGCGACTGTCGATCGAGGTGCCCGAGTCGGACTACGATCGCCTCGGAACGCTGGACGCGGTGATCGACTACCTTGCTGCCCGCGGCACGGCGCGGGCCGCGCAATCGGGGCGCCCGGATGCGCGGGCGCCCGTGTCGCCACCAGCGCCCGCGCCACCGGGCGCCGTGCGCCGCCGCATCGGCACCGCCTGGGTCACCGTGCGACCGATCGGTCCGGACGACGTCGCGCTCGAGAGCGAATTCATCGGCAGGCTCTCCGACGAGGCGCGTTACCAGCGATTCATGACGACCGTGAGGGTGTTGCCGCCGGCGAAGCTGCACGCGCTCACGCACGTCGACCCGCAGCGCGACCTGGCGCTGGCCGCGACGGTGATCCGCGACGGGCGAGAGCAGATGGTCGGCGCCGCGCGCTACGGCGCGGATGCGTCGGGCACCGGCTGCGAGTTCGCGATCGCGCTGCTCGACGCCTGGCACGGCAGCGGGCTGGCGGGCTGGCTGATGCGCATGCTGATCGACAGCGCCCGGCGCCGTGGTCTGGCGTCGATGGAGGGGATCGTTCTCGCCACCAACCGGCGCATGCTCGAACTGGCGCGACAGCTCGGCTTCCGTGTCATGCCCGATGTTCACGCCCGCGAGACGGTGCGTGTCGTACGCCTGCTCCAGCAGCGGGCAGGCACGGCCGACGGGGCCTGAGCCGGCGCCTCACGACCGCGTGTGCGGAGCGTGTGTTGACGGATCCTGCCTGACCGCCGACCATTCGGCGCCGGTCAACGCGCGAAGCTGTGCGGGGGTGAGCGGAAACACCGAAAACGGCGTTCCCGCGGCGACCCACACCGTCGCGAAGCGGCGCAGATCCTCGTCGAGCACGAGCCTCACCGGGCCCGAGTGGCCGATCGGGGCGACGCCCCCGATCGCATAACCGGTGGCCGCGCGCACGAACTCCGCATCGGCGCGCGTCAGCGGTTCGCCGACGCTCGCGGCCACCCTGGATTCGTCGATGCGGTTCGCGCCGCTCGCGACCACGATGATCGCCAGCGCACTGTCACGGCCGCGGAACACCACCGATTTGGCGATTTCGGCGACCGTGCAGCCGATCGCAGCGGCAGCCTCCGCGCTGGTGCGGGTGGGCTGCTCGAACTCGACGACCGCGGCGTCGATGCCGGCGTCGCGCAACCGTTGCGCGGTGCGCAGGGCGGTAGGGTGGCGGGCGGGCTTCATGGCAGCGGGGCACAGATGCGGCCCCGATCATAGGGCAAGCGACAACGGCAGCAGCTTGACACGGAGCGGCGCCACGTATAGTCTATTCGAATGGACCGGTCGGTCTATTGTGGTGTCACGAGAGTGGCACCGCTCGATCCTTCATCACCGGACTCCGACGAGGAGGTGCGAACATGCGGATCGCGAAAGACAACGTGAACGTGCGTCTGGCCATTCCCGGCGCGGTGCTGCGGCAGTGCCTGGACTTCGGCGACGCGGGCGGCTTCGGAAAGATCAGCGGCGAGTACTTCACCCTCGCCGCCGGGGTCGACACCACCGAACTGTTTCGTGGCCTCGAAGGCGACAGGTGCCAGTGCCCCCACTGGGGGTTCGTTCTGCGTGGCCGCGTCACCACGATCGACGGGAGCGGCACGCAGGAGACCGTGGATGCCAATGACCTGTTCTACTGGCCGCCGGGGCACAATGTGCGGGTCGATGTCGATGCGGAACTCGTCATGTTCAGCCCGCAACACGAGCACAGTCGCGTGATCGGCCACATGGCCGAACGGGTGGCGGGTTCGAAATAGACGATGCACGCGACCCGACAGCGCCTGCTCGACGCCGGATTGCCGATGCTGCTGAAGCACGGCTACAACGATCTCGGCATTCAGGCGCTGCTGGAGGCGACCGGCACGCCGAAGGGCTCCTTCTATCATCACTTCCGCGACAAGGAGTCCTTTGCACTGGAGGTCGTCGACCAGTACATGCGCGGCGCCCACGAAGCGCTCGACGCATGCCTCGGCGACGAGTCCCTCGCGCCGCTCGATCGGGTGCGACGCTTCTTCGAGATGACCGGGCAGAGGTACCGCAGCGAGGGCTACATGGGCTGCCTGCTCGGCGGCCTTGGCCAGGAGCTGTCGGGCATCAGCGACGTGTTCCGCCACAAGATCGGCGAGTGCTTCACGCAGCTGGCCGAGCGCATCGCCACCTGTCTCCAGGAGGCGCAGGCGCGGGGTGACCTGCCGGCGGACTCGGACGCGATCGCACTGGCATCGCTGCTGGTCGACTGCTGGGAGGGCGCCGCGCTGCGAAGCCGGCTGCGGTGCGACCCGGCGCCGCTGGATGCGATGCTCGACTTCTATTTTCGCTCGGCGCTCGGCGCCTGCACCACGTAGCGATCGTCGGGCACGCCGGACGCGGCCGCGCCCCGGCGGATAGACTTCGGGCTTGCAGCCGGCGCTCGCGCCCGGCGTTTCGATGGGAGATCGCCCACATGCCTGGATGCCAGTCCGCCATTCTCGAGCCGATTCCGCCGTTGGCCCGCTACCTGAGCTTCGTCGCCACGCCGGGTGCCGATCTGCGCGGCGCGCTGCAGGAGCTGCCCGCGCTGGTCGACGGCGCGCATTGCGTGGCCGGATTCGGGCACTCGCTGGTCGCCCGCCTCGGTTCGGGCATTGCCGGTCTGCGCAGCTTCCCGGCCTTGCAGGGGACGCGTCTGACCATTCCTTCGACGCCGGCCGATCTCTGGATCTGGCTGCGCGGCGACGATGCGGGCGAGCTGTTCCATCGGGCGCGTCACGTCGAGGCGGCGCTCGCGCCGGCGTTCGAGCCGGTCGAAGTCGTGTCGGCATTCCGGCACGGTGCCGGCGACGATCTCTCCGGCTACGAGGACGGCACCGAGAACCCGCAGGGTGACGATGCCGTGGCCGCGGCCATCGTCGGGGAAGGCGCAGGCGCGCCGCCAGGCTCGAGCTTCGTCGCGGTGCAGCGCTGGGTGCACCGTTTCGACCTGTTCGATGCGATGAGCCGCGACGAGCAGGACGCGGTCATCGGCCGTCGTCGCGACGACAACGAGGAGATCGACGATGCGCCGCCCTCGGCGCACGTCAAGCGCACCGCGCAGGAGAGCTTCGAGCCGGAAGCCTTCGTGGTGCGCCGCTCGATGCCGTGGTCCGACGGCCCGCGTGCCGGGCTGGTGTTCGTGTCTTTCGGCAGCAGCTTCGATGCGTTCGAGGCGCAACTCCGGCGCATGGCCGGCATCGAGGACGATATCGAAGACGCGCTGTTCCGCTTCACGCGTCCGGAAACCGGCGCCTTCTTCTGGTGCCCGCCGGTGCGCGGCGGCCGCCTGGACCTGTCGGCGCTGGCGCGATGAAGCGGTACGGCTACTTCCCGGGACAGCCCGCCGTGTCGCCGGGCACCGAGCCCACCAGCTTCAGGAAGTTCCCGAACGGGCCCATGTTACCCATCGCTTCCATCGTCGGGCCGTCGAAGGCGAGGCGACCGAACATCATCGCCTTCATCGGCCCGTATTCGCCCCGGCCCATCTCCAGCCAGCGGTCGGTGTGCGCATTCATCACGTAATCGGATCCGGTATCGACCTCGTCGGCATTCGGGCCGCCGCCGTAGACGCACAGCGCCTTGCCGTCCTGCAGCGAGACGCGCAATTCCGCGGTCGGCGCCTCGCCACAGTCCGCGCGCGCGACCTGCAGGATCTTGTAGCCCCGTCCCTTGTCGTTCGTCACCCAGCCGCTTTCGACCAGCTTGCCGACCAGTACGGGGTCCTTGTTCCATGCGTCGCACGCGGATTTCGCCCATTCGGCGGACATCATCGTGGGCGCGCCCCAGGCGGGGGCGGTGGCGCCGATCGCGATCAGCGAGGCGGCCAGGGTGATACGAATCATCGAGTTTCTCCTCCGGTGGTCAAAGCGTTCTTGCGGAGAACGTGTCGCACTGCGACGCGCGCCCGCTTTCGAATCCGGTCCGGAACCAGCGCACGCGCTGCGCCGACGTTCCGTGCGTGAAGCTTTCCGGGGTCACGACCCCCTGCGACTGTTTCTGCAGCCGATCGTCGCCGACTGCCGAGGCGGCGTCCATGCCTTCCCCGATGTCGCCATCCTCGAGCCAGTTGCGCGCCTGCTGCGAGTGGTTCGCCCAGACGCCGGCATAGCAGTCGGCCTGCAACTCGAGCCGCACCGACAGCGCGTTGTACTGTTGCCCGGACGCACGCTGGCGCGCGCGGTCCATCTGCTCCATCGTACCGAGCAGGTTCTGCACGTGGTGCCCGACCTCGTGCGCGATCACGTAGGCCTGCGCGAAGTCGCCGGGCGCGCCGAGCCGCTCGCGCATCAGCTCGAAGAAGCCCAGGTCGATGTACAGCCGGTGGTCGCCGGGACAGTAGAACGGGCCCGTCGCCGCGGCGCCCAGTCCGCAGGCGGTGTCGATGCGTCCGCTGTACAGCACGAGCTTCGGCGGCGAGTAGGTGCGGCCCGCCTGCTGGAAGGTCTGCGACCAGACGTCTTCGGTGCTGGCCAGCACCACGGACACGAAGCGGCCGCTTTCGTCGGTGGGCGCAGGCGCAGGACCCTGCTGCTGCGTCGACGTGCCGGTCATCGTATCGATGCCTTCCAGCACCCCCATGATCATTCGCGGATCGACGCCGAACAGCCAGGATGCGATGAGCGCAACCGCGATCGTGCCCAGCCCCAGTCCGGCACGCCGGCTGCCCATGCCGCGGCGGTCCTCGACGTTCGAGCTTTCCCGTTCCCCCTGCCAGCGCATGGCGGCCTCCGTTCATCCGTCGGGGGCTCATCTTAGTTGCTCCTGCGCGCCAGCGCTCAGCGATCACGCTGGATCATCGCCTCCAGCGGGACCGGCCTGGCCGGCGCAGCCAAAGGCCTCGAAGCGCGCCTCGACGATCTCGCGCGCGGCGTTCTTCGCGGCGGCGAGCGCCTTGCGCACGCCGCTGTCGATGCCTCGCCGGATCTCCTCGACCGGCACGCCGCAGCGGTGCTCGACGGCGTCGTCCAGCCGCTGGCGAAGCGAAACGGGTGCCATCGGGTCAGGCCCCTGCTGCCGTGGAGGCGCGCTCGCGGCCGACGTGCGTCAGCACGAGGTCGGCCAGTGCCTGGGCCGTGAGGCCGAAATATGCGTAGACGGCAGCAGCCGGCGCCGACTCGCCGAACGTGTCGACGCCCAGCGCCGCCACGCAGCCGTACTGCGACCACCAGCGCGAGATGCCGGCCTCGACGCCGAAGCGCGGCAGGCCGGCGGGCAGCACCTCTTCGCGCCAGGCGGCGTCCTGCCGGTCGAACACGGTCGTCGACGGGATCGAGACGACGCGCACCGGCACGCCGCGCGTGCCGAGGATTCCCTGCGCCTCGATCGCCAGCGCGACTTCGGAGCCGGTGGCCAGCAGCACCGCCACCGCGCCGTCCCGGTCGGCGAGCACGTAAGCGCCGCGCCGGATCGCCAGCACCTGTTCGGGCGTGCGCGTCTGCGCCGGCAGCGTCTGCCGCGACAGCAGCAGTGCGCTGGGGCGGGCCACCTGGCCGAGAGCGCCAAGCCACGCGACCGCGGTCTCGGCCGCGTCGCAGGGGCGCCAGACGTCGAGGCCCGGAATCAGCCTCAGGCTGGCCGCGTGCTCGACGGCCTGGTGCGTCGGTCCGTCTTCGCCCAGCCCGATCGAGTCGTGGGTGAAGACGTGCACGACGCGCTGCTTCATCAGTGCGGCCATGCGGATCGCGTTGCGGCTGTAATCACTGAAGGTGAGGAAAGTGCCGCCATAGGGAGCGAAGCCGCCGTGCAGCGCCATGCCGTTCATCACCGCCGCCATGCCGAACTCGCGTACCCCGTAGTTGACGTGGCGACCACCCTTGTGACCGCCGCGCACGGCGCCGCAATCCGGGAAGTCGGTGAGGTTCGAGCCGGTCAGGTCGGCCGATCCGCCGATCAGTTCGGGCAGTTTCGGCGCGATGGCTGCGAGGACGTTCTGTGAAGCCTTGCGGGTGGCCATCGGGTCGTTCGACTGTCCGAAAGCGGCCATCACCGCGACCAGCGTCTCCTGGAAGTCGGCCGGCAGGTCGCCGCGCATCCGGCGACCGAACTCGGCGGCCAGCGACGGGAAGCCGGCCTGGTACGCGGTGAAGCGGCGCTGCCAGGCGCGGTACGCGTCCTCGCCGCGCTCGCGCGCGTTCCAGGCTTCGTAGACGTCCGCCGGGATCTCGAATGGTGGCCAGGGCCAGTCGAGCGCTGCGCGCGTCAGGCGCACCTCGTCGGCACCCAGTGCCTCGCCGTGCACTTTCGCGCTGCCGGCGCGATTGGGCGAGCCGCGGCCGATCTGCGTGCGGCAGACCACGAGGCTGGGCGCGTCGTTGCAGTCCGTTGCGCGTCGCAGCGCGGCGTCGAGTGCGTCGACGTCGTGGCCATCGACCGGGCCGATCACGTTCCAGCCGTACGCACGAAAGCGTGCCGGCGTGTCGTCGGGAAACCACGGCTCGACCGGGCCATCGATCGAGATGCCGTTGTCATCGTAAAGCGCCACCAGCTTGTTCAGTCTCCAGGCCGCGGCCAGCGAGCAGGCCTCGTGGCTGAGGCCCTCCATCAGGCAACCGTCGCCGAGGAATACCCAGGTCCGGTGATCGACGATCTCGTGGCCGACGCGGTTGAACTCGTCGGCGAGCAACTTCTCGGCCAGCGCCATGCCGACCGCGTTGGCCAGCCCCTGGCCGAGCGGGCCGGTGGTAGTTTCGACGCCGGGGGTGACGCCGACTTCGGGATGACCCGGCGTGCGGCTGCCGAGCCGGCGGAAATTCTGCAACTCGGTGATCGGCAGGTCGTAACCGGTGAGATGCAGCAGCGCGTAGAGCAGCGCCGAGGCGTGACCGTTGGACAGCACGAAGCGGTCGCGATCGGCCCAGCGTGGATCGCCCGGATGATGCTTCAGATGCCGATCCCACAGTGCGACGGCCATCTCCGCCATGCCCATCGGTGCGCCCGGGTGGCCGCTGCGGGCGTGTTCGACGGCATCTACCGCCAGCAGGCGCAGCGCATCGGCCATGCGCCGGGTGCGCAGCGGTCGGTTGCCACGACGATCGGACGGGGTCGGGACAGCGGCGAGTTGCGCATTCATCGAAGTCTCCGGGCGATGACCCGAAGACTCTAGGAGCCGCGCAGCCTCATTTGAAGTCAGGAATTCTTGGCATCGACTTCATCAAAACCTGAAGTCAGGAGTGCGGCTGAAGCGCAAAGCGCGCGCCGCCGCGTTCGCGCAGCACGCTGAAGCGCAGCTGCGGCCAGCGTTCCTGTGCCACCGTGATCTCGTGCGGCGTGCGCACCAGGTAGGTCGGCGCATCGGCGGCGTCGAGTGCCACGCGCGACGCATGCTGCTCGAGAAAGCGCGCCACCATCGCCTCGTCGTCGCCGTCGATCCAGCGCGCTGCGACATAGGGGGCCGGTGCGATCCGCGCCGCCACGTTGTACTCCACGCGCAGCCGGTGGGCGACCACCTCGAACTGCAGCTCGCCGACCGCCCCGAGCAGCAGCCGGCTGCCGCCGTCCTGGCGGAACACCTGGATCGCCCCCTCGTCGCCGAGCTGCGCGAGCGCTGCGCGCAGCTGCTTCATCCTCATCGGGTCGACCACCTCGATCGTGCGGAACGATTCGGGGGCGAAGAACGGCAGGCCGCTGAAGTGCAGCACTTCGCCTTCGGTGAGCGTGTCGCCGAGGCTGAGCGTGCCGTGGTTGGGAATGCCGATGATGTCGCCCGGATACGCCTCGTCCACGAGGTCGCGCCGTTGGGACAGGAACGTGACCACGTTCTGCGGGCGCAGCGGGCGCTTCGTGCGCGTGACGAACAGCGCCATGCCGCGCTCGAAGCGCCCCGAGCACACGCGCACGAAGGCCACGCGGTCGCGATGCTGCGGGTCCATGTTCGCCTGCACCTTGAAGACGACGCCGCTGAACTTCGGCTCGTCGGGCGCGACCATGCGCTCGTCGGCGTGCTTCGGCCCCGGCATCGGCACCAGGTCGACGATCGCGTCGAGCACCTCGCGCACCCCGAAGTTGTTGATGGCCGAACCGAAGAACACCGGCGTCTGGCGTGCGTCGAGGAACAACCCGCGGTCGAATCCGGGCGTGGCGCCGTGTACCAGTTCGAGTTCGGGTGCCGCGTCGACCCACTCCTGTCCAAGCGTCGTCGCCTGCGCCGGATCGTTCACGTCCACCCGTTCGGCCTCGCCGACGTCGCGGTCCATGCCCGGGCGAAAGCGCCGCACGCGCCCGATGCGCAGGTCGTAGACACCACGGAAGCGGTGGCCCATGCCGATCGGCCAGGTGAACGGGATCGGGGCCATGCCGAGTTCGCGCTCGATCTCGTCGACCAGGTCGAGCGGGCCGCGTACTTCACGGTCGAGCTTGTTGACGAACGTGACGATCGGGATGTTGCGACTGCGGCAGATGCGCAGCAGCCGCAGCGTCTGCGACTCGATGCCGTTGGCCGCGTCGATCACCATCAGTGCCGCGTCGACCGCCGTGAGCACCCGGTAGGTGTCCTCGGAGAAGTCCTGGTGCCCGGGCGTGTCGAGCAGGTTGATCACGCAGTCACGATGCACGAACTGCATCACCGAACTCGCCACCGAGATGCCGCGCTGCTTTTCGATCTCCATCCAGTCGGAGGTCGCGTGGCGGCTCGCCTTGCGCGCCTTGACGCTGCCGGCGATCTGGATCGCCCCCGAGAACAGCAGCAGTTTCTCGGTGAGCGTGGTCTTGCCGGCGTCGGGGTGCGAGATGATGGCGAAGGTTCTTCGCCGCGTGTACTCGGGGAGAGCTTGCATCGTGGGCCCCTGGGGGCCCCGAAGTATATGCGAACGGCGCCGCGCGGCGCCGGCGGATCAGAAGTGCGGGCGCAGCGCCTCGCCCCAGCCCTGCAGCGGCCCGAGCGGATTGCGGGTGACCTGCAGTTCGTGCAGGCTGGGCTGGCCGCCGAATACCGTGTAGACCACCAGGTCGTCGACGAACAGGATCAGGCCATTGAAGGTCCAGCCGGTGATGTTGGTCTCGCGGCGGAATGCGAACGAGTCGAGCCAGAAGTTGCCGATGCGGTCGCGCTTGATCTTGCGCACCGCGACCGCGTAGCCCGAGCACTCCTTGCCGGCGGCCAGGCAGGTGCGGATGCCGGGCTCGTATTCATCGGGTCGCAGTGCACTGCCGGCCGAGAAACGCTGGACGATCTCGGGGTAGGTGAGGATCGTCACCGCCGGATTGCGCCTGGGGTCGAAGCCACTCTCGATCAGCACCGACTTGCGGGTGGAGAACGGCTCGATCGCTTCGATCGCCTCGCGGGCCTCGTCGAAGCTGCGCCATTCCACCTGCGTTGCGTCCGAGGCGTCGGGCAGCAGCGTCTGGCAGCCCGCGAGGGTGGCCGCGGACAGAGTCACGAGGAGGGCAATTCGGCGAAACGCGGCAGCTCCGGGGAGCGGGGCAGAGACGGCGCGGCGCATCGTTTGCATGATGCAGTATCGGGCAGGCGCGCCGCGCGCGCCATTGCGCTGGGTCAAGCCGGGCCGGGTCGGGACCGGGCTCTGGAGCATGCCGGACCGCGCGTCGTACTGATACTCGGGTATCGGTCGGCCGGGGGAGAGAGTTGCATCGGCCCCCGAAAGGCGGAAAATGACGCTTTTCACCCGATGCCCCGCTTCGACCGGCCTGCGGTGGCGCACCCGAACGGCCCCATTTGAGCACGACCTTCGATTCCTTCGGCCTTGCCGAACCCATCCTGCGAGCAGTCACCGAACTCGGTTACAGGGAACCTACACCGATCCAGGCGCAGGCGATTCCGATCGTCATGCAGGGGCGCGACGTGATGGGCGCCGCCCAGACGGGCACCGGCAAGACCGCCGGTTTCGCGTTGCCGATCCTTCAGCGCCTGATGCCGCTGGCCAACACAAGCGCCTCGCCGGCGCGCCACCCGGTGCGTGCGCTGATCCTCGCGCCCACCCGCGAACTCGCCGACCAGATCCACGAGAACGTCCGCGAATACGCGCGGTACACCGGCCTGAAGTCGGCGGTGGTGTTCGGCGGCGTCGACATCAAGCCGCAGATCACCGCGCTGCGCCAGGGCTGCGAGGTGCTGATCGCCACGCCAGGGCGGCTGCTCGACCACATGGGCCAGAAGACGGTCTCGTTGGCGCAGGCCGAACTGCTGGTGCTCGACGAAGCCGACCGGATGCTCGACATGGGCTTCCTGCCCGACATCCAGCGGATCATCCACGCATTGCCGGCGCGGCGCCAGAACCTGATGTTCTCGGCCACTTTCTCCACCGAGATTCGCAAGCTGGCCGAAGCCTTCCTGAACGACCCGGTGCTGATCGAGGTGGCCCGGCGCAACGCCACCGCCGAGAACGTCGAACAGCTGGTCTTTCGCGTGGCCGGGCTCGAGGCCAAGCGCGCGGCGGTCGCGAAGCTGGTGCGCGAGCGGCAGCTGTCGCAGGTGATCGTCTTCACCAATACGAAGATCGGTGCGGGCCGGCTCGCGCGGCAACTCGAGCGCGACGGTCTGAACGCTGCCGCGATCCACGGTGACAAGACCCAGCAGGAGCGGCTGGCCACGCTCGAAGCCTTCAAGAAGGGCGAGATCGTCGTGCTGGTGGCCACCGACGTGGCTGCGCGCGGACTCGACATCGTCGAACTGCCGGCGGTCATCAACTATGACCTGCCGTACAACGCCGAAGACTACGTGCACCGCATCGGCCGCACCGGTCGCGCCGGGGCGAGCGGCGTGGCGCTGTCGCTGATGACGGGCGGCGACGAACGTCTGCTCGCCGACATCGAGCGACTGATCAAGCGCAAGCTGCCGGTCGAGGCGCTCGACGTCGGGCCGGCCGAGACGCGGCAGCGCCCCGAGCGGCGCGAAGCGCCCGAAGCGCGTCGCGAGCGCACCGGCGCACCAAAGCGTCGGCGCCCCGATGCCGAGTCGCGCGCGCCGCGTGCCATCGGTGTCTCCACCGATCCGTTTTTCACCGAACCCTACGTCCCGCAGGCGGCCGGGCCGGCCGGAGCCTCCGCACAAGCAGGCGCGCCGGCCGATGCGCCGGCGCGCGGATCGGTCGCCGGTCCGCGCAAGACGAATCGCCCGGTGGCGGCGTTGCTCGGCGGCGGCAGGAAAGCCTGAGGCCGGTTCACGCTGCGTTCATCCACGGCGAGCGCGCCCAGCGCGCAATCGCCTCGGACCAGAAGCCGGCGGGTGTCGCGGCACCGACGTCGCCCAGGCCCAGGAAGCCGAGCGCCGCGTCCAGCGCGCGTACGCCGTGCCGCGGATCGATCGGTGCGGCGCCCGTCTGCTTCGAGAGCTTCTCGCCGTGCGCGTCGACCACCACCGGCAGGTGCAGGTAGCGCGGCGTCGGCAGGCCCAGCAGTCGTTGCAGGTGGATCTGGCGTGCCGTGGACTCGAACAGGTCGGCGCCGCGCACCACATCGGTGATCTGCTGCCAGGCGTCGTCGACCACCACCGCGAGCTGGTAGGCCCAGAGGCTGTCGGCGCGGCGCACGACGAAGTCGCCCACCGTTGCTTCGAGGCGTTCGACCGATTCACCGGCACGCCGGTCGCGCCAGGCGATCGGTGCCGCGTCGACGCGCACGCGCCACGCGCGGGCTTCGCGGCCCGCGGGCATGCCGTGGCGACAGGTGCCGGGATAGACCAGCCCGGCACTGCGCGAACGCGCGTGCCCGCTGCGCAGCACCGAATCGGCGACTTCCCGGCGTGTACAGGCGCAGGGGTAGACGAGGCCGGCCGCCGCCAGGCGCTCGAACGCGGCGCGATACGCGGCATCGCGCCCGCTCTGATGGACGATGTCGCCGTCGTGTGCGAAGCCGAGTCGCGCGAGCGTCCCGACGATCGACGCGCCGGCCCCGTGCGCCTCGCGCGGCGGATCGAGGTCTTCGATGCGCAGCAGCCAGCGGCCGTGGTGCGCGCGCGCATCGAGATAGCTGGCCATCGCGGCGACCAGCGAGCCCGCGTGCAGCGGCCCGGTCGGCGACGGTGCGAAGCGTCCGACGTAAGACTGCGGATCGTTCACCGGGCAGCCCGTCCTCCTTCGTCCGTTTGCCTTCTCGCTTGCAGCCAGGCTTCGAGGTCGGCGAGCACCGCACCGCGCCCGGCCGGCGTCTCGTTCAGGATCTCGTGCCACAGCCCCGGGTATTCGCGGGCGACCAGCAGCGACGGCGGCGCGCGCCGCGCGAATTCGCGGCTGCCTTCGGGGTCCACGAGCCGGTCGTCTCCGGCGAAGGCGAGCAGGGTGGGCACCGCCAGCGTCGGGGCCGCGTCGAGCGCCTTGCGTGCGCCGTCGACGATGAAGCGGCCGAGCCGCGCGCAGATGCGGTCGTGCACCAGCGGGTCGGCGAGGTAGGCGCGCACGATCGCCGGGTCGTGCGAGAGTTTCGAGGGATCGAGACCGTTGCCGACGGCGACCTCGGGCGCCACGCGCGACATCACCGCAAGCAGGGCTTTCTGGAACACGCCGAGTCCGGGTGCGAGTGCCGGAGAAGACAGCACCAGGCCCGAGATGCGCTCGGGATGGCGCAACGCATAGGTGAGCGCGACCAGGCCGCCGAGGCTGTGGCCGATCAGCAGCGGTGCCGCCGGCATCGGCGTGCCGAGCGCGTCGATCGCCGCGGCCAGGTCGTCGACGAGATCGTTCGACGCCGCCAGCATGCCGCGCGCGCCCTGCGAGCGGCCGTGGCCGCGGTGATCATGGCCGCGCAGCGTCCAGCCGCGCGCCGCGAGCCATTCGCCGAGCGCCGCATAGCGTCCGACGTGTTCGCCCAGGCCGTGCACGATCACGATCGTGCGCGAGGCGGCGGGCGCCGGTGTCGCAGCTCGCCAGCACAGTCCGCGCAGTTCGATGCCGTCGGGCCGCGCGAGAGTGAAGGATTCGGCAGCGATCGTCATGGCGTCTGCGGCTCCGCTCAGTGCCTGCTCAATGAAGTCCGGCGGGCTGGGTTGCCGCCTGGGCGGTCGGCAGCGCGCGACGCCCCAGCAGCGTGTCGCCGACCAGCGCGGCCAGCACCAGCAGCCCGCCCTGGATCGTCGCCGCGGACATCGCTTCGCCGGCGCCCAACCAGGCCCAGATCGGGCCGAGTACCACCTCGAGCAGGCCGATCAGCGCCACTTCGTGCGGGGCGAGCTGGCGCACTGCGCGGATCATCAGGAAACAGGGGATCGCGAGTTGCACCGCGCCAAGCAGTGCAAGGAGCGCGAGGTCGCGTGCGCTGGCCCCGAACGGCCAGGCCAGCGGCGCAGTGGCGATGCAGCACAGGATCGCGCCGACCAGCACTGCGGGGGCCAGATCGACCTGTGCGTGCAGGCGCTTGAGGGTGACGATGTTGATCGCTGAAGCCACGGGCACCGCCAGCGCGATCGCCATGCCGGCGGGGCCGTCGACGCTGACGCCTTCGCGCACCATCCACCCGATGCCGGTGCCGGCCGCCAGGATCGCGAACGCGGTCGTGCCCGACACCCGCGTGCCGAGCACGATACGGCCGAGCAGTGCCGCGAGCAGCGGCGCCACGCTCAATACCAGCAGCGTGTTGGCCACGCTGGTGCGGGTGAGCGCGAGCATGAAGCAGGTGAACATCACGCCCCACATCGCCCCCGAGAACAGCCCCGGCCAGCCCATCTCGCGCACCGGCGCGAACGGGTTGCCGCGCTGCTGCCAGCCGAGAATGGCCAGCATCGAGAGCGCGCAGAACAGGCCGCGCCAGAAAGTGATCTCGAAGCCCCCGGCGGCATCGAGTTGGCGCGTGACCACCCCTGCGATGCTCCAGAGAAGCGCGCAGAAGGCGAGCAGCAGCGCGGCGCGCCGATGCGCGGCGTGTGGGGTGGGGAACATGGGTAGAATTTGCCGGTGAGATTCTACCCATGAGCGCGCCCCGCTTCGTTCATCTACGGGTCCACTCCGAATATTCGGTCAGCGACTCGATCGTGCGCCTCGACGCCCTGATCGGCGCGGCGCTTGCCGACGGGCAGCCGGCGGTCGCGGTCACCGATCTGGCCAACCTGTTCGGGTGGGTCAAGTTCTACAAGGCCGCGCGCGCGCGCGGCCTGAAGCCGATCTGCGGCGTCGACGCCTGGATCACCAACGACAGCGACCGCGACCGCCCGTCGCGGATGCTGCTGCTCGCGCGCAGTCACGCCGGCTATCTGCGGCTGTGCCAGCTCATCAGCCGGGCCTGGCTCGAGAACGAGTACCGCGGGCGTGGCGAGATGCGCGCCGACTGGTTCGACGCGACCGGCGACGACGGCGCACCGATCGGTGCGGCGCTGATCGCGCTGTCGGGCGCGCAGCACGGCGACGTCGGCCAGGCACTGCTCGCCGGCCACGTCGATGCGGCGCGCGCGCTGGCACGGGCCTGGGCGCGGCGTTTTCCCGACGCCTGGTTCCTCGAAGTGCAGCGCGCCGGCCGCGACGAAGACGAGTTGCACGCGCGCGCGGCCGCGCAGCTCGCCTCGGAACTGGACCTGCCGATCGTCGCCACGCATCCGGTACAGTTCATCGCCCGCGACGACTTCCGCGCGCACGAGGCCAGGGTGTGCATCGCCGAGGGCGAGATCCTCGCCAATCCGCGGCGAGCGCGGCGCTTCACCGAGGAGCAGTACTTCAGGTCCCAGGCCGACATGGCGGATCTCTTCGCCGACCTGCCCGAGGCGCTCGCCAACAGCGTCGAGATCGCGCGGCGCTGCAACCTCACGATGGAGCTCGACAAGCCGCAGTTGCCGCAGTTCCCGACCCCGCCGGGCGTCACGCTCGACGACTTCCTGCGCCAGCTCGCGCGCGAGGGCCTGGCCAGGCGGATGGAGACGCTGTTTCCGGGGGACGGTGACGGGCCCGGCGCGCCCGGCGAACAGCGTGAACGGTACGGCAGGCGTCTCGACTACGAGTGCGACACGATCGTGCAGATGGGCTTCGCCGGCTACTTCCTGATCGTGGCCGACTTCATCAACTGGGCGAAGAACAACGGCGTACCCGTCGGCCCGGGCCGCGGTTCGGGCGCCGGCTCGCTGGTGGCGTTCGCCCTCGGCATCACCGACCTCGACCCGATTCCCTACGCGCTGCTGTTCGAGCGCTTCCTGAACCCCGAGCGGGTCTCGATGCCCGACTTCGACATCGACTTTTGCCAGGAACAGCGCTATCGGGTCATCGAGTACGTGCGCAGCCGCTACGGCGACCAGGCGGTGTCGCAGATCGCCACGTTCGGCACGATGGCCTCGAAGGCGGTCATCCGCGACGTGGGCCGCGTGCTCGACATGGGCTACAACTTCTGCGACCAGCTCTCCAAGCTCGTCCCGGTGGTGCAGAACAAGCCGCTGTCGCTCGCGAAGGCACGCGAGACCGAGCCGCTGCTGGCAGAGCGCGAGCGCAGGGAAGACGAGGTGCGCGAGTTGCTCGCGCTCGCCGGGCCGCTCGAAGACCTGACCCGCAACGTCGGCATGCACGCCGGCGGCGTGCTGATCGCCCCGGGCCGGCTCACCGACTTCTGCCCGCTGTACAAGCAGCCGGGCGCCGAGGCTGGCGTGGTGAGCCAGTTCGACAAGGACGACGTCGAGGCGGTCGGGCTGGTGAAGTTCGACTTCCTGGGCCTGCGCAACCTCACCATCATCGATCTCGCGGTTGCCTACATCAATCGGCGGCACCCGCAATCGCATCTCGCGCTGCACGAACTCGGCTTCGACGACCCCCGGGCCTACCAGGTGCTGAAGGACGCCAACACCACGGCGGTCTTCCAGCTGGAAAGCGAGGGCATGAAGAAGCTGCTGAAGAAACTCGCCCCCGACCGGTTCGAGGACATCATCGCGGTGCTCGCGCTGTACCGGCCAGGTCCGCTCGGATCGGGCATGGTCGATGACTTCATCCTGCGCAAGAAGGGCCAGCAGAGAATCGACTACTTCCACCCCGACCTGCAGGCCTGCCTGGCGCCCACCTACGGCGTGATCGTCTACCAGGAACAGGTGATGCAGATCGCGCAGATCGTCGGCGGCTACACGCTGGGCGGCGCCGACCTGTTGCGGCGTGCGATGGGCAAGAAGAAGCCCGAGGAAATGGCGCAGCACCGCGGCACTTTCGTCGATGGCGCGAAGGCGCAGGGCTACCCGGTCGAACTGGCCAACAGGCTGTTCGATCTCATGGCGATGTTCGCCGAGTACGGCTTCAACAAGTCGCACACCGCGGCCTACGCGGTGCTCACCTACCACACCGCCTGGCTGAAGGCCTGCTTCCCGGCCGAGTTCATGGCCGCGACGCTGTCCTCCGACATGGACGACACCGACAAGGTGAAGCTGTTCGTCGACGACGCGCGCGCCAACGGCGTCGAGGTGCTGCCACCCGACATCAACGTGTCGGCGCTGCGCTTCGAGCCGGTGGGCGATCGGGCGATCCGCTATGGCCTGGGCGCGGTCAAAGGCACCGGCGAGTCGGCAGTGGCCGACATCCTGCGCGCGCGCACCGAACGTGCGTTCACCGATCTGTTCGACTTCTGCGCGCGCGTCGACCGCAGGCTCGTGAACCGGCGCGCGATCGAGGCGCTGGCGCGCGCAGGCGCCTTCGACGCGCTCGACGCCGACCGCGCGAAGGTGCTGGCCAACGTCGGGCGCGCCATCGACGCGGCGGACGCCGCCGGCGCGGCGATCGACCAGGCGAGCCTGTTCGGGGACGAGGCCGGCGGCCTGCCGAGCGCGCCGGAATGGATACCCGCGCCGGCCTGGAGCGAACGGCAGCGCCTGCAGGAGGAGAAGGCCGCGCTCGGGTTGTTCCTGAGCGGGCACCTGTTCGACGCGCACGCCGCGGAGGTGCGCGGCTTCGCGCGCACGCGGCTCGCCGACCTGCAGCCCGGTTCGCAGCCGGTCTGGATCGCCGGGATCGTCGCCGCGCAGCGGCCGCAGATGACGCGTCGCGGCAAGATGGTCTTCGTCACGCTCGACGACGGCAGCGCGGCGGTCGACGTCGCGGTCTACAACGAGCTGTACGAGGCGCAGCGCCGGCTGATCCGCGACGACGAATTGCTGGTGGCGCTCGGCAAGGTGAGCCGCGACGACTACACCGGCGGCCAGCGCATCGTCGCCGAGCGGCTGCTCGAGCTGGTCGGGGCGCGCCAGGAGTTCGGCAAGCGGCTGCGCATCCGCCTGAACGGCATCGCCGACGGCGTCGCGCTGCGCGGCGCGATCGCGCCGTTCGCCGTCGGTGATCGCGAGGGCGCGCCGGCGATCCCCGTGGTGGTCGAATACGGCAACCGCGAAGCTGTCTGCGCCATCGAGCTGGGGCCGCGCTGGCGCGTGCAGCCGCACGACGACCTGATCGGCGCGATCCGCTCGGCGCTGCATCCGCTGGTCGCGGAGGTCGAGTATTGAGCCGGCCTGAAGAGGGCGCGAAGGCCTCGGTCTCGAGCTGGGCGGTCTATCGCCGCCTGTTCGCCTGGACGCGCCCGTACCGGGGCGGCTTCGCGGTGGCGCTGCTGGCGATGGTGGTCGCGGCGGCCACCGAGCCGCTGTTTCCGGCGCTGATGAAGCCGCTGCTCGACCAGGGTTTCGTCGCACGCTCGGAGTTCCCGCTGTGGTTCGTGCCGGTGGCCCTGGTCGGCATCTTCGTGGTGCGCGGCGCAGCCACCTTCACCAGCAGCTATGCGCTGTCGTGGGTGGCCAACCGCGTGCTGGTCGACATCAGGCGCGAGATGTTCGCGCGCATGATGAGGCTGCCCGCTGCCGAATTCGAGCGCGAGGCTTCGGGGATGCTGATCTCGCGGATCGTTTTCGAGGTCACGAACGTCACCGCCGCGGTGACGCGCGCGCTCACCGTGCTGGTGCGCGATTCGCTGGTGATCGTCGGCCTGCTGGGCTGGCTGTTCCATCTGAACTGGCGGCTCACGCTGGTTGCGCTCGCACTGATCCCGGTGGTGGCGCTGGTGGTGGCGCTGTACAGCCGGCGCATGCGCCAGCTCAGCCGGCGCAGCCTCGAATACACCGGAGAACTCACCCGGGTGGTCGAGGAAGCCGTGCACGGCTACAAGGTCGTCAAGATCTTCGGCGGCTACGGTGAACAGGCGCGGCTGTTCGGGCGCGCCAGCGAGAAGTTGCGCGGCTTCGCGATGCGCATGACGGTGGCCGGCAGCGCGACCGTGCCGATCACGCAGCTGTGCGCGGCGGTTGCGGTGGCGATCGTCGTCACGATCGCGCTGGTGCAGTCGATGGACAACCAGACCACCGTGGGCGGTTTCGTCTCGTTCATCACCGCGATGCTGATGCTGCTCGCCCCGCTCAAGCACCTGGCCGACGTCAATGCGCAGCTGCAGCGCGGACTGGCCGCGGCCGAGTCGGTCTTCCAGCTTCTCGACAAGGGCGAGGAGGAAGACCACGGCACCCGGCAGCTCGGTCGCGCACGCGGTGAACTCGCGTTCGAGCAGGTGTCGTTTCGCTATCCGGGTGCGGCCTCCGAGGCGCTGCGCGGCATCGACGTGCGCGTGCGCGCCGGCGAGGTGGTGGCGCTGGTCGGCGCCTCGGGCGCCGGCAAGACGACGTTGCTGAACCTGCTGCCGCGCTTCATCGAGCCCACGTCCGGCCGGATCACCATCGACGGCGTGCCGCTGCCCGAACTGCGCCTGGCCGATCTGCGCCGGCAGTTCGCGCTGGTGAGCCAGGAGGTGGTGCTGTTCAACGACAGTATTCGCGCCAACGTCGCGTTCGGCTCGGAGAACGAGGCCGACGACGCCCGCATCCGCGCGGCGCTCGAGGCGGCGGTGCTCGACACCGCGGTCCATGCGCTGCCCGGGGGGCTGGATGCATCGGTCGGCGAGCGTGGCACGCGGCTGTCGGGCGGCCAGCGCCAGCGGCTCGCACTGGCGCGCGCGATCGTCAAGGACGCGCCGATCCTGCTGCTCGACGAGGCGACTTCGGCGCTCGATTCCGGAACCGAGCGCGAGGTGCAGCTCGCGCTCGAGCGCACGATGCGCGGGCGCACCACGCTGGTGATCGCGCACCGGCTCTCGACGATCGAACGGGCCGACCGCATCCTGGTGTTCGAACAGGGACGGATCGTCGAACAGGGCACGCACGCCGCGCTGCTCGCGGCCGACTCGCTGTACGCACGCCTGTACCGGATCCAGTACGGCAACCCGCCATCCTGAAGGAGAATACCGCCATGACACAGGCTGTCGATCGCTACCCGGTGGCCACGCTGGCCGGGTTGCCCGAGGATATCCGCGCGCGCGTCGTTGCGGTGCAGGAGAAATCGGGCTTCGTGCCGACGGTGTTCCTGAAGCTTGCTCGCCGGCCCGACGAATTCCGCGCGTTCTTCGCCTACCACGATGCGTTGATGCTGCGCGAGAACGGCCTGTCGAAGGGCGAGAAGGAGATGATCGTCGTGGCGACCAGCGGCGCCAACGGCTGCCTGTACTGCGTGGTCGCGCACGGAGCGATCCTGCGCATCTACGAGAAGAACCCGCTGATCGCCGACCAGCTCGCCACCAGCTGGCGCAAGGCCGGCCTGACGCCGCGCCAGCATGCGATGATCTCGTTCGCGATGAAGGTCTCGCTGCACTCGACCGAGATCGACGAGAGCGACTTCGCGGAACTGCACCGGCACGGGTTCAGTGACGAGGACGCCTGGGACATCGGAGCGATCGCAGCGTTCTTCGCGTTGTCGAACCGCATGGCGAACCTGTCGGGCATGATGCCGAATCCCGAGTTCTACCTGCTCGGGCGCGTGCCGAAACCGAAGCCCTGAACGAAGAGGAGGCCGACGATGGAACCGACTGCTGCCGACGAAGCACGAAACACCGACGCCAGGCGCCTGGCGACGATCTGCTATGCCCTCTACGCGGTCTCGTGCCTGGTCGGCGTCACCGCGATCGCCGCGATCATCGTCAACTACCTCAAGCGCGACGACGTCTCCGGAACCTGGGTGGCGAGCCACTTCGAGTGGCAGATCAAGACCTTCTGGTACGGACTGGCCGGTGCCGTCGTGTCGTGGCTGCTGATGTTCGTGCTGATCGGTTTTCCGCTGCTGCTGGCGGTGGGTGTCTGGGTCATCTACCGCATCGTCAAGGGGTGGCTCGCGCTGGCCGACGGCAAGCCGGTCGACGCGTCGAAGCTGGTGTGAGGCGCTACATCAGCACGATGTCGTACTGCTCCTGCAGGTACAGCGTCTCGACCTGCAGCGCGATGCGCTTGCCGATCAGGTCGCCGAGCGCGGCGAGCGGCTGTGCTTCCTCCTCGAGGAACAGATCGATCACGTCCTGCGAGGCGACGATGCGGAATTCACGCGGATTGAACTGCCGCGCCTCGCGCTGGATTTCGCGCAGGATCTCGTAGCAGACGGTGCGCGCAGTCTTCACCTGGCCCTTTCCTTCGCAGGTCGGGCAGGGTTCGAGCAGCAGATGCGCGAGCGACTCGCGGGTGCGCTTGCGCGTCATCTCGACCAGCCCGAGCGACGTGAAGCCGTTCACGCCCGACCGCGTGCGGTCGCGCGCCAGCGCCTTGCGCAGTTCCTGCAGCACCTGCTCGCGGTGCTCGCCGCTGGCCATGTCGATGAAGTCGGCGATGATGATGCCCCCCAGGTTGCGCACGCGCAACTGGCGCGCGATCGCATGGGCCGCCTCGAGGTTGGTGCGGAAGATCGTGTCGTCGAAGTTGCGACCGCCGATGTAGCCGCCCGTGTTCACGTCGATCGTGGTCATCGCCTCGGTCTGGTCGATGATCAGGTAGCCGCCCGACTTCAGGTCGACGCGGCGCGACAGCGCCCTGGCGATCTCGCCTTCGACACCGTGCAGTTCGAACAGCGGGCGTTCCCCGACGTACTGGCGCAGGCGCCCGGCCATGGCCGGCATGTAGGTGCGGGCGAACTCCGACAGCTCGGCCAGCGCCTCGGGTGAATCGACCAGGATCGTTGCCGTGGATTCTCCGGCAATGTCGCGCAACACGCGCTGGCCGAGGCTGAGCTCCTGGTAGAGCAGCGCGGGCGCGGATTCGCGGCGGCTGCCGTCGAGGATCTGTCGCCAGCGCTGCCGCAGGTAGGCGATGTCGGCTTCGAGCTCGGACTCGCCGGCGTCTTCGGCGGAGGTGCGGATGATGAAGCCGCCTTTCTCGTCGGCAGGCATCAGCGCCTGCAGCCGGCTGCGCAGCAACTGGCGTTCGGTCTCGTCTTCGATGCGTTGCGACACCCCGATGTGCGGATCCTGTGGCAGGTAGACCAGTAGCCGGCCGGCGACGCTGATCTGCGTCGACAGCCGCGCGCCCTTGGTGCCCAGCGGATCCTTGACGACCTGCACCAGCAGTGGCTGGCCCTCGAACAGCAGTTTCTCGATCGGCGCGGGGTGGGGGCTGCCGGAGCCCGTGCCGCTGCGCGACTGCCAGAGATCGGCCACGTGCAGGAAGGCGGCGCGTTCCAGGCCGATGTGGATGAACGCCGACTGCATGCCCGGCAGCACGCGCGAGACCTTCCCGAGATAGACGTTGCCGACCAGCCCGCGGGTGGCCGCGCGCTCGATGTGAAGCTCCTGGGTGGCACCCTGCTGGACGACGGCCACGCGCGTCTCGTGCACGGTGTGGTTGACGAGGATCTCTTCGGTCATCGCTGCGACTGGCCAGCCCCGCGCAGCAGCCGGGACGTCTCGTACAGGGGGAGGCCCATGATACCGGAGTGGCTGCCGTCGATGCGGCGCACGTGGCGCGCCGCGTCGCCCTGGATCGCGTAAGCGCCGGCCTTGTCCATCGGTTCGCCACTGGCGACGTAGGCGTCGATCCAGGCGCCGGGCAGGCGGGCGAAAGTCACCCGCGAGACGTTCAGCGCCAATGCGATGCGTGCGCCGTGCACCACGGCCACGGCACTCAGCACGCGGTGCGTGCGACCCGACAGCAGGCGCAGCATCCGTGCGGCGTCGGCCGCGTCGACCGGCTTGCCCAGGATCTGCCCGCCGATCGCGACGGTGGTGTCGCTGGCGATGATCGGCGCCGCGGGCAGCGCACGGCGCGCGAGCCGCGCGCGCGCCGCGCCCGCCTTGGCCAGTGTCACCCGCCGCACATAGGCGGCCGGTGATTCGCCGGCGTGCACCACCTCCAGCCTCTCGGCGTCTTCGTCGTCGTCGGCAGGCAGCGGCTCGAAGCGCACGCCGATCTGGCGCAGCAGCGCCTGGCGGCGCGGGCTCTTCGATGCGAGGTAGACAAAGGGTTCGGTCACGGGTTCGGGCGCATGGGGAGGCAGGGGCGTCACTCGCGATGATAGGGATGCCCGGCGAGGATCGCCCAGGCGCGATACAGCTGTTCGGCCAGCAGCACGCGCACCAGCGGGTGCGGCAGCGTCAGGCTGGACAGGCGCAGCGTCTCGTCGGCCTCGCGTGCGAGTCCGGCATCGAGTCCGTCGGGGCCGCCAACGACGATCGCCACCGGACGCGCCTCGTCGCGCCAGGCGGCCACGCGTTGCGCGAACTGGCGGGTGTCGAGATTGCGGCCGCGCTCGTCGAGGACGACCCGTCGCGCATCTGCGGGCAGCGTCGCGCGGATGCGCGCGGCCTCGCGCTGCGCCCATGCGCCGGCGTGGCCCGAGGCGCCCCGTGGCTCGGCGCGCACTTCGCGCCATTCGACGCGCCAGTCACCCGGCAGGCGCCGCGCATAGTCGTCGACCGCGGCACCGACCCAGGCCGGCATCTTCGTGCCGACCGCGACGACGCGGATCAGCACCGTCGCGGCTTCTCAGCCCGCAGCGGCGCGTGCGCTGCGCTTGCGCGGCGCGGCGGCGGGCGTCTTTGCAGCGGGCTTGCCTGCGGCCTGCTGCTTCGCAGCGGTCGGCTTCGCGACGACGCGCCCTGGCGTTGCCCCGCCTGCGGCCGGCGCGGCGCCGACGCGCATGCGCACCGGCCTGGCGCCCCACAATTCCTCGAGGTTGTAGTAAGCGCGGATCGCCGGCTGCATGACGTGGACGACCACGTCTCCGAGGTCGACGAGGACCCACTCGCCGGTGTCGGCGCCTTCGGTCGAAGTGATCGCTCCGCCGGCCTCCTTGACCTTGTCGCGCACGTGCGCCGCGAGCGCCCGGGTCTGGCGATTCGAGGTGCCGGTGGCGATGACGACGCGGTCGAAGAGTTCGGTCTGGCCGGTGGTGTCGAAGACCCGGACGTCCCGGGCCTTGATGTCGTCGAGGGCGTCGACGACGATGCGTTGAAGCTTTCTGAGATCCATCCGGTTCCTTCGGGCCCGCGCGCCGTACTCTAGCGCGAGCCCGCGTCGGCGCGATACAGTCGATGTCGATCAATATAGTCGAGAACCGCGGGCGGCAACAATTCGGCCGGCCGCTCGCCTTGCGCCAGCCGTGCGCGCAGCGCAGTGCCCGAGATCGGCACCGGCGGCATCCTGAAGAAGACGATCGCGCCCGACGGGGCATCGGGCAAGGCGTCGCGGCCATGCTCGGCGAGCAGCGCTTCGACCGGCGCATCGAGCGCCGTCAGCGGGTGTGTGCCACGCTGCGTCGCGGCGATGTGCGCGTGCTGCAGCAGCTCGCGATAGCGATGCCAGGTGGCCAGGTTGCGCAACTGGTCGCTGCCGAGCACGAGCACGAGGGCCGGTTCGGGCCCGAGCCCGGCGCGCAGGTCGATCAGCGTGTCGATCGTATAGCTGGGCCCGGTGCGCTGCAGTTCGCGTTCGTCGACGACGAAGCCGGGCGTCGAGCCGACTGCCAGGCGCACCATTTCGAGGCGCGCCGCGGCATCCACCCCCGATCCGGCTTTCTGCCACGAATGCCCGCTGGGCACGAAGCGCAGCTCGTCGAGCCGCAGCGCCTCGCGGGCGGCGCGCGCCAGCGCCAGATGGCCCACATGGATCGGGTCGAACGTGCCGCCCAGCAGGCCGATGCGCCGACGCGCAGTCGTGTCGGCCCGGTGTGCGCTTCCGGCGCCCATCGATTCCGGGTTCACGCAGGATGGCTCGTGGCGCCCTCAGACCCAGTCGCGCGGAACGAGGAATTCGTACAGCCGCGCTTCGGGTGATCCGGGCTCCGGATGCCAGTCGTAGCGCCAGCAGGCGAGCGGTGGCATCGAGCACAGGATCGACTCGGTACGCCCGCCCGACTGCAGGCCGAACAGCGTGCCGCGGTCGTGGACCAGGTTGAACTCGACGTAGCGGCCGCGGCGATACGTCTGGAAGTCGCGCTCGCGCTCGCCCCAGGGTTCGTCGCGGTGTCGCACGACGATTGGTGCGTAGGCCTCGAGGAACGCGTCGCCGACCGAGCGCACCAGCGCGAACGAGCGTTCGAAGCCGGGCTCGTCGAGATCGTCGAAGAAGATGCCCCCGACACCGCGCGGTTCGTTGCGGTGCTTCAGGAAGAAGTAGTCGTCGCACCATTTCTTGAAGCGTGGATGCAGGTCGGCGCCGAACGGCTCGAGCGCCTGCCGGCACACGCTGTGGAAGCGCACGATGTCTTTCTCGAACGGGTAGCAGGGCGTGAGGTCCATGCCGCCACCGAACCACCAGACCGGATCGCAGCCCCCGGCAGCCGGCGCGACGAAGAAGCGCACGTTCAGGTGCACCGTGGGCACGTAGGGGTTGCGCGGATGGATCACCAGCGACACGCCCATGGCCTCGAACGCCCGACCGGCGAGCGCGGGGCGATGCGCGCTCGCCGACGCCGGCAGGCGCGCGCCGTGCACGTGCGAGAACAGCACCCCGCCACGCTCGAACACGTTGCCGTCCTCGATCACCCGGGTGATGCCGCCCCCGCCTTCCGTGCGCTGCCAGGCGTCGGTGCGAAACGGCAGGCCGTCGATCTCCTCGAGTCCGGCGACGATACGGCGTTGCAGGCCGAGCAGGTACTCGCGAACTGCGCCGGCGTCGAGGTCGGGCGCCACCGCGCGGCCGGGCGCAACGCTCATCGTGTCGCTCCGCGACCGATCGCCAGATGTCCGATGTCGTGGCGGTACTGCATGCCGGCGAAGCGGATCGTCTCGACGGCGCGGTAGGCACGCGCCTGGGCCATCTTGACCGAGTCGCCGAGCGCGGTCACGCACAGGACGCGCCCGCCCGAGGTGAGCGTGCGCGCTCCCTCGGCAACCGTGCCGGCATGGAACACCAGGCAGTCGTCGTCGATCACGCTGCCGTTGCCAGGAAGCCCCGAGATCTCGTCGCCCTTGCGCGGCGCATCGGGATAGCCGTCGGCGGCCAGCACCACGCCGAGCGCGGTGCGGCGGTCCCATTCGATGGTGGCCGCATCGAGCGTGCCCGCGAGCGCGTGCTCGAAGACCGCGACGAGGTCGCTCTTGACGCGGGCCATGATCGGCTGCGTTTCCGGGTCGCCCATCCGGCAGTTGAACTCGAGCGTGCGCGGTTGACCATTCGCGTCGATCATCAGGCCCGCGTAGAGAAAGCCGGTGTACGGGATGCCGTCGGCGGCCATGCCCTCGACCGTGGGCCTGATGATCTCGCGCAGCACGCGCGCGTGCACTTCGGGCGTGACCACCGGCGCCGGGGAATACGCGCCCATCCCGCCGGTGTTCGGTCCCTGGTCGCCGTCGCGCAGCCGCTTGTGATCCTGGCTGCTGGCCAGTGGCAACACGTTGCGGCCATCGACCATGACGATGAAGCTGGCTTCTTCGCCTTCGAGGCAGTCCTCGATGACGACGCGCGCGCCGGCATCGCCCATCCGGTTGTCGACGAGCATCGCGCCGATCGCGGCGTGCGCCTCGGCCACGCTGGCGGCCACCACGACCCCCTTGCCGGCGGCCAGTCCATCGGCCTTGACGACGATCGGCGCGCCGCGCTGCGCGACGTACGCATGCGCGGCAGCGGCGTCGGAGAAGGTGGCGTAGTCGGCCGTGGGGATGCCGTGGCGCTTCATGAAGGACTTGGCGAAGTCCTTCGACGACTCGAGTTGCGCGGCGCGCTGCGTGGGGCCGAAGATGCGCAGGCCCTTCGAGCGGAACCGGTCGACGATGCCGGCCGCCAGTGGCGCCTCGGGGCCGACGACGGTGAACGCGACTTTCTCGCGCTCGGCGAAGGCGGCGAGCGTGTCCAGGTCGGTGACCGGGACGTTCTTCAGGCTGCGCTCGCGCGCGGTGCCGCCATTGCCGGGCGCCACGTAGACGACCTGCACGCGGGCCGAACGCGACAGCCGCCAGGCCAGCGCGTGTTCGCGCCCGCCCGAACCGACGACGAGGATCTTCATGTGACGGTTTCGTCGAACGCGGCGTTGGTGTAGACCTGCTGCACGTCGTCGAGGTTCTCGAGTGCGTCGAGCAGTTTCTGCATCTTCGTCGCGTCGTCGCCGGCGAGCGCGGTTTCGGCCAGCGGCTTCATCGTGATCTCGGCCACGTCGGCTTTCAGGCCGGCCTGCGCCAGGGCCTGCGCGAGCGCGGCGAACTCGCCGGGGGCGCAGACGACCTCGATGCCGCCCTCTTCGTCGGTGCCCACGTCATCGGCGCCGGCATCGACCGCGACGTTCATGACCCTGTCTTCCGGGGTGCCCGGGGCGAACAGGAACTGGCCGCAGTGCCTGAACTGGAAAGCCACCGAGCCGTCGGTGCCGAGGTTGCCGCCGTTCTTCGAGAACGCGTGGCGCACTTCGGCGACGGTACGCGTGCGGTTGTCCGTAAGGCAGTCGACGATGACCGCGGCCCCGCCGATGCCGTAGCCCTCGTAGCGGATCTCCTCGTAGCTGGCGCCGTCCAGGCCCCCGGCGCCGCGCTGGATCGCGCGCTGCACGGTGTCCTTGGGCATGTTCGCTTCCGAGGCCTTGTCCATTGCGAGCCTGAGGCGCGGATTGGAGCCCGGGTCGGGGCCACCCAGTTTCGCCGAGACCGTGATTTCCTTGAGCACGCGCGTGAACAGTTTGCTCCGCTTGGCGTCCTGACGCCCCTTGCGGTGCTGGATGTTGGCCCATCTGGAGTGCCCGGCCATTGCTCCCTCGCGTTGCGGCCGCGCTTGCTGAGCGGACGCGGCCGTGATCGAATACCTGCATGGACGAACCCTGCATTCTAGCATCGCGACCATGACCGATCCTCTTCTCGTAGCACGCAACGACCACGCCGAGCTTCGGTTGCTGCCGGCCATGGGCAACCGTCACGGGCTGATCACCGGCGCCACCGGCACCGGCAAGACGGTGACGCTGCAGGTGCTTGCCGAGCGCTTCTCGTCGATCGGGGTGCCGGTGTTTGCCGCCGACGTCAAGGGCGATCTCGCCGGCATCTCGCAGCCGGGCACGCTGTCGCCGAAGCTGAAGGAGCGGCTCGACCGGCTCGGCTTCGCGGTGCCCGAGTTCGCCGGCGCGCCGGTGGCACTCTGGGACGTGCACGGCGAGAAAGGGCATCCGCTGCGCGCCACCGTCTCCGACCTGGGGCCGCTGCTGCTGTCGCGCATGCTCGGCCTGAACGAGACGCAGGAGGGCGTGCTGCACCTGGTCTTCAGGATCGCCGACGAGCGCGGGCTCCTGCTGCTCGACGCGAAGGACCTGCGCGCGATGCTGCAGTTCGTCGGCGAAAACGCGCGCGAGTTCACGACCGGGTACGGGAACGTGTCGGCCGCGTCGATCGGCGCGATCCAGCGGGGGCTGCTCACCCTCGACCAGCAGGGCGCCGACCGCTTCTTCGGCGAGCCGATGCTGAATATCGACGACCTGATGCAGACCGACAGCCGGGGCCGGGGCGTGGTCAACGTCCTGGCCGCCGAGCGCCTGCTGAATGCGCCGAAGCTGTACGCGAGCTTCCTGCTGTGGCTGATGTCGGAGCTCTTCGAGAAACTGCCCGAAGTGGGTGATCGCGACAAGCCGCGCCTGGTGTTTTTCTTCGACGAGGCGCACCTGCTGTTCGACGACGCCCCGAAGGCGCTGCTCGACAAGGTCGAGCAGCTGGTGCGGCTGATCCGCTCGAAAGGCGTCGGTGTCTACTTCGTCACGCAGAATCCGATCGACGTGCCCGACACCGTGCTCGGTCAGCTGGGCAACCGCGTCCAGCACGCGCTGCGCGCGTTCACCGCGCGCGACCAGAAGGCAGTGCGCGCCACGGCCGAGACGATGCGCGCCAATCCGGCCTTCGACACGGCCCGGGCGATCACCGAACTGGGCGTGGGCGAGGCGCTGGTGTCGCTGCTCGACGAGAAGGGCCGTCCGGGCGTGGTCGAGCGTGCCTTCGTCGCGCCGCCCGCTTCGCGGATCGGGTCGATCACCGATGCCGAGCGTGCGGCGCTGATCCAGGGTTCGGTGGTGGCCGGCATCTACGACAAGGCACAGGATCGCGAGTCAGCTTACGAGAAACTCGCAGGTCGAGCGGCCGCCGGCGCGGCGAGCGGCGGCGCCGGCGGCGGGGCGCCATCGGGCGCGCCCGACGGCGGCGGCATCGGCGGGGCGCTGAAGGACGCGCTCGGGGGTGTGCTGAGTGGCAGCGGACGCAAGGACTCCGCCATCGAGGCGATGGCCAAGAGCGCCGCGCGCTCGATCGGCTCGTCGCTCGGCCGCGAGCTCATCCGCGGCGTGCTCGGCACACTGCTGGGCGGCAGCCGCCGGCGCTGATTGGCGGGGCCCCGGCGGGCGCGAACTGCGCGCGTGGCACCATCGGTCATTTCTTCGGGAGTTCGACGATGGATCTCGGCATCGCCGGCAAGTGGGCGCTCGTCTGCGGCGCCAGCAAGGGGCTCGGCTACGGCTGCGCGCTGTCGCTGGCGCGTGAGGGCGTCAACCTCGTGATCAACGCGCGCACGCCGGGGCCGCTGGCCGAGGCGGCGCAGCGCATCGGCGACGACACCGGTGTCACGGTCGTTGCGGTGGCCTGCGACATCACCACGTCATCGGGCCGCGAGGAAGCGCGGTCGTCCTGCCCCCAGGTCGACATCCTGGTGACCAACGCCGGCGGCCCGCCGCCCGGAGACTTCCGCAAGTTCACGCGCGACGACTGGATTGCCGCCCTGGACGCGAACATGCTCACGCCGATCGAGCTGATCAAGGCCACCGTCGACGCGATGATCGCGCGCCGCTTCGGGCGCATCGTCAACGTCACCTCCGGTGCAGTGAAGGCGCCGCTGCACATCCTCGGACTCTCGAACGGCGCGCGCTCGGGCCTCACGGGCTTCGTTGCGGGGCTGGCGCGTACGACGGTGGCGCACAACGTGACGATCAACAACCTGCTGCCCGGTTTTCACGACACCGATCGCGTGCGCAGCGTGATCGGCGCGCAGGCGAAAGCGCAGGGCATCGGCTACGAGGAGGCGCTGCGCCAGCGGCTCGCGACCATTCCGGCCGGCCGGATCGGGGATCCGTACGAGTTCGGCCAGGCGTGCGCGTTCCTGTGCAGTGCACAGGCGGGATGGATCACGGGGCAGAACCTGCTGATCGACGGCGGCGCGTACCCTGGCACCTTCTGATCGACCGATACACGGAGCGAGCATGCCCAAGGCAATCCGGATCCAGCAGACTGGCGGCCCCGAAGTCATGCAGTACGTCGATGTCGACGTTGGCCCGCCCGGCCCGGGCGAGGCGCAGGTGCGCCACGAGGCGATCGGCCTGAACTACGTCGACGTCTACTTCCGCACCGGCCTGTATCCGCTGCCGTTGCCGGCCGGCATCGGTCTGGAAGGGGCGGGGGTGGTCACCGCCGTCGGTGAGGGCGTCGGGCACGTCAGGCCCGGTGACCGCGTTGCGTACAGCGGCGTTCCGCCGGGGTCGTACTCCGAGCTGCGCAACATGCCCGCGCAACTGCTGGTGAAACTGCCGCGCGGCATCGGATTCGAGACGGCCGCAGGGATGATGCTCAAGGGCCTGACCGTACAGTACCTGTTCCGCCGAACCTGCAGGCTGCAGAAGGGACAGACGATCCTGTTCCACGCGGCGGCGGGCGGGGTGGGGCTGATCGCGATGCAGTGGGCGAAGGCGCTCGGCGTCACCGTGATCGGCACCGTGGGCTCGGAGGAGAAGGCGGCGCTCGCGCGGCGCTTCGGTTGCGACCACACGATCCTCTACAAGCGCGAGAACATCGTCGAGCGGGTGCGCGAAATCACCGGGGGTGCGATGGTGCCGGTCGTCTACGACTCGGTCGGCAAGGACACGTTCCAGGCATCGATCGACTGCCTGCGCCCGTTCGGCCTGATGGTGAGTTTCGGCAACTCGTCGGGTCCGGTACCGCCGATGGCGCTCACCGCACTGAAGGGTTCGCTGTACATCACGCGGCCGTCACTGATGGCCCACACCGCGAGCCGCACCAACCTCGAGGACATGGCGGCCGACCTGTTCAGGATGGTCGGCTCGGGGAAAGTGCGAATCGGGATCGACCAGCGCTTCCGGCTGGCCGATGCGGTGCAGGCGCACCGTGAACTCGAGGCGCGCCGGACCACCGGCTCGTCCCTGATCCTGCCGTAACGGACGATGACCCGGGTGCACGGTGCGATCCCGCTGGCAGCCGGCGAGCATCGGTCCGCGGCCGGCGCGGCCCGGATGCAGGCGGATGCGGCCGGCTCCCGGGCGGATTCGTCACGGCGCTTCGGCGGCGTCGCGCGCATCCACGGCGACGACGCACTGGGCGTTCTGGCCGGCACGCATGTCTGCGTCGTGGGCATCGGCGGCGTCGGTTCGTGGACGGTCGAGGCGCTGGCGCGCTCCGGCGTCGGACAGCTCACGCTGATCGACCTCGACCACGTCGCCGAGTCCAACGTGAACCGGCAGGTGCACGCGCTCGGCTCGACGCTGGGCGCGGCGAAGGTCGACGTGATGCGCGAGCGCATCGCCGACATCTCGCCCGATTGCCGGGTGAGGGCGATCGACGATTTCGTCACCGTGGAAAACGTCGAGCGCCTCGTGCCCGAGGGCGCGCTGGTCGTCGACGCGATCGACGCGCCGCGCGAGAAGGCAGCGCTCGTCGCATGCATGCGCCGGCGCCGCCAGCCGATCGTGGTCTGCGGCGGCGCCGGCGGGCGCACCGATCCGCTGCGCCTGCGGCGCGACGACCTCTCTCGAACGAAGGGCGACGCGCTGCTGGCCGCAGTGCGCGCGCGGCTGCGCCGCGAGTACGGCTTTCCGCGCGAGGCGGCCAAGCGCTTCCGCATCGAGGCGATCTACTCCGACGAGCATCCCGGTCGCGCGGCGCGCGAGGCGGCCTGCGAGGAGGGCGCGCGCGGTGGAGCGCCGCTCGCTTGTGCGGGCTACGGCTCGCTGGTCACCGTGACGGCCACGATGGGGCTTGCCGCCGCGTCCTGGGCAATCGAGCGGGCGCTGGTCGCTGCTGACCGCGCTGTCCGGGGCACGAAGCATCGTTGACGCCTATCCGATGAATCGCAACATTCGATTGGGTGCATTGACCTGAACGCCCTGGACGGGCCCTCCACTCCCACCTCCACCTCCAGCGACAAGGAGTATGGTCATGGCCAGCAGGAAACTCACCACCACCGGCGGCGCGCCGGTGCCCGACAACCAGAACGTGCTGACCGCCGGCCCACGCGGGCCGCAACTTCTGCAGGACGTCTGGTTCCTCGAGAAACTCGCGCACTTCGACCGCGAGGTGATTCCGGAGCGACGCATGCACGCGAAGGGATCGGGCGCCTTCGGCACCTTCACCGTGACGCAAGACATCACGAAGTACACGCGGGCGAAGCTGTTCTCGAAGGTCGGCAAGAAGACCGACGTGTTCGCGCGCTTCTCGACCGTGGCCGGCGAGCGCGGCGCGGCCGACGCCGAGCGCGATATCCGCGGCTTCGCGGTGAAGTTCTACACCGAGGAGGGCAACTGGGACCTGGTTGGCAACAACACGCCGGTGTTCTTCCTGCGCGACCCGCTGAAGTTTCCGGACCTCAACCACGCGGTCAAGCGCGATCCGCGCACCAACCTGCGCAGCGCGAGGAACAACTGGGACTTCTGGACCTCGCTGCCCGAGGCGCTGCACCAGGTGACGATCGTGATGAGCGACCGTGGCATCCCGGCCTCGTACCGGCACATGCACGGCTTCGGCTCGCACACCTTCAGCTTCGTCAGCGCGAACAACGAGCGCCACTGGGTCAAGTTCCACTTCACGACACAGCAGGGGGTCAGGAACCTGACCGACGCCGAGGCCGAGGCGTTGATCGGCAAGGACCGCGAGAGCGCGCAGCGCGACCTCTACGACGCGATCGAGCGCAAGGATTTCCCGCGCTGGACGATGTACGTGCAGGTAATGCCGGAAACGGACGCGGCGAAGGTGCCGTACCACCCGTTCGACCTGACCAAGGTCTGGCCGCACAAGGACTACCCGCTGATCGAGGTCGGCGTGTTCGAGCTGAACCGCAACCCGGAGAACTACTTCGCCGACGTCGAGCAGGCGGCGTTCAACCCGGGCAACGTCGTGCCGGGCATCGGCTTCTCGCCCGACAGGATGCTGCAGGGAAGGCTGTTCTCGTATGGCGACGCGCAGCGCTACCGGCTGGGCGTGAACCATTACCAGATTCCGGTGAACGCGCCGAAGTGCCCGTTCCACAGCTACCACCGCGACGGCGCGATGCGGGTGGACGGCAATGCCGGCGGCACACTGGGCTACGAGCCCAACAGCTACGGCGAGTGGCAGGAGCAGCCCGACTTCCGTGAGCCGCCGCTGGCGCTCGACGGTGCGGCCGACCACTGGAACTACCGCGAGGACGATGACGACTACTACTCGCAGCCGCGGGCGCTGTTCCGCTTGATGACACCGGCGCAGCAGCAGGTGCTGTTCGAGAACACCGCGCGCGCGATGGGCGATGCGCCGATCGAAGTCAAGCGCAGGCACGTCGAGAACTGCACGAAGTGCGATCCGGCGTACGGCGCAGGCGTGGCCCGAGCACTGGGGATCGCCACAAACGGGTAGCATCCCGGCTGCATTCAGCCATCCTGCAGCCTCATGAGCCGACCCGGCACCGTCGCCGTCTACTTCGTCGCATCCCCGCTGCAATACCTCGCCGCCCGGCGCATCGCCGGCGAGTTCGAGCATGGCGCGCGGCAGGTTCTGGTCTGGTACAAGCGGGGGCTCGAATCCGTCGTCGAACCCGGGGAGTGGGACGCCTGCGGGTACATGGCCTGGCCGCGACTGGAACCGCTGCCTGGCGCATTCGGTCGCCACCGCCGCCTGCGGGAGAACATCCGGCTGGTGGCTGGCCTCGCCGGGCCATGCGAGCGATTGATCCTGCACAGCGCGGTCTTCGACACCGAGGCGATCAACTATTTCCTGCGCGCGCTGCCTGCCGCGTGCGGTGCACGTGAAGCGCCTGCCCGCATCCTGCCGGACGGCCTGCTCAGCATCCGTCGCTATCCGCTGTCGCTGCCCAGGCGCCTGCTGCAGTGTCCGCGCAAGCTGCGCCGGCTGTTCGCGCCGGAACTCGACTACCAGTGCTTCGGCGGCGACCGCATCGGCTCGGACGCGTGGTTCTGTGATCGCATCTACGTGCTGCCCGGGCTGCCGAACGAGTATCCACCCGCCAGGGTGCGTGAACTCCCGCCGCTGGTCGAGCCGATCGGAGAGGAAAAGCCGTCATCCGGCGAGCGTCGCGCCCTGGTGATCGGCCAGCCGCTGGCCGCGTTTCGCCTGATGTCGCCGGCCGACATCTCCGATGTCACGTCGGGCATGCGCCAATGGCTCGCACGGGAAGGCTTTCCCGTGGTCGACTACAAGCCGCATCCGAAGGACGCTGCGCATGACCTGGCGCATCCCGATTACCGGCTGATCGAGACGGCAGGCGCACTGGAGTCGCACATGGCGCGCACGCCCTACGACGCAGTGATCGGAGTGCGCTCGTCGTCACTGCTGCTGGCGCGGCAGATCTATCCGGCGCGCGTGCGCGTGGTCGCCTTCGGCTGGCAGTGCGTGCGGTTCAGGTCGCAGCAGGAGCGTGAGGACATGCGGCGTGCGTTCGCAGCCTGTGGCGTGGAGTTTGCGTGAGCCGCGCGCCATGGCGCGAGCGGATTGCGCTGGTCAATTCCTGGCTGCTTGCCGCGGTTTTCTTCTGCATTCCGGTACAGGTGGCGCCGGCCTATCTGTTGTCGGCAGCGATGCTGCTGTTGTGGATGATCGAAGGGGGGCTCGGCCGCAAGCTGCGCGAACTGGCCGCCGAGCCGCTGGTCTGGATCGTTCTGGGCTGCTACGGGGTGCTGCTGCTGTCGCTGCTGTGGAGCGACGACCGCGGCTGGGGCTGGCAGACGATGCAGCGGCACCGGTTCTTCCTGCTGTTTCCGCTCTACTACAGCGTTGCGCGGCGCGAGCACTTCGGGCGCTACGTCGCGGCCTTCCTGGCGTCGATCGCGCTGTGCGAAGCGCTGGCGTTCTACAACTGGGCGCGGCTGCACGTCTGGCCCGGGCTGCCCGAAGGCATCCAGGTCGAGAAGTCGGTGGGCGACACCGCCCCGTTCGTCGACCGCATCTTCTACACGCCGGTGCTCGCGCTGGCCGGATACCTCGCAGGTCATCGTCTGCTGTTCGACGCGACGACGCTGCGCCGGCGCCTCCTCTACGGCGGGCTGCTCGCGACGACGACACTGAACCTGCTGATCGCCGGCGGCCGTGCCGGCATGGTCGGCTTTCTTGCGCTGCTCGTGTTGCTGGCATTCCAGCGCTTCGCGCGCCGCCCGCTGGTGGCCGGGTCGGTTGCCGCCGCGCTGGTGGCCGCCGTCCTCGTCGGCGGTTATCACGGCAGCGGCGACTTCAGGGGCCGGGTCGTCGACGCCGTCGACAGCTATCGCCACTACCGGGAGCGTCCCGAGAGCTCGGTGAGCCTGCGCCTCGTCTATGCGCTGAACGCGCTGCGGATCTACGCCGCGCACCCGCTGCTCGGCGTCGGCGTCGGCGACTACCCGAAGGAGTACGAACGGGTCAATGCGGTGCACACGCCGCAGTGGGAGCCCGCGTGGAATCCGCACAACTACTACCTGTTCGTGCTGACGGCCGCCGGACTGCCGGGGGGCATCGCGCTCGCGCTGGTGCTCGGCTACCCGCTGCGCAGGCGCGGGCCGGCCGACGGGCGTGAACGGATCCGTCGTGCGCTGCCGGTGCTGATGATCACGATCTGCCTGTTCGAGTCGTACCTGCTGCGCTCGAACGTCAGCATGATGTACATGCTGTTCACTGCCGCGCTGTGGCGCGGTGCGTCGTTCGCGGATCGCGCGCCAGCAGCAGGCCCCCTGCCGCGGCCTGGATGAGGCCGAAGATCCCGTAGAGCACCGACGCGCCGACCGCCGGCGCCACCGGCACGCCGAACGCCGACAACGCCACCACCGCCGCCGCTTCGCGCGTGCCCCAACCGCCGAAGCTCAGCGGCAGGGTCGCCATCAGGAACACGGGCACCGCGGCAGCCGCCCAGCTCCAGGCGGCGAGATCGATGCCCACCGCGCGGCCGGCCAGCGCGAACGCCGCGATCGACAGCGCCTGCACGGCCAGCGACGCGACCAGTTGCAGCGCGAACTGGTGCCAGGCGCCGCGCCGCTTCGCCGCAGCGACGACACGCGCCCGCCAGCCCGCGGCGGGCGCGCGCGAGGTGCCCAGCGCGGCCCCGAGCCTGCGCAACACCACGATGGCCAGCGCCGGCGCCATGAGCACGCAGGCCGCCAGTGTCGCCAGGGCGTCGGCACCCGGCGCACGCAGCATTGCCGGCACGAGCACCTGCGCGGAGGTGCCGGCAACGCCCCAGGCGGCGGCCGCGATTCCCAGCACGACGAGCATCCACAAGCCGCTCAGCCGGTCGAGGAACACCGACAATCCCGCTTCGAGCGCCGCCAGCCCGCGGCGGTTCAGCATCACCGCACGATAGACGTCGCCGCCGACGATCGCGCCAGGCAGCAGTGCATTGATCGCCACGGCGCGGAAGTAGACGCCGGCGGCGGTGGCGGCGTCGATGCGATGGCCCAGCCAGCCGGCCAGTGCCCGCCAGCGCTGGGCCGAGACGAGGTTCGACAGCGTCGACGCGGCGAGCCCGGCGAGCAGCCAGACGGGATCTGCGCCTGCGACGGCATGAACGACGCGCCCGGGGTCGGCCCACCAGAGGATCGCCACGACCAGCAGAGGCGCGACGATGACCCGTGCCCAGACGGCCGCGCGCCCGCGCGTCATCGACGCTTCCGCGCGGATCCGTCCGGCTGGTTCACGATGTGCGCCCGCAGTCCGGGTCGCGCGCGCGTTGCTCGCGCACGAAGTATTGCGGCGTGCCGCGCCCCTCGTGGTAGATGCGCGTGAGCAGCTCGCCGACCAGCCCTGCAACCACCAGCTGCACGCCCATCAGCAACAGCATCACGCCGGCCAGCAGCAGCGGGCGGCCTCCGATGTCCTCGCCGCCCAGCTTCAGCCCCAGCAGCCAGACGAGGATCAGCGCGCCCGGGGCGGCAAGCCACAGGCCTACCGCACCGAAGGCGTGCAACGGGCGCTGCCGGTAGCGCATGAAGAACACGACCAGCACGAGGTCGAGGATCACGCGGAAGGTGCGGTCGATGCCGTACTTCGATACCCCGCGGGTGCGTGCGTGGTGACGCACCGGCATTTCGGCGATGCGCGCCCCGGCGTCGCGCGCGAGCGACGGAATGAAGCGATGCAGTTCGCCATAGAGCCGGATGCGGTCGACGATCCCGCGCCGGTACGCCTTGAGGGCACAGCCGTAGTCGTGCAGGTGCACGCCGGTCATGCGCGAGATCAGCCGGTTGGCGATCGCCGACGGCAGCCGGCGCGAGAGTGCCTTGTCCTGGCGCTGCTGGCGCCAGCCGGAGATCATGTCGATGTCGTCGTCGCGGTCGAGGCGGTCGAGCATTGCGGGGATGTCGAGCGGGTCGTTCTGCAGGTCGGCGTCGAGCGTCACGACGTAGCGCCCGCGCACACGGTCGAAACCTGCCTGCAGCGCGCTCGATTGGCCATAATTGCGCGCCAGCAACACCGGCCGCAGCCACCGGCGGTCGATCGCGAGCCTGACCAGTGTTGCCGCGCTGTCGTCGCGCGAGCCGTCGTCGATGGCGATCAGCTCGAACGCGCGGCCGGTCGGGCGCATCGCCTGCTCGATGCGCTCGATCAGCTCGGGCAGGTTGTCGACCTCGTTGTAGACCGGGACGACAATGCTGACATCCGGATCGGCGGTGGCAGGCGCGACGGCGACTTCGGAGACGACAGGGCGGGACATGGGATGCTCGGCGCAATGCGGGGAATGTTAACTGATGCGTGAACCGGCTTCGCCTCGATGAACGTGCGTGCCACGACTTCGATCGCCGCGGCCGGGCCATCGGGCCGGCAGTTGTTGCTGCTGATGCTGCTTTATTCCGGTGCGCATCTGCTGTCGCGGGTGCTGGTCTCGGGCGCGCTCGAACTCGACGAGGCCGAGCAGTCGTTGTGGACACAGCAACTCGCCGCCGGCTATGGCGCGCAGCCCCCGCTCTACACCTGGCTGCAGTGGGGCGTGTTCCAGCTCGCGGGGGTCTCGGTGTTCTCGCTGGCGCTGCTGAAGAACATCCTGATCGCACTCACCTATCTGTTCATCTACTTCGCGGCACTGCGCGCGATGCCTGCGCGGCTGGCGCTGCTCGCGTGCGCCGGCATGCTGCTGATCCCGCACATCGGCTGGGAGTCGCATCGCGACCTGACGCACTCGGTGCTGGTCACGACCGTGGCCAGCGCGACGGTTCTCGTGCTCGTGCGGCTGCTCGAGCGTCCCCGTCCGGTGCTCTTCCTGCTGCTCGGCCTCGTCGCCGGGCTGGGCATGCTGTCGAAGTACAGCTATGCGCTGTTCTTCACGGCGCTGGCGCTGGCGGTACTGGCCAGCCCGGAGGGCCGCAAGGTGGCGCTCAGCCCGTGGCTTCTCGCCAGCGTGCTGGTCGCGCTGATCGTGGTTGCGCCGCACGCCTGGTGGCTGCTCGATCACTGGCAGATGGCCAGCGGGCGAACGCTGGCAAAAATGGACGCCCGACCCGGAGCCGTCGTCGGCGCGCTCGGCGGGCTCGGCCGTCTCGTCGAGGCCATCGCCGGTACGCTGGTCGTCCTGGTCGTCGTGTCGGTGACGGTGTTCGGCCGCGATGCGTGGCGCGTGCGCAGCGCCGGACCACGCAATCCGCAATGCCGTTTCTGGCTGCGTTACTTCGTGGCGCTCGCGGTGCTGCTGGCCACGATGGTGGTGCTGGGCGGCGTCGGCAACGTGAAGGGGCGCTGGCTGCAGCCGCTGCTGTGCATGGTGCCGCTCGCCTGGTTCGGCTGCCGCACCGACCTCGGCGCCCATCCCCGGCTGCCGGTGTTCCGCCGCGTCCTGGTTGGCTTCGCACTGGTGTTCCTCATCCTGCTGACGCTGCGCCCGACCTGGGACGGCTGGCGCGGCAGGCCGGGCGACCTGAACCAGCCCGCGGCAGCGCTCGCGCACGCACTGCAGGCGCAAGGCTACGACGGCAGCGGCAGCATCGTCGCGTCCGATCGCGTGTTGGCGGGTGTGCTCAGGGTCCACTTCACGCGTGCGCACGTCCGGACCTGGCCAAACGGGACGCCGCGGCCGCCGCTGGTCGACGACGAAAGCCTCCTGCTGATTGCCGGCGCCGGTCAGGAGGCCTGGCTGCGCGAGCGAGCGGCCGCGCTCGGTCTCGTCGAAGGCGCCGTGGTCTCGGGCGAATTCGAACTGCCGTTCACCCATTCGCGTCCCGGGCAGCCCCGAGCGACCTACCGGTTCGTGCTCGTGCGCGGCCAGTGAGCCATCCGGTGTCGACGCCCGCTGCTGCGCTCACGCGTCGAGGGGCCGGCCCACGCGATCGCTTCAGCCGACCGCGTCCAGTTGTGCGAGCGCGGACCACACTTCGTCGACGTCGGGCATCGTGCCGGCGCGTCCGAAGCTCGCCATCTGCGGCAGCCAGAACGGCTCGGCCCGGAACCGCGGCCAGCGCGGCGTGTCGGGCACCATGAACACCAGCGGGCGCTCGAAGGCTGCGGCCAGGTGTGTGAGGCCGGTGTCCAGGCCGACGACCGCGCGCGCGTGCGCGAGCAGCGTCGCGCACTGCCCGAGACTCAGCCGTTGCGGAACGCGCGCGCGCGGCAGGCCGCCAGCGATCGCCTCGGCGCGCGCACGTTCGGCATCGTTGCCCCAGGGCACCACGAAGTCACGGCCGGCCGAGTCGAGCCGTTGCGCGAGCGCCCGCCAGCGTTCGACCGGCCACTGCTTCTCGGGGCGCGCCGTCATGTGCAACAACACGATCGACCCGGGTGCGAGTGCGCCGCCCGGCATCTGCGCGAGGCCGGCCAGCGGTGGCGGAGCGAGCGCGAAACGCGGCAACCCTTCGACGCGATAGCCGAGTGCCTGTGCGGCCAGCGAGCGCAGCGCGTGGATCGCGTGCTGCTTCTGGTCGACGCGAAAGCGCCGCTGGTAGAGGAGCGCAGCCAATGGCTCGCGCGCGCTCGCGCGGTCGAAGCCGGCGCGCGGACCGCGGCCCTGCAGCGCCAGGAACGCGCTCTTGAGCAGTCCCTGAAGGTCGAGGATCAGGTCGTAGCGACGCACGCGGAACCCGGCGCGAAAACGCGACCACTCGGCGCGCGTGGCGGCCGACAGCGGTGCCTTGCGCCAGCGGCGCAGCGCCACGCGGTGGATCGTGGCGACGCCCGGGTGCAGTGCCGGAAGCTCGGCAAACGGCTCTTCGACCACCCAGTCGACGCGCGCAGCGGGCAAGGCCGTGAGGATGTCGCTGACCACCGGCAGCGCGTGGATCACGTCGCCGAGCGAACTGGTCTTGACCAGCGCCACCTCGAGCGCCGCGGGCGTTCCGGAGGACGGATCCGGGTCGCTCGCGCTCTGGCGCGCGCCGTCCGGACGATCAGCCGCCCGGCATTCGGGCCGGGTCGGTGCGGCGTCCGGGACGCGGGCGCAGGACGATCGCATTCGCAGGCAGCGTCAAGGCGGCAGGGCAGCAAGGCGCCCATGATAATCGCCTGCGTCGCGACGGCTGCGCATCCGTTCCCGCCGAGCGCACAGTCGGCGCTCAGCGTCGGCCGGTGGTCAGCATGACGATCGCACCGATCACGACCAGCGCGCCCGCGATCTGGATCGCGGCGACCTGCTGGTCGAGCACCACCCAGCCGAGGAACAGTGCCGCGATCGGCTCGAAGTTCATCACTGCGGCGTTGTTGACGGCGCCCAGTCTGGGCAGCAGCACGAACAGCGCGGTGATCGCCGACGCGTAGAGTACGGTGAGTGCGGCCAGCGCCGCCCAGCCGATGCCGTCGGCCGGCCAGTCGAACCTGCCGCGCAGCGCGCCGGCACCGATCGCCACCGTGGTCACCACCAGCATCAGCACCAGCGTGCGCAGGCGGCCGTCGGTGCTGCCCAGCCAGCGGGTGGTGAGGTAGAGCGCGCTGGCGAACGAGGCCGCGCCGCCCAGGGCGAACGCCACGCCGACGCCCATCGATGCAGGCGCCAGCGTCGCCGTGCCGGCCGGCGGCCGGGCGAGGCCGGCCACGTCGAGCGCCGCCGCCAGTCCGGCGAGCGCGATCGGCATGGCCACGAAGGCGCGGCGCGAGGGCTGCTCGCCGCCGGCGGCCCAGGACATCAGGCCGAGCATCAGCGGGAACGTATTGAAGGCGAGCAGTGCGAGCGCCACCGGAATGCGCGCGACGGCCGAATACAGGCACAGGCTCTGGATCGCCACCAGCAGCCCGATGCCCAGGGCGCGGCGCAGTGTCGATGCCGGCATGCGCAGCGGCACGCGGGCCCGGGCGAGCAGCACCAGCACGAACAGCGCTGCCCCCATCGAGCGCACGGCCACCGCCGTGGCGACGTTCGCACCGTGGTCGAAGGCGAGACGCGCGGCGACGTGGTTGCTGGCGAACGAGGCCGCGATCAGCAGCAGCAGCGAAACGCCGAGCCAGCGGGGCAGTGGCGTCGGGGAATTCATCGAGCCGCGAGGATATCAGCGCGGCGCTCGCGTCACGCCGTGTCTGCAGCGTCAGGACGGCGGAGGATCGACTCGCGGCAAAGGAACGATTTCGACCGATTCGACCCTGCCGGATCCGTCGTGCCGCAGTCGCAACACGCGCGCCTGCTGCCAGTGCCGCAGCGCGCCGGTTTCGAGGCCGACGTGGGCGGCGACTTCGTCGGTCGTGGTGGCGTGGCGCGTCGAGCGACGCTCCCTGCCGCCAAACCTGATGAAGTTGTACGAGGCCCAGAGCACCAGCGAACCGGCGAGCAGCCCGATCACGAGCGCGTACCAGCCCAGCAGATCGAGCAACGCCGCACCACCGTGCTCGACCACCATTTCCTCGTAGAAACGCGAAGCGCCGAAGGCCCAGCCGAACAGCGCGAAGACCGGCAGCCAGAGGTAGGCCCAGACGGCCCAGAAGAAGGCCGTCAGCCCCGTCGACACGACGCGCTGCGGGGTCGATTGCAGATCAGGCCGATCGATGATCAGCGGTCGGGCAGCAGTCCGCGATCCGGGCTTTTCCATCGTGCTCGCTCTCCCCTGGAACGAAGCAGCGCCCTGGGCACGCCCACCACCGTGGTGAACACGTTGATCAACCAGAACGCCAGCGGGTACCAGATCATCCAGAAGTAATGCCTGAACAGCCCCTTCTCCACGCGTGAATCGAGCAGCATTCCGGTGGCCACCTGAAGAAGGCAGGTGGTGCCGACGACGACACCGTTCCAGTTCGGCAGCAGCGTGGGAATCCCGATCGGCACCGGCAGCCCGAGCACCGTGCCGAGCAGCCAGAGCAGGATCACGCCCATCATCGCGTAGGCCCAGGCGGCACTGACGACGAACTCGGTGAACACCGGCCACATGCGCCGCATGTTCCACGCGTGCAGACCGCGCCAGTTCCTGATCAGCACCTGCATGCCGCCGGTGGCCCACCGCAGGCGTTGCCTCCAGAGGCCGCGGAACGTCTCGGGCATCAGGATCCAGCACAGCGCGTTGGGCTCGAAGCGCACGTCCCAGCGGCGCGTCTGCAGCTTCCACGACACGTCGACGTCTTCGGTCAGCATGTCGGTGCTCCAGTAGCCGACGTCGTGCAGCGCGCGGCGCCTGAAGGCGCTGACCACGCCCGAGACGGTGAACACGCGCCCGTAGGTTCGCTGGGCGCGCTTGATCAGGCCCACGATCGACGAGAACTCGCCGACCTGCAGGCGCCCGAGCAGCGTCGAGCGGGTGCGCACGCGGGGGTTGCCGGTCACGGCGCCCACGCGCGGCGAACGGAAATGCCACATCAGCCAGTGCACCGCCGATGGATCGAGCAGTGCATCGCCGTCGATGCAGACGAGGAATTCGGCGCGGGTCATCGCCGCCGCCGCGTTCAGCGCCGCGGCCTTGCCCTGGTTGTGCGCCAGATGAACGACGCGCAGCGCCGGAAAGCGCCCGACCAGCTGGCCGAGCGCCGCGGCCGTCCCATCGGTACTGCCGTCGTCGACCGCCACCACCTCCAGGTCCGGATACTTCGAGGCCATCAACCATTCGATCGTCTCGACGACGTGCGCTTCCTCGTTGTGGCAGGGCACGATCACGGCCACCGGCGGATACGCGTCCAGTTCGGGCGGATCATCCGGTTTGCCACTGCTGCGCTCGTAGTGGAGCCAGTAGTACAGCGCGCCGGCCATCCACAGGTACGCCATGAACAGCGGGTAGTAGAAGACGAAGCCCAGCAGGGCGTCGGCGGCGGCAGAGAGGTTCAGGCTGCTCATGGTGCTCAGGGCTGCGGGACGGCTTGCAGCGAGAACGCGGGTACGAGTCGACGCAGCGTCGGGGCGTCGCCGTGCGGGTCGTCCGGGTAGTAGCCGATGTGGGTGGCGCCAGCGAGTTCGAGCATCCGGATCCAGCTCGTCAGTTCGCCGTCCGGTACCGGTTGGCCGCCGCGCCAGTCGCGCGCCTGCAATTCGAAGACCGTACGCGCCAGGCCTTGCGGCTGCGCGGCAACCGCCCCGACGAGCGATTCGAGGAAACGCCGTGGCGACTTCGCGCGTTCCAGGTACGGCATCGCCATCAGCGCCGTGAAGTCGTAGGCCTGCAGGAACGCCGGCAGCGATTGCGCGTACCAGTCCTGTGCCGCCGGATCGACGACGGGCGCTGCGTAGAGGTTGCGTGCCGTCTTCAGCGGCGCGTTGAAGGTTTCGGCGGCGGCAGTGAGTTCGCGCGTGAAGTCGACCAGCCATGCGAGCTTGCGGCGCGACCACTCGGCCGCTGCTTGCGGTTCGGCCCTGATCGCGTCGACGGACCCCGCCAGCCCCCATCTGTCGCGATAGACCGCGCGGGCCCATGGGCTGTCGTCCTCGTGGTCGCCGATCAGTGCGTCGTCATGGAACAGCAGTCCGCTGAAGCGCGCATGGCGGCCGAGATCCGCGTAGATCGACGCGATCGCCGCGCGGGCGCGGGCGGAGAACGGCGACAACCGCCGGTAGGTCGTTCCGGTCATGGCGTGCGCCGCCTGAACGAGATCGTCGCGCGCCGGGTGGCCTTCGGGCAGCCGGAATGCGAGCACCGGCATCCATGCGTAGACGCGCACCCCGACACGCGTCTCGAGTTGCCAGGCGACGCGGTTGAACAGGTCGGCGCGCATCGGCATCTGGCTGTTCGGGAAATACAGCGCGTCGGCCTCGCCGTCGCCGTCCGGGTCGGCGTACGCCTGCAGATAGACGGTGGAAGGCCGGATCGCCCTGATGCGCTCGAGCAGCGCCGACAGGTTGCGCTCCTGCTCGCCCGGGTCGGCGCTGTAGACGTAGTCGAGGTCGACGTGGACGACGCGCTGCGGGGGCTCGGGCCAGACGCGTTCGATCTCGTCGACGAACTCGCCGAGGTTCGGGCTGGGTTCGACGATGATCCGGCGGATCCGGTCGAGCGGATCGCGGGCGGCATTCACGCCTCCTTCGAGCGTGAGCATCAGCGGCATGCCCAGCTCGCGCGCGATGCGCTGCGTCGCACGGTTGTAGCGGCCGTACGGCCAGACCATCGCGCGCGGCGCCTGGCCGGTCTCGCGCTCGATCAGGCGCGCGTTGCGTTGCAGGTCGTCACGGATGCGCCCGAGCCAGGCTTCGTCGTTCTCGTAGTGGCGGGTGGCCGCGTCGTAGATCCTGGCAACCGCGGCCGGCTGGCTGTTGCCCTGCGGGTTGGCGATCACGCCGCGATGCAGCGCGTAGGAGTGCGAGGCCACCTCCACCAGGCCCGAGGCCATCATTTCGCGCACCTGTTCCCAGGACAGGAAGACCTCGCGCGCGACCTGCCTGCCGCCGTAGTCGACCGTGGCGCCGGGCGCAGCGTCCATCCAGCTGCCGACCAGCGCGATCACCGCCGGATAGCCGAACAGCTTGAGCACCGGATAGACGCGGGAGTGGAAATCGGCATAGCCGTCGTCGAAGCTGAGCAGCACCGCCTTCGGCGGCAGCGGGGCGCCGCCTGCACGCGCCTGGGCGATCCGGGTCAGGCTGACGGGGCGGTAGCCGTTTTCGCGCAGCCAGCTGAACTGCGCGACCAGATGCGAGATCTCGATGCCGTAGCGGCCCGCGCCGGGCGCGTCCGCCGGCAGCCCGTCGCCGGAGACTTCGTGGTACGAAAGCGCCAGGAACGCGTCCGGCGCCATGTCCGCCGCGCGGGCCGACGCCTGTGGCAGCACGAACGACGCAGCGAGCGCTGCCGCCAGCAGGCACAGGCGACGACGCAGCCAGGCGGGTGTCACCTCAGAACCTCCCGTCGAGTGTGAGCGTCGCGAAACTGCGACCGCTGCGCTCGCCGTCGTACGGCCGCAGCAGCCGGCCGATGCCGTAGCGCAGGGACAGGCGGCGATCGATTTCCCGGATGTGCTCGTAGGACAGGCCGAGCACCGCGCCGCTGCCGAAGCCCTCTTGCGAATAGGTGCCGACCGTGGCGGAGGCGCGCTGCCGGAAGCTGCGTTCGTAGCGCCGCCAGGTGAGCCATTCCGCTGCCGCCTCGACGGTGGCAGTGGCGTCGCTCGCGGGGTTGAAGTACGGCGCACCGTCGAGCGAATTGCGCGATGCGCCGAGCCAGGCCGTGGTCTCGAAGCGCCACAGCGGTGTGCTCGTCCAGCGCTCGAACCACGTGAGCCAGCCGCCAGTGCGGTCGTTGCCGTCGCTGAATCCGAGGCGGCTCGCACCCGCCGCGAAACTGCGCGACTCGTTCACTGCGTACCGTACGGTGGCGGCGGCTTCGTTCGCACGCACGCCGACGCGCCAGGCCTGCATCGGCAGGTTGCTCGAAACGCTGCTGCCGAGCAGCCCGAGCGACCAGTGGTCGCCGAACTGCCGGGTCCCGCTCGCTTCGATTCCGGTGCGTCCCGACGAACCGTCAGTCACCGCCGCCGTCAACCTCAGGTCGCGGGCGCGGTACTCGGCGCCGAGCGCTTCGCGGTGCCAGCGCACGGCGTCGCCGGCGAACCCGGCGTGCGCGATCGAACTCTGGGCGAAGACGCGCCACCGATCGGCGAGCGGCTGCGTGTAGACGCGGGCGTCCAGACGCCAGTCGTCGGTTCCGGTGGGCGTGGCATCGCTCGATCGCCCGAAGCCGGCGGTCAGCACGAGCTCGCGCATCCGATGCACGGTCCACAGGTCCTGCGCGCGGACCACGCGGCTGTCGTCGGGGCGACGTTCGACGGCTTCGCCAAGCTGTGCCCGGGCGTCGGCCCACGCATGCACGTCGAGCAGCGGCGCAACGCGTTCGGCGTGCAGTCCGGCGTTGCCGGGATCGGCAGCCAGCGCGCGGCGAAACTCCTCGTCGGCCAGGCGAGGCCAGCCGCGCGCATACGCCACCGATCCGACGGCTTCCCGGGCGGCGGCGCTGAATGGGAATGCGTCGCGCAGCGCGGATGCCCCGCGTTCGGCGTCGTCCAGGCGGTCGCCGTAGACGCGACCCAGCACCGCAGCGGTGCGGGCCGTGACGGCGTCCGCGTTGCCACGCTGCGCCGAACGCAGCGGCGGCGTGCGCGCGGCCAGCGCATCGGCGTGGGCGATCGCATCGTCGAGGTGCTCGCTCTCGACCAGCGCGAAGAACAGGCCGAGCGATGCGGCGAAGTCGTCGGGTTGCGCCTGGAGCGCCTCGCGGTACATCGCCGCCGCCTCTTCGGGCCGCCGCACCGCCAGCATCGCGTCGGCGGCCGACGCGACGGCGTAGCTCGGCACCGCAATGCCGGCGTCACGCATGTCCTGATAGAGCGCGACCGCATCGCCGGGACGGCGACGCAGTTCGAGCGCCACGATACGGTCCGCGAGGCGCCGGCGTTCGGACGCATCGAACGTCGCCGGCGTTGCGCCAGCGGGCCCGCGCAACGCCTCGGCGAGCCGTGCGGCCGCGCTTTCGCTGCGCCCGAGCGCGCGGTCGAGCCACGCGAAACGGGCCTCGCCGGACTCGATGCGCTCCTGGATGCGTCCCCAGCGGATCTCGATGGCGGCCTGGTCGTCCGTCATCGCTGCTACCTCGGAGGCCGGCAACAGACCGGGGTGTCGAGCGGCAAAACCGGTCGCCAGAGTGGCTGCACCGAGGCGGGCTGCGGTGCGGGCCAGCCCGGCCTGCGCCTCCTTCGACCGGGGATCGGCCGTGAGCGCTTCCTGGTGCTTCGCCAGCGCAGCAGGCCACTCGCCCGCGGCTTCGGCCACGTTCGCCAGCGCAACCAGCAGGGCTGCGCGGCCGGTGTCCCGGGGCGCATCCGCCAGTGCCTCGTCGAGCAGTCGCCGGGCCTCCGTGTGTCGGCCGCGGTCGGAGACGGTCAGCGCAAGTCCGATCCGGCTCTCCTGGCGCCCGGGGTGCATCGAGACCGCGCGTCGATAGACCGACTCCGCGAGATCGAAGCGCTTCAGGTTTCGTGCCGAGCGGCCGATGCCTTCGAGCACGTACGCGGGCGCATGGGCCAGGTCGAGCCCCGAAGCCCGGCTCAGTGCCTCGGCGTCCCGGCCGGCCCAGCCGAGCACGACGATCCGGTCGAAAGCGATGCGCAGGTCGTCGGGGTGCCGGGCTGCCAGGCGATCGAGCGCAGCGAGCGCATTCGTGTAGTCGCCGCTGCGGGCCTGCGCGATCGCTGCCTCGTGTGCACCCGGGGGTTGCGCGGCAGCCGCAAACGCGAGCGTCGCGCAGAGCACGAGCGCGCAGGCGCCCGGGCACAGGCCGCGGTAGGTTCGAAAGAGTGATCGGCTGGGCACGCGCGGGAAAGACCGTTTGGGACGATGATGGCGAACCAGCCTATCGACGGGTTTGTTGCGGTGCAATGGCCGTGCAGGCGTGCCCCGGGGCAGGCCGCGCGACCGCGCGCGGATCCCCGACGAGCGGGCGCCGGAGTTGCCGGAATGCGACGCTGCCCGGCAGCGCCGGCAGGCCGCAGCAGGTTCTTTACATACCCATAAGAGTATGAGAGCATTATACCCTGTGCAGTATGTCAGGAAGACAGGCACCGAGATGATTGACCGATTCCGAAGGATCACGGTTCTGTTCCCGCCGCTGGTGTGGCTGGCCGCAGCAGCCACCGCTGCGGTGGCGCAGGAGCCGGTGGTGCAGACCGTCGCCGTGCGTGCCGGCGCAGTCGATGTCGGCCTGGAACTCGACGGCACGCTGCAGGCGGTGCGCCAGAGCACGGTGGCTGCCCAGGTGCCCGGCAACGTGGTGCAACTGCTGGTGCGCGCCGGCGATGCGGTGCGCGCCGGCCAGGTGGTCGCGCGCATCGACGAGCGCGACGCGCAGGCCAGCCTGGCGCGCAGCGATGCGGCCGTCGCCCGGTCGCAGGCGGAACTGACCAATGCGCAGGCGCACTACGAGCGCAACCGCCAGTTGCGCGCGCAGGGCTTTGTCAGCCAGGCCGCGCTGGACATCGCCGAGTCGCAGTTCCATGCTGCGCAGGCCGGCCAGCGGCAGGCGCAGGCCGGCCGCAGCCAGGCGGCGCTGGCGCGCAGTTTTACCAGCGTCACCGCACCGTACGACGGCCTGGTGCTGGCGACCCACGTCGAGGCCGGTGATCTCGCCACGCCCGGGCGCGCGATCGTCACCCTCTACGCACCGCAACCGATCCGCGCGCTCGCCTACGTGCCGGCGTCGCAGCAGGCGCTGGCGCGCGGTGCGCCGCGCGTCCAGGTGCGCCTGCCTTCCGGCGACTGGGTGACTCCCGCAACGGTCACGGGCCTGCCGGGTGCAGACCCGGTTTCGCAGACCGTGGAATTCCGGCTCGAACTGCCGGCGGGTGCAGTCGCCGGTGCGGTGCCGGGGCAAAGCGTGCGTGTGCGCTTTGCCGGCGGATCGGCCGAGCGGCTCACGCTGCCGGCGGCGGCGGTCCTGCGGCGGGGCGAACTCATCGGCGTCTACGTTGCGCGCGGCGAGGCGTTCGTGCTGCGGGCAGTGCGCGTCGGCGCCGACCACGGCGAGGCGGGCGTCGAGGTGCTCGCGGGTCTGCAGGCCGGCGAGCGCGTCGCGATCGACCCGATCAGGGCCGGCCTGGCCGGTGCGAAGCCGGCTCCGGTCACTGCGGCGCGCTGACATGGGCGAACACGAAGCGACGAGGCCAGGCGACCCGGCCGCCAGCGCCGCGGAGGTTCCCGCTCTCGGCGTGTCGGGGCGCATCGCGCGCGCGTTCCAGGCCAACGCCATCACGCCGCTGCTCGCGCTGGTTGCGCTGCTGCTCGGCGTGTTCGCGGTGCTGGTGACGCCACGCGAGGAGGAGCCGCAGATCAACGTGACCATGGCCAACGTGCTGATCCCGTTCCCCGGAGCGTCGAGCATCGACGTGCAGAACATGGTGGCGCGCCCGGCCGAACAGGTGCTGTCGCAGATCGCCGGCATCGAGCACACCTACTCGATCGCACGCCCGGGGCTGGCGGTGCTCACCGTGCAATTCCAGGTGGGTGTGCCGCGCACCGAGGCGCTGGTGCGCCTGTACGACGTCCTGAATGCCAACCAGGACTGGCTGCCGCGCGACCTGGGCACCCTCGCGCCGATCGTCCGGCCCAAGGGAATCGACGACGTGCCGGTGCTGGCGGTGACGCTGTGGCGTCGCGATGCCACCTCGGCCGTCGAACTCGAGCGCATCGCGCATGCGCTGGAGGCCGAGCTCGAGCGCGTGCCGGGGGCCCGCGAGGTGCAGACCATCGGCGGGCCCGGGCGCGTGGTGAGTGTCGCGCTCGAGCCCGTGCGGCTGCGCGAACGCGGGCTCGACCTGGCGCAGTTGCGCAAGGCACTGGCTGGCGCCAACCTCGGGATGCCTGCGGGCAGTGTCGTCGATCCGTCGGGCACGGGCATGCTCGAGGTGCAGACCGGTGAATTCCTGCGTTCGGCCGACGACGTGGGCTCGCTGGTGGTCGGCGTGCACGCGGGCCGGCCGGTGTACCTGCGCGAAGTCGCGCGCATCGAGGCGGGCGCGGCGCAGCCCCAGCGTTACGTGTGGTTCTCGCAGGGTGCGGGCGCGAGTGCCGATGGCGGCGATGCGGCGACGACGCCGGCGCAGTCACCGGCCGAGCGGGCTGCCGCGGTCGGGCAGGTCCATCCGGCGGTCACGCTGAGCGTGACCAAGAAGCCGGGCGAAAACGCCGTCGACGTCGCACGCGCGGCACGTGCGCGGCTCGACGAGTTGCGCAACAGTCTGCTGCCGCCGGAGGTCGAGGCCACCGTGACGCGCGACTACGGCCAGACTGCCGCCGAGAAGGCCAACAAGCTGATCCAGAAGCTTGCGTTCGCCACCGGCTCGGTGATCCTGCTGGTCGGCCTCGCGCTCGGCCGCCGCGAGGCGGTCATCGTCGGCGTGGCCGTGATGCTGACGCTGACCGCGACGCTGTTCGCGTCGTGGGCCTGGGGCTTCACGCTGAACCGGGTGTCGCTGTTCGCGCTGATCTTCTCGATCGGCATCCTGGTCGACGATGCCATCGTGGTGGTGGAGAACATCCATCGCCACCAGCAACTCGAGCCGCACGCGCGCCTGGCCGACATCATTCCGCGCGCGGTCGACGAGGTGGGTGGCCCCACGATTCTCGCCACGCTCACGGTGATCGCGGCGCTTCTGCCGATGGCCTTCGTCACCGGGTTGATGGGTCCATACATGAGCCCGATCCCGATCAATTCGAGCATGGGCATGGCGCTGTCGCTGGCGATCGCATTCACGGTGACACCGTGGCTGGCGCTCAAGCTGATGAAGCAGCACGGCGCGGACGAGGGCGCCGCCGCTGCGGCCCCGCAGGCCGCTGCGGCCCGGCTGCAGCGCGTGTTCGTCGCGCTGCTCGATCCGTTCCTGCGCAGCGCCCGCAAGCGCTGGCTGCTTGCCGCCGGCGTGCTCGGCGCGATGGCGCTGTCGGTGGGCCTGGTGGCAGTGCAGTGGGTCGTCCTGAAGATGCTGCCCTTCGACAACAAGAGCGAGTTCCAGCTGGTGGTCGACATGCCGGCGGGTACGCCGCTGGAAGACACTGCCGCCGCGCTGCACGAACTGGGCGCGTTCCTCGCGAGGCAGCCCGAGGTGCGCGACCTGCAGGGCTACGCGGGCACCGCCTCGCCGATCACCTTCAACGGACTGGTGCGCCAGTACTACCTGCGCGCGCAGGCGGAGCTCGGGGACATGCAGGTGAACCTGGTCGACAAGACGCATCGCGACGACCAGAGCCACGCGATCGCGTCGCGATTGCGCCCGCAGCTCGACCAGATCGCCGCGCGCCACGGTGCGCGCCTGAAAGTGGTCGAAGTGCCCCCCGGGCCGCCGGTGCTCTCGCCGATCGTCGCCGAGGTCTACGGGCCGGACGAGGCGGGCCGCAGCGAGCTGGCCACGCGCATCGCGGGCGCGTTCGGCGCGACGGCGCACATCGTGGGCATCGACACCACGGTGACGGAAGACGCGCCGCGCGCGTTCCTGCGGATACAGCGCTCGCGCGCCGAGGTGCTCGGCATCCCGGTGGCGACGATCGCGCAGACGGTGCACGGCGCGCTCTCCGGCGTCGATGCGGCCTGGCTTCACGATGGCCACAGCAAGTACCCGGTTCCGGTGCGGCTGCAGCTGCCGCGCGAGTCACAGGTGGGGCTCGACGCGCTGCTCGCGCTGCCGCTGAAGGCCGCCGACGGCAAGTCGGTGCCGCTGTCGGAGCTGGTGCGCGTGGAGGACGGCGTGATCGACAAGCCGCTCTACACGAAAGACCTGCAACCGCTGCAGTACGTGCTCGGCGACATGGGCGGCGGCGTCGATTCGCCGCTGTACGGGATGTTCGGCATTCGCGGCGTGCTCGCCGCCGCGGCGCTTCCGGCTGCCGGCGCGCTGGGCGAGTACTGGATCCACGCGCCCGGCGAGGCCTGGAAGCAGTACGCGATCAAGTGGGACGGCGAGTGGCAGGTCACCTACGAGACGTTTCGCGACATGGGCGCCGCCTACGCGGTCGGGCTGATCCTGATCTACCTGCTGGTGGTCGCGCATTTCCGCTCGTACCTCATGCCGCTGATCATCATGACGCCGATACCGCTGACCATCGTCGGCGTGATGCCCGGCCATGCGCTGCTCGGCGCGCAGTTCACCGCCACCTCGATGATCGGCATGATCGCGCTGGCCGGCATCATCGTGCGCAACTCGATCCTGCTGGTCGACTTCATCGAGCTGCAGCTGGCCGAGGGCGCGGGTTTCAGCGACGCGGTGATCCGCTCGGCTGCGGTGCGCGCGCAGCCGATCGCGCTGACCGCCCTGGCTGCGATGATCGGTGCGTTCTTCATCCTGGACGATCCGATCTTCAACGGCCTGGCAGTCGCCCTCATTTTCGGCATCCTGGTGTCGACGCTGCTCACGCTGGTGGTGATCCCGGTGCTGTTCCATGCCGCCTTCCACAGGCGCTACGCAGCGCCCTGACGGCCGTCGTCCACCTTGCCTTGCCTTTCCTTCCCTTCCTCAACTCGGCATGGAGTGTCACATGAACGTCGAACGCATGATCCGCATTTTCGCGGGTTCGTTCATCCTGGTCTCGCTGGCGCTGGGCGTCGAAGGCAGCCCGCTGTTCGTCTCGAAGTGGTTCCTTGCGGTCACTGCCTTCGTCGGCCTGAACCTGTTCCAGTTCGGTTTCAGCAACCGGTGCCCGCTGGGCATGATCCTGAAGCGTCTCGGCGTGCCCGACACGCCGTCGACCTGCGCGCGCTGAGCGCGCCGCGGATCCTTCTGGCGCCACGGGCCCCGCTGTCGCAACCGGGGTTCGTGGCGCAACCCATCGCATCTGGGAGACAATCGAGGTGAACTCCACGAACGACTCCTGCACCATGACCGTACTCAAGGACGAAACCTCGCGCACCGACCTGCTGAACCGCCTGCGTCGCGCCGAGGGCCAGCTTCGCGGCATCCAGCGGATGATCGACGAGGGCGAAGACTGCATGCAGATCGCCCAGCAGATCTCGGCGGTGCGCAAGGCGCTCGACAGCGCCTACGTGCGGATGACGGTCTGCTTCATGGAGCAGGAACTGTCCTCGAGAATGCGTGACGCCAGGGGTCGTCCGGCCGACCTCGGCCAGTTGCTGGGCAACGTCGAGGCGCTGCTGGGCAAGGTGCGGTAAGCGCCGCACCCGCGCGGCGGCGGCGCGTCGCCGCTGCCTGCGGCGGGCTCGTGCTATGGTGGCCGCGCCGACCATCCGTGTGCACCCGCCATGCACTGGCCCTTCTCGCTGTCACCCCTCGAGCACGGCGCCTTCGTCTTCGTGGGGCTGCTGCTCTACGTGCTGGTCACCCGCATCGGCAAGCAGCATCGGCATCCGTCGGCGGCGATCGCCTGGGTGATGTCGATCGCGCTGCTGCCCTATCTCGGCATCCCGCTGTTCCTCGCCTTCGGCACGCGCAAGCTCTCGCGCGCGCTGCGGCGTGCGCCGGTGCGCGTGCCGGCAGCGGGCGCCGCGCACGCCGCCGACGGGCCGCACTGGGCGCTCACGCTGCTGGCCGCCCTCGGCGTGCCACCGCCGGTGCGCAACGCATCGATCGTCTTTTGCGGCGACGGCGAGACGGCGCTGCGCGATTTGATCGCGTTGCTCGACGCAGCGGTGGACCGCGTCGACCTGTGCACCTTCGTGCTGGCCGACGACGCCGTCGGCACCCGGGTGTCGGCCGCGCTGGCGCGCGCCGCCGGCCGCGGGGTGCAGGTGCGCGTGCTGCTCGATGCGATCGGCGGGCTGCGCACCTCGCGGCGTCTGGTGCGCGTACTGCGCGCCGGCGGTGTGCAGGTGCGCTGGTTCATGCCGGTGGTGCGCAATCCGGTGCGCGGCCGCACCAACCTGCGCAACCACCGCAAGCTCGCGGCCGCCGACGGCGAGCGGGTCTGGAGCGGCGGGCGCAACCTGGCGGCCGAGTATTTCCTCGATCTGCCCGGCCGTCCCGCCTGGCGCGACCTGAGTTTCGTCGTTCGCGGCCCGCTCGCCGCGCAGGCGCACGAGACCTTCGAACACGACTGGGCCGACGCGCAAGGCAAGCCGCCGCGCGCGGCGCCGGCGATGATCGCGCCGGCCGACGCCGACGCCGATGCCGGCGCCAGCGCGCAACTGGTGCCGAGCGGCCCGGACCACGCCGACGACACGGTGCATGCGCTGTTGCTCGCGGCCGCGTATCACGCGCGCACCCGCATCCTGGCGGTCACGCCGTATTTCATCCCGGAGGAGGCGCTGCTCGCAGCCTGGTGCATCGCGTGCCGACGCGGCGTGCCCTTGACACTGGTCGTGCCGGCACGCTCGAACCACTGGATGGCCGACTGGGCGCGCGAGCGCGCGCTGCGTGCGCTCGCTGCCGCCGGCGCACAGGTGGTGCTGTATCCGGCGATGATCCACGCGAAGGCGGTGGTCGTCGACGGCCAGCTGGCGCTGTGCGGCTCGGCCAATCTCGATGGCCGCAGCCTGTTCGTGAACTTCGAACTGATGACCGCGTTCTACGGCGCCGGCGAGATCGCGTGGCTGGCGGCGTGGATCGAGGCACAGGCACGGCAATCGGCGGCCTACGAGGCGCGCCCGCCGTCGTGGGGGCGCGACGTCCTCGAGGGTATCGTCCGTTCGGTGGGGTTCCAGCTGTAGCTGGCGCCCTTGTGTCAGGTGCCGCGTGGCCTGCGCGCGATCATGTTGACCGCGCGCATCGTCATCACCGGCTCGCCGCGCTGGTTGAGCACCTCGATCAGCGAGCGCACCACACCGCGGTCGGGCTTCGAGTCCGACGCGCGCGCACTCTCGATCGTGACCCGCACGGCCAGCGCATCGCCGGGGCGCACCGGCTGCAGCCAGCGCAGTTCATCCATGCCGGGGGAGGCCAGGCTCGAAGCCGGCGACAGGTAGTCGACCGCGTAGCGCTGCATCATCAGGCTGCAGGTGTGCCAGCCGCTGGCAATGATGCCGCCGAAGGGGCCGCGCGCCGCGAACCCGGGATCGGTGTGGATCGGCTGCGGATCGAAGCGGCGCGCGAACTCCAGCACCTCGGCCTCGTCCACCGTGACGGTGCCGAGTTCGTGCACCGTGCCGGGCAGGTAGTCTTCGAACCAGCGCTCGGTCATCGGTCGCTCCTTGCCGGCCTCGGGGAGCCTTGCCCGCGGCACGTGCCGTGCGTGAACAGGCCATCGATCTTACGAGCAGGCCGCGCGCCTGCAAGGGCAATCGATCGCCCGACTTGTCATGCATCAAGACACCGGGACGATCGTGCGCGCGGGCGGGCAATCGCTCCGGGGTGGCCGCCTTGCGCGCCGCGCCGCCGATCGCGCGTCAGTGCACGCCGGCGGCCGCAGCCTGCGGTGCGTCGAGGACGAGCCTGCCGTCCCGCACCGGAATCCGGTCCCCGGGCGCGTGCGCCATGCGCACCGAATCGGTCCGGCCGTTCAGCGTGTACTTCACGTCGTAGCCGATCACTCGCTCGACCGGGCGCTCCACGGTTGTGCAACGCTCTTCCTGCGTCGTGTACGTGTCGCGCTCCTGCATGCCCTTCTGGATGCGATTGCCGGCGTAGCCGCCGCCGACCGCGCCGACGACGGTCGCGAGATCCCTGCCGCGGCCGCCGCCGATCTGGTTGCCGACGACACCGCCGAGGATCGCGCCTGCCGCGGTGCCGGCGATCCGGTGCTCGTCCTTCACCTCGCGCCGGTGCGTGACCGGCACTGTCGTGCATTGCTGTTCCTGCCGCTTCTCGACGTGCCTGACCGGCGTGACCGTGACGACTTCGGCGTGCGCAGGCCCGGTGGCGGTCCTGTAGCCCGCAAGGGCGCCGACCGACAGGGCGGCCGCGCCACCAACCACGATGGCGGTGATCATGGATCTCTTCATGGGTCGTTCTCTCCGTTTCGGGCGCGCCGGGGGCGGCTCGTTCGGCATCGATTGTGACGATCACCGCCTGGCGTGGACGACCGTCGGCGCTGTTCGTCCGGCCGCCGATGCCACGTCGGCCGACTGGCGGCCGACGTCCGGGGCTCGACGGTCGGGGCCGTGCGAGCGCATAGACTGCGCAGATGTGCGGGCGCTACGTTCTCTACGGTCCCGACGATTCGCTGATCGAGGCCTTCGACCTGCGCGACGTGCCGCGCCTGCCGCCGCGATACAACGTCGCGCCGGGCACCGACGTCCTGGTCGTGCTGCGCGGCACCAGTGGCGAGCGGATCGCGCGGGTGATGCGCTGGGGTCTGGTTCCGGCCTGGGCGAAGGATCCGTCGCCCGGCGCCGGACTGAACAACGCGCGCGCCGAGACGGTGGAGACCCGACCGGCCTTCCGCTCGGCGTTCAGGTCACGCCGCTGCCTGATTCCGGCCAACGGCTTCTACGAGTGGCAGGCGCGCGCGACGCCGAAGGGGCGCAAGCAGCCGTGGTACGTTTCGCCGACCGACGGGCCGTTCTTCGCGTTCGCGGGACTGATGCAGCGTTGGGGGCCGCGCGAGGCGCCGCTGTACACGACCTGCATCGTGACCACCGACGCCAATGCACTGATGGCGCCGATTCACGACCGGATGCCGGTGATTCTGGCGCGCGAAAGCTGGCGCCGCTGGCTCGATCCGCAGACACCATTGCCGGAGCTCCGGCCGCTGCTGCAGCCGGCGCCGCCCGAGGCATGCAGGCGTGGGCAGTGTCCGTCGCGGTGAGCCAGGCGCGCAACGAGGGGTCGCAGCTGATCGAGCGGACAGCACCCGCGCAGCCCTGACGCGGCGCACTGCAACGGGTGCCGGCGCAATGCAGGCGCGCAACTCCCGAATGGCGCTACCGTGCGGAGCCGCCGTCGGTGCTGCCGTCAGGGGTGCCGTCAGGGGTGCCGCCAGGGGTGCCGTCGAGGAACAGTGCCGGATCGACCATCGCGCGATTCAGGCTGACCGACCAGTGCAGGTGCGGCCCGGTCACGCGGCCGGTGGCCCCGACCGCGCCGATGTGCTCGCCGACGCCAACGACGTCGCCGGGGTTCACCGCGATCGCATCGAGGTGGCAATACATCGTCAGCAGGCCACTGCCGTGATCGAGCCAGATGGTCTTGCCGTTGAAGAAGTAGTCGCCGGTGTCGATCACGCGGCCGGCGGCCGCCGCCACGACCGGGGCGCCGGTCGCGGCCGCGATGTCCATGCCGCTGTGCGGATTGCGCGGCTGGCCATTGAACACACGGCGCAGCCCGAAGGAGCTGGAGCGCTGCCCGGCCGTGGGCTGGCGCAGTCTCAGTGCCTGCGGGAGCGCATCGCTGTGCGTGGCCGCCACGGCGGCCAGATGCGTGCGTTCGCGTTCGTAGCGGGCGAGGTCTTCGGCCGACAGGTCGACCTTGCCGGGTGGCACCCGGAGCCGCTGTTCGGCGTAGCGGACCGGATCGATCACGAAGGGCAGCGGAACTGCGGTTTCGCCCGCGCGGCGAACCGTCACGTGGCGCGTACCGGGTTCCACGCCCAGCCCGATGCCCACGATCGCCGTCCATCGCGACGGATCGCCGATGACCAGCACCGGGATCGTGCCGAGCGTCACGCGCGGCGGCTCGGCCGACGCGCCGAGGTCGATGACCGCCACGCCGCCGGGCACGCTGCGATGCTGCGGCAACTCGAGCGCCGCGGTGTGCATCGCGAACAGGGTGGTGATCGCCAGCAGTGCGATCCGGGACAGGATTCGTGACGGTTGCATTCGCGGTCGGCTCGCTCGTCTCGGGCAGCCGCTTCACCGCTCGCATCCGCCAGGGATGCCGGCTGGCGGCGCAACGTCGAAGCCGGCGACGAGGTGGCGCAGTGCGGATTGGCGTGCGAGGGCTGCGTGGAGACTAGCACAGTCGACTTGCGGGAAACGCATCCCCTGCGTGGTCCGTGCGTGCCGCAACGGCTGCACAGCCACTCGGTCGAACGCCAATCGGTGGGGCACGCGCTTTCACTTCGCGCCCGTGGTGCGGCTCGCCGACGCCAGGCTCATCGCCACTACCGCAGGGCCGGGAAATCCGGTTCCGGGGATTCCTGACATTAGACTGCCGGCAGGCCGCGGCGAAGCCCGGCCGGAAGGTACCATCGGCCCATCCAGGCGCCCTGTCGTGCCGCAACGAGCGCAGCCATCGTCTCCGGGAACCGCGATGACGGACATCGAGTACTACAACGACCACGTCGTGCGCCTGTTCCTGCTGGCGTCGGCGGTGTGGGGCATCGTCGGCATGCTGCTCGGGATGTACGCGGCGGCCGAACTCGCCTGGCCGGGACTGAACTTCGGTATCCCGTGGATGACCTTCAGCCGGATCCGGCCGGACCACACGTTCGGCGTGATCTTCGCCTTCGGCGGCTCGGCGCTGATGGGCACCTGTTACTACGTCGTGCAACGCACCGGCCACGCGCGGCTCGCGGCCGGACGGCTGGCGGAGTTCACGTTCTGGGGCTGGCAACTGACCTGCGTGCTCGCGATGGCGACGATGCCGTTCGGCATCACGCAGAGCAAGGAATACGCCGAACCCGAGTGGTTCATCGACATCCTGATGACGATCGTCTGGGTCAGCTTCGGCGTGGTGTTCTTCGCCACGCTGGCGCGCCGGCGCATCCAGCACATCTACGTCGCGAACTGGTACTACGGCGCGTTCATCATCGCGGTCGGCCTGCTGCACGTCGTCAACAACCTGGCGCTTCCGGCGTCGCTGACCAAGTCGTACCCGATCTATTCCGGTGTCGCCGACGCGATGACCCAGTGGTGGTACGGCCACAATGCGGTGGCCTTCTTCCTGACGGCCGGCTTCCTCGGGATGATGTACTACTTCGTGCCGCGCCAGGCCCGGCAGCCGCTGTGGAGTTACCGCTTCTCGATCGTCAACTTCTGGGCCCTGATCTCGATCTACATGTGGGCCGGTTCGCACCACCTGATGTACACCGCGCTGCCCGACTGGGTGCAGTCGGTCGGCATGGCGTTCTCTCTCGTGCTGCTGATGCCGAGCTGGGGTTCCGCCGCGAACGGCCTGTTCACCTTCAACGGCTCGTGGCACCGCCTGAAGACCGATCCGGCGGCGAAGTTCATGGTGATCGCGCTGGTGTTCTACGCCGCTTCGACCTTCGAAGGCTCGATGATGGCGATCAAGACCGTCAACTCGCTGTCGCACTACACCGACTGGACGATTGCGCACGTGCACTCCGGTTCGCTCGGCTGGGTCGCCATGATCACGATCGGCTCGCTGTACGCGATGGCGCCGCGTGCGCTCGGCCGCCCCGCGATGCACTCGCACAAAGCCATGGACCTGCACTTCTGGCTGCACACCGGCGGCACGCTGCTGTACGTGATCGCGATGTGGATCGCCGGCGTCACCGAAGGCATGATGTGGCGTGCCACCGGGCCCGACGGCTCGCTCACCTACGCGTTCATCGACAGCCTGCTGGCCATCAAGCCGCTGTACATCGTGCGCTGGTTCGGCGGCGTCCTGATCTGGCTCGGCATGTGGGTGATGGCCTGGAACCTCTGGCACACGGCCGCGGACGCGCGCAGGAAGCTGATCCGGCCGATACCGGTGCCGGTGCCCGAGCCGGTGTCGCAACAGATCCCGGCGCCGCTTCCGGCTGCCGGTTGAGGAACGCTCATGGCCTACCGGCACTTCGAGTTCATCGAAAAGCACGCGTGGACGCTCGGCATCCTGACTGCCGTGATGGTGTCGCTCGGGGGTCTTGCCGAAGTCCTGCCGCTGTTCGTCGAGGCGCGCAACGTCCGGCCGCCCGCCCACATCAAGCCCTACGAGCCACTGCGACTCGCGGGCCGCGACATCTACGTGCGCGAAGGCTGCTACCTCTGCCACTCGCAGATGATCCGCGCGCTGCGCTTCGAAACGCAACGTTACGGGCGCTTCTCCACGGCCGAGGAGTCGGTCTACGACCGTCCGTTCCAGTGGGGCTCCAAGCGCACCGGCCCGGACCTGGCCCGCGTGGGCGGCAAGTACTCCGACGACTGGCAGCGCATGCACCTGGTGGATCCGCGTGCCCTCGTGCCGGAGTCGAACATGCCCGGTTATCCGTGGCTCGCGACCGCCGGCATCGACGGTGCCGGGATTGCGGGACGGATGCGTACGCTGCGCAAGCTCGGCGACCCGTACACCGATGCCGACATCGCCGGCGCCGCGGCGGCGCTCCAGGACAAGACCGAACTCGATGCGCTGGTGGCCTACCTGCAGGGCCTCGGTGCGGCCAGCGAACCGGAGCCGGCCAGGGCTGCGGCCGCTGCTGCGGTGTCGCTCGCGGAGCGGTCGCCGTGAGTCCGGTCTGGGGTCACCTCGTCGGGGTCTTCACGCTGCTGCTGATGGCGGCATTCATCGGCGTCTGGGTGTGGGCCTGGCTGCCTCGTCATCGGCAGGCGTTCGGCAGGCTGGCGCGCCTGCCGATGCAAGACCGTGGCGCCCGGCCGGGCGATTCGATTCCATCCACCGACGCGGAGGAGCGCCGATGAGCAGCGGCTGGTCCTGGTGGGTCGTCGGCCTGATCGTCGTCAATTTCGGGCTGACGTTCTTCCTGTTCCTGTGGGCACCGCGCGCCAGGGTGCCGCTGCTGCCCGACGGCACGACCGGCCACGTCTGGGCCAACGGTACGCTGCGCGAGGGCATGAACCGCCTGCCCGGCTGGTGGATCGTCACGTCGCTGGCGATGTATCTCATCGCTGTCGCCTACTTCGTCCTGTATCCGGGCTTCGGCAACTCTCCGGGGGTGCTCGGCTGGACGTCCGGGAAGGAGCTCGCCGCTGCCACGGCCGCCAATGCCGCGCGACTCGACCCCGTGCTCGCGCGCCTCGGCACGATGAGCGTCGAGGCGCTCGCCGGCGACGCGCAGGCGCTCCAGCTCGGCGAGCGCCTGTTCGTCGACAATTGCGCGGCCTGCCACGGCCGGGCGGGTCTCGGCAACGTGCTGCTCGGTGCCCCGAGCCTGGCCGACAGCGACGCGCTCTACGGCAACACGGCCCAGGACATCGCGACATCGATTCGCGACGGTCGCACGGGCGTGATGCCGCCGTGGAACGCGCTGGGCGACGCGACCGTGAAGGGTCTCACCCAGTACGTGCTGGGGCTGTCCGGCCAGACGCACGATGCGGCGATCGCGGCGGTGGGCGAGCCGGTCTTCAAGACGACCTGCAGCGCCTGCCACGGGCCCGAAGGAACCGGCAATCCCCAACTGGGCGCGCCGAATCTCACCGACCGCATCTGGCTCTACGGGGGTGCGCCGGCGGCGATCGAAACGTCGATCCGTGACGGTCGCAGCGGGCAGATGCCGGCGTGGCGCTCACGCCTGTCCGACGCCGACATTCACCTGCTGACCGGCTATGTCCATCACCTGTCGCACCGTGCGCAGTGATCCGCCGGGCGATCCGTCGCGCCGCGGCTCCTGGCTGCCGCGCCGTGGCTCCTGGTCCTCGCAGCCGGTCGTCTGGCTGGGCGCCCTGGTGTTCGCCGCTTCGATTGCCGGGTGCATCGGGTTGATCGTCGTCAGCGCGCGCTACGACGACGTGCCCGTTCCCACTCACCGCCGGGTCTTCGGTGTGCCGACGCAGCAACCGGCGTGGTCGTCGCCTTCCGGCTCGGGAGGCCGTGACCATGGTCGAGCCGGGCTGGCCGCCGAGGTACGTGCGGCCGACACCCACCGGACGCCGCGTATCGTCGTCCCGGGTGGCCACGTCGTTCAACCCTGACGGATCCAGGAGAGCGTCATGAGCCTGTTCGACGCCATGAAGGGCGTGCCGTTGCCCACCACCGAAGCCGAACGCAACGAACTCGTCATCACCGAGATCTCGCAGGGCTTCTGGGAATACCACCTCTCGCGCCGCAACAACATCCTGCGCGCACTTTGCAACGCGCCGACCGTGCCGACGGCGATGCCGCTCTCGACCTGGGGCAGCGCAGCCGATCCCGGGCTTCCGAAGAGCCCGAAGTGGTGCGAAGCGTGTGCGCGCATTGCCTGGCCCGAAGCCGGAACCAGCGGTCGGGATACGAAACTCCCCGGCTGAAGTCGGCGCGGCCGCGCCGCTGCGCACGGTGGACCGGGACAAGCGCCGGCAGCGGGCCGACAGCGACACCGCCGTGGCGTACTGGCACGGCTGGCCAAGGAGGAACCGACCGTGAACCGGCACGCATCCCGCCAGCACGATGCAGCCGTCATCGAACTGCTGCGCGAGGATCCACCGTTCGCCGAGGCCAGCGGCATGGCGAACGTCGCTTCGTGTGCCGGCATTCCCCGCGAGAGCATGCACCGGATGCTCTCGCCCAGGGCCAATCCGAGCCTCGGGACGCTGCCGGCGCCTTCGCCGGCCGGGCGCAAGACCAGGTGATCGAGCAGGACCGAACCGCACATCCACCGGCCAGGATCAGTGACGCCCGCCGGCCAGGATGGTTCACGAGAGAGGGAGCGATACGTCGTCGGCGCCGCGGTCGTGCCAGACGCGGCTTTGCCAATGCACTGCAACCCGATGGCGGCCACACGGCGCGTCGAAGGACAAAGGGGTCGGCGGCCCGAAGTCGCCACTCCCCCTGGATGTCCCTGGATGTATTGGTAGGCCGTACTGGATTCGAACCAGTGACCAACGGATTAAAAGTCCGCTGCTCTACCAGCTGAGCTAACGACCCATTTTGCGAAGCTCGACATTTTAGTATCGACCTCGAGACGGGTCAAACCACCAGCCGACAGGACTCCCCGAGCCGATGAAGCTGGCCGCCGCGGACGGAGGCGAGGTTGACGATCGAGGGGTCGTGGTGCTGCTTCGGTGCTCCTCCATCACGTTTCCGGAAATGTCTGCAACGTCCGTGACCACCACGCTGAAGCTCACCGAAGCGCTGAAGGCCCGCATCGGGCGGGTCGCCGCCGAGGCGGGCAAGTCGTCTCATGCGTTCATGCCCGAAGCCATCGAGCGCCACACCGCGCTGGCGGAGCGTCGACGCGATTTGGGGCGGGTCGTTGCTTCTTGTCTCCAGCAATCTGCCGTGGATGCCGCAGCCACGGTTCCGCTGATCTCCAGCGCCTTGCAGATACCGAAGCAGCATCCGATGATCGGTCGACCCGTCGAGGCAGGTTTGCGCGTGCTTCGGATTTCGCGCGGGCACCGCGGATACGTGGCGCTGTACCGCCACGACACGGCGTCCGATACGGTCATGGTCCTGGCAATCCGGTATCAGCGTGAGCGGCACTGACATGCACGGCCGCCGTCGGGAGCGCCGCAGCCGGGCGTGCCGTCACGCGCGCGATCACCCGCGTCGTCACCGATATCGCGTCGGATCCTCCACCGCCGCTGCCACGAATCCCTCGCGCCGGATCCGGCAGGCGTCGCAGCGGCCACAGGCACGGCCTTCGTCGTCGGCCTGATAGCACGACACCGTCATCGAGTAGTCGAGGCCCATGCGGATGCCTTCGCCGATGATCGCTGCCTTCGGCAGCTCGATGATCGGCGTGCACACGCGGATCGGCCGCCCCTCGACGCCGGCCTTCGTTGCGAGGCTGGCCATCCGCTCGAACGCGGCCACGTACTCGGGGCGGCAGTCGGGGTAGCCGGAGTAGTCGACTGCGTTGGCGCCGAAGTGGATTTCGCCGGCGCCGAGCACTTCGGCCCAGCCCAGTGCGATCGCCAGCATGATCGTGTTGCGCGCCGGGACGTAGGTCACCGGGATCGCGTCGGGATGGCCCGGGCCTTCCGGCACGGCGATGGAGGCGTCGGTGAGTGCAGAACCGCCGAAGCGTGACAGATCGAGGTCGACGATCTCGTGGTGTGTCACGCCCAGCGCGGCCGCGATGCGGCGCGCGGCGCGCAGTTCGGCGGCGTGGCGCTGCCCGTAGCGCAGCGACAGTGCGTGGCATTCGCGGCCCTGCTCGCGGGCCAGCGCCAGCACGGTGGCCGAATCGAGTCCGCCCGAGAGCAGGACGACGGCGCGCATCAGCGGGCGGCGCGCATCAGCGCGCCGGCAGCCTGGCCAGGCGATCCTTCGCCAGCGGTGCAGCCTGGCTCTGCGGGTACTTCGCGATCACCGATTCGAGCGTGCTGCGCGCGGCGCGTCGGTCGCCGCTCTCGGCCTGCGCGTAGCCGAGATTGAGCAGCGCGTCGGGGACACGCGGGTTGTCGGGGTACTTCGCGATCAGTGCCTGGTGGCTGGCAATTGCGCCCTTGTAGTCTTTCAGCGCGAACTGGCTGCTGCCGATCCAGAACAGCGTGCCCGGCATGTAGGGGCTGTCGGGGTACTGGCCCTGGAACAGCTGGAACGCGGTGAGTGCGCCGCGGAAGTCGCCGTTGCGGAACAGCGCGAGTGCGGCCTCGAACGAACGCTGCTCGGACTGGTCGACCGTGACGGTACGGCCGTCGAGCTGCGTGGTGACCGGCTCGAAGCGCTTGATGCGCGTGTCGACCGTCGCCAACTGGTCGCGCATCTGGCGCTGCAGCGTGGCCAGTTCGTGGGTCTGCACTTCGAGCTGGCCGCGCAGGCGCGCGATCTCCTGGCGTAGCGCATCGAGCTGCGACTGCAATTCGAGCTGCCCGCGCGAGCCCTGCTCGAGCCGCTCGACGCGCCGCGCGAGTTCGTCGAGCTTCTCGTTGGTCTGCTGCTGCAGCACCTGCACGCGGCCCCGGACGTCGAGGATCGCGCGCCGCGCCTCGTCGTCTTCGAACAGCGCGTGCGCCCCCGGCGCCACCGACAGCAGGCCGGCGGCGACGCAGAACGCGCGGAGC
>JAANMX010000194.1_pt1 | contig 80670 bp, 65 predicted proteins | sample 7279681 | NCBI WGS metagenome assembly JAANMX01 (sample SAMN14094542, study PRJNA606508) | bioreactor metagenome | isolation source: A lab-scale SPAN reactor treating ammonium-rich wastewater day 351 | place: Ireland: Galway | collected 2018-01-01
GCGACCGGGTCCGTCCGTCGGCGCTTTGGTAGCCGGCTCCCCTTGCTTGACGGCCTCAGGAGGCTTGCCCGGCTCACTGCCCGGTCGGGCGGCCTCGGTAGCCTTGCCTGCATCGGTCTTGCCCGGATCGTTCTGCCTGGCGGTCTCGGCGGGCCTGGCCGCCTTGTCTCCGCCCGAGCCGCCGGCCTTCTTGGCCAGGCCCGGGGGCGTGCCTTTGCCCCTGTCACCACCCGAGCCGCCGGCCTTCTTGGCCAGGCCCGGGGGCGTGCCTTTGCCCCTGTCACCGCCCGAGCCACCGGCTTCCTTGGCCAGTCCGGGCGGCATCCCCTTACCCTGGTCGCCTCCCGAGCCCTTCTTGGCCGGTCCCGGCTCGTTACTCGGACCACCGGCCGGACCCTTCGCAAAGCTCTCGTTGGCTTGCCTGGACGCCTCGGGAGCCCTGCCAACACTGACGGGCTCACCGCCCGGTCGGGCAGCCTCGCTACCTTTACCAGCCTCGGTCTTGCCCGGATCGTTCCCCTGCCTGGCCGCCCTGTCCCCGCCCGAGCCCTTCTTTGCCTGTCCCGGGCCATCATCCACCCGACCCGGGCCACCGGCCTTATCCTTCGGCCCACTGGCCTGAGCCTTGCCAGCGCTGATCGGCTCCCCGCCCTGCGGGGCGGCTTCGGCCGGGGGCTTGCCCCCTGCGGTGCGGTCCCCCCCGGAGCCACCCTTCTTGACCGGTCGCTCGGCATGCTGAGCCTTACCGGCGCTGACGGGCTCTCCGCCCTGTCGGGCGGCTTCGGCCGGGGGCTTGCCCCCTGCGGTGCGGTCCCCCCCGGAGCCGCCTTTCTTGACCGCTGCCTTGCCTTGATCACCCCCCGAGCTCTGCTTTCTCTGCCCTGGCGCGACTGCCGATCGACCTTTACTTGCCTGGCCGTTCCGCCCGGCCTCGGCGGAAGCCTTGCGATCTCCCCCGGACCCGCCCTTCCTAGCCTGTCCGGGAGCCTGCGCCTGACCGTTGCCTCCGGCCAGCTCGCGCCGGGCGTCGGCCTTCCACGACTCCACTCCCAGCAAGGCGTCGGCTGGCTTCTGCTTGCCGAATTCTGGGTTGCGCGTGGATTCGAAGGTTGCCGGCTTGCCGGGGGTACTCAGAGCCGACTTTTTCTCCGGGTCGTTGGCCGCCCCCCGACTTGCGCCGGCCTGGTCGGGGCGATACTTCTGATCGCTGCCCCAGGCCGAAACCAGTTGATCGGCGCCACTTGAAGAGCTTCCCCCTTGTACTCCCTGCCAGGACTCACCCAGCTTCCCGTTGGCCTCCTGGGAGCGGCTGGCCGTGGCCAGACCCGTCGGGCTCATCTGCTTGGGGCTGGCGGGTTTCGTCTCCTGAGCCCTGGCAGGAGCCCTGCTCTCCTTGCTCTCTCTGGCTTTCTCTGGCTTTCGTGACGGCGGACTCGAACCGCCCCCTTCGACCTTGCGACTCACCCGAAGATTATACCACGCCCAGCTGATTGAGTCGCCCCAAAATGCGAGCACGCGATCCGCCCGACAGCATTCCCAGCAGCTCGCGATAGGCGCCTGCAGCCTGGCGCGGCTGCCCGCTCTGCTCGTAGAGGCCAGCCACCAGCTCCAGCACCTCGGCGCTGGGCGGCAGTACCCGCCGATAGCACTCGCCCAGGGCTAATAGCAGCCCGGGTGTGTCGGGATAAAGTCGCCTCCCGTCCTCCAGGATCTGGCGGGCCCTTTCGGAATGTCCGCCGGTCAGCCACATCTTGCCCAGATCCAGGTGCAGTTGCCCCATCAACTCGTCCGGAAGCCCCAGGTGCAGCAACTGATCGTAGCGTCCGGCCACGTTCTCGCTGCTGGATGGGTCCAGGACCACCAGCTTGCGCAGACGTCCCAGCGCCGCCTGGTAGGCCCCCCGAAAGACCAGTCGGTCGCACTCGTCCAACCAGCCGGCCGAGACCAGGCGACCGGCTCGGAAGTGACTCAGCGTCTCGAGCACTTCGCAAGCAGTCAGGCGAAGCGAGGGGTCGGGCTGCAAGCATCCCCGGGCCAGCCAGCCGAAGGGGTCGAGCAGCGAGGCTTCCACGATCGGATCGTGCCATAGCACGTACTGCTTGAGATCCACCTCCTGGCTGTCGGGGTAGGGGAACTGATCGGTCAGGGACTCTTGCACGATCACTCCCAGCGCCCACAGGTCCACCTCGGGTCCGATGCGGCCGGAGAAGATCTCGGGGGCCATGTACTCGGCCGTGCCTCCCGGCAGCGGACCCAGGCGGGCCAGGCTCTTGAGTGTGCGGGTGAGGCCGAAGTCGCTGAGCTTCCAAACCCCATCGACCAGCAGCAAGTTATCCGGCTTGACGTCACGGTGCACGACAGCGCGCTCGTGCAGAAAGCTGAGCCCTTCGGCCAGCGCCTGCACCACCTCCAGCAGCTCGCCGGGAGGCAGGGCGGAGCGCTCGAGATCGGTTCGCAGCGAGCGCTCAGCTCGCTCCATGGCAAGATACAGGCTGCCAGCCAGCTTCCCCTGGCGCACCTCGCCGCAGCCCCGGTAAGCGATGATGTGGGGATGGCTCAACCGGGCCATGTGGCCGATCTCGCGCAGGAGCTCGGGCTCGTCGTCGCTCTCGGGCAGAAGCAGCTTGACGCAGCAGCGAGCGATGCGCTTGCCGCGCAGGATCTCTTCGGCCTCATAGACGGTGCCAAAGCTGCCCGAGCCCCGGCAGGCTCCCAGCCGGTAGCGGCCCTCCAGCTCCATCCCCTTGAGCGCGGTTACGTCCACAGCCTTCAGGGTTCTTTCGGAGTGGCCGGGTACCCTGGACAGGTGCATATCTCCCAGCCGACCTATGACTATTATCTGACCGGAAACGCCTCCGACATCGCCGCACGGCCCCGTCCAGGACTGGTGCTGGCAGGCGGGGGAGCCGACCAGGACCAGGCCATGACCTGGCTGCTCGACCGCAGCGACGCGGGCGACATCGTCGTGATTCGCGCCTCGGGAGCGGACGGCTACAACGACTACCTGGCCAATCTGCCCCTCAGTGACGGACGAAAAGCCGATTCGGTGGAGACTTTCTGCATGAAAGAGCGTGAGGGCTCTTTCGACCCCTTCGTGGTGGAGCGCGTCCGGAACGCGGAAGCCATCTTCTTCGCCGGTGGAGACCAATACCAGTATCTTCAACTGTTTGAGGGCACTCCGCTGCAAGAAGCGGTGCAGCAGGCCTTCGACCGCGGAATCCCTGTAGGGGGAACCAGCGCCGGGCTGGCTCTGCTGGGTGACCCTTACTTCTCTGCCGCTCGGGATACCGTCACCTCTCAAGAGGCTCTGGCCGACCCGCTCGGCCCCAAGGTGACCCTGGCCCCCCGCTTTCTGGAAGCTGAGGCGCTGGATCAGGTCATCACCGACAGCCACTTCTCCGAACGCGAGCGACTGGGACGGCTGCTGGTCTTTCTCAGCCGCGAGCCGGGCTCGCGTGGCCTGGGGGTGGATGAGGCCACTGCCGTGCTGGTGGACGGGGACCTGCAGGCGCAGGTGGTGGGGGAGGGAGCCGCCCACTTCGTCAGCCTGACCGAGTGGCCTCGGCTTGAGTCCGGTCGACCGCTCGACCTGGCGCGAGCCGAGGTGGTCCGCTGTGAGGCCGGCCAGAGCTTTGATATGCTGGCCTGGCGCTCGAGCGACGGAACGCCCCAGATCTACCGGGTGGTCCAGGGTCAGCTGCAGGCAGGAGCGCCTGAACCCGCAGAGAACTGACAGTCCGGCCGTCTGGATGCGGAAGAAAACTCAAGGATAGCCGGGTGATTCATTCGTGATTAAGCTGCGAAAATCGCATGAAGTCAAGATCGGTGAGCTGACCATGGGAGGGTCCAATCCCGTGCGCGTCCAGAGCATGACCAACACCGATACCTCCGACGTCGAGTCCACCGTCAACCAGGTGCTCGAGCTCGCCGAAGCCGGCTCCGAGCTGGTGCGTTTCACGGTCAAGGACAGCGAGAACGCCGAGGCGACCCCCGAGATCGTGAGGCGAGTGCGAGCCGCCGGCTGCCAGGTGCCTCTGATTGGAGACTTTCATTATAACGGGCATCGTCTGCTGGTGCGCCACCCTGAGTGCGCGCGCTCGCTGGACAAGTATCGCATCAATCCTGGCAACGTGGGGGTCGGCCAGCAGCACGACACCAATTTCAAGACGATGATCCAGGCCGCCGTCGAGCACGGAAAGGCCGTGCGGATCGGCGTCAACGGGGGCTCTCTGGATCAGGCTCTCTTGCAAGAGCTGATCGAGGCCGATCTGGCCGCCGGCTCGCCCAGAGGGGCCAAGCAGGTTTTTCTGGAGGCCATGCTTGAGAGTGCGCTGCGCTCGGCGACGATGGCTGAGGAGTACGGGCTGCCGGCCAACAAGATCGTCTTGTCGGCCAAGGTCAGCGAGGTGCAAGAGGTGGTCCACGTCTATCGCGAGCTCAGCAAACGCTGCCGCTACGCCTTGCACGTAGGCCTCACCGAAGCCGGCATGGGGCTCAAGGGGATCGTCTCCTCGAGCCTTGCCCTGGGCCTGCTGCTGCAGGATGGCATCGGCGATACTATCCGCGTCTCGCTCACCCCCGCCCCGGGCGAGAACCGCGCCCGGGAGGTCGAAATCTGTCGCGAGATCTTGCAGAACATCGGTCTGCGCGACTTCACCCCGCGCGTCACCGCCTGCCCCGGGTGCGGTCGCACCACCAGTACGCTCTTTCAGGAGCTGGCCCTGGAGGTGGAGGGCCATCTCAAGCGACGCATGGCCGAGTGGAAAGCGGCCGGCTACGAGGGCGTAGAGCAGATGAAGGTGGCCGTCATGGGCTGCGTGGTGAATGGCCCGGGAGAAGCCAGGGGGGCCCACATCGGGCTCTCGTTGCCCGGCACGGGGGAGACCCCTTCGGCCCCGGTCTATGCCGATGGGCAGAAAGTTGCCACCCTGAAAGGCGACGATATCGCCGAGCGCTTTCTGGAGATGGTGGAAGATTACGTGCAGAGCCACTACGCGCCCGGGGCCACCGCTCCTTGCTGACTTTATCCGAAGGGCAGATGGGCGAGTTGCGCCAGCGCGCGCAGGCGGCCGCGCCTCGGGAGATTTGCGGATTCATGCTCGGGCGAGCGGGCCGGGTGGAGCAGCTTTTCCCCGTCCGCAATGCCCATCGAGACCCGATTCGAGGGTATCTGATCCCCCCCGAGGAGAGCCTCTCGGTCCTCCGTCGGGCTCGCAATTTGGCCCTTGAGATTCTAGGAGTGTACCACTCTCACCCCGAAGGCCCGGCAAACCTGTCCGCGGTCGACCGCCAGCAGGCCCATGGGGGCTGGCATTATCTGGTGGTTGGCCGCGATCAGGAGCGGTGCTGGGAGGTCTGAAGCTTGTCGCGCATCACCTTTATCCTGAGTCGTCCGCCCCGGGCCCTACCTGGAGCGCGCACGCTCTATCATCTGGCCCTGGGGGCTCTGGAGCAGGGCTGCGAGGTCAGCGTCTTCTGTCGCCGGGACGGAGTTTACCAACCTTTGCGCGAGCAGCAGCCCACCGAGGGGGCTCAGGGCTCGGCGTCGAGCTGGTGGGCCGCCCTGCTGGCCCGAGGGGTGCAGGTCATCGCTCACGAAAATTGTGCTCGTGCCCGCGGACTGGTATCCAAAGCTCAGTTCCTGGACGGGGTGCGTTTTGGAGGCGCCATGGAGCTCTCTGATCTTCTGAACCGGTCCGATCGGGTGATCAGCCTGTGAGAGGCAAGAAGATTTTAATCTCCGTCTGTCGCTGGTCGGGTGCTCAGGCTCTCAACGAGCTGTTGCGCACGGCCGTGGCCCTGGCCTCGGGCTATCGCGGTCACCAGGTCGAGGTGGTTCTGCTGGGCGAGGGAGTGCTCACCGCTGTCAAGCCTCACAAGGACGGTTGGATGCGCTACTACCGGGCCGCCCGGGCCTATCCGGTACCGATTCACGTCCAGAAGGAAAGCCTCGAGCGCCTGGGCCTCAAGCCCGAAGACCTGGCAATCGAGGTCAAGCTGGCATCTCAAGAGGAGTTGCTGGAGCTCGGGCGACGCGCCGAGCTGCAGTTGAATCTGTAATGTCTTCCTCGCTATATGTGCTGAGCGACTGTCCCCGCAAGGACATCCTGGATTTGCTGGCAGCCGATAAAGAGGCCGGTCTGGTGCTGCTGGCCCGCGGGTTGCTGGTGGATTCCTCGTTGTTGGAGGGCCGGGAAGTTTACTGCCTGGCCGAGGAAGTGCAGGAGTTAGGCCTGGAGGGAAAGCTCTCTCAGGTCGTGAAAGCCCTTCCGGCGCGGGAGGTCATTACGTTGCTCGTCCAGCGCCCGGTACTGAGCCTCGACTGAGGGGAACTGCCCGCATGGGTTCACTGTTCAAAGGCAAAGCCAAGGACGAGAAGGCCAGGGGGGCTTCCACCCGCCCCCGACTGGCGGCCCAGATGCCCCCGCCCATCCCCTCGGAGATGATTGACCCCAAGGAGAAGCTGGTCTCGCGCGAGGTTGACTTCAAGGGGCGCATCGGTGCCGAGACCGCCGACAAGCTGGATGAGGCCATCGCCAACGGGGCTCGAGGGTTGCTGGTCGATCCCGAGGACGAAGAAACGCGTATTTTTGCCTTTTTCGACGAGCGCATCGCCGAGCTGGCCCGCCAGCCGCTGGCCGGTCACCAGGAGCTGCTGGCCAGCCTGGACACCTGCCGCGACGGTGCCTTCCCTTCGGGGGGCAAGCGCTGGCGCATCGAGAACTTCCGCTCGTTGTCGGACTTTGGCGACCGCATGGTGGTCAACTTCTTCGAGGAAGGCGTCCTCAACGACGAAGAGATTCATGCGCGCCGCAAGGAGAACATCCGCCTGGTCAACCGACTCAAGCCGGCCACCTCGCTGAGTCGCAAGAACGTGATCGACATGCTCGATCTCGTGCGTCGCAGCCCGCGGGAGAAGCCCTTCACCGAGATTTTGCTGGAAGACCAGTTGCTCACAGCGGCGCAGCTCGAGCGTGTCAAAGAGTCAGAAGACGTGCTCCAGGCAGTGCTCACCGACTACGTTTTCCCGCGCAAGGCCGCGGCCAGCGCCCTGGCACGCTATCTGGGAACCGATTACATCGACGTGGAGGCCGTCGATCTTGACAAGAAGGCGGCCCGCCGGCTCGACAAGGAGTGGGCTCTGAAGCACCAGGCCGTGCCTTTTGCGGAAGACAAAGAGCGCATCCAGGTGGCCTTCATGGATCCCACCGATACCGCACTGCAAGAAGAGATTGCCCAGATGACCGAGCGACGCGTGATGCCCTACTGCTCGGCCGCCCAGGACATCATGGTGATGATCCACAAGGCCCACAAGCGCGACTAGGAGCGCGGCCGGAAACCCCCTTGACACAGTTTGCCGGCAGCGCGACGCCCATCCTATTGTGCTGGAAGTCCGGCCGCCTGCAATATCTTGTGGTGGAGGCGGGGGCAGGGGCCCCCGAGAGCGTAGCTCCTCCGACACCACATGGGGGTTGCGGCCGGACTTCTAAAGTGAAGTGCTGAAGGTTTTGCAGTAAATCGCGCCGACAGATTTGTGTGGAGGCGCCTCCGAAGGAGAGGCAAAACCTTCAGCACGTAACGCTCAACACATTCGAGGTCCAGTTGAGCGAGGGATGACGCAAGAGCCCTCTCAGGGGACTCTTGCATCATTGGGGAGGCGGACGCCCTCCCGAGCGATTCCCCCGGCCTCCAGCCCGGTCAGGGCGGTCCCGGGGGCGATGGCGAGAATGTGTGCCGGGCGCGACAGGGGAACCGGAATGGCGGGGTCGAACCGTGGCGGCCATGCGTATGGTGCTGGTTTTCTTGCTTTGTCTCTGGCTGCCGGCCTCGGCCCAATCGACCGAGCCTCACAGCCTGGAGATGTTCGACGAGCTGCAAAAGCTGATCATTCGGGTTTCCGATCAGATCAAGCCTGCGGTGGTTCACATCGAGGTGCTGGCAAAGCGCGGAGAGCAGCGTCGCAAGGGCCTCGGCTCTGGTCTGATCCTGAGCGCGGACGGCCAGATCATCACCAACTATCACGTCATCGACCGGGCCGCCCTCATCACCGTGATCCTCGATGACAAAAGCAAGTTCGAGGCCCGGGTGCTGCGCAAGGACCAGCAGACCGACCTGGCCTTGCTGCAAATTCAAGCTGGACGCCAGCTTCCATTCGCCAAACTGGGCGACTCGGACAGGGTGCAGGTGGGCGAGTGGGTGCTGGCCATCGGCAACCCCTATGGCTTCGACCGCACGGTCTCGTTCGGCATCGTCAGCGGCAAGGGGCGCTTCATTCCTGACCTGGACAGCGAGGTGCCGTTGCTCAACGACTTCATCCAGACCGACGCCCTGATCGACCCGGGCAACTCGGGCGGCCCCCTGCTGAACCTGCGCGGCGAGGTGATAGGGATCAACTCGGTGGGAATCGGACGCGGGCAGGGTTTCACCATTCCCGCCAGGATCGTGCGCGAGGTGATTACCCGAAGCGAGGTGGAGGGTCGCATCGAGCGCGGCTGGCTGGGGCTCTTCTTGCAACCTTTCAGCCGCGAGATGGCCGAGTACATGAAGCTCAACGGCACCCGCGGCATTCTGGTGGCCGACGTCATGCCTGATTCGCCCGCCGAGCGGGCCGGCCTCAAGTCGGGCGACGTGTTGCTCCGCTTTGCCGACGAGCCGGTGGAGGCCGAGCAGGACGAGGAGATCAACAGGTTCACGCAGGAGGTCACCAAGCTCAAGCCCGGCACCAGCGTGCCCCTTGAGATCTATCGCGAGGGCAAGCGTCTGTTCGTGTCCGTCAGCATCGGCACCCAGCCGGCCGTGGACTCGGAGGAGACCTACACAGACTTCGGCATCAGCGTCCAGGCAATCACCACCCCGCACGTGCTGGAGTATCGGCTCAGCGATCGCCTGGGGGCGCTGGTCTCCTACGTGACCCGAGGCAGCCCCGGCGATGACGGGGGCATCGAGGTGGGCGACGTAATCGTGGCGGTGGACGAGACTCCTATCCGGTCGGTGGAGGATTTCAAGCGGCTCTTGCCGGAATTGGACAAGCGCTCGCGCTTCATGCTCAAGCTCAAGCGGGGGAAGACATACAGGTATGCCCTGGTTGACCAGGCCCTGGGCCGAAAACCCCTCCCGGAGGCACCCAAAACTCCTTAAAATGACCACCGAACAGTTGCTCAAACCGGAACAAGCCGGGGTTTGTGCCGTCAACGGCGATCCACTGTCTTTGTTGGAAGCCTGTGAAACTGCGGGTTTCAAGGTCTTCGACCTTCGCCTGGACGGAGCTGCGACCCGCAAGGAGCTGCTCAAGACCTGCTACAAGACCTTCAAGTTTCCCGAGCATTTTGGCCGTAACTGGGATGCTCTGCGCGACTGCCTCTTCGACCTCGACGAGGCCGATGGCTACGCCGTCTGGATCAACGAGACCGACGATCTGGAGACGGACGTGCTCGAGCGTTTCCTGGACGTTCTGCGCGACGTCGCCGAGATGTGGAGAGACGAAGGACGGCCTTTCTGGGCCTTCTGCGAGAACCGGGTGGGTCGCCAGTTCGACCTGCCCTGGGTGCTCGGCTGAAGGCAGGTCCGCGCGGTTCAGCCTGCCAGACAATGTGTTGCGCGCAACGTGATGCAAAAGCCCTCTCCGAGGACTTTTGCATCACGTTGCTAAAGTCCCGGCCATGGCCGACAAGAAGAAGCCCGACTCGATCGCGGGCAAGCTCTTCCAGGTAGCTGGCAAGCTCCTCACAACGGCCACCCACACCGCCGCCACCACAGGCCAGCGGGCCATTCTCAACTTTGTCTCCAGGGCGGGCGGCCGCGAGATTCCCAGGCGCACTCCATCCGAGCTGGCGGGCGATCTGGCCGGCTTTTTGGAGCGCCGTCAGAAGGGTGAGACTCAGGTGCAGCGGGGCACCATCGAGCTGGTCGACGCAGATGCTGAGCGCCGCGAAGTGCGGCTGAGCGAGCCCGGCATGCTGGGACAGACCTATCGCTTCGTCTTTCTGCCTCGGGCCGAAGGAGAGCTTGAGCGCGAGGCTATCCAAGTGGCCCTCGAGTGGCCTCCCGAACGGCTCGACCTCGACCCCGAGGTCAGCCTGTTCGTCTGGAATGACGGGGTCCAGCTCGGTCCCTGCGGGGCCGCGGCCGACTACGTCTCGATGTGGCTGGCCGACATCCTGGGTTTTCGCTTCGAGCACCTCGAGCTGGCCCCGCGCAAGAAACCGGCTGCTCCGGGCCCGCGCCTCTACGTGGGCCGCCAGGCCCAGACGGCCCGGCTGGTGGAGCTGGCTCTCACCCCCAACCCGCCCCGCGAGGCTCCCTGGATCGTCTCTGTCACCGGGCTGGGCGGCGCCGGGAAGAGCTTCTTCTTGCGCCACCTCCAGCACCGGTTGGAGGGCCGGGTGGCCCTGACCCTGGTGGACCACCAGAGCTGCGAAGGGTGCGACCAGAGCCTGGAGCAGGGACTTGTCAGCCTGCTGCAGAGCCTGGCCCTGGGCCTGAACAAGCAGGGCTGCAAAACGGCCCGATTCGACCGCATCTACACGCGCCGTAACCGCCAGTCCGAAGGTGAGTCGGGCGGGGTCAAGCACTACCTGCGCAAAGCGATGGAGATCGGCAGCGGCAAGAATCTGCTCCTGACCCTGGCCGACGCCGGCTGGCAGGCCGCCGAGGTGGTTTCGGAAGAGTTGCAGGCCGAGGCGGACGCGTTGGCCACCAACTCCTGGGTGCGCCGGCTCACGGTCGCCCTGGTGGAGGACCTGTCCGCCTTCGTCCAGCGCCAGCGCAAGGATTTCTATCTCTGGCGACGCCCCGTGCTGGTGCTGGACACCTACGAGCTGCTCGCCCTGCTGGCGGACAACTGGCTTCGCACCGTGCTTCTGGCCGATCCCACCTTCGTGGCCCTGCAACCTCTGGTCGTGCTGGCCAGCCGTCACGACCTGCTGCGCATCAACTCGCGCTGGTCCGAGTTCCAGGGGGCGGTGGAGCGCATCCGCCTGGACGCCTTCGACCCTCAGGAGACGGCCCGCTATCTCGAGCTCCTGGGCGGCGAGGTGAACCCTGAGCTACTGGAGCTGACCGGGGGCTCGCCCCTCTTTCTGTCCCTGGTGGCCGGCTCGCCTGACCGCGAGCTGGCCGTGCGCACCCTGGTAGAGCGACTGCTCGAAGAAGTCGAGCCTGTCTATCGCGACCTGGTGCTGGACATGGCCTTGCCCGAGGAGTTCAACCTCGACCTGGTGCAAAAGCTCCATCCCGACCACCCTGAGCCGCGCCGTGCTTTCGAGCGGTTGCTCAAGCTGACTTTTGCCTCCTCGCGCGAGGGGCGCTGGTGCTATGCTCCGGCTGTACGCAAGGCCTTTCTGGCTTACCTGGAAATGGAGAGCCCTCAGCGCAAAACCGAGCTGACTCAACGCCTGCAATCTTGAAGGAAAAGCCGTTCCGGCGCGAAGGATTCGTGCCATGCATAGCCTACCGGAAGTCGACTACCAAGTGCTGACCGGCCTGGCCGCCAGGAGCAAGCCGGTGTCGGTGCTCGACCTGGCCGCCGAGCTGAGCCTGGACCAGAGCCAGGTAACGGCCACCTGCCTCAAGCGTTCCGAAGAAGGTCTGGTCGAGGTGACCGAGGAGGTCTACCTCGACCTCAGGCTGGGCAAGAAAGGCAAGGCTCTCAAGCAGGGCTTGCTGCCCGAGCGCCACATCGTGCAGGCCCTGATCGCCAAGGGCGAGCCGGCCGAGTTGCCCGAGCTGGCCGAGCTGAGCGGTCTGGACAAGACCGAGGTGGGCCAGTCGCTGCGCTGGCTCAAGCAGAAGGGCTGGGCCGAACAGGACGGCAAGCAGCTCAAGCTGGCTTCCGAGGCTCCCAAGAACGGCGACAAGCCAGGCGCCGACGAGATCCTGGTGATGGCCCTGCTCGACCTCGAAGCGGCCTCTGACCGCGAGCTGGCCAAGAAAGAGGTGGATGTGCCCGCTGCCCTGGCCTTGCTGGAGGGGCGCACCGGCATCGTGGAGGAGAAGCCGCGCAAGATTCGCTATGCGCAACTGACCGCGGCCGGTCGCAAACTGGTGGAGGAGGGGATCAAGCCCAAAAAGCAGGTCAACCAGATCACCCCCGAAATGCTGCGCACAGGCGAATGGCGTTCGGTCGAGCTGCGTCCCTATGACGTGCGGCTGGAGGCAGCCCGGGTCAGCCCCGGCAAGGCTCACCCGCTGGTACGCATCTTCGAGCAGACCCGCCGCGTCTTTCTCGAGATGGGCTTCAGCGAGACGGTCAGCTCCTACGTGGAATCCGGCTTCTGGGATTTCGACGCCCTGTTCCAGCCGCAGGACCATCCCGCCCGCGACATGCAGGATACCTTCTACGTGGCGCGCCCGGGCAGTTGCCACCTGCCCGACGCCGAGATGGTGGAGCGGGTGAAGAAGACCCACGAGGACGGTGGCGATACCGGATCGGTGGGCTGGCGTTATGTGTGGAGCAAGGAGCTGGCCCAGAAGGCCGTCTTACGCACCCACACCACCGCCAGCACCATCCGGGCCCTGGCCCAGAACCCCACCTCGCCGCGCAAGGTGTTCTGCGTGGGCCCGGTGTTCCGCCGCGAGACGGTGGACTACAAGCACCTGCCGGTCTTCCATCAGGTCGACGGCATCATCATCGATGAGAAGGCCTCTTTCTCCAATCTGCTGGGTACGCTGCAGGCCTTCTACCAGAAGATGGGCTTCGAGCGCTTTCAGTTCCGGCCAGCCTTCTTCCCTTACACCGAGCCCAGCGTGGAGGTGTTCGTCTGGAGCGAGCGCAAGTCGGACTGGGTCGAGATGGGAGGAGCTGGCATGTTCCGCCCCGAGGTGACCCGCCCGCTCGGTTGCACTTCGCCAGTACTGGCCTGGGGGCTGGGGTTGGAGCGGCTGGCTATGTTCCGCTACGAGGTGGGCAGCATCGGCGAGCTGTACCGCGCACGCCTGGCCTGGCTCAAGGAGGAAGCGTTATGCCGGTAATCGGGATTCCGGTGGAGATGCTGCTTGAGCGCATCTCCACGCAGCTCAGCCGTGACGAGCTGGTGGAGCACCTGCAGCATCTGGGCTGTGACGTTGAGGGCTATGCCACTCTGCGCCGTTTCCGCTGCGAGCGCTGCGGCAACCTGATGGAGATCACCGAGACTGAGAACCCGCCGGTGGAATGCGATCGCTGCGGGGCCGACTTCCGGGCCAACGCGGAGGCGCGCCAGGAAGCCGGCACCAGCGAGGTGATCCGTATGGAGCTTCTGGCCGTTCGGCCAGACATGTTCGAGCCTGGCGGCCTGGCCCGGGTGCTGCGGGCCTACCTGAGCGAGGGTGACAGCACCCTTAACTACGAGGTAGGTCCACCCACATGCCAGGTCAGCGTCGATCCGGCCATGAGCTCTCCCGACAGCTTCCGCCCCTGTATCGCCTGCGCCGTGATGCGCGACATCACCCTCTCCGACGACATCATCAAGGTCATCATGAAGTTGCAGGAAAACCTGCACTGGGCCCTGGGCCGCGATCGCAAACGCGCCTCCATCGGGGTCTATGATCTGGATCGGCTGGTGCAGGGGGCCGCATTCACCTACGGACCCATCGGTCCCGACGAGAAGAAGTTCGTGCCCCTGGGCTATCAAGACCGGGCCATTACCGCCCGTCAGGTGCTTGAGGAGCATCCCAGGGGCCGGGCCTACGCTCACCTTCTCAAGGACCACCAGCGCTATCCTCTCTTGTGCGACTCGCAGGGTCAGGTGCTCAGCCTGCCTCCCATCATCAACAGCGAGGGCACCAAGGTTACCGTGCAGACGCGCAACTTCTTCATCGATGTGACCGGCACCGAGGAGCGAGTGGTCAACAAGACCCTCAACATCCTGGTGACCAGTCTGCTCGAGCTCGACGGCGCCGCCCGGCTCGAGAAGGTGAGCATTCTGTATCCCGATCGCTCGGTGGCCACCCCTGACCTCTCGCCCCAGATGATCGAATTGGACTCGGCTGAGGCTGCCCGCACCATCGGGGTGGAGCTGGCTGTGGAAGAGGTCGCCCGCCTGCTGATCCGGATGGGCCATTCCATCATGCCCAAAGAAGGTGGCAAGCTGCTGGTGGCGGTTCCGGCCTACCGAAATGACATCATGCACCCCATCGACCTGATCGAGGACGTGGCCATCGCCTACGGCTATCACAACCTGGTGCCCTCGCTGGTGCCCACCCTGACGGTGGGGGAAGAGCAGGCCTTCGAGAAGGGTGCTACACTCTGCCGGCGGGCCCTGGCAGGGCTGGGCTACATGGAGATCTTGACCCTGATCCTGAGCAGCGAGGAGACCCAGTATGACGCGCTGGGCCTGGAGCGGCGAGAAGACCACGTCGTCATCGAGAACCCCATCAGCGTGGAGCAGACCCTGGTGCGCACCTCCCTCTTGCCGGGTCTGCTGGATACCTTCAGCGCCAACACCGACCACGAGATGCCTCAGCACCTCTTCGAGGTGGGCCGCATCTCGCGGCTCTGCCCTGAGGCGGATACCGGGGCCCGCGAGCACGGCCGCGTCATCGCCGGCGCCACCGGTCCTCGGGTGGACTACTCCGAGATGCGCTCCACCTGCCAGGCCCTGCTCCACGAGCTGGGCTGGAAGCTCGAGGTGGAGCCGGCCGAGCAACCCTACTTCATTCCCGGCCGGGGAGCTCGGGTGGTTGCCACCCGGGGTCAGACCCGCCACGAGGTGGGCCTGATGGGCGAGATCCATCCGCAGGTGCTGGAGAGCTTCAAGCTGACCCAGCCTGTCTCGGTCTTCGAGTTGGAGATCGATCGCTTGCTGGTTTGACTGGCTGACGACCCGCTTACTGCGCGGTCCAACCCCCGTCCACCGACAGGGCGGCCCCGGTGATGCTGTTGCCTCCCGGACCGCACAAGAACAGCACCAGCTCGGCCAGCTCTTCAGGCTCGACGAAGCGCAGGCTGGGCTGCTTCTCGGCCAGCAGGTCATGGCGAGCCGCCTCCTCGCTGACGCCTTCCTCGGCCTGGCGGCGCTCGATCTGGGCCTGCACCAGCGGCGTCAGCACCCAGCCAGGGCAGAGGGCATTGCAGGTCACCCCCGTGCGGGCCGTCTCCAGGGCCACAACCCTGGTCAGCCCTACCAGACCGTGCTTGGCAGCCACGTAGGCCGCTTTGTGCACCGAGGCCACCTTGCCGTGGGCCGAGGCCACGTTCAAGATGCGTCCCCACCCTTTGCGCTTCATGCCTGGCAGCACCATCCTGATGGTGTGGAACGCGGCCGACAGGTGCAGGGCCAGCAGATCGTCCCACTTCTCGGGCGACAGCTCCTCGACCGGGGCCACGTGCTGAACCCCGGCGTTGTTTACCAGGATATCGATCTCGCCCAGCTCGCGCTCAGTTTGCTCGATCATCGCCTCCACCTCCGAGGTGCGGCGCAGGTCGTGCTGCGAAAAGCTGTGGCGCACGCCCAGAGAGGAGAGCTCACCCTGCAGCAGAGCCAGGCCCTCAGGGTGGATCATCCCGCAAAGCATGACATCGTGGCCGCGCACGGCCAGGGCCTTCAGGATAGCCCAGCCGATGCCGCTGGTGGAACCGGTGACGAGAGCAACCATGCTGCAGGCGTTCTGAAACCGACTGCAAGCTCCCTGCGCGCGACCTGGCAACTCTTGGACCCGAGTCGCCTCGAGCATCTCCCCGCGCAGCAGGCAATGGTCGGGCCCGGGCAGAGGGAATCCCACTTTCCCTTGAGAATCCTTCAGCATCCGGGGAGGTGCTGCCATGTCCAAGCGAATCCTGATCCTGCTCTTCATTCCGCTGGTTCTGGTGCTGTTGCTCTTCGCCGGGCTGCAGCTCTGGTTCCTGAGTTACAAAGTGGCCGATCCGGCCCTGGCCGACCAGGTCTTCCAGCGCTCGGCGGCCGCCATCGACGAGCGAAACCGGCGGGCGGACAGGGAGGAGACCAATGGCGCTCTCTATTTGAAAGACCCCCTGGTGGTGGCCCGCTGCACCGTGCTGTCCGACGCCAAGAAGCGCAAGCCGGCCGACTTCAAAGCCTTTGAGGCCGGGCTGTCGGAGCTTGAGAAGGAGCTGGCCAAGCCCGACTTTCTCTTCAAGGTCGAGCGAGACCGGCTCGACTCGGGCCCCGATCCCGTCGTGTTGCGCGGCCTGGTCGGCTCGCTGGCCGAGTATGCCAGACACCTGGCGAGCCAGGGGAAAACCTCGCAGGCGGTCAGGCTGTCGCTGCTCAACCTCGAGCTGGCTGGCAAGGTCATGCAGCAGGGCTCTGTCGTGACCGTGATGGTCGGGGTGGGGCTCGAGCGCACGGCCGCTGAGCCGCTTTTCGAGCTGCTCCGAAGCGGCAAGCTGAAGGATGAGGACTGCCAGGAGATCGAGCGGCGCGTGCAGGCGATGCAGCTCACTCCCGAGGTGTGGCTGGCTCGGGCCGACGAAGAGTACGCCGGCTTTCTCGACTTCATCGCCAGCGGCAAGGTGGGCCCTTCGTCCTCGAGCTCGGTCCAGCAGTTGCTGATCATGACCCCGGGCTTTGTGGCCCGCGAGCGGCGTATTTACCAGCGACTCTACCTGCGCGACCGCGAGTCGATCGAAAAGATGAAGAGCTTTGAGGCGGGTGGGGGAGAGGTGCAGGCCCTGGGCGTGAACGAGCACGCCTTCCTGGTGGCCACTCTGTATCCGGCCTTCGACCGCGCGCAGCTTCAGTTCGCCCGGGCCCTGACCGAGCTCTCTGCCCTGCAGGTCATGGCCAGGCTCGAGCGCGAGCGCATCCGGGGCAAGAAATACCCAGCTGCTTTGCCGGGCGAGGCCCGCGACTTCCTGGCCGGGGACGGCAAGTTCGCTTATCAGTCGAGCGGCAAGAGCTATACCCTCAAGTCGGGCTACAACGGCAAGGAGATCGAGGCCAAGTCGCTTCAGTTCCGATAGGAACCGGGTGCTCGATCGCGTAGCAGCCTGCTATGTCATGGCATTCCGGCTTCCAACTCAAAGTCGTGGAAGGGCCCGGTGCGGGCCACATCTATCATCTGCGTGCCCCGATCATCCTGATCGGACGGGCCCGTCCTGACGATGAGGACTCTCCCGGCTGGGTCTTCTTGCGCGACCCGGCCGTGTCGCGCCAGCACGGCAACCTGCGCTGGGACGACGATAACAAGTGCTACGTCTACCTGCACCGCTCGGGCACCAATCTGAGCTGGCTCAACGGCGAGCCGGTCACCGAGTCACCCTTGAAGCCGGGAGATGTGCTCAAGATTGGTCCCATTCGCCTGGAGGTCGAGGTGGCCGACCCGACGACGGCTCCCGAGCCGGCTCCCAGGGCCGCGCCCCTGCCGACCGCGCCGTCCACCGTGGAGGCCAGCAAGCCCGCGCCCAAAACCCTGCAGTTGCGAGTGGGTTTCGGATTCCGCCTGGAGGTGGAGACCGGCCCCGAGCAGGGCCACGCCCACGAGCTGACAGGGCTCTTTCTCAGCGTGGGCCGCAACTCGATCCAGCCGCCTGCCACCGAGGCCGAGCCCAATCCACGTCAGTTCGACCAGCTGATCGAGCTGAGCGACCCGGGCGTAAGGCCCAACCACCTGGTGCTGCGCTGGCGCGAGACGGATAAGGCATACGGGTTGTTCCGCCATCCCGAGGCGCCTCCGGTCAGGGTCTATCGCTCTCAAGACGGGCTCGACTGGGAAGCCTGGCTGATCGATCAGAGTGCTGTGATGCGTCAGGGTGATCGGGTGGTGCTGGGAGGCACGACCTTGCGGCTGACCTTCAAAGAAGACAGGGGCGAGCGCAAAATCAGTCTTTAGAGCGCCGGCTCAGAGCCAGCAGGACCGCTCCGACCCCGGTGACGGCCAGTCCCCCCAGGGCCACCCACATCGGCAGGGCCTCGCGTAGCAAGAACCCGACACCTACCCCCATGATCAGCAAACCGATGACCAGGACGAGGTGGGCGACCTTCCGACGACTCCGCTGGCGAGCGATCTTCTGCTCAGCCTGCTTGGCGGCTTCGCGCACCTCTTGCAGCAGGCTATCCTCGCTCAGAAAAAAGGTCTTCTCGTCGATCGGCTCACCGCACTTGCGACAGGTGGTGGCCACGTCGAGAACAGGCTCCTGACATTTAGGACATCGGTTCATGGAAAATCACTTCCCCTCCAGGTGTAGGGATGCCTTCCCGGGTACAGAACTCTTGACCCGGGATGCTGACGGAGATTTACGACAACAAAGCCCCTGGTCTTCCTCCGCGTTACCAGGTTCTGGGTGAGTTGGGCCGGGGCGGCATGGCCGTGGTCTACCACGCCTTCGACACCGCAGCCAAACGAGCGGTGGCCATCAAGTTTCTGCCGCCCACCGACGACGACAACGCCCTCAAGCGCTTTCGCCGCGAGGCCTCCGACCTGGCCGCGGTCTTCCATCCCAACATCGTCGACTTTTACTCGCTGGGCGAGTTCGAGGGCCGCGAGTACATCGAGATGGAGTTCGTGGGGGGCGGTAGCCTGGCCGACTTCCTGCGCTCCAACAAGCCTCTGCCCGAGATCCTGACCATGTTCCTGGGCGTGTGCGACGGGCTCGAGCATATTCACAACCGTGGGCTGGTTCACCGCGACATCAAGCCGGCCAACGTGCTGATCTCTTCGGAAGGCGTGCCCAAGCTGGCCGACCTGGGGCTGGCCAAGCGACTCGAGGGGCGCAGCCAGATCACCCAGAACGGCGCCATCGTCGGCACTTGCTCCTATCTTGCGCCCGAACAGCTGATGTCGGTCGAGGTGGGTCCCAGGGCCGACCTCTACGCGCTGGGAGTGGCCCTTTTCGAAGCGGTGACCGGTCGGCATCCCTTCACCGCTGACAACCAGATGGCCATGATGCGAGCCCACCTTCAGGAGAAGCCCGTCCCGGCCAGCTCTCTGCGGCCCGGCCTGCCACGTGGGCTGGATTCGCTGCTCGCTCGCCTGCTCGAGAAGAACCCCGATCTCCGTCCCGCCACGGCCGCCAAGGTGCGGGCCGAGCTGCAGGCCTGTCTGAGCGAGCTTTCCATGAAGGGCGGGGTGGCCGCTCATTCCCAGCAGGGCCGAGGCGAGGACCTCGAGCGCCTGTCCGCCCTCTGTCTCGAAGGAAAACCCATCGGAGTGCTGCTCCTGGCGCCTTCCGAGGTGGGTCGCAGCCGGCTCTTGCGCGAGCTGGGCGTGCACCTGCGCGCCCAGGGGGTGACCGTGCACGAGTTAGGGCCTGGCGACACGATCGCCCATCTTCTGACTTCGCTGGGCCAGCGGGCTGAGCGCCCCACCGAGCCGGCCAGCCTGGCCGCTGCCCTGCGGCGCGGCCTGGGCCCCAAGACCGTGTTGCTGGCTGACGACTTCGAGCGGCTCGAGTCGCTCACCCAGGATACCCTCGAGCGCCTGGCCCGCCTCACTCCGCCAGCCGGCTCGGGCTGGATCCTCTCGGCCACCCAGGCTCAAGCTTACGGTTTCCCTCACGGCCCCGGCTGTGCCCGGTTGGAGATGATGGCCCTGGCGAGCGCTGACCTGGCCGCCCTGGCCCGGCTCGAGCTGAAGGCCGAGCCCGGGCGAACGCTGGAAGAGTGGCTTCTCCCGCGGACCGGGGGCTCGCCGCGCCTGCTCAAGCTGCTGCTCTTTACGCTGCGCTCAGGCGACCTGATCGAGCGCCGCGAAGGACGCATCGAGGCCATCGACCCGGCCCGCCTGCCGGCCAACCTCAACGAGGCGCTGCTGACCGCCATCGAGTCGCTGCCGGAGGATCCGCGCACCCTGATGCGCACCGCCTGTTTGCTGGAAGAGCCTTTCGCGTTCGAGCTGCTGGCCCGGGCCAGTGGACTGAGCGAAGAAAAGTGCGACCAGGCAGCCCAACTGCTGCAAGACAGCGGCCTGCTCGAAGAGGGCCGCAAGGAGCGCTTTCGGGTAGGCCCTCAGGGCGTGCGCCAGCGTCTGGCCTCCAGTCTTTCCGATCGTATCCGCCGTCGCATGCACGCCCGCGCAGCCGAGGCCCTGCAAGAGCTGGGGGGCAGCTCGGGCCAACGGGGGCGCCAGCTCGCCCTGGCCGGTCAGAACGATCAGGCCGCACCGCTTCTGCTTGAAGGCGCCCGGTTGGCTCACGAGCAGGGGCTCTATGCCGAGGCCCTGGAGCTGTGGGAGGCGGCTGCCACCTGCGGCCAGTCGGTTGGGGTGGAGCGAGCCCGCACCCTGATGTCCATGGGGAGACTCGAGGATGCCGAGCGCCAGTTACAGTCGGAGAGCTCGCCGGCCGCTCAGCTGGCCCTGGTCGACCTGCGCATCTCCCGCCAACAATGGGAGGATGCCTTCACCCTGTGCAAGCAGGCCGGCACGGCCGAGAAGGCGGGCTTCGACCTGCGACTGGCCACAGTGCTGGCCCAACAGGGGAACCGGGTCGAGGCCATCGCGGCCTTCGAGCAGGCCCTGCCCGGCGTGGACCTGAAGGAGCGACTCAAGCTGGCCCGGCTCTATCTGGCTCAGGGCGACGCTGCCCGGGCCAGCACCACGGTCGCTCCCTTGCTGGAGCGTGCCGAGCTGCGGGTGGAGGCCCTGGAGCTGCAGGCCGAGGCCCTGCAGGCCCAGGGGCGCGGCCAGGCAGCCCGCGAGCGCCTGCAGGACGCCGCCGCCCTGGCCGCCGAGTCGGGCCACGGCGAGCGTGAGGCCCGGGTGCGCCTGCGGCTGGCCGCCCAGTTGCAGGCCGAGGGTGACCTGACCGGCTCGGCCGCGGCCTGCGAGCAGGCCACCGCCCTGCTGCGACCGGGGGGCGAGAGCGCGGCCCTGGTGGAAGCCCTGGACCAGCTCGGCCGCCTGCGCCAGGCTCAGGGCATGCCTCGCGAGGCAGAGAAGCTCTTCACCGAGAGCGTCCAGGTCAGCGACGTGACCGCCGAGGCCGAGGCGCAGGCGCGGGCGCGGCTCAGCCTGGGGCGCTTTCAGCTCGAAGGTGGCAAATCCGGCCCGGCGGTGGACTCGCTCAAGGAAGCCGCCCGGTTGGCCGAATCCTCGGCCAGCCGCCAACTGCTGGCCGAGACCCTGGCCGAGTTGAGCTCGGCTCACCGCCAGGGCGGGGCCGGGGAGGACAGCCTGGAGGCGGCCGAGCGGGCCGTGCAGGAGGCCCGTCGGGCTGGCTCGCTGGAGGCGCTGGGGTTGGCCCTGGTGGCTCTCGGTGAGGTCAGCGTAGACAAACAGCGCTGGAGGAGCGCCCAGGAGGCTCTGCAGGAGGCGCGCGGGCTGGTGCCCTCCAACCATCGGGTACTGCAAGCCCGCATGCTGGAGGCCTTCGCCCGCCTGCACGAGCTGGGCGCCAGAGCCGAGTATCCCGGTCTGAGTCAGGCCGAGGCCGATCGCTTCCGCAACATCGCCCGAGGGCTGCGCGAGCGCGAAAAGCCCGCAGCGACTCTGGCTGCCACCCGCCAGACGCCCAATCTAACAGGCTCACTCTCGGGCTCGGCGGTCACCACCGTGATCACCACCGGGGCCCGCAAGGTGCTGCCCTGGATTGGGGGCGCGGCCGTACTGGCGGCTCTGGTGGTGCTGGGCATCTTCCTCATGCGCCCTCGCCTGGGCATGATCGAGGTGGCCTCCGATCCCCCCGGGGCCACGGTGCTCGTGGGCAAGGCCCGTCACGTGGCGCCCTGCTCGCTCGAGCTCAAGCCGGGCGACTACAAGGTCAAAGTGCACCAGCAGGGGTTCAAGGCTCACGAGGAGACCGTCCGGCTCAAAGCCGGCCAGACCTTCAAGCTGGTGGCCAGGCTCGAGCCGGCCTCGGGCGTGGTGGTGCTGGCCAGCACGCCCAAGGGCGCCAAAGTCTTCGTGGAAGGGAAGGAGCGCGGTGTCACCCCGCTTGAGCTGAAGGGCCTTCCCCCCAAGAAGCTCAACCTCAAAATGGTCAAGAAGGGCTATAAGGACTACAAGGGCTCGCTCGAGGTGGTGGCGGGCAAGACCAGTAACCTGACCTTTGCCCTCGAGAAGCTGCCTCCGCCTCCGCCGCCCCCTCCGGCTCCTCGGCAGTACTACGAGCCAGAGCCCTACTATCCACCGAGCCGGCCCAGCTCGGGCTATCGCCCTGCCCCGGCGCCGCCGCGCCCGGCTCCGGCTCCAGCTCCGTACAACCCGCCACCGGTTTACAATCCCCCGCCGGTTTACAATCCCCCGCCTCCGCCCCCGCATGTGGAGGTGGGAGTGCCGGATACCCCGGTGCGAGTGCGGGTGACCTTGCCCAGGTTCTAAAGTGCATCTGTTGGAGGCTTCTCTGAGTGCCTGAGCCGGTCTATTCGATCAACGGTGTCTCGCTGGGCATGAGCCGCGCCGAGGTGGAGGCGATCCTGGGTCCCGCCGACTGGCAAGACCTGGACGACCATTCTCTGGCCGGATGGCCTGACCGAAGCGTGTTCGTGGGCGTGAGCGGCGATCGCGTCATCCGCGTGGTCGGCCTGAATCTTTCCTGCGACCGGAGGCAGGTTGCCAGCTTGCCTTGCGGCCTGGGCATTCTCGAGTCGGCTGGATTCGGGCTTCCTGACTGCGGGGAGTACCTCAGATCCGATGTGGAGGACGTTATGCTGGCCACCTGGCTCACGCCGCAGTCCCTGCTCGTGGTCGTAACGGCTCGGGTGGTGGCCATTACGTCCGACGATGTGCACGCGGAGTTGTCGCCGCACGCCATCGCACTCGAGGATTGGGCGGCTTTCGAGCACACTGCGGTGCGTCTCGGTTGGACCATGCCCTCCTCGAACCGGAAGAGATTCTGTGTGGTCGCTCCGTCTCTGAAGCGCCGGGTGAGCGTCACGAAACGGGCACACAGCCTGGCCTGGCCGTGGATGTGGCTGATTCTGAGCGTAGTGCAGTTCTGGGGGGCGGTGGTTGCGGAACCCCTGATCCTCGTGGTGGCGTTTTTTTACGGCGCGATTTTGAGCATGTTCGGTCTGCTGGTGGACCGCGAGGGTCTGAAGGGCCATTGGGTGGGGTCAGTGCTCGGCTTCGCAGTTGGGGTTACCTGTACGCTGGGGACGTTCCAGCGGGACAACTGGTTTTTCTGGCCGACCATGGCCACGGTAGGGGCGTTCTGTGGAGGGCTGCTGGAGCTTGTGGGGCGGCGCTTGCTCAAGGGCTAGCGGGGCCCTCTCATCGTGGCCATATCAGCACACGATCTTGATCAACCGCGGCCAGAAAACCCCTTAACAGGGCTTTCCGGACGCGAGTGATCAATCTTCAGCCCGCTCGCCCGCGGGAGCCATCTTGACGAGCTTGGGCTGAAAGCGCGCCACCCGCTCCACCAGGTCCTCCTGGCTGGCCATCACCTCGTGAATGTCCTTGTAGACCATGGGCACCTCGTCGAGGCCGGCCGAGATCAGCGTCACGCCCTTCTCATCGAGGTAGCGCTGCACGTCCTTCCAGTTGAAGGTCTTGAGGGCCTGGGTGCGCGACATCACGCGCCCGGCGCCGTGCGAGGCCGACAAGAGCGACTCCTCGTTGCCCTTGCCGCGAACCACGAAAGCGGGGGAGGCCATCGAGCCGGGGATCACGCCCAGCACGCCCCTGCCGGCCGGGGTGGCTCCCTTGCGGTGCACGACCACGAGCTTGCCCAGGTGCTCTTCTTTCCAGGCGAAGTTGTGGTGGTTCTCGATGCTGGCCAGAGCGCGCACGCCCAGAGCTCGGGCGATCTCGCGGTGGATCACCTCGTGGTTGGCGGCCGCGTACTTCCCCATGAGCTCCATGGCGGCCCAGTACTCCTGGCCCGACTCGTCGTCGAGATCAAGCCAGGCCAGTCGAGCCAGCTCAGGCGGAAGCTCGGGGTGCAGGTCTTTGGCCAACTTGGAGTAGAAGGCGGCCACCTCGGCTCCCGAGCCGCGGCTGCCGCTGTGGGACAAAAGCGCCAGGTACTTGCCCGGCGTCAGGCCCAGATCGGGATGATCCAGCGTCAGGATGCCATACTCCACGAAGTGGTTGCCCGAGCCGCTGGTGCCCAACTGGTTGTGGGCCTTGCGCTTGAGCTTGTGGGTCAGGGGCGTGACCGTCCAATCTTCCTGCATCACGGCATGCTCGCGCGGCTTCTTGAACTCGGCGCCCACCCCGAAACGGGTCTCGTTCTCGAGCGAGCGGATGAGACGGCCGCGGTCCTTTTCCAGCGCCTCCACGGGCAGATCGAGCACCGACAAGCGCATGCGACAGGCGATGTCTACGCCCACGGCATAGGGGATGACGGACCGGTCGGTGGCCAGCACCCCGCCGATGGGCAACCCGTAGCCCACGTGGGCGTCGGGCATCAGGGCTCCGGCCACGGCTACCGGCAGGCGCGTCGCCTGCACCATCTGCTCGATGGACTGAGGGTCAAGATCTTTTCCCCATTGCTTCCAGGGAGCCCGCTCGGCCCGCTCCTGAAAGCCTTCCTCGCCACCCATCATGGCTCGGGCCAGCTCGCTGAAAACCGGATCTCCGAGGAATGCCGAGGGGTCCTGCACCAGCGAGCCGATCTTGTCGCGCAGCTCGGCGTGCTTGAGACGAGCTTTGGGAAGCAGATCCAGAGCGGCCTTGATGGCCTTCTTGCCGTGAACGCCCAGATTCTCCAGTTCTCTCACTTTCATGAGCGGCTCGATTCGCGCAGGGGGGGGCTTCCCCTGCGCAGTAATGGAGCCAGTGGCAGGGCCTGCTGAAGGATTTTCATGCCAGTTTGAGGAACATTCATTCGATGCTTCCTGAGACCATCGAGTATCTTTCTGTTGTGGAGTTTGCGCGAGCCATCGGCAAGAGCCCGCGCTCGGTGCAACGCTACGTGAGCCAGGGCCGAGTGGGCCATCGAAAGTCGCCCAACGGAGCCATCTTGATCCCCCAGGCCGAGGTCAAGAACTTCGCCCGCCGCAAGCGAGCCCGGGTGGCCGAGATTGTGGCCGCAGGAGGGCTGCGCTCGGTGGAAGGGGGCAAGCTGTCGGTGGTCAGCTCACTCGATGCCCAGCGCACCCGCTCGGAGGAGACTTTCGACCCGGTTACCCAGGATCGCGTCAAGCGCGATTTAATCGGGTTGGGGGTGGTGCCCCTGTCGCGCCATGAGGAGATCATCCTGCGCCTGGGCTGGACCGAGGGGCAGTTGGAGATGACCCGGCGCCTGCTCAAAGAGTCGCGCGAGCGTGAGGCCGACCTGCAAAAGCGCCTCGACGACGCCGAGCTCAGAGCCGAGAACGAGACCGAGTCGCGCTTGAACGCCCAGGCTCGCATACGCGACCTGGAAGCCAGGCTGCGCCTCTGGGAAGAGCGCTGATCAGCTCGCTCAGCCTGGCTCGACATTGCTCGCTCTCATTGTCTGCGGCTCGATCCACCACCGGGACCGATGCCTGCCGTCCAGGCCGCCGAGCTGAGGCTGCCGGGTGCTATCGATGGACCCGTGGTTCGAGCCTTATGGCCTCCAACGTATCTGGTGAAGACAGGTCATTGCCTGAGGAGTCGGGCTACCAGCTGCGACGAGGTTGAACAAGGGGGGAGTCGCCCGCAGACTCGAAGATACGCTCATGCCTCTCATACCTGGTCAACTTCTCCGTGAACGCTATACCATCGTCCGGGTGCTCACCAGCGGCGGGATGGGCGCGGTCTATGAGGCCCGCGATGGCCACCTCGATGGGGCCGCATGTGCCGTCAAGGAGATGCTCGAGGAGCTGCTTGGCACCGACGACGCCGAGCTGATCAAGCGCAAGTTCGAGGAAGAGAAGGCCCTGCTCGCCCGTCTCAAGCATCCGGCCATCCCGGCCGTGCGCGACTTCTTTCGCCAGAACAGGCTCTGTTACATCGTGATGGATTACATCCACGGGGCCAACCTGCAGCAGCAGCTCGAGGACTCCATGCAGCTCACCGGCGAGCCCTTCGCTGCCGAAGTGCTGGTGAAAGACATCCTGCAGGTGCTCGACGCTCTGATCTACCTGCACGAGCTCGATCCTCCCGTGGTGCACCGCGACATCAAGCCGGCCAACCTGATCCGCGAGTTCAAGACGGGCAAGATCATGCTGGTGGACTTCGGGCTGGCCCGCGCCGTGAGCGGGACGCGAACCCAGACGGCGGTGGGCACGCTGGGCTATTCTCCCCTGGAGCAGATTCAGGGGCGCTCCGAGCCGCGCTCCGACCTCTACGCTCTGGGGGTCACCATGCACCATCTCCTGACCAACCGCCAGCCGGTACCGCTGGAGGTGACCTCGCTGGGGGTCACCGACCCCGGGCAAGATCCCGCCCTGGTGGCCATCGTCGACCGGGCCAGCGCCATTCTTCCCGACGAGCGCTTTGCCAGCGCCCGCGAGATGCGCCAGGCGCTGGCAGACTGGCTGGCCGGACGGCGCTCGCCGCCTCCCACCCCTGGTCCGGCCCGCTCGAGCCGGCTTGCTCCGCTACCTGCCGCCACGCGGGGACAGACGGCCCTGGTTGCCGGGGCCCTTCTTGGCACCCTTTTGCTCGGCCTGTTGCTCGGGCGCGCCTTCACGTCCGCTCCGGAGCCCGTCGTGGTGCAGGTGACTCCCAGCCCCACCCCCACCCCCACCCCCACCCCCACCCCCAGCCCCACCACGGCGCTTGTGCTCGCTTCCGTCTCGGCGACGCCTGAGATCGAGCCCGTGAAGCTGCCCGTGGCGACAGCCTCGCCCGAGCCCCCCCGCCCGACGAGCTCACCTTCTGTTTCTTCCTCGCCTCCCCCGGCGCGACCCGTGGCCAGTCGGCGGCCCCCCGCTCGGCCCGGGGTCGAGCCCTCCGCCGACTATCCTCGTGTCCGACGCGGGCCGTTTGCCCCGAGAAAGCCGGCCAGCTCGCGCCCCCTTTTTTCCACTCTATCGGGGCCGCTGGAGCCCCTCAGGTTCCGGGGCTACGCCATGACGCTCGGTCTTCCCCAAGGATTCCGCGAGGAGCACCACAGCCAGGACAAGGATCGCCTCGACCATCGCATGCGCCTCGAGCAGGACGGGATCACGCGGCAGGTCCTGGTGCAGGCGGTCCGCGCCGCCAACGCTCCCGACTTCGTGGATGGCACCCTGCGAGAGCACGCTCAGCACTGGGAGACCATTCGACCGGTGTCACCCCCGGGAGAGCTTCCGCAAACCTACCAGCTCGAAGGTCCCGACGCGATCGGCGTGCTGACATTCCTCCAGGGTGAGGAGCCGTCCGGTCCGCCCGTGCTCTACGCCGTCCTCATCTCCCAGCAGGGCCAGGGCGTCTCGATCGAGACCCTCAAGCCCGAGGCCAGCAACATTCTGGAAAGCATCAGGTGGAAACGCCTTCCCCGGTACTCCGAGGATGGGCCTCCTCCCCCCGAGGGACCTCTTCCCCCCAGATAAAGCTCCCGTCCCGGCGGCGCAAACGGATGACTCGGACGATGGATCCCGCCTCGATCGGTCCGTACACGTGCGGAAAGAGCTCGTCCGGCGACCCGGGCCCGCTGGGAGCCTCGTAGCGCAACTGGCCCTCGAGGCAAGCCGGATCCAGCTCTAAGACCGCGATCTCGTCCCGGTGCCCAAAATAGCGCTCAGCCGTGGCCAGCAGCTGCTCGGCCGTGGAGCAGTGCACGAAGCCCTCGCTCTTGAGGCTCTCCGGCTCCAGACAGGCCGGGTCGCAGGTGAGGTGGTAGATCACCAGCCCGCCAGAGCCGAGCGGGCGGCGTGGTAGCCGCACATCCCGTGAACGCCCCCGCCAGGCGGAGTGGAGGAGGAGCAGAGGAACACCCCGGGCAGGGGAGTGCGGTAGGGATCGAGCTGCACCACCGGACGGGTGAAGAGCTGGCCCAGGGTCAGCGCACCTCCTGTGATGTCGCCGCCGACGTAGTTGGCGTTGTAGCTCTGCAGCCGGTCGGGGGTGAGCACCGAGCGGGCCAGCACCAGCTCGCGGAAACCGGGGGCAAAGCGCTCGATCTGATCGTCGATCGAAGCGCTCGCATCCAGTGGCGAGGCGTGGGGCACGTGACAGTAGGCCCACAGGGTATGCTTGCCGGCCGGGGCCCGGGTCGGGTCAAACAGGCTGTTCTGCACGCACAACACGTAGGGCCGCTCAGCGTGGCGCCCCTCCCAGCAGGCCCGCTCGGAGCGGGCGATCTCCTCGAAGGTGCCGCCCAGATGGACGGTGGCCGCCCGGGCCACCTCGGGGTTGGTCCAGGGCACCGGGGCCGAGAGGGCGTAGTCCACCTTGACCACGCCCGGACCGTAGCGGAAGCTCAGCAGCCGGTCCTTCCAACTGGAGGGCAGATCGTTTCCGGCCATGGCCACGAACTGCCGCGGGGTGACGTCGAGCAGCTTGATGCGAGCCTCGGGTAGCTCGCCCAGGCTCCTCACGGGGTGATTGCAGCGCAGCTCGCCGCCCAGTTGGTGCAGCACGCCCGCCAGAGCCCGGGCCAGCACCCCCGTGCCCCCTCGCAGCATGGGCCAGCCCACCCGGTGGGCCAGGGTTCCCAGGGCCAGAGCCGCGGCGGAGCCGGGTGCCCACTCCATGGGAAGCACCGAGTGGCCGGCCAGACCGGCCAGCAGAGCGGGCGCCTCCTGACCCCGAAAGCGGCCGACCAGGCTCCGAGCCGAGCGCAATCCAAAGAAAGCCAGTCGCAGCATCAAAAAGGGGGCGCGGGGAAAGATCTTGATCGGACCCAGGGCTTCGTTGTCGATGCGATCCCAGCCGGCCACGAAGGGGGCCATCAGGCTCTGGTAGGCGCGGCCGTCCCGGCCCAGGCGCTCGGCCGTGCGGCTGACCGAGCGCTCCATGATCACCGCCCGGCCGCCATCCAGAGGGTGGGCCAGGGGAACGTCCGGATGCACCCATTCCACGTCCAGGGGCAGCCGCTTGAAGAAGGGTGAGGCCAATCCGGTGGGGTGGATGGAGGCGCACACGTCGTGCTTGAAGCCGGGTAGGGTCAACTCAGCGGTGCGCATGCCGCCGCCCGGCTCGGCGGCAGCCTCCAACACCAGCACCGAGCGCTGGTGGCGGGCCAGCTCGATGGCCGCCGCCAGGCCGTTGGGGCCCGAGCCCACCACGATGGCGTCCCAACGTCGACTCATGGCTTGAACTTGCGCAGGGCGGTGGCGGCCTGCTTGCGCACCGTGCTCTGGACCGGGGGAAGCCATCCCAGCAGGTGGCCCTTGAGGCCCAGAGCCATGCCCATCCAGCGATGGAGATCGAAGTGATCGCGGTGCTCGCGGATCAGCCCGTCCTGAAAGACGAAAGTGGCATCGATCTGGTTGCGCACCTTGCGACCCGTGCCCGAGAAAGTGTAGTCCGCGTCCCAGTGGGCTCGCCCTTGCGCGTTGTCGGCCTGCACGTCGCGGTAGGCGATCTGCAGGTCCTTGCCGCGCTGGCACAGCATGCGCCACATGTTGCCGGCCGAGGGGCCACGCAGCTCGGGGAAAACCGGGTCGGAGAAGACGACCTCGGGGTGGTAGCAGGCGACCATGCCCTCGGCGTCGCGCTGTCGAAAGGACTGGTAGAAGCGGTGGATCAACTCCTCATTGGGGTGCATCCGGGGGCCTTCGCCGTCCGCGCAGGGTCCCCCTTATGCCGGCGGGAAGCATGGCTCACTCTGATCGAACGACTGCGCGGCTGGCTGCACGACCAGAATGTCCTCATCCGGGCCTGCTTTGGCGACGCCGGGGCGGCCCGAGAGGTGGCCATGGCTCTGCTGGACGAGAATCATCCCGCTCGTCGGGCCGTCCGCGGCAGGGCCGTGGCCCGGGTGCTCGCTTCCAGCTTCCTGAGTCAGGAGATTCTCAACGACTACTGGGAGCTCTTTGCTCAGACTCGCGACCAGAGCCTGGTGGCCCTCCTGGCCCGCTGCGACCATCCTGGCGGGCGCGGGCTGGAGGTCCGGACGATTTCCTGCCTTTACATCCCTTCCGGCGAGCACTTTCTGGAGAAGGAGGAGCTCATCGCCGTCTGCCTGATCCTGGCCGGGTCCCTCGACCGACCGGCTCCGGAGGGAGAACGGGCCAGGAGACTCCTTGGCAGCCCGGGCTGGATCGGTCGCCTGGCCAGGGTCTGCCTGCGCGACGACTGCCCTGAGACGGCCCTGGGATTCTTGGTGGAGCGTGGATTTCTTCCCGAGGAGCCCGAGGAGCGCGCTGTCTTCCTCTTTCTGACCGGACAGATGGAGCGGTGGCGCGAGCTCGATCCCGACCATCGACTGCTGGCGCTGGCCTATTCCAAAGCCTCCCCTGGCCTGGCCGGGCGCATCCGCGCTCAGGTGCGCCATCAGGGCTCGGGAGAGCTGGCCCGGGTCGTGCTGCAGCCGATGACGTTGCCAGGCGGGGCTGGCTGGGAGACCCTGCTCGAGCTGGTCAGGGATCGTCCCGACGAGCTCTGGAAACTGGTGCTGGAGGCTCCCTTGCTGTGGTCGGCCCGGGCTTTGCGCCAACTGGACTCGCTGCGCTCTCAGCCGGCCGAAGCAGACCTCTACCGAGCTCTGCGGCTGCAGTGTCCCGACCCGGCGCTGCTCGAGGAGGTGGTGCAGCCCGAGAAGATCTTGCTCTCGGTGCCCACCGACCATCTGGAGCTGCACCCGGCCAGCAGCCAGGTCGTCTACCGGGGACCTGCATGCGCTTTGACTCTGACTGATCTCACCCACAGCTCGCAGAGCGTCCTGTTCGGCCATCTGGCCGGCGAAGTCCAGTGCCAGGGGCGTACCGGGGAATTCTGGACCGAGGCGGTCGAGCGTCTGGACGCTCTCGCCTTCCATCCCGGAGGTCGGCTGCTAGCCAGCGGGGGAGCCGACGGGATGGTCATCGTCTGGGATCTGGAGAAGAAGGAGCAGCTCTACTCGCTGCAGTGCGCCGCGCGATCCGGTGATGGGCGCAAGTTTCGCCTGCTCGCATTCGGCTCGGGCTGGCTAGTCATCTGGCATGCTGGCAACACGGTCCGCTTGCTCGATCTGGCCACCGGAGCATACCGGGAGATCTTTCGCGAGGTGGAGGGGTGCCTGACCATCTCCGAGGCAGGGGCTCGGGTCGCACTGGGTTGTCCCGATCGGGTGGAGGTCGTGAAACTGCCCTCGCTGGAGCGCTTCACCCTGGCCCTGGATTGCCCGTTCCCCGAGCCTTTCGTGGAGGCACTGGCCATCTCGGTCGACGGCAACCAGCTGGCGGTCGGCCAGGCCAACCGCGCCGGGCTCCGGCGAGTGCTCTGCTGGTCCGGGAAAGGCTGGCAGGTATGCGAACCCGAGACCGGGGAGCTCACTTCCCTGACCTTCAGCCCCGATGGGGCCAGCCTGCTCTGTCAGGGAGAGAAGGCATTGATGGTCCTCGATCTCGCCACCGGCCGCGTGCTGGCCGAGCTGGCAGCCAGCGCCTTCTGCTTTTCCGCCGATGGCTCATTGCTGGTCACGGTGGGTTGGGGGGAGACGCAGCTGCGAAACGCCCGTACGTTCGAGCTGGTTGGCACCATGGCAAACCGCCAGATCAACCGACAGGTTCTCGGTTGCTGGTTTTTGCCCGATGGCCGGCTCATCGTCTGCTGGCGCAGGTTGGATGGCTACCAGTTCAAGCTCGAGCTGGCCCAGCTCACGCCTCTCCTGAATCGGCCCCTGGGCTCGATGAGGCCAGCCGACCTGGAGTTGGCCCACAGAGTCCTGCCCTCCGGGGGACGCATCGGACGGGTTCGAGAGTACTTGCGCCTGGTCTTGCAGCACCGCTTCCGGACCGAAGTGCAGCTGGGCGAGCGTGGGAGCCCGGCCCACGACATCGAGCTGGCCTGAGCTTCGTTCGACGGCTCTTCTGCTTCAGACCTTTTTCAAGTCTCCCTCGTAGACTGTCTCAGATGAGAGTTCAGAAGAAAGCCCGGGAGAGTTGATGCTCGTCTCCAGCACCAGGATCGGTTTGACCCCCCTGACCCGGCCTCTGGCGGCCTCGGGCTCAGAAGAGCCCCAGGACCGTTTTGAGCCCACTTCGCCGGGGCTGGAACTGACGGGCGCGGCCCGCGCCCTGGCGTCCGGCCGTGTGCCTACGGTGGACAATCCTTCCATCTGGAAGCATGACGCCGGCAGCCACGGCACCGAGCTGGTGTGGACCAGGGCCGGCCTCACCCTGGTGGGCGGGTCTCCGTTCTTCCAGCGCCTGAGCACCTCGGGCGAGGTAGCCGCTCGAGGCGAGGAGGGAGTCAGTTACGGGGGCGATCCCGCCCCCCGCCTGGACGGCGGGGTCTATGTCTCTTGCACCAGCGAGCTCCAGGCCTTCAGCTCCAGCGGTCAGTTGCTCTGGAGTAAGAAGATCTCGCCGACCGAATCGCTCTTCACTGCCACCGCTTCGGGTCCCGAAGGCAACTGTTACATCTGCGATCATGACCGTCTCTATGCGGTCTCGCCGGAGGGCGAGGAGCAGTGGAGCAAGCCGCTTCGACCCGCCTGGATCGGCCGTGCGCCGGTGGTGGGACCGGATGGGACCGTCCATATGGCCACCAAGGACGGCGAGGTCTATGCCTTCGCGCCCGATGGCAAGGAAAAGTGGCGCTTCTCCGAGCTGAAGGGTGGCGGGAACGGTTTCTCTCCCATCAAGACCGACGTGGCCGTGGGCCCCGACGGGACCGTCAGTTTTGGAGCCGACAAGCTGTACGTTCTGGACGGGGTCACCGGGCAAGTTCGCTGGAGCCAGAGCCTGGGCAACAAGCGGGGCTTCGAGCACTACGATACCCCTGCCATCGACCGCCAGGGCAACGTCTACGCGAGTGGGGGGGAGGAGCGCGATACCGTCATGGCCTTCAGCCGCGACGGCCATCCGCTGTGGAGCCAGCAGCTCGGGCCTACCCTGCACCTGACCGCCCGGCCGGAGGGCGGCGTGATCATGGGAATCCGTGGCGGCGCTCTGCTGTGCCTGAGCGAGCAGGGAATCCACGAGTGGACCTTCCAGGATCGCAACACCTTCGCCAAGCCGATCTTCGGGGAAGACGGCCTGATCTACACCAGCTCCTACGGTCGCTATGTCTACGGCTTGCAGACGCCGGCCGAGTGGGCCCAGAAGCTCACTCAGGGACCTCCCCGCACCCCCCAGGTCTTTGATACCGAGGGTCGGATCATCGTGGGTGGCGTCCGGGTGCCCAAGCGCCGGCCTCGCCCATGAGCTTCTGAGGGCCGGTCGCCTGAAGGCAGGTGTCAGCCTGAGGCTCGGAAAACCTGATCGCACCTATGAGACTGAACCAGCACCTGACCCGATTGGCCCGCAAGGCCATGCAAGAAGCCTTCGGCCTGGAGAGCCCGGAGCCTGACCTGCGGGTGGCTACCGATCCCAGGTTCGGCGACTACCAGATCAACGGCGTGCTGCCGCTGGCCAAACAGCTCAAGGGCAATCCCCGCCAGCTGGCCGAGAAGCTGGTGGCGGCGCTGGACTTCGACGGAGCCTGCCTGCCCCCTGAGATCGCCGGGCCGGGCTTTATCAATTTGCGCCTCGATCCAGCCTGGGTGGGGCAGCAGGTGGGCCGGATCGCGGTGGACGAGCGGCTGGGGGTGGAGGAGCAGAATCCCACCCAGAGTATCGTGGTGGACTTCTCCAGCCCCAACGTGGCCAAGCGGATGCATGTGGGCCACCTGCGCTCCACCATCCTGGGTGACAGCCTGGTGCGCACGCTGCGGTTTCTGGGCCACCGGGTGGTGGGAGACAACCACGTGGGTGACTGGGGCACCCAGTTCGGTACCCTGATCTGGTCCTTCAAGCAGGGCCACGACGCCATCCTGCTCGAGCAAGACCCGCTCGGCGAGTTGGAGCGGCTCTACAAGCACGGCAGCGAACGTGCCCGGGAGAGCGCCGAGGTGGCCGAGGAGGCGCGCCAGGAGCTCTCGCGCCTCCAGGCCGGCGACCCCGAGAACAAGGCCCTGTGGGAGCGCTTCGTGGGGCTGTCGCGGCGCGATGCCGAGTCGCTCTATGACCGACTGAACGTGAGCTTTGACTCCTGGAAGGGGGAAAGCCACTACAATCAGGTGCTGCCCGCCCTGGTGGAGCGCATGGTGGCTCAGGGCCTGGCCCGGGAAGACCAGGGGGCCATCGCTATCTTCTACGGGGATCATCCCGAGCTGGGCGACAAGCCCTTCCTGGTGCGCAAGAAAGACGGGGCGTTCCTGTACGCCACTACCGACCTGGCTACCCTGGAGGAGCGTCTCGAGCATTACGACCCCGACCGCATCATCTACGTGGTGGACGTGCGCCAATCTCTCCACTTCGTGCAGCTCTTCGAGGCGGCCCGGCTGCTGGGAATGGCTCAGAACGGTCACCCCCGGCTCGAGCACGTGGGCTTCGGCATGATGCTCGGTCAGGATGGGCGTCCCTTCAAGACCCGCGAGGGCGGTACGGTGACGCTGGCGGCACTGCTCGACGAAGCCTCCGAGCGCGTCTATCCCAAGGTCGCCGAGCGCTATCCCGAGGCTAACCACGATGAGCTGCACCGGCTGGCTGAGCAGGTGGGAATCGGAGCGGTCAAGTACGCCGACCTTTGCCAGCACCGCACCACCGACTATCGCTTTGACTGGGAGAAGCTGCTGGCCTTCGAGGGGAACACCGGGCCCTACCTTCAGTATTCCCTGGTGCGCACCCGCTCGCTCTTGCGCGAGCATCTGGTGCGCTTTGGCAGCGAATTCGAGCCGGTGGCCGGCGAGCTGAAGCTGGAGGAGCCCGAGGAGAAGGCCCTGGCGGTCGAGCTCTTGCGTCTTGGAGACGTGCTCGACCGGGTGGCCGAGCACCTTACGCCCCACCTGCTATGCGAGTACCTCTTCGGTCTGGGCCGGTGCTACAACGTCTTCTGGGACCGTTGTCCCATCTTGAAGGTTGAAATCCCTGACTCGGTGCGCCGGCGGCGCCTGACCCTCAGCGCGGGCGTGGCCCGGGCTTTCGAGATCGGTCTTTCCCTCCTGAACATCCCTGCTCTGGAGCGCATGTAGCCGAAGGCATCTTCGCTCCATCCAGAGAATTTAACAATCTGGCGGTAAATTTTTAACAAAGGTTTACCTCTTCTTCACGCTCGCTTGGCAATCGAGTGGTAGGCTATCCCAACGACGTTCAGGGAGGACAATCCCCTTTGGCGCAGCCTTCGAAGGACATCAAGAGCACGAGCACCACCGTGACCACGACGACGACCTCGTCGACGGCGAGCAAGGGGGGGAGCGTCGAAAAATCGCTCAACGAGCTGCAAGACGTCATCATGACCTCCATCACCTCGCTTGAGGGAGCCTTCCCGGGCAGCAAGGCGGAAAAGCCGCTCTCCAAGAAAGAGCGGAAAGAGGCCAGGAAGAAAGAGGACGCGATCCTTCGCATGTTCGGGATCGATCCTACCAAAGCGCCCAAAGAGAAGGATAAGGAGAAGCTGCCATCGGCTTCGGTCAGAATCGAGAGCACGAAATCTCTCATGACTGGCCAGACGACGGTCCAGAGCGCCCGCTCTGAGACCACCACGAACGCCGATGGCTCCTCCAGCTCGCGCACCGAGGTCACCACGGACGATGGCCGTCAGCTGGTCAAGGAAGAGGTGAAAACCGGCTCCACGGACGCGCCTGGAGGAGCGGCCACAACCCGGAGCAAGACGCAGGTCGTGGAGGCGGACGGCACGACCAGCACCGAAACGGCTACCAGAATCGAGGTCAAAGGCCCCGACGGAAAGACCTCCGAGGTGACCGTGGCGATCGTTGAGAAGCCAGGCCAGCTGCCCAGCGTGGAGGTCACCACGGCCGAGAAGGACAAGAAGGGCCGGGTGATCCGCTCCGAGGCGAGCTCCATGGAAACGGTCCGACCCGGGGTGACCCCGACGAAGCCGCAGACGGAGAAGGCGGCCGAGGCCACCAGCAGCTCCAGCGAGGAGAAGACCGCTCGTGCCAAGACGGCTGAGAACCGTCGAGAGACGGCCGCGCCGGAGGAAGAGCGTGTCGTGACCGAGACCACCGAGACGGTTACGGACGCCAACGGGGAAACGAGCACCAGGACCGAGACCCGGGTCGAGCGCAAGGACGAGCAGAAACCCGAGCAGCCGAAAGCAGAAGGCGAGAAGAAGCCGGCCAACCGCACCGAGTCGTTCACTCTGGCCACCGGTGAGAAGGTCACCACTACAACCGAGAGCAGGCCTCCCGAGAGTCCGAGGCCAGCCTTGCTCGCTCCCCGGGCCGACGAGACCAAAACCGAGGAGACGCGGACCACCACCACGGTCGAGTCGCCCACCGGCGAGACGCGCACGACGACGACCAACACCACCCGGGTCGAGAAAGTCGAAGCTCCGCCGCCCCCCAAAGCGGAAGAAGCCAGGGGCAACACGCGCACTGAGACCATTACTCTGCCGACCGGCGAGAAGATCGTCACCACCACCCGGACTGTTGGCAAGCCTTCCGAAGAGGCCCGCCCGGCGCCCCTGCCACAACAGCAACCGACGACCCGGACCCCCGAGCCGCAGCCGGCTGCGCGGGCCGAGGAGAATCGCAACGTCACGCGCCGTGAGACGACCGAGCTGCCCACGGGCGAGACCATCACCAGCGAGACCTCCCGGGGCGAGGGAGGGGAGGAGCGCACCACCACCACGATCACCACGGCAACCGGCGAGCGCATCACCGCCACCGTAGAAGGAAAGCCCGGCGAGACCGAGCCCCGTGTGGCCGCGCCTGCGCCGCCCAAGCGCAACCCCGATCAAAATCACAACGAGAATCGACCCGGCACGCACGAGCCGCGCTCGGAAGAGAATCGGAATGTGACCCGGCGGGAGACCACCGAATTGCCCACCGGTGAGCGGATCGTGTCGGAGACGTCCGAGGGAGGCGGAACCGAGCGCGCCACCACGACAGTCCAGAGTCCCACCGGAGAGCGCGTGACGATCACGGTGGAAACGACCGGACGCACGGGCGACGAGCGTCCGGCCCCGGCCCAGCCACCCGCTAACCGTGGTGATGAGCGACCGCGCGTAACTGAGGCGTCAGCCAGCAGCAAACAACCCGAGACTCGGGTGGCCCGGTCCGAAGCCGAAGCACCACGTGGGGAGCAGACCCGTGCCACCGAGCCGGCCCGTCCCGCCGAAGGCCAACGTCATGAGTCCGCCCGCCAGGCCGAGGCTCCACCCAACGAGCTCGCCCGCGCCGAGGGAGAGCCGGCCCGTCCGACCGAGGGCCAGCGTAGCGAGTCCGCCCGCCAGGCCGAGGCTCCACGCAACGAGCTCGCCCGCGCCGAGGGAGAGCCGGCCCGTCCGACCGAGGGCCAGCGTAACGAGGTCGCCCGGCAGGCTGAGGCTCCGCGCAACGAGCCCGCCCGCTCCGAGGCAGAGCCGGTCCGAGCGTCCGAAGGGTCACGAAGCGAGGGACAGCCTCAGCGCAGCGAGCAGGTTCGCCAGGCCCGCAACGAGTCCCAGACGCCAGCTGCCGAGGCTCGTCGGGAGAGCAGTGGCGAGCCTCGGCGAGTGGAGGAGGCCAGCCGTTTGGAGCAGGCACAGCCCGGCGACGCCCGTGAGGTCGAGCTGGCCCGGGTCGAGGCTCGAGCTGAGGCACGCTCCGAAGCCAGAGGGGAAGCCCGGGCCGAAGTGCGAGCTGAGAGCCACGAGGCTCGCTCCGAGACACGTGGAGAATCGCAAGCTTCCGAGACGTCCCGCGCCGATGCGCCGCGCAGCGAAGCACGGGTGGAAGCGCGATCGCAAGTGCGTGCCGAGAACCGAGGCGAGCAAGCGGGTGAGCCTTCCAGGCCGGCCGAGGGTCGCGGAGCGACCGCCGAAGAGCCGGCCCGCGCCGCCGGCGCCCCCGGCGGTCAGGAAGCCGAACGACGGGCCAGCGTGACCGGTGAGCCGGCCCGCGCCGCCGGCGCGCCCAGCGGTCAGGAAGCCGAACGACGGGCCAGCGTGACCGGTGAGCCGGCCCGCGCCCACACGGTCACCCGGAATGAAGGCAGCGCGGCTGAGCCCGCCCGGACCGGCCAGGACTCCGGCCGCAGCACCTCGGTGGCTGTACAGGCCACCAGCGAGACCAGTCGCACCGACCCGCAGCGAGTCTCAGCCGTCGAGACCGCCCGCACGCTCGAGAGCGCTGCCCCGGGCGCCCCTGGCGGCAACGAGGGTTCTCTTCGTCCCCAGGGTCCTGGCCGTTCCCCTTCCGAGGGCTCAGCACCGGCTTCCAACCGACCCACGGGCCCGTCGGGAGCCGGGCCTCGAATGACCTCGCTCCCGCTGGCCACTCCGGCCGGACCGGCCAGCGAGGCCTATCGCCCGGCCTCCGAGGTGCCCCCGGCCATGACCTCGCCGGGGGGGCATATCGTTTTGCCTGGGGGACCGCCGGCGGTCGCCGCCGCCCAGCGTCGCTTAACCACGCCTCCCATCGCCCCTCCGACGCCTTTGGCTCCCGAGCCGGAAGCGGGGAGGGCCTCCACACCTCCGGCAGCCGGCGAGCCCGAGGCCCCGGCCACTCTGTCCTCTCCGCCGGCTCGACCGAACCTGGCTGGCCCGCTGACCCCGCAGGTGGCCCAGGCCGTCTCTCAGCCCTCTGCCGCCGCTGCGGTGGAGCGCGATCTGGCCAGCGAACGGGCCGAGGTGCCTGCCGAGGCCGGCACCTCGGTCATCCAACTGGGGTTGCGACCCGCCCCGCAGCGCGTGACGACCCAGGCCAGCAGCACTTCCTCGGACGTTCGCGAGGCGGTTGCCGCTGAGGAGGTGACTCTGGATTCGCAGCAGGATGGCATCCTGCCCATCTCGCCCATCGATCGTCGCCGCGAGCCTACCCAGGATCTGCGTCAGGAGACCCTGGCCCCGTGGCGGGCCGCCGAGCGCAACGAACGCCAGGCATTCGGAGCCGAGGACGCTCGCTTTGACAGTCACTCCGAGCCCACCACCGGCGCCGCCAACCGTCTCGCGCCCACTCTGGCCGGTACCGTCAGGCAAGCCTCGGCCCAGGGAGCCCAGGCGAACCAGCAGTCCCAGCAGCAAGAATCGGGCTTTGGCTCGGGCGATCAGGGGCAGGGCGGCGACGACCGCGGCGCTGACCGTCACTCGGCCCACGGTCTGGGTCGAGGCCCGGCTCAGGCCCAGAATTCGACCAGTACCGCTCTGGCGGCCATCATGGCAGCCATGCAGCCTGAAGGCGCCGAGGAAGCTGAGGCTCAGGAAACCCATCGCGCTGCCACCATGGGCGCATCCGAGATGGATTCCGTGCAACTCGAGTCGGTCGCCAACCGGCACGCTGCCTCGGCCGTTACCAGCCTGCTGAAGAAAGCCAACAAAGAGAAAGAGCTCGGCGACCTCCAGAATTTGGACGAGGATGCTGCTCTGCACAGCCTGGGCGTAATGCTCAAGATGGGCGGGCAGTCCACCGAGCGCTCTGAGAAGGTGATGCAGCACGCCATGGCCATGGCCGACGAGCTGGGCATCAACGACTTCCGCACTCGCAAGCAGATCCGCGATGGGGCCATGCTGATCGATATCGGCCAGGTGGGTATCGCGCTCGGCGGCGCATCCGACGAGAAGATCGATCTGATGGCCGACTTCCTCAATGAGCACGGTACGCTCAACCTGCGCGCCCTGCACGCTTCCACCATCCTGCGCGACGTGGGCAAGATTCAGGTACCCGAGGAGATCCTGGCCAAAGCCCCCGACGAACTGACCAGCGCCGAGATGGAGGAGCTCAAGAAGCACCCCATCTACGGCGAGGAGATCATGAACCAGATCGGCTCGCTGAAACATCTGGGACCGATCATCCGCAGTCACCACGAGCGCTGGGACGGCAACGGCTATCCCGATGGGCTGGCCGGACGGGACATCCCGCTGGCCTCGCGCATCATCGCCGTGGCCGACCACTTCGAGGATCTTTTGGCCGCAGGTCCCGATGGGAAGCCGTTCAGCGTCGAGAACGCCCTCCAGACTCTGCGCGACGGCTCGGGAGCGCAGTTCGATCCGGTGTTGATCGACGCATTCCTGCGCGTGATGGAGCGTATTTAGGCCCTGGACAACCACACGACCGAGTCACGCGGCTTGCGCTTTGTCTGGCTGGCCTGGGTCCTTCCGGTCCTCTACGTGCTGAGCGCGGGGCCGGTGGTCGGCTTGCTCAAGCAATCGGGCCACCCCCCGGGCCTGGAGAGGTTCGTGAGCTACTTCTACGCACCCCTGGAATGGCTCTACATGAATGTCAGGCTGGTGGCGCAGTGGCTCGATTGGTACATCGACTTCTTCCGGTGAGGGTGACTACTTCTCGACCCAGCTATAGGCGTACTCGGACAGCTCGAAGGCCAGTCCTTCCTCGGCCACCTGCAGAGGACGGAAGGTATCCACCATCACGGCCAGCTCCTCGGTCCTGGCCTGACCGATGGAGGCCTCGGTGGCGCCGGGCTGAGGCCCGTGGGGCAGCCCTCCCGGGTGGAGGGTGAAGTCGTACTTGTCCACCTCGCGCCGGCTCATGAAGTCTCCGTCCACGTAGTAGAGCACCTCGTCGGAGTTGACATTGCTGTGTACGTAGGGCGCCGGAATGGCCTCGGGATGGTAGTCAAACAGCCGAGGCACGAAGCTGCATACCACGAAATTGTGGGCTTCGAAGGTCTGGTGCACGGGCGGGGGCTGGTGTACCCGCCCCGTGATGGGCTCGAAATTGGAGATGTTGAACGACCAGGGGTAGAGGAAGCCGTCCCAGCCGACCACGCCAAAGGGATGGTGTCGCATGATGTGACGGTGCAGCTCGTCTCGAGCCTTCACGCGGATCTCGAATTCGCCTTCATCGGTGTAGGTCTCGAGCTCGATCGGAACCTTGATGTCCCGCTCGCAATAGGGAGCATGCTCGAGCAATTGGCCGTAATGATTGAGGTAGCGCCTGGGAGGGGCGAGCTGGGAAGGCGCCTCCATCACCAGAAAACGGGCCTCACTGCTCTCCAGGCGCAATTGCCAGGTGACCCCGAAAGGCAGCACCACATAGTCGCCGGCGCCGAAGGGCAGCTGGCCGAACTGGCTGCGAAATACGCCCTGACCCTCGTGGCAGAACCAGCACTCGTAGGCCTGGCCGTTGCGGTAGAAGTAGTCCATCGAGCGGGTGGGGCGGGACAGGTACAAAATGACATCGGCATTTCCCAGGATGGCCCGCCGGCTTTCCAGCGCATCGCCGCCGGCCGGGAACTGGCGGGTACGGAACTGGCGGGCTCGCAACCCCCCGAAATCCACCAGCTTCGGTCTGGCGTGCCCGAGCCAGTCCACTTTGAGCACCTCGGTGGGCATGAAGTGGTGATAGAGGATGCTCTGGATGCCCGAGAAGCCTTCCTGGCCCATCAGCTCTTCGCGAAAAAGTGAGCCATCGGGCTTGCGAAACCGGGTATGACGCTTGGCGGGCAGCTCTCCGAGTCGATGGTAGAACGGCATGAGCTCCTCTTCCTCGGGCTCGTTGAGGACCCTTCTGGCGCCAAGTTAACAGGCTGTCAACAGCCCGTTTAAGCATTGTTTCAGTTGTGATGCCATACTGACGCGGAACGAGAGAGACAAGGATTGTCCAATTTTTGGGGAGGCATGAAAACAATGGTAAGCCTGAGCACGAACTTTACCGCCAGCTTCTATACCTCATCGCAGAGCGCGGCCAGCAAGCAGAAGAGAGCCATCATCGACGAGCAGGACCCGGCCGAAGCGGCCCGGCAGCTGCGCGAGAAAGGTGAGCAAGAGGCTGCCCGCGGCCGCGAGCTGCAGACCAGCGGCGCGGACCAGAAGCAGCGCGGCGAGGCCGGACGCCAGGCCGGCAACCAGGCCATCAGCGACGGTAACCAGAAGGCCGCCGAGGGCCAGGCCCAGATTCAAGCCGGTTTGGAGCGCCAGCTGGCCGGTCAGCAGCAGATCGTCAACGGTTTGAATCGCGAGAGCGCGGGCGCGGCCAACGAGCAGCAGGGCATCCAGGAGTTCCAGGGCGGACTGAACTCGGCCGGCGAGGCCCAGCAGGTCGCCCAGGGCGGAGCCCAGGTGCTGGCCACGGCGCTGGTGCTGGAAGAGAGCGTGGGCCAGTTCGTCGATCAAAAGTCGGCTGACTTCGGCGCCCAGTTGCAGCAGGCCAGGCAGGGCCAGACGCTGGTTGAGAGTGGACTGACCGCCCTGACGGCGGGCTTTAACACCGAGCAGGCCGGGGCCGCCACCGTCGACCAGGGAGTGGGCGAGTTTCGCCAGGGAATGGCTGAGACCGACGCCGGTCGGGCCCTCATCCGGGACGGCCGCGGCCACCTGCGCCAGGCCAACTCGGAGAAGCGTAAGGGCCTTGACGCCCAGGCCCGCTCCGAGGCCCTGACCGGCCGCGCCACCGACTCTGAGGCGGAGGCTGCCGCCAAGCAGGCCGAGGCCGCCGAGTCTCGCACCCAGGCCACTCATTGCGCCCAGGAAGGGGCCCTGCGCGAGGCTGAGGCGATCGTCGAGAACGCCAAGAGCCAGACTTCGCAGAAGCTGTCCGACCTGCTGGCCCGCAAGGCCGCCATTGACGCCAGCGCGGGCACGACCTTGCTGGATATCCCGGGTTTCGTCGACGAGGGCGCCGCCACCGTCACCGAGGGCCTTTTGACCCGCGATGTGGCCACCGTGCGCCACCACGAGTCTCAGGTGCAGGCGCACCGGGCCGAGAAGCTCACCGCCGAGGCCTCGCATCACAACGAAAACTCCGCCTCCCTGACCGCGCTGGCTACCCGGCTCGAGGGTGAGGCAGCCGCGCTGCTCGCGTCGGCCGCCGCCGACCGGACCGCCGCCGCCGAGGCCGCTCAGGCCTCCCAGCAGCACCTGGCCCAGAGCGCCGCTCTGGAAACCCAGGGCAATCAGGAGGTCGCCGACGGCGTGGCTCGCCGCAACGCCGGCAAGTCGCAGATGGCCGCCAGCCTGGATAAGATCCGCCAGGGTCTTGATCAGGAAGTGGCCGGCGCCGCCGAGCAGGAAGCCGGACTGGGCACTATCGGTCAGGGCCAGGCCCAGGTTGGCACTGCCCGTCAGCAGCGTCTGGTGGCTCTGCAGCAACTGACCGCGGGCGTCAACCTGATGGCCCAGGTGCTGGACGTGCAGCAGCAGGGTCTCGACCTGGTGGGCCAGGCCCGTCAGGATCAGGAAGCCTCCCAGGCCGTCCGCACGGCCGCTCTGGACAAGATCGTGGCCGGTCAGGTCGAGGAAGCCGCCGGTCGGGCCGACCAGGCTGGCGGTCTCACCGAGGTCAACGCGGGCGACGCCGCCGAGCACGCCGGCAAGCAGAAGGTGGATGAGGGCAACTCCCAGGTCAAGCGCGGCACCGAGTCGGTTCGCACCGGCGAGCGCGACATCCAGGAGGGCACCAATCGCGAGGCAGCAGGCCGCGTCATCGAAGAGAAGGGCAACCAGTATGTGGAGCTCTCCAACGCGATTCCTGGCTACATCGCCGGCCAGAAGAACTGAGCCGACTTCTCCCCAAAAAGCCTACCGCCCTCGGCGGTGGGCTTTTTTACGTACGGAAGTAGCTCAGATGAGGAGAAAGGGCCACCACCAGCGTGCCGACCAGCATGCCGATGAGAAAGCCGTAGGGCAGGCCTACCGCCAGCAGCCCCACCAGGGTCACCACCAGGAAGTCCCCCCGCGAGTCCACCCGGGTCAGTCCGATCAGGCTGAGCGCCTCGAACAAGAGCAAGATCCCCAGGACCGGCAGCGGGAAGGCCGCCACCAGGGCCGCAAAGCCCTGGCTGAGGAAGAGGCCCACGCCGATGAAGGTCAACCCGCAGATCACCACCGAGCCTCCGGTCCGCCCACCGAAGGCGTAGTGCCCGGCCATGCCGCCCGCCCCGTGACAGGTCGGGATCCCGCCCAGGAAGGGGTTGACCAGGTTCATCAGCGAGTAGGTCAGGCCGATGGTCTTCAATCGCATGGATCGTTCGGGAAAGAGATCGTGGGAAACCTGGCGGGTAGCCAGGATGGAGTTTCCCAGCGAGAGCGGCAGTTGGGGAAGCGCAAGCAATAAGAATCCCTGGGCGATATCTGACCAGCCGGGCAGGTGCAAGAGAGGGACGTGCAGGGCCAGGCTCTCGGCCACCTGTTGGGGTTGGAGCTTGAAGCAAGCAAAGACCACCCCGAGCCCGATCAAGAGGAGCGCGGCCGGCATGCGTCGATTGCCCAGGAACACCAATCCGATCAGAAAGGCGACCAGAGCTAGCGCCATTCCCGACGGACCGCTGGAGGGCACATACTCGCGCAGAGCCAGGATGCCCAGTTGCAGGGCCAGGCCAAATTGCAGGCCGCGCACCACCGTGGGCGGAATGATTCGCCCCAGCCGGACCAACAGACCAGAAAGGGTCAAGAAGAGCATAATCACGCCGATCGCCAGCCCGGCTCCGTAGAGGATGGATCCGCTCAGCTTCTGGGCGATCACCAGCGTGGCCATGGCTTTCAAAGGCTGAACCGGCATGGGAATCCGGTAGCGCAGTCCCGTGAAGATCTGCATCAACCCGAACATGATCAGCACGCTGGCGCAATCGAGCCGGGCGGCCAGGATCATGCCCACGATGAGGGGCAGAACCGTGCCCAGGTCGCCAAAAGCCCCGGCAAGCTCGTTGCGATCGAAGCGGATGCCCTCGAAGAGACGCATGGGCTGGCTTTCCAGAACTCGGAGCGGGATCCTCTGCCAGTGACCAGCAAGGGATTTCCTCTGGGCTGCTATCCGGCGGCCTGCTGGTAGGCCCGGCCCTTGTCGCGGATGACCCGGCCCCCGGCCTGCTCCACCTCGCCCAACTGGATATTTTGCCGAGCCTGGCGCTCCTTCTCCTCGGCTCGGCGCAGCTCGTCCTGGGCAGCATTGGCTCGGGCACGAGCCTGGTCCAGGGCAGCCCGGGCCTGAGTCAACTTCTCCTGACCTGACTCCACCTTGGAGGCGCCCCGGCGCTCGACTTTCTGTGACTCACGGAAGTCAGCCACCCCGGCTTCGCCTTCCTGGCGACCAGCCTGCGACTGCTCCAGGCCCTGCTCGAGCTTGCCCAGGCCCATCTCCTGTCGGTGGTGGGCCGTCTTCTCCTTGGCCCGCCAGGCGCGAAATTCTCTGAGGGCGTCCCGCTCCTCAGCCCGGAAGGGAGCTTCCTGGGCAAAGCCCTGCTGAATCTGGCCCAGTCCTTCCAGTTCGGTGCTGCGGGCCTGCTGCTCGCCGGCCCGGCCCCGGTCGAACTGACCCAGCCCTTGACCCATCTGTTCCTGAGCGGCCGTCTCGCGGGCCTGACCTGCGGCCACCTCGGCACGCCCGGCGTCGATCAGCTGCTGGCCCTGCTCGCGCAGCCCCAGCCCCGCCTGTTGCAGCTGATGGGCCTGGCGCGAGATCTCGCCGGCCCGCACCTCCTGAGCGGCGGCCGCCTGCGCGAGCAGCCCGGCTTCCTGTCGCTGCTGGTTGGCCCGGGCAAAGTCGCCCGAGGCCTGACCAGCCAGGGCGGCGGCCCGAAAGCGAGTCTGCTCAGCCTCTGCGCGCCTGGCCTCGGACAGCTGGCGCTGCTGGCTGGCCTGACCCTGCCTGGCCTGGGCCTGAGCCCAGAGCTGGTTGGCGTAGTTGAGCTCGGCGAAACCCTGGCGCTCGAGCTCGACACCCGCGCAATAATGGAAGGGGCACTGCTGCAGGTAGCGCCCGTGGGCGATGTTCTGCTGGCCTCGCTGACCCCAGCAGCGCGACTGGCTGCTCAGGTGCTGGCCCTCGGACTCGAGCGTGGCGGCCTGGCCACTGGCCTGAGTGGATTCCCGGGTCAGACGAGCCACCTCTTGAATCAGCCCCTGAACCTGCTGCAGCGCCTGCTGGGCCCGCTGCTGGGCGGCCTGGGCCAGGATCTCCAGGGCCCGGGCCCGGGTGCGCTTGGCCTCTGCCTCCCCCTGCAGTTGGCTGGCTTGCTGATGAGCGACTGTGGCCTGCTCGAGGTAGACGCCGCCCAGGTTGCGCTGGTCGATCCCGCGTCCGATCTTCTCGCGGCCGGCGTCCTTGAGCTGCTCGGCTGCCTGCTGCTCGGCCAGGCCAGAGACGACGGTCTCGACTGCGCTCTGCTGCAGGCGCTCGGCCTGAGCCTCCTGGCGCAGGCCCAGGCCCACGCCGGCGCGCCCCGCGTCTTTGAGAGCCTCGGCCTGAGCTTCGCCGGCAAAGGCCTGCTTGAGTCGCTCGACCTGGGCTTGCTGGCCTTGCTCAGCCTTCTGCTGGCGCCCGAGCCCGTTGGAAACGTCCTTGAGGCCTTTGCTCTTGAGCTGGCCTGCCTGCTGCTGCTGGTTCAAACCTTCGTGGATGCGGGTCTGGGAGGCTGCCTGCAGGATTGCAGCCAGACCGAGCAGGCCCATTCCGTCGGCAACTTTCTTGAGCGAGCTGGCCTGGAGTTTTTCGGCTTTCCTGCCCTGCTTCTCGGCCGCGGCCCGGTCGCTCAGAGCCTGCTGCTTGTCCTGGGCGGCCTGCTCGGCATCCTGAGCGCCCTGCTCGACGCGGTCGCGGCCGCGCGCATCGAGCTCATTGCCCCGCGCTTCCTCGCGCTGCCCGGCCTCGCGCAGCTTGCGCCTGGCCTCCTCGAAAGTAGGAGAACCGAGGAACTTTCCCGTAATGCCGCCGGTCAGATTTTGCATGGTATCGCCCTTAATCTACCGCGGAGCCCTGAAAATGGCTTTAAAGAAATGTTGCCCTTTGACGTTGTTGCTGTTCCTTGTGCTCGGCCAGCTCGCGCTGGCCGAGACCCGGGTCCGTATCGCCCTGCAGGAGAAGGGCTCGAGCTGCACGGTCGAGTCGGAAGCTTACACCCTCAAGGCCACCGCCGGAGCGCAGGTGCTGCGCAAGGGCCAGGGACAGGTGACCTTTCGTCCGGGCTTTCCGGAAAAGGACGTGATGCTCGTGCCCGCCTCGGGCGTCTTTACCTGGAACGGGCGCGGCTATCGAGGCTACCTGCGCGTCTTCGAGCGGGAGGGCAAGCTGGTGGCCGTCAACGTCCTCAACCTGGAGGACTACCTGGCCGGGGTGGTAGGGGGCGAAATCCCCGCTGACTGGCCCGGACCCACCCAGCGCGCCCTGGCAGTGGCGGCCCGCACCTACGCCGTCTACTTGCTCGGCGACCCGCGAGACAGCGAGTACGACCTGGTGGCCACCGACCAGGACCAGGTCTATGCAGGCCTGGACGGCGAGTCGTTCGCCTCGCGCGGCGCGCTCGACGACACCCGGGGTCAGGTGCTCAAGGGAGCCGACGGACGGGTCTTGAAGGCCTACTACAGCTCGAGCTGCGGTGGGCACACCTCCGACTCCGAGCCCGTCTTCGGCCCTGAGGTGCCCTCCATCAAGGGCGTTCCCGACCCTTACTGCGCCGGCACCGCCGGCTCGCACTGGAGCCGCTCGTTCCCTATCGAAACCGTACGCAAGCGCTTTGCAGCCGATGGCAAGCCGCTCGCAAAGATCACCTCGGTGCAGGTCAGCGGGTATGATCCTTCGGGCCGGATGAGCTTCATCACCGTCAAGGACGACCAGGGGCACGAATACCGCGAGAAGAGTCAGGATTTCCGCCGCATCCTGGGCTACCGCGAGCTGCGCAGCACTCGCTGCAAGATGACCGTCAAAGAGCAGAGCTCCAGGCCGGTCAGCCTGCACTTTCAGGGCGGGGGCTGGGGCCACGGAGTGGGGCTCTGCCAGTGGGGGGCCCTGGTGATGGGGGAGAAGCACATGGGCTATCAGGCCATCTTGCGGCATTACTACCGGGGAGCCACCCTGGAGAAGATCTAGATCTGATCTCCCAGGACCTGTCCGACAAACTGCTGGATGGTCGGGTCGCTGACCAGGCTGCCGTGGTTGTATTTGAAGGTAAACAGGCGGTCGCCGCTGTCGCCCTCACGCTCGATGCCAGCCGGTTGCTCCACGTCGGTGACAGCGAACCGGGCTCCCGGCATGTAGGTGCTGTTGGCCGTCACCATGCCATCGCCCTGCGAAAAGAGCTTCCAGTTCCAGTCGGGCGTGGGAATCCCGAGCCCGGCCACGATGGTTGCCTCCACCTTGGCGCTCTGCTGGGCCCAGCGCTGATTCAGCCCGTTGAGATAGGGGTTGTTCTGCTGCCCCAGGAAATCTCCATCCAGGGCCAGGTCACGCAGAGCGTCCTTGGCCTCGGGAATATAGTGGCTGTAGAGCTTGAGCCGGTCGGCGGCCAGGGCAAGGTCAGCTTCCAGGCTGCCGTGATTGGGAGGAGCGACCATGATGAGCTTGTCGATGCCGTCGTGGCCAGCGTCCAGGTGAGCCCGGGTGGCCAGACCGCCCATCGAGTGGGTGATTACGTCCACCTCGCCCCCCGTCTCCTCGTTGAGGATCCTCAGACAGGCGGTCAGCTCGGCCTGAAGCTCGCGATAGCTCAGGTAGGGCTTGGAGAAGCTGATCGAGTGAATGCGCCCGTCCGGGTTCTGGCGCAGGGACTGGCGAAACTCCTCCTCCTTGCCGGGGTGGAAAGTCGAGCCTGGCCTGTTGTTGGGGTTGGAAGCCAGGTAGTTGCGCATGTTGAAGAAGTCCAGCGCGGCCCCATTGAAGCCGTGCACGATCAGGACCGGGCGCTTGAGGTCGGGTGGGGGCGGGGGAAAGTCGCCTTCGATGGGCGGGAGCTTGCTCAGAAAGAGGGTATCTTCCGGCAGTCCCAGGCTGGCGGCGCGCTGGGGCCGGTACTCGGCCAGGCGGGGTAAAGGTGCGGGAGTGGCGGCGAGCTTCATCGCGGTTGCTCCAGGGGCAGGTGCAACTGGCCGTTCCGGTCGCCTTCATCCAGCTTTTGCAGGGCCAGCTCGATGGCCCGGTCGGGGTTGACCGCGCCCGAGCCCTGGGCCTCGCGGCCATAGCCGGGAAGCGGGGTGGCGCTCTGGCGCAGCACCTGCTTGACCTCGTCGGGGGAGAGGTGAGGGTTTGCCTCCAGCACCTGAGCCACCACCCCGGCCACGATGGGAGCGGCCATGGACGTGCCCGGCATGCCCAGGTAGTTGCTCGACACCATCGGCAGCCGATTGGTGGTTTCGATCAGCCGATTGATCTCCGACCGGGCGGTCTGGGGGGAGTTCTTAAAGCGCTGGATGGAGCTTGGATTGAGGCCGATCAACCGCAGCGTGTCCTCAGGCACGTGCACCAGCTCCTCGTCGCGCATCCTGTCGAGCCAGGACAGGGTCTTCTGGACAGCGCCGTACTTGCGGGCGGTGGCCTCGCTGATGGTGCCGGGAGCGTTGGGCCCGATGATCCCCTCGCCGGGAGCCACCAGATCGGGCTTCAGGGTATCAGATTTTCCCCGGCTTGAGAAGGCCGGAATGCGGTCGTCGGAGGGGTCGGGGGTGTTGCGGTCGTCCAGGGCGCCCACCGTGATCACGCGGGGGTTATCACCCGGGGCGCTGATGGTGCCCGGGTAGGGCCCTTCGTTTCCGGCCGAGACCACCACCACGATACCCGCATCCACCGCCTTCTCGACGGCCTGCTGGATGGGGTCCTGACGGCGGTGAGCCCAGCGCTGGCTCGAGCCGAGCGAGAGGTTGATGACCCGAATGTTGTACTGCTTCTTGTTCTCGACCGCCCAGTTGATGCCTTTGAGGATATTGGAGGTCGTCCCGTTGCCGCTCTTGTCGAGCACCTTCACGCCCACGAGGTTCGCCTCGGGGGCGGCCCCCCGATAGAGGCCTTCCGACAGAAAGCCGTTGCCAGCCGCATCGCCGGCCGTATGGGTGCCGTGGCCGTTGTCGTCGTAAGCGAGCGTGCTGCCGTTGACAAAGTCCTGGAAGGCCACGATCCGGCTGTGGGGGAAATTAAAGTCGGGATGAGGATAAATGCCCGTGTCGATGATGGCGATCCCGACGCCGCGACCGGTGAACTGCTGGGTCAGGGGAGAGGCGTAGCGCGGCTCGGTCAGGGTGACCCGGGGAGTGGTGGGGGCGGCCGGCTCGGTGGCGATGGCCTCGACGTTCTCTTCGGGCTTGCGCTCCCAGGGGCTGGGCAAGAGGAACTTGTCCGCCAGGTCAGGCATGACCTGATAGCCGGCCTGCTCGACGCGGCGTCGCTCGTCTTCGTTCATCACCACCGTATAGCCGTTGATCAGAGGGATTTCGGCGTTGACCGGGACGTTGAGGCGGGAGAGGTCTTGCACCACCTGATGGGGCGTCTTGGCCCGGGTGAGCAGATCCTTGGGGACGACGATGAAGGGGTTCTGGCGCTCGTTGGTGCCCTCCACCACTCCGTTGTAGCTGTCGCCACCGGAGAGGGCCAGAAAGGGCAGATCCATCTGGGCGGCGCCGGATTCCTCGCGGGCGGCCGGGCTGGGCAGCCGGAACGCCGAGTTGGAATGTCCAGCATTGTAAGCCGAAAGCTGCACGAGCCCCTGGATCCTTTCACCCGCAGATTTCCCCGGGGGTCATCCTAGCACGGGGTGGGGTTGAATCTTGTTGCCTCGATGTTACAGAGGCTTCTCCGAGAGCCCCTCGGAGGTTGAAGCCTTCTCAACGGGGAGGGTCTCGGGCCCTGGCTCAGGCGGGCTCTCTGTGTCCGGCCCGCTGTTAACCGGGTGGGCTTCGGGCTCCGGCTGGGGGGCCTGAGGCCCGGGCGGGCCCTCGGACTCAGGCCCGACTTCGGTCAGAGCGAGCTCTGGCTCCGGCTCCCACTCGGGCATGGACCCGTCGAGTGAGCCCCGGTCAGCTTCGTAACGGCTGATCAACTCGAACAGACGGTCACGCATGATGAAGGTATCCGAGCGCAGTGCTAGAGCGAAATAGTCTCGGGCCCGGTTGGAGTCGCCCTTGAGCAGCCAGCTCTGACCCAGGCCGTAGTGGGCCTCGGGGAACTTGGCAAACTTGGAGAGAGCGCGCTCGAAGTATTCGATGGAGGCCTCCACCTCGCCCAGGAGCAGGGTGACCCGACCCAGGTAGTAGAGCAGGTAGGGGTTTTCCCCTTCGTGCTGCCAGGAGATCAAGAACCCCTCGCGGCTCTCTTGCAGCGCTTCCTCTGATTCGCCCGGTCGACTGGAGTACAAGAGCGCCTCGGCCAGGTAGAAGTCGGCCCGAAATTGAGAGGGGTCGGCATCGCGTGCCGAGCGCAGCTTGGCCACGGCCCGGCTCATCAGAGCGCTCCGGCGCTCCGAGCCGGGGGGGGTGCGCATGGCTCTTTCTACCTGCTTGCGGCCTGACGACTGGGCGCGCCAGGCGCCCAGGGAGCGCGCCAACCCCGACAGACCAGGCGAGGGGGGCGCCTTCTCCTCCTTCGGGGTCAGAATCCGGGCTCTGGCCCGGCGCAAAAGAGGGATCTCGGCCGGCAGCAGCCGGCGCTCGACCTCCAGTACGAGGCGGCTGATGATGGGGGAGGAGAGCGAGAGGTCGGGATGGCCTCCCAGGTAGGCGATGGCTTTTTCCAGGTTGCCCCGGCGCAGGTTGAGGATGGCCCGCACGGTATCCACCGCCTGGTGGTGGGGAGAGAGCTTCTTGACCGCCTGCAGACAGAGCTCGGCCGCCTCCTGGTCGCCCAGGTCCGATCGACAGAGACCCGCGAAGAGATGGGGGGCCGGATTGCCTGGCTCGAGCTCGAGGGCCCGGGTCAACAGGCCGTCGGCCGGCCCGGGCTGGCCCAGGGCCAGGTGGCACAGAGCCTGTTGGATGAGCGGCCCGGCCGCCTTCGGCTGGCCATGGACAGCCGCCTCGAATGCGCTCAAAGCCTCGTCGTAGCGGCCCTCCATCATCAGAGCCGTGCCCCGGTGCAAACTCATGGGCCGTGCCCTTCCTTGTCGAGTCGTTAACATCCTGTTTACAAATCCGAGTGGATTGTCATGCTAGGATAGCACCATCTTGGGAAAGTCTTGCCTTTCGCAATGGACATGAGGCTTCGCGCGCTCGACCCGCTGGTTGCGAGCTTGCCGCAGCCTGCCTCTGGCCAGCCGAGATCGGGAGAGCCCGAGGTGGCTGCTCCGGACGACCAGTTCACCCAATCGGCCCGCCCCCGAAACAAGAGGACGGACGACCAGCGCCCGACCGAAACTGCTCCCCCGCCCGAGCCAGTTGCGACTCCGGCTCAGCCAGTGGTCACGCCAACAGTGGTTCCGACCACGCTGGCGCAATTTGACGAGCCCGCAGTAGCGCCTCTGGAAGCGGCCGGCTCGAGCCCGCCTTCTTCTCCCACTCCGCCCCAGGCCCCAGCGTCTCTCCTTCCTGAAGCGGCCCCGGCTGCCTCGCGCGTGGTTGAGCTCCCCAGAGGACCCGGGCTCCTCCAGGTTCTTTCCAATGCGATTCGGGCCGCCAAGCGCATCGGCCTGGGTTTCCTCAGCATCGTGGGAACCGACCCGCTCAAGCAGGTTCAGGCTGAGCAGAAGAAGGTCAACGATCTCGAGCCCGGGCTCGATGCCGAGATCGCGGCTCGCACCGCCGAGCTTCGGGCAGCCGGCCAGACGGGCGACATCGACCTGGAGGCCGCCCGTCAGGTGCTGCAGGCAAGAACGGCCGACTTCCGCAAACGTCTGGCTGACGGCCAGAGCCTCGACTCCATGAAGATCGAGGCCTTTGCGGTGGCCCGCAAGGCTGCCCAGGTGGTTCTGAAGATGCGTCCCTACGACGTGCAGGTGCAGGGCGGGCTGGCCATGACCGAAGGCCGCATCTCTGAGATGAAGACCGGCGAAGGCAAGACCCTGACCGCCGTCATGCCGCTCTACCTTTATGGCCTGACCGGCAAGGGAGCCCACCTGGTAACGGTCAACGACTATCTGGTCAAGCGCGACTATGAGCAGATGAAACCGGCCTTCGAGCTTCTAGGCTTGACGGTGGGCTGCGTGCACGAGGGAGTCGAGAATGAGGGCAAGAAGAAAGCCTACGCCTGCGACGTGACCTACATCACCAATCACTCGCTGGGCTTTGATTTCCTGCGTGATCAATCGGCCCGAGAGCCGGGGCAAAGGGTGCAGCGCGCGCCTCACTTCGCCCTGGTAGACGAGGTGGACGAGATCCTCATTGACGAGGCCCGCACCCCGCTGATCCTTTCCTCGCTGTCCCAGGCGGCTGGCGACGAGCACCGCATCTTCGACATCCTGGTCAAATCGCTCGAGCCGGGACGCGACTTCAAGACCAACCAGAAGGACCACTACGCCTACGTCACCGATGAGGGACTCGACCGGGTGGAGTGCATGCTGGCCGCGGTGGATGCGGACGAGAAGAAAGGCCAGGCTGCTCTCAAACTCAGGTCGTTGCCCCCTGGAACTCCCATGGAAGAGGTGCAGGCGGCCAGTCGAGCCTTCGATCAGGCCCACAAGGCCGCCCAGGCGGCCCAGAAACTTGTCCAGGCCCAGAACCTTCTTCGCACGGCCAGCACCGAGGAGCAAAAGCAGCAGGCCCAGGCCGACATCGACGCGTTGCGCGGGACGGCTCCAAGCTACAGCCTGTATAGCCTGGACAACGTGCGCCGGGTTTTTTTCCTGCAAAATGCCCTGATGGCCAACGCCCTCTACGAGAAAGATCAGGACTACCTGGCCGTCAACGACCAGGTGCAGATCGTGGACGTCTTCAAGGGTCGCACCATGGACGGGCGTCGCTTCACCAATGGTCTGCACCAGGCGCTGGAGGCCAAAGAGGGAGTCACCATCCAGCCCTACCAGCGCACCCAGGCCTCGATCACCTACCCCGATCTGTTCCGGCGCTATCCTCATCTGGCTGGAATGAGCGGTACGGCCATGTCGGCGGCATCGGAGTTCTTCGAGGCCTACAAGCTGGATGTGGTGGCCATCCCGACCAACAAGCCCAAGGCTCTCAAGACAGACCACGACATCATCTTCCGCACGATGCAGGAGAAGTTCGAATTCGTGGCCGACCGGGTGAGCGAGCTCTACAGGGAAGGCAGGCCCGTGCTCGTCGGCACGCGCTCGATCCCGGCCAACAAGTACCTGTCTCACCTGCTGGCCAAGCGCGGTATCTACCATCAGGTGCTCAACGCCGAGCGAGTGCAGGACAACACCGACGAAGAGGCGCGCATCCTGGCCGACGCCGGACGCTCGGGCATGGTCACGCTGGCCACCAACATGGCCGGCCGGGGCGTGGACATCAAGCCAGACCTCGTTAACTACAAGCTGCTGGCCATGAAGGCCGAGGTCGCCTGCAAGCAGGGCGAGTTCGTGGTGGTGGATGTAGAGAAGCCCCGGGATGCCGAGCAGGTCCGAGACTGGCTGGCCAGCGACAACCTGCCCACCCAGATCCTGGCCGAGGGGCAGGCGATCCAGGACGGCGCGACGGGAATCGTGATTCGGGTCAAGCCGGTCGACCCGCCCCCCGAAGGGTCCACCCACTTCGATGGACGCACCGAGGAGTTCGAGACCGGCGGCCTGCACTTGATCATGACCGAGCGCCACGAGGCCGAGCGCATCGACCTGCAGCTCGAGGGCCGACCCGCCCGTCAGGGCCAGCCCGGCTACCGCCTGGCCGTGCTCTCGCTGGAGGACGAGCTGCTGCAGTACTTCGGTGGCCCGGCTCTGGCCAAGTTTTTCGACGCTATGGGCGTGCCCGAGGGAAAAGGGGTCAGCGACGAGCGTCTCGACGAGATGGTGCGCGACGCCCAGCGAGCGGTGGAAGGCAAGTGGTACGAGGTTCGCAAGGACACGACCAAGTACGGAGAGGTCCTCAACAAGCAGCGCGAGGCTTTCAGCGCAAGTCGCGACAAGCTGGTCGATCAGAAAGTCGACATGGGAGATCTGGTGCTGGACTGGCTGCCTCGCTCGCTGGCCCACCAGGCCTTTTCCAGCCACGCCGAGCGCGAATGGGTCCAGCGGGGCTCGAAAGAAGACGAAGTGGTGGAGTTGCCCGGCCTCCTGAAGGCCGATGCGGTGAAACACGCGCTGGCCGAGCTGAGCCAGAGCTACGGGGTTCCTTTCCATCTTGACCTGGGCAAGAAGAAGAAATTCACTGAAGAAGAGCTCGAGGCGTTGTTGCGACCCCAGGTCGAGGCGCACTATCAGGCGGCTGCCGCCAAAATGCCCGCCGAAGATCTGGCCTACTTCCAGCGCAAGGTCATGCTGGATGTGGCCGATGAGGGGTGGATGAACCATCTGGAGAACATGGAAGGCCTTCGTCACGGCATCGGGATGGAAGCCTACGCCCAGAAAGATCCATGGATCCAGTATCAGCACCGGGCCTTCGACATGTATCAGGAGTTGCTCCAGACGGTGCAATCTCAGGCCAGCAGCGAGATCTTCAAGCAGATGTTGATCGAGGCCCGCGAGCAGCAGCAGCAGGCTAAGGCGAGCTGACGAAAGCTACCAGCAAGGCCCCCGGAATGAACGCCTGGCCTTCGGCGTCGTACTTCGTGGCTCCCGAGAGCGCTTTCATGTCCTCGCGCGAGATCTCCGCCACCAGGCCGGTCACCATGCCCTTGCGCTTCCAACTGGCCACCTGGTAGGTCTTGCCATCAACCACAACGGCGTCGAGTCGGGCCTGCTGGGGCGAGTCGGGCAACTGGCCGCTCCACTCGTCCTGCCTGGCCAGGTACATCGAGAGCTGCACCTTGCCGGGTCGCAGATAAAAGACGTGGGCGCTGGCCACCGAGCCCTTGACCGGGCAGGGCTTCACGTCCAGGCACTGAGACTGTTCCAGGGCAGGGACGTCGGGTTTGGTGCCCAGATAGCCGGCCATCGTCTGGTCGAAATCCCTCAGGTCAGCCTGCTCGCACCCCATCATCCAGCACCTGGTGTGGTCGTTGACCATGGCCACCGACCAGGGGCTGAGGGCAGACGGGCGGGGCAAGAGGGCCAGCACTCCGGCCAGCAAGATCAACAGGCAGGCCGCCGCCAGGGCGGGGCGCAACCAGGGCTGGCTCATGCGTCGCCGCCAGGGATTGACCTTGAAATTCTTCTCGATGCGCTGACGCAACAGCTCGGGCGTGGTGGCGGGGGGCACCGATTGGCGCACCACTCCCTGCAGACGGCGCATGAGCTCCACCCGGCCGAAGCACTCGGGGCATTCTCTCAGGTGCTTTTGCAGGCCGCCCAACTGCCCTGGATCGACCTCGCCATCCACGAAGTCCTCTAGCAGCGGCCGATAGCTTTTGCAGTCTATCCGCTGGCTCATGGGTTCCCCTCGCCAACATGTGTGTGTCTTCCTTGGGGTCATAACCGGGAGGAGGGCGCGTTAGTTCCCGAGCCAGGAAATCCTTTTTCGACCGTCCAGGCGTGCCGATTCTGGATACAAACCCGCCGAGCCCCGTCCCGGCGCCGTGACCTGAGTCACGACGAGAGCTCCCGAAGGTCGCTCAGCGCCTGGCAGGGATCGACTACCAGACTGGTCTCATGGTGGTAGATCACCTTCCCGGGCGGGCTCCCAGATGGTTTCTTGACGTAACGCACCAGCGTGAAATCCACCTCCACCTTGCTCGAATCGCTGGCCTGAGAGTGGCGCGCGGCCAGCACGGCAGCGGCCAGCACCGCCTCCTGACTGGGGGTGCGCCCGGCGGCGCGCAAGATGACGTGGGCCCCGGGAAGGTTGCGGGCGTGAAACCAGAGGTCGTCTCGGGCGGCCAGCTTGTGGGTCAGCCGATCGTTTTGAGCCGGGTTGCGCCCGACCCAAAGCTCGAACCCGTCAAGAACAAAGCGCCGCGGGCCGCTGCGGGGCTTCTCGGGACGCGCTCGCCGCTCCACCGGGCGGGGCTCGAGCTCGCTCAGCTCGCCTGCCGAGCCCGCCTGAGCGATGGCCAGTTGCAGCTCCAGAAGATAGTCCCGCTCAGCTGTGGCTTTCTCCACCTGGGCCGCGATCAAGGGGCCGGCCCGTTTCAGCTTGCGCGAGCGACGAAAGAGCTTCTGGGCATTCTCGCTGGGCGTGAGGCGCGCGTCCAGGGCAATCTCCACCCGGCAAGCCTCGTCAAAATCGATCAGGCTGACCGTGGTGGCTCGCAGGGGCACCTGTTCGAGGCGAGACAGCAGCAACTGTCCCCAGTGCTGATACAGCTCGGCTTTCTCGGTCTGGCCCAGGTCACGCCCCAGCTCGCCGAGGCGCTTCTCCACCCGCGTCAGGGCCTTTTGCACCTTGCGCAGAGCCTCCGAGCGCAGCTGCTCCAGGCCTGGAGCCCGGCTCGCGCCCGCCCAGGCGGCTTCAGCGGCCTGCTGCATGGTGGGGTAGGGGAGGCCCTGCCCGCGAAAGCTCAGCTCGCCGTGATCCGTAACCGCAGGTTGAAAGCGCCCGGCCCGAAAGTCAGCCCAGAAGCCGTCCCAGGCTCTTTCCAGGGCCTCCGGGTCGATCGGCGGAGCGCCCGGGTCCTGTCCTGCCTCCACCACGATCTGGCGGGCGTAGAAGGGAGGAAGCCCGAACACGGCCTTCGGCAAGGCTCGCTGAAGCGGCTGCGAGTGGTCCAAGAGCTCGAGCAGTTGCTGCCCCGTCAGGGAGTCGGCCCGGGGCAGATAGGAGGCCTCCGGCTGACCACGTTTGCCATGGGCTCCCAGCACTTTGCCAGACTCGTTGAGCAACATCAGGGTGTTGTCACGTCCGGGAATGTGCAGCACCAGCTTCAGGGCGGGCTTCTCCTGGTAAACGGGAAAGTCGAGCTCGACGGTGCGCTCCAGCCCCACCTGAGCAACACGCCCCAGGCGCCGCCCCTCGAGATGCTTGCGCAACAGCATGGTGAAGGCAGATGGACTCTGAGCCGGTGGCGTCGGCTGCTCCAGCAGGTGCAAGCGGCTCTCTTCGGGCCGAAGGCTGATGAGCAGGCGCAGCGTCTGGCCGGGGCGGCGGAAGACAAACAGGTAGTCTTCTTCCGAAAGCTGAGAAATTTTCTGGGGGGCGGCATCCTTGAGGAGCGGCCCCAGCTCGGTCACAATGGCAGCAAGGTTCAGGGAGTCAAGCTTCACGCCGGACGATTCTCGGCCCCTGTCTACAAACCTTTGTTCGATAGGACTTCTGTCCTCGGCGCAAGAAATTGGCTGCGTTCCCAGGTCGCGACACTCGGGCGGGAGAGCCTCGATAGCATTGAATCTGGTTCACCCCCGAACGGTGGAAAGGTTGGCCCAGCTTTGAAAGGTCTGCTTCTGGTCGTTTCCGGCCCTTCCGGCGTGGGCAAGGGCACCGTGCTCGAACGCTTGCTCTCGCGCCGGAATGACTGCGTGTTCTCCATCTCTGCCACGACGCGTCCCGCTCGACCTCAGGAAGAAAACGGCAAGCACTACTTTTTTCTCAATCACGAGGGCTTCGAGCGCTGGGTGGAGGAAGGCAAGTTCCTGGAGTGGTCAGAGGTGTTCGACCACTTCTACGGCACCCCGCGCGACTTCGTGGAGCAGCAGCTCGAGACCGGGAAGAACGTGGTGCTCGACATCGACGTACAGGGCGGACTGCAGGTGATGAAGCGCGCCCCCAACGCCGTGTTCGTGTTTCTGGCCCCCCCCGATCTGCCCACCCTGCGGCAGCGGCTGATCTCACGCGGAACCGAGTCGCCCGAGCAGATCGCCAAGCGCCTGTTAACGGCTCGTACCGAGTTGGCCCAGATTCGCCACTACGCCTATCGCGTGATCAACCAGCACGTGGACGAGGCGGTAGCTCAGCTCGAGGCCATCCTTGCGGCCGAGTTGTGCCGCACCAGTCGGGTCGGGCGCTTTCCCTGGGAAGAGGTCAATGAGGAGGCACCGGCTTGAGCAAGAAGCTGATCTGGATCCTGGTCATTCTGGTGTTGCTCGGGGTGCTTGCCGTGGGCATTGTAGTGCTCACGCAGGGCGATGGCCCCCCCAGCTACCAGGCCTCCATCGGCAAGAAGGGCAGCCAGATGGGCCAGTTCAGCTGGCCCTGCGGAGTGGCTGCCGATCCCAGCGGCAACGTCTACGTGGCCGACACTGGCAACGGGCGAATCCAGCGCTTCACGCCCGAGGGCAAGCTGATCTTTGTCTTCGGCACCACAGGCTCAGACCATGTGCAATTCCACGAGGCCATGCGACTGGCGGTAGACCGCGAGTCTAACCTCTGGGTCTCGGATACCGGCAACCATCGTCTGCAGAAGTTCCGCATCACCGCCAACGGCACCAAGTTCATCGCCCAGGTGGGCCAGTTGGGCAACCGCGCCGGCGAGTTCAGCCACCCGATCGGCATCGCCTTCGACAACCAGAACAACATGTGGGTGGCCGACTCGCGCAACCACCGCGTGCAGAAGTTCGGCCCCGACGGCAGCGTGCTCTTGATGCTGGGCGAGCAGGGAACCGACCTTGGCAAGTTCAACGAGCCCTGGGGGGTGGCGACCGACAATCAGGGCAACCTGCTGGTGGCCGACAAGGGCAACCACCGCATCCAGCGCTTCACTAGAGACGGCCAACTGCTCAACGCCTGGGGGCTGCACGGCAAGAAGGACGGCGAGTTGGATCAACCCACCGACGTGATCGTTGACCTGGACCAGAACGTCATCGTGGTCGACTCGGGCAACAACCGCCTGCAGAAGTTCTCGCCTCAGGGCACCTACATGTATCGCTGGGGCAAGAAGGGTGACATGGCCGGCCAGTTCGAGCAGCCCCAGCAGGCCGCCCAGGGCCCCGACGGCACGATTTACGTGGCCGATTCAAAGAACAACCGGGTGTGCAGCTTCCAGCCGCGCACCGTCAACCCGTTCGACTCCAGCCAGGAGGTGAAGGTGCCCGGGCGGCCCGTGCCGGCTCCCACGGCCACCTCCACCGATACCCGCATCGAGCCTGGCGGGGCCACCCCAGGCTCGGTGCAGGAGGAAACCCCCGTGCCCGAGGCCTCGCCGGACGCCTCCCCTGAGCCCTCCCCCGCAGAGGTGGGCGGGGAGGAAACCCCGCTGGGCGAGCCGTCCCCCCAGGAAGACACCCAGAGGAGCCGACTGTGAGCATTCAGCGACGACGGTCGACCCTTCTTGCCCTGCTGCTCGTCACGCTCTGGCTGACCGGCTGCTCGCAGCCCCCGGGCCAGCCGGGAGCTGCCGCCGGTACGCCTCCAGCTCGGCCCGAGGGCAATACCCTGGTAGTGGGAAAGCCGGGCGATCCCAAGGGGCTCGATCCAGCTGACGTGACCGACGCCGAATCTTCCCAGATCACGGCCAACCTTTTCGACACACTGCTTCGCTTCAAGAGTGGCTCGGCCGAGGTGGAGCCCTCGTTGGCCACCGGGTGGAAAGCCAGCCCGGATGGCAAGACCTGGACCCTCAAGCTGCGCCAGGGGGTCAAGTTCCACGATGGTACCCCTTTCAACGCAAAAGCCGTGGTGGACAACTTCGAGCGCCAGTACGTCCCCAACCATCCGCTGCGCTATCCCGGGGCCACTTTCAGCTACTGGAGCGACGTCTGGGGCGGTCGCATCACGCGCATCGAAGCGGTGGACGAGCACACGCTGCGCTTCACTCTCAAAGAGCCGATCGCGCCCTTCCTGTCCAACCTGGCCATGCCGTTCTTCGGCATCGCCTCGCCGGCGGCACTGAAAAAGTCCGGGCGAGACGCCTTCAAGCAGCCCGTGGGCACGGGTCCGTTCAAGTTCGTGGAGTGGCTGCCCGGCGACCGGCTGGTCATCGAGGCCAATCAGGACTACTGGGATACGCGTCCCCCCCTCGACCGCATCACCTTCAAGCCCATTCCCGAGAACACCAGCCGTCAGCTGCAGCTCGAGCGCGGCGCGGTGCAGCTGATCACCGGGCTGCAGCTCGAGAACCATCCCGAGCTGAGCAAGAATCCGGCCGTCAGGGTGGCCGACCAGCCCGGGCTCAACCTGGGCTACCTCAGCTTCAACACCCAGAAGAAGCCGCTCGACGACCCGAAAGTGCGTCAGGCGCTCTGCCTGGCGGTCAACCGCCAGCAGATCGTGGACGAGCTCTATCACGGCCTGGCCAAAGTCGCCAATTCGCCCGTCCCGCCCGGCATCTGGGGACGCAAAGAGCTGCCCTACGAGTACAACCCGGAGAAGGCCCGCGAGCTGCTCAAAGAGGCCGGCCACGAGGGCCTCAAGCTCGAAATCTCCTACATGAGCGTGCCTCGCACCTACTTCCCCGAGCCGAAGGTGATCGCCGAGGTGCTCCAGGCCCAGTGGGGCGAGGTCGGCATCCAGGTGGAAGTCAAGTCGCGCGAGTGGTCGAGCTACCTCGAGGCTCTCGGCCAGGGCGAGCACCAGGTAGGGCTGTCGGGCTGGATCGCCGACAACGGCGACCCGGACAACTTTCTCTACACCCTGTTCGACAGCGGCAACGTGGACACCAAACGCGGCGGCTCCAACGTTTGCATGTACACCAACGAGGAGGTGCACGGCCTGCTGGTCAAAGCCCAGGCCCTGACCGACCAGGCCGAGCGCACCAGGCTGTATGAGAAGGCCCAGGAGCTGATCCACCAGGACGCTCCTTGCCTACCCATGGTATACGTCTCCCAGCTGGCCGCCAGCCATCCCGAGCTGGAGGGCTTCGAGCTGCACCCCACCGGCACGCTGCAATTGCGAAAGGCGCGCTGGAAGAGCAAGTGAGGCGATTTTTGGCCCGGCGCTCGGTGGAGCTGATCCCGGTCGTGATCGGCATCACCCTGCTGACCTTTCTCTTGATCCACATGATCCCGGGCGATCCGGTGCGGGTCATGCTGGGCGAGCGGGCCAGCGCCGAGCAGATCGACGCCCTGCGGCGCGACCTGGGCCTGGATCGCAGTCTGCCCGAGCAGTATGTCCACTATGCGGCCCGGCTGGCCCGGGGCGACATGGGGCAGTCCATCCACCGTCACACCCCGGTCAGCGAGGAGCTGGCCCGGGCCTTTCCGGCCACCATCGAGCTGACCGTGGCCGCCCTTTGCATCGCCACGGTGCTGGGTATTCCTCTGGGAGTGGTGGCGGCGGTGCGCCGGGGCAGCTGGCAGGACGTGCTGGGCACCACCGTCTCGCTGGTCGGCATCTCGGTGCCCGTCTTCTGGCTGGGCCTGATGCTGGTGCTGATCTTCCCTTATTATCTAGGCTGGTTCTTCTTCTCGGGCCGCGCCAGCCTCGAATTTTCCCATCCCACCGGCTTCTACGTGCTGGACGCCCTGCTCAGCGGCAACCCGGCTAACCTGGTGGACGTGCTGGGCCACCTGGTGCTGCCCGCCGTCACGCTGAGCAGTGTGCCCCTGGCCATGATCGCCCGCATGACCCGTTCTTCCATGCTGGAGGTGCTGGGCCAGGACTACATCCGCACGGCCCGGGCCAAGGGCCTCACCGAGACCCAGGTGCTCTGGGGGCATGCCCTGCCCAACGCCATGATCCCGATCGTGACCGCCATCGGGCTGCAGTTCGGCTACCTGCTGGGAGGAGCGGTCATGACCGAGACCGTTTTCTCCATCGACGGCGTGGGCCGGCTGGTGGTGGAGGCCGTCAAGTCACGCGACTACCCGCTGGTGCAGGGCTCGGTGCTGGCCATCGCGCTGGCCGTCTCGCTGGTCAATTTGTTGGTGGACATGCTCTACGCCTGGCTCGATCCGAGGGTGCGCTATGGCTGAGTCGCCCCTGCGCGAGGTCTTCCGTAAGCTACTCCAGAGCATCCCCTTCAAACTGGGAGCCCTGCTTCTGAGCGGCCTGGTGCTGGCCGCGCTGTTGGCCGACGCGATCGCCCCCTACAGCTATCGCGATCAGGATCTGTCCCAGCGCTTTCAGCCTCCCTCGTTCAGCTCGACTGAACCGGGCCAGGCTCCGCACCTTCTGGGCACCGACAACCTGGGCCGCGACCTCTTCAGCCGCCTGATCTTCGGGGCCCGCATCTCGCTGGTGGTGGGTCTGCTCTCGGTCTTGATCTCGCTTCTATTGGGCGGCCTGCTCGGGGCCCTGGCGGGCTACGCCGGAGGTTGGACAGATAGCGTCATCTCGCGCCTTTTCGACCTGATGCTGGCCTTCCCAAGCATCCTCCTGGCCATCGCCATCGTCAGCGTGCTGGGGGAGGGACTGGGCAACGTGATGCTGGCGGTAGGCGTGGTGGGCATCCCTATCTTCGGACGCCAGGCCCGCGCCTCGGTGCTGACCACCCGCGAGCTCGACTACGTGCAGGCGGCTCGCTCGCTGGGGGCGGGGCCGGTGCGCATCCTGTTCGTGCACGTCTTGCCCAACTGCCTCAACCCGCTCATCGTGCTGGCGGCCCTGGGCGTGGGCACGGCAGTGCTGGATACGGCCGGACTCTCCTTTCTGGGGCTGGGGGCGAAGGCTCCCTTCCCCGAATGGGGAACCATTCTGGCCGATACCTATCAGTTCTACAAGCGAGCCCCCTGGATGGTGGCCTTTCCCGGCCTCTCCATCATGGCCATGGTGCTCGGTTGCAATCTGCTTGGCGACGGGTTGCGCGACGTGCTCGATCCTCGCATGGCGGAGAAAGGCTAACTCTGGAGGAAATGTTCATGCTCAAGTGCGTTCTGGCAGTCGGTCTGGGATTGACTCTGGTGGGTTGCAGCGCCCGCGCCGGGGACGAGCCCGTGCCGCCGCCCGCTACCCAGACCCCCGTCGCTTCTGCCTCGCCCTCGCGCTCGCCCGCAGCCTCGGAGACGGCCTCCCCTTCACCCTCCACCTCGCCGTCCCAAGAGCCCTCAGCCACGGCAAGCCCCTATCACGGGCTGGTGCCCTTTCCCGACGTGAAGGCGCCCGAGATCACCGAGGTGGTGCCCTTGAAGATGACCACCGACGCCGGCGAGATGCTGCTTGAGGTGTATCCTCAGGCTGCCCCCAACTCGGCCAGGCGCTTCCTGGGCCTGGTCAAGGCGGGCTTTTACAATGACACCCCGCTCTTCCGTGTGGAGCCCGGCTTCGTCGTGCAGTTTGGCATCAACTGGCGCAAGCCGTTCCAGAAAGAGCAGGAGACCAACTTCAAGGAAGACCCCAGCCTGTTTGCCCTCGAGCGAGGCACCCTGTGCTTTGCCAAGACCAACATGCCCGACAGCGCCTCCACTCAGGTGTTCATCAACTACGCCGACAACTCGGGGGGCCTGCGGCCATTGAACTTCACCGTCTTCGGGCGCGTGACCAAAGGCATGGAGGTGTCCGAGGAGTTCCGCTCGCCCGGGCCGGTGCGCCAGGACCTGCTCTGGCAGGACGGCGGCAACTACCTCAAGACGCTCCAGGTGCAGCCCCACAAGATCCTCAAGCTCGAGGTCGTCAAGCCGCCGGAGAAAAAGTGAGACCGCTCCTGTTGGGGCTGCGCCCGACACACCCGACAAGGTCGACGATGATCGCCTGGCCCGGGTGTTGCTGGGCCTGGAGCTGGTCGTGAAAGAGCTGGCCACCCGGTGAGAACGGCCGCCGTCAAGAGCTCACCTCTGTGGATGGTCACCCGCGAAAGCGCTCTGACGGTGCTGGTCGACTACCTGACCGCCCGCAAGGACGAGCTCTCCAAGCCCGGTGAGCACCGGCTGGAGTTCTCGACGGCTGCTCTGGAGGCCGCTCGCGATTCCTTCTCGGCCATGATCAGGCGCGGCGAGGAGCGTTTGCATCGCCTCTGCGAGCTTCTCAGCCAGGAGCTGCTGGGCGAGTATGATCTGCAGTGCGTGGTGGTGGGCGAGATTCCCGATACCGGCGAGCGCTTTACGGTGACCCGAAACCTGACCTCCAGGGCGCTCTACTCCCAGACCGACCTCGACCTGGGCACGCGCGAGCTGCACAAACTCCAGGTCCAGGGCGCTCAGGGCTGGAGCCAGCCGCTGCTGGTGGCCAACTTCGTCGAGTATCTGCCCACCGGAGCCAACAAGCACTCCATCCACAAGTTCCTGAGCCGCATCAAGGCCGAGGAGGAGATCTGGAACAAGGTGGTGGACGAGATTTTCCACCTCGACGCCCTGGTCCGCCGCGACAAGACCCTGCGCCACCTGAGCCGCTACGTCAAGGACGTGTTCGGTCTCAAGGCGGTGGTCTCGGACGGCCAGCGCCACTCGCGCGACCTGCAGCGCACCCTGCGCGCCCTGCGCTTTGAGCCAGCCATTCTCGAGCGCCACCGGGTGCCGGTGGGGGAGAGCACGCTGGGCCTCGAGTTCCTGGAGGTCAAGGACTACCTCAAGGAAAACCGCAAGGCCAGCGGCTGGGCCGCCCTCAAGTCGGTGGTGTCGTGGTGGGACTGCCTGTTCGAGATCCAGATCCAGGCCCTGGGCAGCTACCATCGAGAGCGCGAGCGACTGACCCGCGAGAGCCACACCAGCTTCAAGTCCAACCGCGAATCGCTGCGCAACCAGATCGCCCAGGAGATCCCCCTGTTCGGTTTCTACCGGGACCTGTTGCGCTGGCTCTTCCGCCGTCCGGACGAGCCGGCTCCCACGTTCGCGGGGGTGGAGATCGTGGTCGGCGACTGAACTGTGCGGGGCGTGCGCGCCTGCCCGCGTGGCTCATTGACAAGAACCAACTACCTGGTCATAATAGAACCATGACCACCGTGAATGTGCACGAAGCCAAGGCACGCCTTTCCGAGCTTCTCAACCTCTTAGAGCAAGGTGAGACTGTCGTGATCTGCCGACGAAACAAGCCGATCGCCGAGCTGCGGCCTTATCGCGACCGGGGAAGGTCCCGTCCCATCGGGCTTTGCCCGGAGTTTCCTCCTTTGACCGAGGCTTTCTTTGAGCCTTTGCCCGACGAGTGGCTGGAAGCATTTCATTGAATGAAGTATCTGCTGGATACGTGCACCTTTCTCTGGCTCATCCGGGGAGACTCCTCGCTCAGCGTCCTGGCTAGAGATGCGATTTTGGACACGACGAATGAGGTCTATCTCAGCGTGGTAAGCGCCTGGGAGATCGGCGTGAAATTCGGTCTGGGAAAACTTCCGCTGCCGTCGACTCCAGTGCCTTTGGTGGCGCGCCAACGCCAGCGTCATCAACTTGAATCATTGCCGCTGGTCGAGGGCGCCGCACTTACCGCCAGCAGTCTGCCCCTTCATCACCGTGACCCGTTTGATCGCCTTCTGGTCGGTCAGGCTCTCCATGATGGATTGACCATCCTTTCCCCGGACGCGCTGTTGAAGCCGTATAGCGTTTCGGTTCAATGGTAGCTGGGAGCTCGCCGGGGGAGCGTCTTCGACCGAACGAACCCCTCCCTGGCGTCGCGCCAGCTTGTACTTCACAGCGACCAGACCCTTTTGGGGAAGATCGTGGTCGCCGACTGACTGTTCATTTGCCGGTTACGCCCTTCGCAGCATTCTCGGCATAAAGTGCGGGGGCCATGCAGATTGCGGCTGCTTCCGCGTACTATCGGCCTGCGCCCCGGTTGGCGCCGCGACCGCATTTTCGCCCCGCCCCCAGCCTGGGGCCAGGAGAGACCTTCCAGAGGGTTTGGCGCGACTTCGGGATCGACCCGCTGGCCATGCTCCGTCGGGCCACGGTGGAGCCGCCGGCAGCGCCCGGCCAGCCGCTGCCCGAGGTGCTGGCCGGAGATCGAGCCACCCTGCAAGACCTGCGCGACGAGTTGCACGACTTGCTCGAGGAGCTTGGCCAGGGTCAGGTGCTGACCGACACGCGGCTACGCGCTTTCCAGAGCCGTTTCGCCCTGGTGGCCGAAAGCTACGGAGTGGACATTTTATTCCAGCGCGGCGCCCCCCGGGTCAACTGGGGCAAGTTCCCCCGGCTTGAGGTCTACGATCAGGGCGGCCCTTCGGCGCTGCACGAGATGGTGCACGCCGTCCAGTGCACGGTGGGCGCGGTGGCCGGCCTTTCGGCCCAGGCCCGCTCCGAGCTGGCGGGCCGGCTCGGGCGCGAGCCGACCGCGTCCGAGGTGCGCCGGCATCTTGCGTCACTGGACGACAACCAGCGCCAGCTGGCTTTCCGCCAGACGGTCGCCCCCATGGAGAGCCTGGCTTACGCCCGTTTTGAGGAAGGCGCCTTCCACGCCAGCGGCATGTTTGGCAAGAAGGCCCGCGATCTCGGCTACTACGCGGCCGGCGCGGGCCACAACCTGGATGTGTTCACCACCGCCTATCAGGAAGCGCGCGCCCCGGCCCTGGAGAGTGGACTCGACGCCCGCATCTACGGGCGCATCGGCCATGTGGCCCGCACCCATGGCGAAACAGCTCTATTGCTGGGAGCAGCCGGCTATGGCTACCATCGCCTGGTGGGCTCGGCCATGGCCGTCCATCCGCTGCTGGGCGCCTGCGCCCTGCTACCCCTGGGCGGACTCATCTACCGGGTGGCCCGCGGCTGATGGCGCCGGGGGAGCCGGTCTGGGTGCTGCTGGGCCGGGCGGGCGCTCCACGGCAGGCTCACCACGCGTCGGCTGGCTTCGAACTCCACGTCCAGGTAGATCTCCGCCAGCGGGATCTCAAGGTCCAGAGACAGTAGCGGAAGCTGCCCGTCCCGGCACGGCGCGGCATCCAGCAGCCATTGATCCCGGTTCTGTCTGTGCCGACGCTCGATTCGCACGGAGTCCTGGGACACCAGGATGTATTCCTCCAGTGACGGCAGCCCCTGATACATCCGAAACTTCTCAACTCCGATCGTAGCTCTCGGTGGAGGGGGACAGAACCTCGCAGGCGAGCGTCGGTTACCGTGTCCTGTCGGCCGGGCAAGAAGGGGGGCGGGCCACGCAGGTCCGGGTAAGTGAAGAGCTGGAAGCGCTCCACATAGAGCCGCAGGTCCGATCCGAAAGCGCGGCAGCCTCGGCCTCTCAGGGCCTGGCGGAGCTCGCCCAGGCTGTGATTCAGGGAGCCCCCGGTCATCGCGAAAATTTCGCCAGCGCAGTACTCGCTTTTGATTTCAGCGCGCTCCTCCAGCAAGAGATACTCTTCCGGTGTGAAACGGCGCCGTTCCCGGTCGGTCAGCATGGCGCCGCAGCGAGCGCTTTTCCTCAGCCCGAGCAGCTGGCACCGCAGGGGTCGGTTCGCTCACCCGCAACGTCGGTCCGGCCGCAGAGGCCCGGCTGGCGCCGGCTGCCCAACCTTATGATCGCCAAAGAAACGTTTGGCGATCATGGGGTCTGACACGGAACAGAAACTATCGATAAGCTTGGGCGGCTCCGACCCTGCGAGCGCCTCACTCACCCTGGTTAGCCGCCTCGAGGAATTTCAGGGCCAGCCCCCTCGAGGAATTTCAGGGCCAGCCCTTGCTGTTCCCCGGACCGCATACGCGACATGTCGCGACCCGGTAAGTCGTCGCTGATCACGTGATTGGCGAAGCGCCGTCAAGCCCACGCTCGGCGCTGTTCGTCAGATGAAGGCTAAACTTGAGTCGTTAAGGATTTCGTACGAGCGCTGACCGAGATAGGGCTTCTCGGGCAAACCGTGCCAACGGCGAAGTAAATGATAGGAATGAGCGGTCGGCATATCGCAGGCGTCGACGGCAGAGAGCCATTCTGGCTTACGAATCTCCGTCACGGTGTCGGCTTCCGGAAGCAGCCCGAAGTCCCAGGCTCCGCACAGGCGGGCCAGGAAATCGACGCGATCTCCCAGGGTCTCGAGCCGCTCTGGCGGTGGACAATCCGGATACAAGGTTCCATCCGGGAGAAATTCATCGAGCGGCATTCAAAAACACCTCACGAAACCACTTACGCACGCTCCTGGCTTGTTGCAGGTCGGAAGGAGCTTGAATCGAGCTCAGCGGACGGTAGTCTTCGATCCGGGTCAAGTGGGTCTCCACGGCCAGAGCGGCGCGCTGGAAATCGGCCTCCGCGCCCGCTGCAACCTGGCGCCGGGACCAGAGCTTCCAGCACTGGCCTGGATCGACCAGGCCGGCCTGACACAGAGAGTACAGGTCGCGAAAATCTCTCGGGGCGCCACGCTCGACCAGGGCTGCCATCTTACTGGCCACCAGATCTGTCAGGCTGTCCAGGTTCACATCGACCCAGGGAGCCGGCTGAGGCGGCTCTAGCTGGGCGCTTCGGCGCGCGATCTGAAAACTGAACACCTTCTTCCGCCCCTGCAAGAGCTCCAGGCTGGTAACGTCTCCCCAACGGCGCTCTCGAACCTCGCCATAGCTGGCGAGGGCCTTATGGATCGTGGCAATCACCCTCGCTGGCTCCTCCGAGCTCAGGCTGGAGCTCCACCAGACGTCGACATCGTGGGTGTTACGGTAATCGAGATAATGGAACAGTCCGAGAGCCCCCCCAATGGAAACACAATGTCCCAGGTGCTGCTCGGCCAGTGCCTCCAGGCAGCGCACCGAGAATTCGGACATTTCACGAGGGCGTTTCGGCTCCACCAGCCAAATTTTGCGGTCCCGGGAGCAAACCCTCTCTCGAGTTGGTGGTTAGCGGGGGCCTGAACTGGTCCCGGGTGGCCACGGCCTGGTCGGGTTCAGCGAAGAACTGCCGCAGGAACGTCGACTTGCCGGTCCCTCGCGCTCCAAAGAGAAAGAAACTCTGAGACGACAACGGCTGAATCAGTCGTCGGAACATACTCCAATGGAGCAAAGACCTCTCCCGAGCCGCTGTGGGTCCGGACAAGGAGTTGTGCCGCCGAGGCGGAGGGGATTCTCGCTCCGTCCCAAAGCATCCGCAACTTGATCGGTCCTCGGCCGGTTGAACAGCTTACAAAGTCTTGATGAAGTTCCGGGAATTTCCTAAGATTCTCGGATTAAGCTAAAAGGCCTCAAGGTGCAGCGCGCGATCTTCATAGCCCTGGTCGTCATCTGGCTTCTTCTGGTGCCCGCCCGGGCCCAGGGGCTGCCGGTGGCTGCGCCTTCCCCATCGCCCCCACCGACCTCTCCCCCACCGTCCTTCCCCGGGCCCGACGATTCGGCTCTGACCATGGAGGATGCTGTCAAGATCGCGCTGGGCCATCACCCTTCCATCGCCTCGGCGGGCTACCAGGTGCAGGCGGCCGAGGCCGGCGTCGGGAGCGCCGAATCGGGCTACTACCCCCAGCTCAACCTCTCGGGCTCCTTCAATCACTCCGAGAACCAGCGCACGGTGGCCATCAATACCCCCACCGGGGTGGCCGTGACCAACCTGCAGGGCAGCGCCAGCCAGGTCAACGTCACCAACTCGGCCAGCATCCAGGCCAACCTCAACCAGGTCTTGCTCGACCCCACCCTCGGTCCGAGGGTGGAATCGGCCACGCAGGGCTACCGAGCCTCTGAGTTCGAGCTCGACCGCACCCGCCAGGATGTCGTCGCCGAGGTGAGGCGTCAGTTCGTAGCCACTCGCAACAATCAAGAGCTGGTTCGCATCGCTATTCGCCAGGTGGAGACCGACCAGGCCCACCTGCGCGAGGCTCAAAGCTTCTACGAGGTGGGCACCCGGGCCCGCATCGACGTGCTCCGCGCCGAAGCCCAGCTCGCTCAATCCGAGCTCACGCTGGAGCGGGCCAAGAACCGGCTAGATGTCAGCTGGGTCACCCTCAACGTGGCCATGGGATTGCCCCAGAGCACCCGCTATCATCTGGCCGAGCAGACTTACAAACTCAATCCGGCCATCGTGGACCGCCAGCGCCTTCTGGAGACGGCCCTGGCCCTGCGGCCCGAGCTGCAGACGCAGCAGGCCCGCTTGCGGGCTACCCTGGCCAACCTGGAGGCCACCTTTGCCGACCGTCTTCCCCGGCTCTCGGCCAACATGGGGTACAACCTGAGCGGATCCCCTTCGCCCCTCGATCCGGGCTGGTCGGTGGGGGTCAACCTCAGCTGGGCTCTGTTCGATGGGTTTCTGACCCGCTACCAGGCCCTGGAGCAGATCAAGACCGCCCAGTCCCAGGCCGAGGAGCTGCGCCAGAGCCAGAACACTGTCTACCAGGAAGTGCAGAGCAACTACCTCGACTGGAGCACCGCTTATCGCTCCATCTCTCGGGCCGAAGTGAACGAGCAGGCGGCCAAGGAGGCTTTCGTGATCGCCCAGGAGCGCTACCGGGTGGGGGTGGGCAGCTACCTCGAGTTCCTGGACGCCGAGCTGGCCTGGCGCACGGCCCAGGTCGAGCTGGTCCAGGCCCAGACCGACTACCATACCGCTCGCATCAACCTCGAGCGGGCCATCGGGGTGGCCAACCTGGAAGAGCTTCCGCCCCCTCTCCCGCCGGTCGAAGCCGACGAGATCCCGTTCACCGAGGAGGACCAGGCGCCATGAAACGCATCGTTCCAATCCTGGCGCTGCTGCTGGTGGGCCTGGCCATCTATTACTGGCTGAGCGGTGCTGGGAAATCCGAGAAAGTGGAGTACCGCACCGAGCCAGTGACCCGGGGGAACCTCAGCTCCAAGGTCTCGGCCACCGGCAGCCTGCAAGCGGTGACCAAGATCACCGTTGGCAGCGAGGTGTCCGGCAAAATCGAGAAGCTCTCTGTCGACTTCAACTCGCGGGTCAAGAAAGGGGATATTCTGGCCGAGATCGACCCCTCAACCTTTCGAGCCCGGGTAGAGCTGCAGGAGGCCAACTTGAGCGACGCCCAGGCCGCCCTCGACAACGCCAGCGCCAATGCCATGAATGCCCAGGCCGGCATTCGACGCTCTGAAGCCACCATGGCCTCGGCTCGGGCGCAGATCGAGCAGGCCCGAGCCACCATCGCCAACAACAAAGCCTCCGCCGAGGCGGCTCAGGCCAACATTGACCGCGGACGAGCCGACCTGGAGAATACTCGCCTGGATTTTGAGCGTCTGCAGGAGTTAAGAAAGCGAGACCTCATCTCTCAGGGTGATGTGGACGATGCCCGTGCGCTCTACCGCCAGTCGCAGGCCAGCTTGAGCTCGCTGGTCAGCCAGGCCGAGGCAGCCGAGGCCACCTACCGCGCCTCGCTGGCCCTGATGCAGGCCCGTGAGGCCGATCTCCTGTCGGCCCAGACCGACCGCGACGGAGCCATCGCCCAGGCCAACGCAGCCCGAGCCCAGGTGCGCTCGGCCGAAGCCCGGGTGCGCCAGGCCCGGGCCAACCTCGAGCAGGCCGAGGTGGACCTGTCCCGCACCATCCTGCGCTCCCCTATCGACGGTATCGTGCTCGACCGCAAGGTGACCATCGGTCAGACGGTGGCGGCCCAGTTCCAGGCCCCCGATCTGTTCACCCTGGCCCAGAACCTCGACCACATGCAGGTGGAGGCGGCCGTGGACGAGGCCGACATCGGCCAGGTCAAGCTGGGTGCTGAAGCCAGCTTCACCGTGGATTCCTTTCCGGCCGACAATTTCACCGGCAAAGTGACCGAGGTGCGCAAGGCAGCCGTGGTGGTGCAAAATGTGGTCACCTACACGGTCATCATTCGAACTCAGAACGAGGGCCTGCGCCTGATGCCTGGCATGACGGCCACCGTGGGCATCCAGGTCGAGAGTCGCGAGAACGTCTTGATGGTGCCGAACGCCGCCCTGCGCTTCCTGCCCGCCGGGACCAGCGCCAAGAAAAGTCCGGCCGCCAGTCGCTCGCCTGCCGGCGGCAAATCTGGCCGACCCGGGAAGAAAAATGGCAGCCGCACCTTGTATACCCTGGAGAATGGTGAGCTGAAGCCCCACGAGGTCAAGACCGGCATTACCGACGGGATCAACACCGAGATCCTGGAGGGAGACCTGAAAGAAGGTGATGCGGTGGTGATCGAGGCCATCGGGGACAACCCCAAGCCGGTCTCCACCGGTCAATCCGGCGGCAGCCGCCGAAGCGGGCCGAGGTTCTACTGAGCGGCGCGCCGGTTATCGAGGCGCGCGACCTCACCCGCATCTACCGTACCGGCGAGGTGGAGGTACACGCCCTGCGGGGGGTCTCGTTCACCATCGAGAAGGGCGATTTCGTAGCCATCATGGGCCCCTCTGGCTCGGGCAAGTCCACCACAATGAATATGCTTGGCTGTCTGGATCGGCCCACCAGCGGCAGCTACCGATTGGACGGGGTGGAGGTGGCCACCCTATCGCGCGACGAGCTGGCAAGCATCCGCAACAAGAAGATCGGTTTCGTCTTTCAAGGGTTCAACCTGCTGCCCCGCACCACTGCACTGGAGAACGTCGAATTGCCGCTCCTCTACGGCAATACCACCTCATCCTCCGAACGCGCCCGCCGGGCCAGCGAATCATTGGAAAGGGTCAATCTGGGCAAGCGCCTGGATCACATTCCCACCCAGCTCTCGGGAGGAGAGCAGCAGCGGGTGGCCATCGCCCGCGCGCTGGTGACCCGGCCGGCTCTGATCCTGGCCGACGAGCCCACCGGCAACCTCGATCACCGCACCAGCGTCGAGATCATGCGACTGTTTCAAGAGCTCAACGAGCAGGGCATGACCATCCTGGTGGTCACCCATGAAGCTGACATCGCCCAGTACTGCAAGCGAACCCTCTTGTTCCGAGACGGCCAGATTCGCTCCGATCAACCGGTTCTCGATCGCCTGGATGCCGAGAAGGTGCTGGCCGAGCTGGGATGACCTGGTACCTGACGCTGCGCATCGCCTTCCGAGCTCTGCTGCGCAACGGACTGCGCACCTTTCTTACCATGCTGGGCATGATCATCGGAGTGGCCGCAGTCATCTCCATGCTGGCCATCGGCACCGGGGCCCAGCAGTCGGTCTCGGCCAGCATCGCCAGTCTGGGCACCAATACGCTCATCATCATGGCCGGATCCTCCACGACCGGCGGGGTGCGCAGCGGAGCCGGGGGGCGCTCGACCCTGACCGCCGATGACGTCCAGGTCATCCTGGAGGAATGCTCGGCGGTGGGGGCGGCCACTCCCATGACCCAGCAAGGGGCCCAGATCGTTTACCAGAACCAGAACTGGTTTACCCAGGTCTCCGGGGGCGGGGTGGATTATCCTATCGTACGCAACTGGCCGGTGGTTGAAGGCCGCTTCTTCACCGAAGACGAGGTACGCGTTTCGGCCAAGCTGTGCGTGCTGGGACGGGTGGTGGCCGACAACCTGTTTGCCGGTGAGGATCCGCTCGACAAGGTGATCCGGATCCGCAATGTGCCCATGCGCGTGATCGGTATTCTGGGCGAGAAGGGCGACTCTGCCTTTGGGGGCAGCCAGGACGATGTGATCCTGGTCCCCTACACCACCGCCATGCGCCGCATCTTCCGCCAGGATTCCCTGCGCACCGCCCTGGTCTCGGCCCGTACCCCGGAGGATGTGGACCGGGCCAGGCAGCAGATGACCGCGCTCTTGCGCGAACGCCACAAGCTCTCGGAAGGGGAAGAGGACGACTTCACCATCCGCTCGCAGGCCGAGTTTGCTCAGGCCGCCGACGAGTCCACCAGGGTCTTCACCATGCTGCTCGGGGGCATCGCCTCGGTCTCTCTGCTGGTGGGCGGCATCGGGATCATGAACATCATGCTGGTCTCGGTGACCGAGCGTATTCGCGAAATCGGCATCCGGATGGCCCTGGGGGCGCGCGGGAAGGACATTTTGCTTCAGTTTCTCGTGGAGGCGGTGGTCATCTCGTTGCTGGGCGGCGCCCTGGGGGTTGGGCTGGGTTACGCGGTGGCCCTGCTCTCGGCGGCCTGGTCACAGTGGCCCCCGGTGGTCACCCCCAGCTCCATCATCCTGGCCTTCGGATTCTCGGCCATTGTGGGCGTCTTCTTCGGGCTCTATCCGGCCGTCAAAGCCTCCCAACTCGACCCCATCGAAGCCCTGCGACACGAATGATTGGCTAAAGTGCAAGGCCTTTGGTCTTGCACTTCACAACGCGCTGGAACGCGCACGTTCGTTAGATTGTGCCAATGTGCAATACCAAAGTGCGAGCGCATTAGAAGTCCGGCCGCAAACCCTGTCATCTGTTGGGCTGGGCGTCGCGCAGCCGGAAAACTGCGTCAAGGGGGGTCCGGCTGCGCTTCTAGTTCTGATAGACCCGCTCGCGCTCGGGGGCGGGGGCTTTCTCAAGACGGTGCACCAGCATGCGTGCCCGCTGCAAGACGTCGGCCTGGGCCAGCATCCAGACCCGGGTGGGCAAGCTGAGAGGAAGATGGAATGCCAGAAGGTCCATCCAGATACCCGCCGGGGCCCGCCCGTGCATCTCTCCGACCACCGCCGGAAGCCCTGGGAAGAGGCTCGTCGCCCCACCCAGCCTGCGATAGTGCTCGAAGACCTCGGGATGCTCGCGGTTGCGCTCCGGGCAGATCACCAGATTGCTGGCCCAGGGGCCGTCATTGTCGAACACGACCCGCTGCAGGCCGACCATCTTGTAGTTGGCGCCGTTGACCAGCGCCTGCACGAATTCGAGACGACACAGGCATCCAAGCAAGGGGTTCCCCTCGGGCCGCAGCACGAAGGTGTCGCCCGGACTGAGCAAAGCCAGGTCAGGAAGCAAGGGCTCACCCACGTGCACGGTCATATAGACGCCCGGAAAGAGCACCGTGGGGAAGTCAATTCTTCGAAGTCGCGCGTTCATCCGGCCCGGTTCTTCTCCGCCAGGCCTTCCAAACCCCGCTGATGCGGCCGTGCCGATCAGCAGATTATCCTGGGGGGCGCGAGAATCGCCTTCACACGGTTTTCCGGCCGCGCGGGGCAACCTCTAGTCCGGCCGCAGAGTGCTGCGCAGACGCAGCGTGAGCCGCTGGCGCACCTCTAGAGGCAACTCGACGTATAGCGAGCCTTCGCGGTACAGTCTGATGGTGCGGCGGGTCGTGCTGACCACCACCTCGCACTCGGGACACTCGCGCAAGTGCTGTTCGAGCGAGGCGCACAACTCGGGCGCGAGCTCTCCCTCCAGAAAGTCGAGCAGCGATTCTTTCAAGCTTTCACAGCACTTCTTCATGCAGTTTCCCCCACATAGTCCGCCAACAACTCACGCAACTTGAGACGGGCCCTCAAAAGGCGCGTCTTGACGTTAGCCAGCTCCAGTCCCAGCACGTCGGCCACCTCCTGGGTGCTCAAACCCTCGACGTCCCGCAGCCAGAAGACAGGTCGATAAGCAGGGGGGAGCGCATCCATGGCCTGAATCAGGCGACGCCGCAACTCTTCATCCTCGGCCGCCACCTCCGGGTCGGAGGACCGATCGGTGGTGACCAGCTCGGCTTCGTCATCGAGCCACTGCTCGAGCTTGCCCTTATCCTTGCGCAGGCGCGTCAGCGCGTGATTGGCTGCGATGCGATAGAGCCAGGTCTTGAACGAGGACTGGCGGCGGAAGTTGGCCATGTGTGTATAGGCCGAGAGGAAGGTCTCCTGCAGCACCTCTTCGGCGTCGGCCGGGTTGTGCAGCATCTTGAGAGCGAGGTGGTAAACGCCGCCGGCGTGCCGCTCGACGAGCTGCTCGAAGGCGTCGTAATCGCCTCCGGCAGCCTGCTCGACCAGCCGCTCCTCGGAGATGAATCCTTCTGGCTTAACTTGCATCAAAGTAAGTGAAAGGAAGGTTTTGAAACGTGTCCATCACAGCCGTCAACAACTCGCAGTTTGCCTCCGAGGTGCTCAGCTCACCGCTTCCCGTGCTGGTCGACTTCTGGGCCAGCTGGTGCCCACCCTGCCGCCTGCTCTCTCCCGAGCTCCACAAAGTGGCCGATCGCTTCGCCGGTCGTGTGAAGGTCGTGAAGGTGGATACCGAGCAGAACCAGGGTCTGGCCCTGCGCTACCAGGTGCGCGGAATCCCCCACCTGATGGTGTTTCACCGGGGTGAGCCGGTGGCTCAGCACACCGGGTTCCTGGATGCCGACATGCTCGGCCGCTGGCTGGAGACGGTGCTGGCCCGGGCCGCCTGACTCAGGCCCGGCTCGATTCTAAATTGCAAGGCCTTTGGTCTTGCACTTAACAAGGCGCAGGAACGCAGTTCCGGCGCGTTCGTTAGATTGTGCTATTGTGCAAAACCAAAGTGCGAGCACATTAATTAGCGCTGGGCCCAGTTGGGAGGAGCCGGCGGCTGTCCGTCACCCTCCTGGGCCTGCTGTTGCTGGGGTGCGGGCTGATTAGAGCCAAACTGCACCGGAGCGGTGGGAACAGCCCCGAACTGGGTCGGTGAAGGCGTATTGGAGCCGAACTGGACCGGGGGCGTGGCGACCGGACCGGGTGCGACGAGTTGCCCCTGAGCCTGACCCCAGTTCGTGGGAGCCTGCGCGGGCCGAGTCGTCGGCGCCTGCCAGGTCTGGCCCGGGGTCGGCGGTTGGAGCTGGGTGGGGGGCTGCTGCGGCTGCCCGCCCTGATTGCGCCCATTCATGGCCTCTTTGGCCCACAGGAAGGTCGCCACCGGGCCGGCCACCAGCAGCGGCAGAGCCAGCAAACCGGTGATGCCGTCGCCCATCCCGGCGGCCGAGGCCAGTCCGGAGGCCAGGGCGCTGAAGGCGGCCACCCGGGCCGACTTGTCCAGCATTCCCTTGTCCTTCAAAGCGCTGAAGCTGCCGTCCTTGCTCGCGAAGGTGAGCGCCACCGCGGCCACGCCGCCCAGCGCGACCGGCAGTCCGAGCAAGCCCAGCACACCCTCCGAGGCTCCCGCCGCATAGGCCAGGAGGAGCGCCGTGGCGCCCACGGCCGTGCCTCGACTGATCAGGTCCACCGTGGCGGGTCGTCCGCTGGGAACGTATCCGTCCGTCGGCTGAGGCGCCCCCTGGGCCGGGCCCTGGGTCTGATAACCCTGAGGGTTCCACGGGTTGGCGGGTACTTGAGCGGTGGTGACGTTCACGGCGGAGCCTCCAAAAGTTGCTTGTCTGTGAACAATCTACCGCCCGGCCCTGAAAGAGAGCTGAACTCAGTCGGTGTGCAGGATGACCTCAAACTCCTGGCAACGGGGGCAGATCCCCATGACCACGCCGCAGTCGAAAAAGCCTCCATCCTCGTACCGATCGCACTGGCCCAGGTGGAAAGCGTTGCCGCCGCACTTGGAGCAGCGGGGATCCTCGCGCTGGCGGGGGGCCGAGCCGTCACTGCGCACCTCGAGGTGGCGCGTCTCGCGCTGACACTCGACGCAGCGAACGAACATGGCCCCGATGAAATCCATCTCGTCGCTGGTGGGCTCATGCTCCAGGCGCGGGATCAAGACCGTCTCGCCGCACGGACACTCCACCAGGCAGAAGCTGAAGGTCACGTCGCTGGACACTCTCCCCTCCCCCAGCAGTTCCCCGGTGGCCTGGCTGAGCACTCTCCAGGCCTCGTTTCTCTCCATGCATGCCACTCCCAGAAGGTTTGTCGGGAGGTGGAATTTGCAGCCGGTGCTCGCTCCCCTGCAGTCGACCGACGCCTGCACGGCCACGCTCGGCCTCTTCACCCGCACCAGACCAGGGCCACCCGACCTCTCTCCGTCAACCCACCAACCTGGCTCTGGTCCTCGAATATCTGAGGGGGCAACCGGCTGGCCGAGCAGATCGAGCGCATCGCTCAGCTCCAGCCGAAGTAGTCACGCATCCTGAGGTAGACCTCGGGGCTCTGGATCAGCTCTCCGTGCTTGCTGGTCTGATCTTGCAAGACCTCCACCGGCAGGCCTTCCAGAGCCAGGCTGGCGAGAGGCACCAGGCCGTCCCCTTTGCCCGGCCAGCCGAATTTCGTGCCCACCGTCGTGCGAGAGGCCGCTCCCAGGTGCAGCACCGCTTCCACACGTTCCCTCTGTTGGGGCCAGCGGCTGTTCAGGTCGGCCCGAGGCTCCGAGCTCGGGCGCAGCCACTCCAGGGCCCGCCGATCCTCCTCGCGCACGTCCTTGCCCACCAGCAGCCACTCGGTGTCCCAGCCGCGTGCCTTTGCGTCCAGCAGGCCCAGCGAAAGGCCGGCGAGGCCGGCACCTTGCTGGGGCGTGGCGATAAATAACAGCTTGCCGATGCCGTGATCCTCATTCTGGTCCAGGAAGAGCCGGGTTGCCAGACCGCCCATGCTGAAGGCGGTGACGTCCACGACCTCCTGGCCGGTGAGCTTTTTGATGGCGGCCAGGTTCTGACTGAGCTCGGGTTGGGCTTCGTCCGGGGCCATCCGGCTGGAGGTAAGCACGCTCACGAAGACCAGCGTGTCCGGACCGGGGTTGGCCAACGGCTGCTGGCAATGCGGGTCTGAGAAGAACAGTCCTTGTTGCACGTAGCCCATCCGTCCGCCATTGCGGCCTTTCTCGGTCAGCTTCTCGCCGATGGCTCCGAAGCGCTCGATGTGAGTGTGCCAGCCATGCACGAAGACCAGCGGTCGCTGGAGGGTGGACGAAGGCAGCGGTCCCAGCTCGCTGGGAGGGATGTTGGGCATGCACCAGGTCGGGGTCTTGCCCAGGCCGCAGACAACCTTGCCCACACACTGGGCCACCGGTCCGAACAGGGCTGCTCGGCCGGCCCTCGCGGCGGCCGCCAGGGCCATGGCGGCCAGGCCTTTCTTGACGGGAGGCGCGGGTGAGCGGAAAGGCTCCACCCTGTCCGGAACCTCCGGGGCAGGGGTAGAAGAAGACCGGACGGGCCTGTTCCAACGCACAGGCACTTGCAGCCGGGCTGCTCGAGCGACCATGGGGGCAGTTTATTCGGAGCGTCTGAAAGGAACTTGAAGCCTTGCTGGTCAATCAGCCCCGCCTGATGGCGATCGCAATTGTAGGCATGGGAGCGGTGCTCCCCGGAGCCAGGAGCCTCGAGGAGTTCTGGCAGAACCTGGCGGCCGGCCGCTCGGCCGCGCGCGAGATTCCCGCCTCTCGCTGGGCCTTCCAACCCGAGGTGGGCAAGGGCCCTGACCAGGTGGCCTCGCGCATCGCCTGCCTGCTCGACGAGCTGCCCGGCGGTCACCCCGACCCGGTGTGCCAGCTGGCCCTGGCGGCCGGGCGCCAGGCCTTTGCTCAGGCCCGCACCGAGGGACTGGACCGCTCCCGAGTCGGGGTCATTCTGGCCTCCATGGCGCTGCCTACCGAGCGTTCCTCGGCTCACAGCCTGAGCGTGCTCGAGCGGGGCCAGGGTCGGCCCGAGGACCGCGCCGCCGTCAGCCTGCCCGCGGCCGAGCTGGCTCGCGATCTGGGGCTGGGCGGTGGGAGCTTCACCCTGGATGCGGCCTGCGCCAGCAGCCTGTACGCCCTCAAGTTCGCCTGCGACGAGCTTCTCAGCGAGCGGCGCGACGCCATGCTGGCCGGCGGCCTGAATCGCTCCGACAGCCTCTACACCCAGATGGGCTTCACCGCCCTGCAGGCACTGAGCTCGAGCGGGGTGTGCCGGCCCTTCGACCGGCGTGGAGACGGGCTGGTGGTGGGGGAAGGGGCTGCCGTCTTCCTGCTCAAGCGCCTGAAAGACGCGCGCCGCGACGGTGACCGTGTGCTGGGCATCATCCGCGGCATCGGCCTTTCGAACGATACCGGCGGCAGCCTGCTGGCGCCCGACGCCGAAGGCCAGTTGCGCGCCATGCGGGCGGCCTACCGCCAGGCTGGCTGGAGCCCCGGCCAGGTCGACCTGGTGGAGTGCCACGGCACCGGCACCGCCGCGGGCGATCAGACCGAGCTCTTGAGCCTGCGCGAGATGTGGGGTGACGAGCCCCGAGGCTGTGCCATCGGCTCGGTCAAGTCGATGATCGGGCACCTCTTGACTGGCGCCAGCGCGGCTGGCCTGGTCAAGGTGCTGCTGGGAATGCAGCACGAAACGATCCCTCCCCACCTCAACTTCGAGCAGCCCCTGCCGGCACTGGAAGGCTCTCCCTTCGTGGTGCCCACCCGGGCCGAGAGCTGGCCGCGGAGGGCCCCGGACGTGCCTCGCCGGGCTGCCGTGAGCGGTTTTGGCTTTGGTGGCGTGAACGGCCACCTGCTGCTGGAGGAGGATCTTGGTCAGGAGGTCCCCGAGCCCCCCGGCAAGCCTTCCGACCCCATCGCCATCGTAGGCCTGGGCGCTCACATCGGCCCTCACACCCACCGCGACGCCTGGCTGCGAGCCGCTCTCAAGGGCGAGTCGGCGGCCGGACGGGTGGGCGAGGTCTCCCTGCCGGTCGGCAAATTCCGGGTGCCTCCCCACGATCTGCCCTCGCTTCTGCCCCAGCAGCTCTTGATGCTGAACGTGGCCGCTCAGGCGGTGGAGGACGCTGGCCTGGAGCTGAACGGCCCCCAGCCCTCCATGGGCACCTACATCGGCGTGAGTCTCGATGCGGAGACCAACAACTACCATCATCGCTGGGTGCGCGGCCCCCGGGCGCATCCAGCCCTGGATTCCACCCGCACCCTGGGAGCTCTGGCCAGCATCGTGGCCAGCCGCGTGGCTCGAGAGCTCTCGCTGGGCGGGCCCAGCTTCAGCCTGTCGG
>JAANMX010000195.1_pt1 | contig 80562 bp, 72 predicted proteins | sample 7279681 | NCBI WGS metagenome assembly JAANMX01 (sample SAMN14094542, study PRJNA606508) | bioreactor metagenome | isolation source: A lab-scale SPAN reactor treating ammonium-rich wastewater day 351 | place: Ireland: Galway | collected 2018-01-01
TATCGCGGCGCCACGTTCAATCTTTCTCATACCCTGCGGCAAATGCTGCTGGGTCGGCCGCGCAATCGCTTCGAGGATTTGGAAGGGGTCTGGTTCTGCAGTTCGGTGATGCCGACGCCGCCGGCCGCGGCCGCGCTCGCCGTGATGGCCGTGTAGGTGCCTTCGATGTCGCGGGCTTCCTTGAGGTTGTAGACCTCGCCGACGAAATCCGCGCGCGCGATGCCGATCGTCGCGCCGAGGCTCACGCCGCCGATGCCGAGGTTGTAACCCTTGTCGCGGAAGTACAGCGTGCCGCTGCCGCCGCTGCCTCCGACGATGAAGCCCGCGCGGAAGATGCGGATGTCGATCGTCGCGTCGGGGCGCGACGCGGTTTGCGCCTGCGCTGCGGTGGTGGCGGCGGCAGCGAGGACCGCGGCGCCGGTGGCGACGAACTTGCGTCGTGAATCGTTGTGATCCATCGGGTGCTCCGTGTCGGAGAGAGTATTCCGCGGCAGACGGCCCACGGAGGGGCCGTCATTCTGACACAACGGCCGTTCGGGCGAAAGCCGCAGCCGGAACCGGATCCATCCCGACTGCGCGCGGGTCGCACGCCGGGTCGACAACGCGCTCCGCACCGGTGATTTCCGCACCGCCGAGGCAGACCTCGCCGTCGTAGAGCACGAGGTATTGCCCCGGCGTCGGCGCGAACTGCGGCGCGTCGAAGGCGGCCCGCAGAGCGCCCCCGCGGGTGTCGACGATGCACGACGCATCCGCCATCCGGTATCGGGTCTTCGCCGCGAGGCGCGCGGGCAACGACGGAGCCTCGCCCGCGATCCAGTGCGGGTCGACCGCGTCGACGATCGAAGCATGAAGCATCGGATGGTCGTGGCCCTGCACGACGACGAGCGCGTTGCGTTCCGGGTCCTTCGCGGCGACGAACCACGGAGCCTCCGAGGCGCCACGCGCGCCTCCGATGCCGAGCCCCTGCCGCTGCCCGAGCGTGTAGTACGCGAGGCCCTGGTGGCGACCGACCTCGCGGCCCGCGGGCGTGACGATCGGTCCCGGCTCGCGCGGCAGGTAGCGCGCGAGGAACTCGCGGAACGGCCGCTCGCCGATGAAGCAGATGCCGGTCGAGTCGCGCTTGGCGTGGGTCGGCAATCCGGCGTCCCGCGCGATCTCGCGTACCCGGCGTTTCGCGAGGCCGCCCACCGGGAACGACACCGGCGCGAGTTGCTCCTGCGTCAGGCGGTGCAGGAAATAGCTCTGGTCCTTGGTCGCATCGGCGGCCTTCAGCAACTCGACGCGCCCGTCGACGCGGCGCACGCGCGCGTAGTGTCCGGTCGCGATGCGGTCGGCGCCGAGCGCGAGTGCGTGGTCGAGGAACGCGCGGAACTTGATTTCGCTGTTGCACAGGACATCGGGATTGGGCGTCCGGCCGGCGCGGTAGTCGGCAAGGAAGCTCGCGAACACCCGCTCGCGGTACTCGGCGGCGAAGTTCACCGCTTCGAGTTCGATGCCCAGCACGTCGGCGACCGCCGCCGCGTCGACCAGGTCCTCGCGCGAGCGGCACTCCTCGTCGCCCTCCCAGTTCTTCATGAAGACGCCGACCACCTCGTGGCCGGCCTCCTTCTCGAGGAGCGCCGCGACCGAGGAGTCCACGCCCCCCGACAGTCCGACGATGACGCGCTCGCGCTTCATCGCGACACGAGCCCCGCGCCTTCGCCGACGACCTCCTGCACGAGGTCGAGCGGCCAGCGCCGGCCGGCGCGGAAGTCGTCGATGCAGCGCAGGACGAGCGGGCTCCTGTGTTCGGCGCGCCGGGCGAGGACCTCGTCGTAGCGGAGCCACAACGCTTCGACGATGCCTTGGTCGAGCGCACGGCCGGACACCTGCGCGATCGGTCGCGCCGCGTACGCGAAGCGCACGAAGGTCGCGCCGTTGTCCGGCGCCTCCCAGCGGTAGACGCCGACGAGCGCGGTCGCCTCGACGCGCCACGCCGCCTCTTCGAGCGTCTCGCGCGCCGCGCCGGCCGGAGGCGATTCGCCCGGCTCGAGGTGCCCGGCTGGCTGGTTGAGCTTGAGGCCGCTCCGCGTGTGCTCGCGCACGAGCAGGAACGCGCCGTCCCGCTCGACGATCGCGGCGACGGTGACCGACGGGCGCGCGGGGGTGATTTCCCTCACGAAAGCGATCCCAGGAGTGCGCCCGTGCCGGGCGCACAAAAGGAAAAGGCAGGAGCGCGTGCGCCCCTGCCTTTCGATGCGGAGGAATGCGCGCCGGTTACTGCGTGGCGGCCTTCTGCATCTGCTTCTCGACCGCCGGGTCCTTCAGGTTCGGCTTGGCGACCCTCGGCGTGCCCTTCTCGGACTTCGCCTTGGCGACCGCGGCGGCTTCGCCCTGGGCGGTGTCGGCTTGCGCAGCGGCCTGCGTCGTCGAGGAAACGGCCTGCTGCTTTGCCGACTTGCCCTGCAGCGCCTTCGGCGTGCCCTTCTCGGACTTCGCCTTGGCGACCGCAGCGGCTTCGCTCTGGGCGGTGTTCTGCTCCGCGGCCTTCTGGGTGACCGACTGCACTTCCTGCTGCTTCTGCTTGGCGGTGGCGCCGGCCTGCGCGCCGGCAACGGTCGCGAACGAGGCCGCGATCAGCGCAACGAGGAGCTTGCTCATGGATTGTCCCTCAGTAAAAGCTGGTGGTGTGGGTGGATGGTTCCGGCCCCCCGAGGGACCGCTGTGAACCAAAGGTGTTCCAAAGCTTTGAAATCCTACGACGAAATGCCCGGCTCCGCAACCCCGACGCCCGTGCCGGCGCCCCGGGGAAGCCCGACCGGCCGCCACGCTCGCCGTGACCCCCGACGCGGCGCCGGGCATCGCGGAGGCGAGTGCCTGGGCCTTGGCGGGGGCCGCGGGCGCCGAAGCGGACCGGGCCGTCGAGCATGGACACATGCAATGCAACCCTCGATGGACGGAAGGTCGACGCCGAAGTCCTGCGTCGGCGCCCATAACGGCCCTCCGTTCGGGTGGGTTGACACGCTGCCGGACGGCGCGTTCGACACGCGAAGGCGCGTTCAGTCCTGCTTCAGTCCCGGATGATCCCCGGGCGGCGGATCCGGGTCGAACGACCGCTGCAGCCACTCGCGCAGGAGCGGCACCGTCACCGGGCGCTTCTGCGCCAGCGAACGCCGGTCGAGCGCGGCGAGCGCCGCGACGAGCGAACCCATGTCGCGTCGACCATGCGCGAGCAGGTAGGCGATCACCTCGTCGTCGAGCGCGAACCCGCGTGAGCGCGCGTAGGCCGCCAGCGCCGCCGGCTTGTCGGCGTCGGCGAGCGGCACGATCTCGTAGGCGAGTCCCCAGGCGAGCCGGGTCCGCACGTCGTCGCGGAACGGCAGCCGGGCCGGCGGCACGTCCGACGCCGCGACGAGCGTCCCGCCGCCCTCCTTCAAGGCGTTGTAGAGCGAGAAGAGCCGCGCCTGCGCCGACGGGTCCGCCTGCCCGATGTCGTCGATCGCCACCAGCATTCGCGGCTCGATCGAATGAGGCCACGCCGTCGCGCCGTCGCACAGGACGGCGGACCGCGCCGCCGCCCGTGCGGCGGCGCAGGTCGCCGCGAGCAGGTGCGACTTGCCGGCCCCCCGCGCCCCCCACACGACGATCCCGGTCTCGGCGAGCGCGCCCTCCGCTGCACGGCGCAACGCCTCCACGGCTTCGGCGTTGCGTCCCGCGACGAAGTTCGCGAAGGTCGGCGCCTCGGGGACCGCGAGATCGAAGACGAGTTGCTCGTTCACCGGGATGCGGAGACAGGATCGGTACGGCTCGCCATCGCGCGCCGTCGGGACGCTACGTTTCGTCGGGACCGTCGCCGTAGAGCGCGCTCTCGCTGTAGGCCGCGCGCAGGTGCCGCAAGCCGACGAGCAGCGCGGCCGACGCGGGCAGCGCGAGCAGCACGCCGGCGAAGCCGAAGAGCGTCCCGAACGCCAGCAGCGCGAAGATCACCGCGAGCGGGTGGAGCCCGATCCGGTCGCCGATGAGCCAGGGGATCAGCACGTAGTTCTCGAGCACCTGGCCGACCGCGTAGACCGACAGGATCGCGAGGAACGGCCCGACGCCGTTCCACTGCAGGAGCGCGGCGATCATGCCGAGCACGAAGCCGGTGCCGAAGCCCACGTAGGGGATGAACACGAGCAGCCCGGTGAGGACGCCGATGGGCAGTGCGTACTGGAGGCCCGCGATCGACAGGCCGATCATGTAGTAGAGCGCGAGCGACACCATGACGAGGCCCTGCCCGCGCAGGAATTCGGCGAGCACGGCGTCGACCTGGCCGGTGATCTGGCGCGTCCGCGCGCGCCAGCGGTGCGGCACCAGTTCGAAGAAGCGCTCCCAGATCATCGTCCAGTCGCGCAGGAGGTAGAACATCACGACCGGGATCAGCACCGCGTTGACGATGACCGCGAGCGCCAGCACTCCGCCCGCCCGCAGTCCGGACAGGAGGCGCAGGCTCAGCGCCTTCGCGCTCTCGACGTTCTCGGCGAGGAGGTCGCGCAGCGTGGCGAGGTCGAACGCGAGCGTGATGCCGAGGTTCCGCTCGACCCACGGCGCGACGTCGGCGAAGAGGCGGCCCGCGAGTTCGGGCAGCTTGGTCATCGCGAGCGCGAGTTCCGCCTGGACGAGCGGCACGAGCACCAGCAGCACCGCGAGCACCGCGACGATGAACAGGAGCACCGTGACCGTCGACCCGAGGGCGCGCGGCACCCCGCGGCGCTGCATCGCATTGACGATCGGCGTGCCGAGGTAGGCGAAGATCGCGCCGATCAAAAACGGCGTGAGGACCGGCCCCAGGAAGTGGAGCGCGAGCACCGCGACGATCGCGGCGCCGACGACCCACAGGTACTGCGGGATGGTGACCGGCCGGCGCGCGGGCTCGACGGGCGAGGTCGCGGCAGGCTCGTCGGGACGATGGGGATCCATTTCCGGTAGAATTCGCGCTCTCGACGGGCGTCGAACTGTACCGCGTTCGCGCCCCCGCGCCTAATTCAAACCCGGCTGCCGGGCCGACGCGATGCCGCCCGCCGATCCCTCCCCGACCCCAGGCCTCTCGTACCGCGACGCGGGCGTCGACATCGACGCTGGCGACGCGCTGGTCGAGCGCATCAAGCCGTTCGCCCGGCGCACGATGCGCCCCGAGGTGCTGGCCGGCATCGGCGGCTTCGGCGCCCTCGTCGAGATCGGAAAGCGCTTCCGTGAACCGGTACTGGTCGCGGGCACCGACGGCGTCGGCACCAAGCTGAAGCTCGCCTTCGCGCTCGACCGGCACGACACGATCGGCATCGATCTCGTCGCGATGAGCGCGAACGACATCCTGGTCCAGGGCGCCGAGCCGCTGTTCTTCCTCGACTACTTCGCGTGCGGGCGGCTCGACGTCGACGTCGCGGCACGCGTCGTGCAGGGCATCGCGCGCGGCTGCGAACTCGCCGGCTGCGCGCTGATCGGCGGCGAGACCGCCGAGATGCCGGGCATGTACGCGGAGGGCGAATACGACCTCGCGGGCTTCGCGGTCGGCGTCGTCGAGAAGTCCCGCATCATCGACGGCCGGAGCATCGTCCCCGGCGACGCGGTGCTCGGCCTCGCCTCGTCCGGGCCGCATTCGAACGGCTACTCGCTCGTCCGCCGCATCGTCGACGACGCGAAGGCGGATCTCGCGTCGTCGCTCGACGGCGGCACGCTCGCCGACGCGCTGATGGCGCCCACGCGCATCTACGTGAAGCCGATGCTCGCGCTGATGCGCGCGCTGCCGGTCAAGGGCATGGCCCACATCACCGGCGGCGGCATCACCGAGAACGTGCCGCGCATGCTGCCCGCCGGCGTGCAGGCGCGGCTGGAGCGCGCGAGCTGGAAGCGCCCCGCGGTGTTCGACTGGCTCGCGCAGCACGGGCGCGTCGACGACGCCGAGATGCTGCGCGTGTTCAACTGCGGCGTCGGGCTCGCGGTCGTCGTCGCCCCCGAGCACGAGGCGCGCGCGCTCTCGATGCTCGCGGACGCGGGCGAGCGGGCATGGCGGCTGGGCACGATCGTGGCGCGGCCGGACGGTGCGCCGGCGGCCCTCGTCGCCTGACGCGCGGCGCGCGTGGCGCTCGCCCGCATCACCGTCCTCGTCTCGGGCCGCGGGTCGAACCTCGGTGCGCTCTTGGCGTCCGAGCGCGCCGGCGCGCTGAAGGGGAGCATCACCCACGTGATCTCGAACCGCCCGGACGCGGGCGGACTCGCCCTCGCACGCGAGCACGGCATCGCGACCTCGGTGATCGATCACCGCGGCTTCGCGAGCCGCGACGCGTTCGACGCGGCGCTCGTCGCCGAGATCGACCGGACCGAACCCGATCTCGTCGTGCTCGCCGGATTCATGCGCGTGCTCGGACGCGCCGCGGTCGAGCGTTACTCGGGCCGGCTCATCAACATCCATCCGTCGCTCCTGCCCGCGTACCCCGGACTGCACACCCACCGCCGGGCGCTCGCCGACGGCGTCGCGATGCACGGCTGCACCGTGCACTTCGTGACGCCCGAGGTCGACGTCGGACCGATCATCGCGCAGTCCGCGCTCGCGGTGCACCGCGACGACGACGAGGCTTCGCTCGCCGAACGCGTGCTCGCGCTCGAGCACCGGCTCCTGCCCGCGGCGGTCGGCTGGTTCTGCGAGGGCCGGCTCGTCATCGACGGGATGCGCGTGCGCGTTGAGGAGCCGGGCACCGTGCCGCTGCGTTCGCGGCCCGGCTGACGACCGCTCCCGAAACTCGACGATGAACGCCACGACGCTTCCCGCACCGGCCGCACGCCGCACCGCGCCTGCGGCATCGGGCGTGCACGGCCGCGTCCTCGCGATCGCGCTGGCCGCATCGCTCGCCCTGCACGTCGCGGCCACGTTCTGGCCGGTCGAGTTGCCGTCCGACCCGGAAGCGATCGTGCTCTCGGCGACGATCACCGAGTTGCCTCCGCCGCCGCTGCCCGCGCCCGCGCCCCCCGCGCCGAAGCCGAAGGCGAAGCCCAAGCCCAAGCTGTCCGCGCCTCCGGTGGCGGCGCCGGTCGAGCCCGCGCCCGAGCCCGAGCCGGCGGCGCCTGCGGACGCGCCGCCGGTGGACGCGGCGCCGCCGCGCGAGGCCGAGCCCGTGCAGGCCCCGCCCGCGCTCGTCGAGGAGACGGCGCGCGCGGAACTGCCGCCGGCACCCTCGATGAAGACGCTGCCCGCGCGCGTCGATCTCACCTACCGCGTCACCTACGGTCCCGGCATCTACATAGGAGACGCGACCTACCGGTTCGAGCACGCGGCGAACCGCTACACGGTCTCGACCGTCGGCGAGGCGCGCGGGCTCGCCGCGCTCGTGCTGCGCGGACAGGGCCGAATCGACGTGCGCGGCCTCATCACCGCGCAGGGCCTGCAGCCGTGGGAACTCGCGGTCGAGCGCGGCAGCCGCGACCGCCGCGAAGTCGCGACCTTCGACTGGGAATCGGGCATCGCGACGCTCACCGGCGACAAGACCGCGGCGCTCGAGCTGCCGACCTTCGATCCGCTGTCGCTGATGTGGCAGTTCTACTTCGTGCCGCCCACCGGCGACGAACAGGTCTTCAACCTGGTGACGACGCGGCGCGTGATGCGCATCACGGTGAAACGCGAAGGGACCGAGACCGTCGCCTGGCCCTACGGCGACGTCGCCGCGGAGCGCTGGCATCGCACGAGCGAGGACGGCCGCACCGAGTCGATCGTGTGGCTCGCGCCCTCGCTCCGCTACCTGCCGATCAGGATGCGCATCAGCCACACGCTGCGCGGCACGCTCGAGGTCGAACTCGCGTCGATCCGCGTCGACGACGGTGAGCGCGGTGAATAGACGCGCGGTGTTCGCGCCTGCCCGCGTGGCCGCGCTCGCCGACGCGGTCCGTGCGCTCGCTCCGCTCGACGCGCCGGCCGACCTGCGGCTGCGCCAGTTCTTCCGCACGCGGCCAGCCATGGGCAAAGAGGATCGCGCCGAGATCGCCGAGGGCGTGTACGCGTGGCTGCGGCGCAAGCGCTCGACCGAAGCGCTCGCCGGGTCGCACGATCCGCGCCGCATCGCGCTCGTCGTGCTGGTGCGCGACCTCGCCCGCTCGGTGCGCGACCTCGAACGCGCGCTCGATGCCGACGAGCGCGAATGGCTCGCGGCGCTCAAGGGCCGGCTCGGCGAACGGCAGCCCGACATCGTGGCGGCGGAGCTTCCGGACTGGTTGTGGGAACGGCTGGGCGAGATCCTCGGCGCCGAAGGGCGCGCCGCCTTCGCGCGCGGAGCGGCCGAACGCGCGCCGTTGGACCTGCGGGTCAACGCGCTCAAGGCCACGCGCGACGAGGTGCTCGCGCAACTCGCGCAGGACGGCATCGACGCGACGCCGACGCCGTGGTCGCCGTGGGGACTGCGCGTGCGCGGACGCCCGATGCTCGGGCAGCATCCGTGGTTCGTCGACGGACGGCTCGAGGTGCAGGACGAGGGGAGCCAGCTCATCGCGTTCCTCGTCGCGCCACGGCGCGGCGAGATGGTGGTGGATTTCTGCGCCGGCGCCGGCGGGAAGACGCTCGCGCTCGGCGTGCTGATGCGCTCGCAGGGCCGGCTCTACGCGTTCGACACGGTCGAGAAGCGCCTCGCCGCCTTCAAGCCGCGGCTCGCGCGCTCGGGCCTGTCGAACGTGCATCCGCAACTGATCGCGCACGAGCGCGACGCGCGCGTGAAGCGCCTCGCGGGCAAGGTCGACCGCGTGCTCGTCGACGCCCCGTGCACCGGCACCGGGACGCTGCGCCGCAATCCGGACCTCAAGTGGCGCCACCGTCCGTTCGACGTCGCCGAACTGGCCGCGAAGCAGGCCGCGATCCTCGCCTCCGCCGCGACGCTCGTGAAGCCGGGCGGGCGCGTGGTCTACGCGACCTGCAGCGTGCTGCCGGAGGAGAACGAGCGCGTCGTCGACGAATTCCTCGCGCGCCACCCGGAGTTCCGCCGCGGCGATGCGCGCGCCGAACTCGCGCGCGCCGGCATCGGCCTCGACACCGGCGCGGATCTCGTGCTGTCGACCGCGAAGCACGGCTGCGACGCGTTCTACGCCGCGATCCTCGAGCGCGCGCGATAATGGCGCGATGACGTCCATCGCCTTCGACCGCCTGGTCGCCGCCCTCGAGTCGCCGAGGGGCGCGCTTCAACTGGGCGCGCTCGCCGCCTGCGTCGCGCTCGCCTGGCTCGCCGATCACCTGGTCTCGACCCGCTTCGGCCGCGACACCGACCGGCGCGGCGGGCGGATCGCGCTCGGCGCCTTCCCGCTCGCGCTGCTCGCGCTCGTGCTGCTCGTGCGGGCCGGATTCAAGCCCTCGGGCCCCACGCACGTGCTCGACCTCGCGATCCCGCTGGTCGTCGCGCTCGCGGTGATCCGCCTGCTCGTCTACGTGATGCGGCGGCTCTTCGCCAACGCCCCGTGGGTCAAGTCCTCGGAACGGGCGATCGCGTTCGCCATCTGGGCGATCTTGGCGCTGCACTACCTCGGCGTCACCGCCGAGGTGAACGAGATGCTCGAGCGCATCGTCGTGCCGCTCGGCAAGCAGAACGTCTCGGTGTTCGCCATCGGCCAGGGATTCCTGGTCGTGCTGGTCGCCGTGGCGACGACGCTGTGGCTGTCGAGCTTCGTCGAGAAGCGGCTGATGGCGCTCGAGTTCGACATCAACGCGCGCGTCGTGCTGTCGAAGTTCCTGCGCGCGTTCTTCGTCGTCGTCGGCGTGCTGATCTCGCTGCCCGCCATCGGGGTCGATCTCACGCTGCTGTCGGTGTTCGGCGGCGCGCTCGGCGTCGGCATCGGCCTCGGACTGCAGAAGCTCGCGTCGAACTACATCGCCGGCTTCACGATCCTGCTCGACAAGTCGATCCGGGTCGGCGACACGATCACGGTCGACGGGCGCCAGGGCAGGATCGTCCGCGTCACCTCGCGCTACGTGGTGGTGCGCTCGAACGACGGCATCGACGCGATCGTGCCCAACGAGACGCTCGTGACCACGACGGTGCTGAACCACCCGGTGCGCGACGAACGCATCCGGATCGTCACGCCGGTGCTGGTCGCGCACGGCACGGACGTCGCGCGCGCGCTGTCGATCCTCGTCGAAGCGGCGCTCGCCGAGCCGCGCGTGCTCCGCGAGCCGGGGCGCGCCCCCGACGCGTACGCGACCGGGGTCGGCGAGATGGGCACCTCGATCGAGCTGGCCGTCTGGATCGCCGACCCGCAGAACGGCCAGGTCAACCTGCGCAGCTCGATCCTCGCCCGCGCGCTCTCCGAGTTCGCAGCGGCGGGATTCCCCAGTCCCACGCGGTTTCGCGATCTGCGCCCCGAGTCGCCCCCGGGGGGCGCTCCGGCAATCCCGCCTGGATCCTGATGCCCTCGCGCTGGCCTGCCCGGGTTGAGAAACCTCACGCTAAGCAGCACCTTTTCGTTCGACTGTCCTCCTCGCCGCCGGTCAGCCGGTAGACGGCGCCCGGGGCAACCCCCGGCGCGAGTACAATCCGGGCCATCACGAACCTGCTTCGCGGCCCGACCGGGCCACGGAACGACTCCATGATCGATTTCGACGCCGTCCTGACCTTCCTCGCCCGCGGCCTGATCGACCTGCCCTGGTGGGGCTACGTCGTCGTCGCGCTGGTCCTGACGCACATCACGATCGCGTCGGTCACGATCTTCCTGCACCGCTGCCAGGCGCACCGCGCGCTCGACCTCCACCCGGCGGTGTCGCACTTCTTCCGCTTCTGGCTGTGGCTCACCACCGGCATGGTCACCAAGGAGTGGGCCGCGATCCACCGCAAGCACCACGCGAAGGTCGAGACCGCCGACGATCCGCACAGCCCGATGACGCGCGGCCTGTCGACCGTGCTGTGGCGCGGGGCCGAACTCTACCGCGACGAGGCGAAGAACGCGGCCACGATGACGCAGTACGGGCACGGCACGCCCGACGACTGGCTCGAGCGCAACGTCTACGCGCGGTACTCGTGGCAGGGCGTCGGCCTGATGCTCGCGATCGACCTCATGCTCTTCGGCGCGCCCGGCGCGACGATCTGGGCGGTGCAGATGGCGTGGATCCCTTTCTTCGCCGCAGGCGTCGTCAACGGCGTCGGCCACTACTGGGGCTACCGCAACTACGCCACCGCCGACACGTCGACCAACCTGGGCCCGATCGGCATCCTGATCGGCGGCGAGGAACTGCACAACAACCACCACGCGTACGGCACGTCGGCCAAGTTCTCGGCGCAGTGGTACGAGTTCGACCTGGGCTGGGCCTACATCCGCACGCTCTCGGCGCTCGGGCTCGCGAAGGTTCGCCGCCTCGCCCCGAAGCTCAGGCTGGACTCGGCGAAGCCGCACGCCGACCACGCGACGCTGCAGGCGGTGATCACCCACCGCTACCACGTGGCGACGAGCTACGCGCGGTCGCTCAAGGCCGCGTGCCGCGCCGAACTCGAATCGCTGCGCGAGCGGGCACGCCACGTCGAACTGCCGAGCGCCGGCCGGCTCAAGCGCTGGCTGATCGACCCCGAGGCGCTGCCGGAGGGCGAGCGCGCCCGGCTCGCGGACCTCGCGAAACACAGCCGCGTGATCGAGAAGATGGTCGCGATGCGCTCCGAACTCTCGTCCTTGTGGGCGCGCTCGACCGAGTCGTCCGAGCAACTGCTCGCGCGCCTGCAGGACTGGTGCCATCGCGCGGAGGCGTCGGGCATCCCGCCGCTCGCGCAATTCTCGCTGCAGCTCAAGCGCTACGCCTGACGGCGCGCGGGCTCGTCCGCGCCGCGGCGGCCGCCAGGAAACGACGAAGGGCCGCTTCCGCGGCCCTTCGTCGTTCCAGCGGTCCGGCGTCGGGCCGGACTACTTGATCTTCGTTTCCTTGTAGTCGACGTGCTTGCGGGCGACCGGATCGAACTTCTTGATCACCATCTTCTCCGGCATCGTCTTCTTGTTCTTGGTCGTCGTGTAGAAGTGGCCGGTCCCGGCCGACGACTCGAGCTTGATCTTCTCGCGCATGGTCGTGCTCCCTGCGTCAGACGCGCTCGCCGCGGGCCCGCAGGTCCGCGAGCACCGCGTCGATGCCGTTCTTGTCGATGGTGCGCAGCGCGTGGGTGGTGAGCCGCAGGCTCACCCAGCGGTTCTCGCTCTCGACCCAGAACCGGCGACGCTGCAGGTTGGGCAGGAAGCGCCGGCGCGTCTTGTTGTTGGCGTGGGACACGTGGTGGCCCGTCATCGGGGCCTTCCCGGTCACCTGGCAGACTCGAGCCATGGCTCGCTCCTTCTTCAATCGTTCGAACGGCAAAGAGCGCGATTATCGCAGTTTTTCGCCGTCGAATCAACGGTGTCCGCCGGCCGGCGGCTTCGGGCGCCGGCCCCGGACCCGGGCGGCCTCCATGTCGCACAATCGTTATGAATCAATCGTTTATGATTCGCCTCACAGCAGCCCGCGCTCGGCGAACGAGGTCACGTGCGGGCCGGCGACGACCAGGTGGTCGAGCGTGCGCACGTCGACCAGCGTGAGCGCGTTGCGCAGCGACTGGGTGAGGAGTTCGTCGGCCCGCGAAGGCTCGGCGACGCCCGACGGGTGGTTGTGCGCGAAGATCACCGCCGCCGCCTCGCGCCGCAGCGCGGCCTTGACCACCTCGCGCGGGTAGACGCTCGTCTGCGCGAGCGTGCCGCGGGCGAGTTCCTCCGCGGCGATCAGCCGGTGCTGGCTGTCGAGGAACAGGCCGAGAAACACCTCGACCGTCTCCGGCGAGAGGCGAAGCTTCAGGTAGTCGCGCACCGCGTCGGGCGAGGTGAGCACGTCGCCCTGCGCGATCTCGGCGCGCAGGACGCGCCGCGCGATCTCGAGGCCGGCGGCGAGCTTGGCGGCCTTCGCGGCGCCGACGCCGCGCGAGGACGCGAGCGCCGCCGCCGGCGCGTTCGCGAGACCGCGCAGGCCGCCCCGTGCTTCGATGAGCGTGCGCGCGACTTCCAGCGCCGACGCGCCCCGCGCTCCGGTGCCGAGCACCACCGCCACCAGTTCGGCATCGGTGAGGCTCGCCACGCCGCGCGCGGCGAGGCGTTCGCGGGGGCGTTCGTCGTGCTGCGGCCGGGTCGTCTCCATGGCAAAGAGGGTAAACTTCGGCGCCGACTCCCGCGTTCCGACCGATGGCCGATCCCCCGCGCCCCGCCGCTCCCACGCCGCTCGCCCGCATCGTGCTCGGCGTGACCGGCGGCATCGCCGCGTACAAGGCCGCGGAACTCGCGCGCCTGTTCGTCAAGGCCGGCGTCGCGGTCGACGTCGTGATGACCGACGCCGCGACGCGCTTCGTCACGCCGATGACCTTCCAGGCGTTGACCGGCCGCCCGGTCGCGACCGACCTGTGGCACTCGGGCGCGTCGAACGCGATGGACCACATCGAACTTTCGCGCGGCGCCGACCTCGTCGTCGTCGCGCCCGCGTCCGCGGACTTCATCGCGAAGCTCGCGCAGGGCCGCGCCGACGACCTGCTGTCGACGCTCTGCCTCGCCCGCGAATGCCCGCTCGCGGTCGCGCCCGCGATGAACGTGCAGATGTGGTTCCACCCCGCCACGCAGCGCAACGTCGCGCAGGTCCGCGCCGACGGCATCGCCATTCTCGGTCCCGGCTCGGGCGAGCAGGCCTGCGGCGAGGTCGGCGACGGCCGGATGCTCGAAGCGCAGTCGATCTACGACGCGGTGCTCGCGTCCCGCGTCCCCAAGGTCCTCGCCGGCCGGCGCGTGCTCGTGACGGCCGGTCCGACGTTCGAGGCGATCGACCCGGTGCGCGGCATCACCAACACCAGCAGCGGCAAGATGGGCTTCGCGATCGCGCGTGCGGCCGCCGAGGCGGGCGGTACCGTCACGCTCGTCGCCGGTCCGACTCCGCTCCCGACGCCCGCGGGCGTCGAGCGCATCGATGTGACGAGCGCCGCGGCGATGGCCGACGCCGTGTTCGCGCGCACGGCGAAGTGCGACGTGTTCGTCGCGGTCGCGGCGGTGGCGGACTATCGTCCGGTGCAGGCGCATGCGCGCAAGATCAAGAAGAAGGCCGAAGCGATGACGCTCGAACTCGAGCCCACCGTCGACATCCTCGCCACCGTCGCGGCGAAGCGCAACGCGCCGTTCTGCGTCGGCTTCGCGGCGGAGAGCCACGACGTCGTCCGCTACGGCGAGGAGAAGCGCAAGCGCAAGAAGCTCGCGCTGCTCGTGGCCAACCGCGCGCAGGACGCGATGGGCGCCGACGAGAACGAGGTGACGATCCTCGACGACCGCGGCGCGCACCCGCTGCCGCGGATGGGCAAGCTCGCGCTCGCGCACCGCCTCGTCGGCGAGATCGCGGCGCGGCTGCCGAAGCGATGACGCGGCACGGCGGCGCCCCGCTGCGCGTCGATGTCCGCATCCTCGACGCGCGCGTCCGCGACGCGCTCCCCGCCTACGCGACGACCGGCTCCGCGGGGATGGATCTGCGCGCCTGCATCGATGCGCCGATCTCGCTATCGCCCGGCGACGTCGAACTCGTGCCCACCGGCATCGCGATCCACGTGGGCGATCCGGGCTACGCCGCGCTGATCCTGCCGCGCTCCGGATTGGGCCACAAGCACGGCATCGTGCTCGGCAACCTCGTCGGACTCATCGACTCGGACTACCAGGGCCCGCTGATGGTGAGTTGCTGGAACCGCGGGCGCGAACCGTTCACGCTGAATCCGCTCGACCGGCTCGCGCAACTCGTGATCGTGCCGGTCGCGCGGGCGGCGTTCCACGTCGTCGACGGCTTCGAGGCGTCGACGCGCGCGGAAGGCGGGTTCGGGAGTACCGGGCGGTAGTTGCGCCGGGACCACCGGCCAAGCGATATCCCGTTTCCCTCCCGGACCTCGCGCGCGCACCGAAGCCGCGCAATATACCGCGTACCTCAGGCCCCGCCCGGTTTGCAGGACAGCGCGGAGCCGCAAAGTACAGGAGCTCCCATGCCTTGTGAGCCCTCCTGCCCTGCGCAGCGCCGCCGGGAAGAAGCACTGAACTACCCTTCCTTTCTCTCGGGTCCGGCCTGGATCGATGTCGACAAACGTTCGAATTTGATCCGGCCATCGCGCTCGCGCAGATAGTCGTCCGTCAATCGGGCGCCCGAGTACTTTTTCAGCGTGTGCTCCTTTGCGAGCGTGTGCAGGGGCGTCCCCTCAATCTCCGCGCAACCTGATTCCTGCAAGGTGTCGAGCCCCAACGTGGCGATGTAGCGCTTCGTATCCTGCATCTGCTCCACCGTTTCGCCAGGGAGTCCGTAGGTGAACGTGCCATGTACCGACATGCCGGTCTTCTTGATCGTCGCCACGGTCTCCCGGGCAGCTTCGAGATTCAGCCGCTTGTTGACGATGTTGTCGATCACGTACTGATTCCCGCTCTCGAATCCGATCTTCACCCCGAAGCACCCGCTATCCTTCATCTCCCTCCAGAGCTCCGGACGAATCGTATCCGCGCGGCACATCGCCGACCAGGGAACGCCTACCCGTCGCATGACGGCACACATCCGCTCAACATGGCGATCTCCCAGGTTGAACGTATCGTCGTCGAAATAAATCATCCTGTACTGGTAGTTCGCCACGAGTTCGAACAGGAACGCCTCCATGTACTCAGGCGTGTAGTGCCGAACAGATCGCTTGCCCAGGCCATCCGGGTCGTTGCCGGTCATGGTCGCTGGCCAAACGCAGAATATGCACTTGTAGGGGCAGCCTCGACTGCTCCACACCTGCGCCTGAGGCGCGATGCTTCCCTTCGGATTTCCGTCCCAGTAGCGGTGCGCATAGGTCCTGTCGAAGTACGGGAACGGCGCCGCGTTCATCTCGTCGACAGTGAGCATGTCGAACTCGATCTTGCCTTGTTCGCCATTCACCGCGCGGACCACTCCCTTCTCGTACTCGCCACGGACGCACGCATGCACTGGAAGATCCTTCAGGATTTCGTCCGCCTGCGATGCGATCGGACCCGCGACGATGATTCGCGTTCCAGGACACTCCGAGCTGATCGTCGTTATCAGACTCCTGTCGTGTTCCCAGCTGGGCGACGCGGACTCGATGACGATGAAATCGAAGTGCCGAGATCGAAGAAATCCAATGTAGTCGTCATACGATTCACGGAGCGCGATACTGTCGCGAAACACCACGTCGCCGCCGGTCATCCGCTCGGCAAAAGTCGCCGCGTATCCCATGAAGAACGGATACGGCAGGTACTGGCCAAAGCGAAATAGACCTGGTGGAGCATCCAGGTAATAGGTGAACGGCCAACGAGAGCCCGCGCGAACTCCGGCACCGTAGAGGCGGACGGAACCACCGTCCGCGCCGGCGACAACGCGCTCATCGGTCCACCAGGGCGGGTTGCTGAACAGGATCTTCACTCTGACCTCCCAAGCGAACAAGACGTTCGGAAGGCGGCGTCGCTTCTCCCCGCGAGCGTCAGTATTTCGCGCGCGGTGTTGGCGGCCCCCATGGTCGATGCCCAGCGTGACGCGGCACTATCGGCCCGTTCGGCAAGCAGGTCGAATTCCGCGAGCGCATCCCGAGTTGCGGAAACGATTGACTCGACGCGCTGCTCCGGATAAGTCACGCCGCAATCGTCGTACTTCGCGACGAGGCGGGCCATCGATGTTCCGCCCGGAACGACGAGTGGAATCCCGTTCGCAACCGCATCGGTCGCAACGGCGGAATAGGACGCAACGTACCTTACCGGGTCATACGGGCAGAGCATCAAGTCCGTCTGCCGAAGCAACTTCGCCCAGCGCTCCGCTCCTACGGGTTGCTCGTCGATCAAGACGCGCGAGTCCCTCGAGGCGATGCGCCGCATGGCCTCATGTACGTCCGGCATGTCCGCTGGTACGCTGTTCTGAACGAGAAGGCGGATGTTCTTTTCCGATGCCAGAAGAGCTCGAGCGATCTCTGGCATGAGGTGATAGCCCTTGTCCGGACGCTGGTGGCCCACGACCCCGATCGTGATCGGGCTGCTCCCGGCGCGGTTGCGGACCGGTGGATGGCTGTCCTGCGGCAAGGGAAGTGTCCGCACCGGCCAACCGAGGATGCTGCCGAATACGCTCGACGTGACGTCGTCAAAAGTGGCGATGAAAAGACGATCTCGATCCTCCGGGTCGAGATGACCCGCCGCAAACCGATAGAGCATCGGCCTCGCGTCCAAGCGGTAGTCCCGCAGCCGGTACGTTGGTTGGCCCGCATCATCGACGCTCAATACGTCGACACCGGGATCTGTCCCGAACTCCATGACTACCCGCGGACGTTCGACCCTGGGGAGGCTCTTCCACCACTTCACGAGGCCCATGAACTGCGCCGGTTGAGCCGAGTTGAGATAGAGGACATCCCCGGCATCGATGCTGACGAGGCGAGAATAGTTGCCGGCCGCGATCGCCGACCATCGCTCGAACGCATTGAGAGGGCCGCAGAGGGGATCGCCGTCGGTGAGCGTCGAATACGTGTATCCATCGAAGAAAGGAGTTGCCCCCAACTCTTCGCGGAGTCCGGAATCCATCGCAAGGCAACCCAGGATCGCCACGTGTGCGTCGAGTCTGCGCAGTTCGCGACAGATGGATCGACACGAATTGGCGTGGTGACTCTGATTGTTGAGCAGGCCCGGATCGGAGTAGAAGAATCTCATGCGCTACGCCAGGATCGGTTCAAGCTCGCGGCGATGGTCATGGAGCCATCGCGCGATGTCGTCGAGCGTTCGCGCGACATTCCGCGTGGGCGCCCAGTCGAGCGTGCGAGCGACGAGGGTGCAATCAGTGACATACCAGGGGATGTCGGCCGGCCTGGTACCGGGGACACGCGAAACCTCGATCGACCGACCGCTCACCTGCGCGCAGGATCTCGTGAGTTCCACGAGCGACGAGGACCGGTCGATACCTCCCCCGACGTTGAAGACTCCGCCGTCCATGCGATCCCAGGATCTCGCTTGGAGCAATAGCAGCTCCAGCAGATCATCGACGTGGAGGATGTCCCGGACCTGCAATCCATCGCCGCCGAATCCCGTATAGGACAACGTCCCGCCGTACATGTGGCGGGCCATCCAGAGCACGACGAACCCCTGGTCCACCTTGCCCATTTGCCAGGGACCCGCGATGACTCCGCATCGATTGATGAATGCGCGCAATCCGTAGACAGCGCGATACTCCTCGATGAGAAGTTCCCCCGCCAGCTTGGTCGCACCGTAGAGCGATCTTGCCCCACGAAGCGGAAACTCCTCCCCGATTCCCTCGGGGGACCACCCAATCCCCGACCGTCCGGGCGAAACGATCATGCGATCCGCGTCGCGGACCAGGGGCAAATCGCGAAGCGGGGCGATTGGATAGACTCGGCTGCTCGACAGGAACACGAGGTCTCCGCCGGTTCGGCGGAGATGTTCGAGACAGTTCGCAAGACCCAGCAGGTTCGTGTTGATCAGGAACTGCGGACTCTGCCCGTAGCCCGCGTGCACGCTGGGTTCGGCCGAGCACTCGATCATCAGGTCGACGGGACCGACGGTTTCCAGGTCTTCGAACGAGCGAATGTCGCCGTGCACGAACGCCACTCCCCCTGCGCGGAGGCGCGCAAGGGCCAACTCACTGCCGCGACGCTTGAGATTGTCGAGCGCAATGACCTCTGCCTGGGGAAACGCCTCCTTCCAGCCCAGAGCAAGGCGTGCGCCCACGAACCCCGCCCCGCCGGTGACCAAGACCCGGTGGCGTGAATCAGCCACGACCGTCAGGCGGCGAGCCGGGCGCTGATGCCCTGGTGGATGTCGGCCACCAGCGACTTGATATCAAAGCGCTGCTTCCAGTCGGGGTACTGCGATTGGAACTTGCGAACGTCGCTGATCCACCAAATGTGATCTCCAACGCGATTGTCTTCCTTGTACTCATGTCGCATCGGCCGGCCGGTGAGCATCTCAGCCATCGAGATCGCCTCGATCACCGAGCAGTTCGAGTGCCGCCCCCCTCCCATGTTGAAGACCTCGCCGACCTGGGGGCGCTGAAAGAACATCCAGAACGCCTCGACCAGGTCTGCGACATGAATGTTGTCTCGAACCTGCTTGCCCTTGTACCCGAAAACGGTGTACGGAGTATCGGTAACGGCGCACTGGACGAGGTACGCGAGGAATCCATGCAACTGCGCTCCGGAGTGCCCCGGGCCGGTCAAGCACCCCCCGCGGAAGCACGCCGTGCGCATGCCGAAGTACCGCCCGTACTCCTGCACCATGACATCGGCTGCAACCTTCGAGGCGCCGAATACGCTGTGCAGCGTCTGGTCGAGGGACATCGTTTCCGGAATTCCGTGGGCATGCCACTCATGGTCGGTCGAGATCTCGTATCGAGTCTCGAGTTCCACCAACGGGAGATGGTTGGGTCGATCTCCATACACCTTGTTGGTACTGACGAATATGAACACGGACTCGGGAGCCGAGGCGCGCGTTGCTTCGAGGAGCGCCAACGTTCCGTTGGCGTTCACGGTGAAGTCCGCGACCGGGTCCCGTGCGGCCCAATCGTGCGACGGTTGTGCTGCGCAATGCACGACCACCACAATGTCGTTTCGATAGCGATCGAACACTCTCGCTATCGATGCCGCGTCGCGAATGTCGATGTCGTGATGGACATATCCATGCCGCTTCTTGAGCAGGTCGACCTGCCATTGCGTGCTCGCCGACGGGCCGAAGAAAACGCTGCGCATGTCGTTGTCGATTCCCACGACGGTCAAGCCCCGGGACAGGAGCATGCGCGTGGTCTCCCCTCCCACCAAGCCACCCGAACCGGTCACGATCGCTACCGCCATGTCTGCTCCGTCGTCTTCGTGCAATTCGCATTCGAGAGTCGAGCGCTGCACTCATCGCAATCCACGTGCGCGGTGGCCGGGAGCACCTAAGCGCGCAGCTGCTTTGCCTTCCGATCCGCGTCGGAGTAGGCAGAGCCCATGAGGTCGACCCTCGTCGGGTGCATCAAGTCATCGGGCTGCAGGATGTAGAAGGTCGTAGGTCGACCTGTGCTGCCCGGTGGACCCTGATGCTGCAGATAGTCGTAGACACGGCGATCCCCGCTCATCCCCTGCCGATCCCCGGTCAAGGGCGTACACCACCACCGTATCGCACCTTCGCAGGCGATCTTGTCGATCATCAGACAGTTTGGATCGACCCACCCACCGAATCTTTCGGCAAACACCCCCTTCCCTGGCCCGACGGATTCCCATATGTCCGGACAAATCGGCTCTCGCGACTGGTGGTGGACGAACCAGCGAAGGGAGTGGGCCCAGTCGCGCCCCTTGATCGCATCGAGCATCGTGCTCAGATGTTCCGGGTGCCACCAGTTGTCGTCATCGAGGTACGCGACGAGCCGAGCATTGGCGAGATAGGTGAGGACGGAACGCAGCGAGCCGCCATCGCGTGCCAAATGGGGGCCGCCGTGTCTCACGGAAGTCGAGTACCCGGGATAGAACAGGAAGGAGGTGACATGGAGAGGGGTGCGGCGAAGCAGATCGATCAGGTGCCGATCGGAGTTGAGGGCGGTGTCGATCCCGACCAGAAGCTGGATTCGGATGGAGGACGACTGATCGAATACCGATTGGATCGCGGCAAGTACCGTGGGACGGACAACCGTCGGCATGACCACCGCAACGTCGAAGCTTGACTGCAAGTCGCCAGTCCTGCCGAAGACCTGCCAGCCAACGCACGCCGTTGAAAACGATTCTCGTTCGCCAGTCGGCCCGGCACGATTCATGCGTACGGCACTGCGCCGTTTCCGCCACGCCTGATACAGATCCGAGAGGACTCTTCCCAGCATTGACGTGGATGGGTGTGCAGGATGAAGCGACGAACGGGCCCCACTACCGAATCGATATCCGCGCCTCGTCGCGCTACGGTACTGGCGTCGCTCTTGCCATCAAGACCATTGTACACAGCCATGCAAGAACCGTGCGGCGGTGGTAGGCGGGCAAAGTTCCGCGCCCAGCGCCGTCTTGTCCCTTTCTTCGACCATCGCCCAAGTCTCGCCGCCTCCCATGGTCTGTGCTTGGCGAATGCGGCGCTCCGGCGTCCGGGTACGATCCTGTCTTCGAGCGTGCGCACACCGACGGGCCTGTGCGTGAACCGCTGGGGCATGAAGCTGGCCGACGCGCGAGAACTCGGCCGCGTCCAACGTCTGGATGTGCGCAATCCTCACCGCGGCTGCGACGTCGTCGGGCGCGGACGCTCTCGGCACGCCGCAAGCCGGGACAATTGATCCAGTCTTGCGACGAGGCACGCTGCAATACGCTTCCTTCGCAGTTGGAGTCGGTCTCACATTCATGTCAGAACGGGCAAACTGCGGCGCCCGCGAACGATGCGCAGTCTCGCGGCCGATCCCGATCCCGCGCGTGCCGGGCTCGACAAGCATTTCGGCGAACAGCTCGCGCTGCCGGGCCGGGGCGCCGATGCTGTGGCGACCCATGATCGCGCGATCGGATGCCGGCCCGACGACTTCTTCGCTTTGGGCCGCCAACGACGGCTTCTGCTCGAGCGCTTCGATCTCTTCGACAACCAGCGCACCTTCGACAGGCATCGCGCATGGGGCGAGCGACTCGAGCGTTCCGTAACCGTGGCACGGCGACCGCGCATGAACGATCGGACTTCCGAACGAGGCCAGCACATCGACGTGCTGGTCGACCTCGCCGGACATGATCGGCACGACCGGGTCGACGCATTCGCTCGCAAGCCGGCACCCGTGCAGGTGGGCCGGTTCGGGCGCATGAACGCGACCGGACTCGCGACGATCGACCGGCGATTCACCGACGTCCGGCGCGTCCGCCAGGCTCGGAGTTCTGCTGCGGCGAAGGGCTTTGGCGTATCCCGTCGCCTGCCTGCTTCATGCCCGATCCCGGGCCGCCTCCGTTCGAGCGGAACGGCCATGTGACCTTCGCGAGCGTCAACGACTGGACCGAGGTGTCAGAGACGGCAACGGACACGTGGGCGGCCATCCTGCGCGCGGGGCCGAATGCGCACATCCAGGCGGTCGCGCACGATCGAGACGCCGTGCTCGCCCCCCGAGCGGCACGGCGTCGCCGGCGATCGCGTCGATGTGCTGCCGGTCATGCCGCTGGCGTCGTTCCTCTCGTCCATTCGCGTGGTCGATGTCGCGCTGGACCCGTTTCCGACCGGCGGCGGAACGACGACGCTGCGCACGTTCTGGACGGGCGTGCCGATGGTCATCCTCGGCGGCGATTCCCGCTCGCTCGGATGACGCCAGCCATGATGCGCAGCATCGATGCCGCCGAGTTCGTGGACTCGACGCCTTCCGCGTGCGCCAGGATCGCGTCGACTTTCGCACGGCGACCCGAAGGACTCACGCAAACTCGATCGGAAAGACGGGAGCGGCCCCTTGGCGTCCGGAGCGCCGGGCCATACGCGGTGCGCGCGAAGTGGAGACGGCGCGTCGGGAGGTGTGGCGGGGCTGCTGCGCGAATCCTCCAGCCGCACCGCGACTGTCGCTCACTTCATCGCGACCCGCGTCACGATCGCGGTCGTCGCCTTGTCGACGAACTCGGCGCTGTAGCCCAGCTCCTTGAGCTTCCAGCGGAACACGTTGCCGAGCTTGGCCTTCTTGTAGAGGCCCAGCTGTTTCTCGTCACGAAAGCGCGCCGCGCGCGCGCCGAGCCCCTCGAGGATCACGTTGAACTGGTGTGTCGCGCCGGCGTCGGTGCGCTTTTCCGAGGCTGGCGGGAAGCGCCGACCGAGATCCTCCGCGAGCGCGTTCGCGAATGCCTCGAGTTCCGTGGTGTCCACCAGACCGAACAGCGCCATCGATCTCCCTCCGTCAGCGAGCGCCGAAGCATCGGCGGGCCGTCAGGTCAATTCTACACAGTGCGCCGGTGGAGGATGCCGTTCGGACTCCTCCGGCAACGCGACGACCCACAGGGCGGGACGAATTGCCGCATTCGCCCGGTCCGTCCTCTCCACATCGGGCGCGGCCACGCCGGGGCCCGAGCGCCAGACGCGGTACGAGCACCCGCGCAACCGCTCCGCGACGCGATTCAGCAATCCTTCGTCGGAGCATGCGAGCACCAGCCACGGCCGGCAGCGCCAGATCGTGTCGATTGCGCCCTCGAGGACCGCCCCGGCAGCCGCACCCGCGTTCGCGAAAATGCCATCCAGACGCTCGAGCCACAAGTCATCGACGCCGTCGGCGCCCGGGTCGTTCGTGCCGTCGCCCGCGCCTCGCATCGGCCCCTCGAGCACGGTGGCGTTCCCGATTTCGTTCGCGGCGAGATTGTGCACGAGCATGGCCCGCAAACGCGCGTCCGGCTCGTGCGCGAAAAGGTGCCCCGAACGGCCGATCCGGCGGCCCGCGGCAACCGCTTCGAGACCGGCGCCGGCCCCGAGCACGGCGATCACGTCGGCGGGCTGCGCGAGTGCGAGCAATCGCTCGAGCTCCGGGGTGGGCGAACTCGCCGCGAGCGCGACGTGCTCGAGCGCGTCGGCATCGACGTCCATCATCAGGCTGCCGAACGGCGTTTCCACCAGTTGCGCGATTCCTCGATCGGACGCATCGTCGCTGGACTCGCTCGCCACTTCGGGCGGCGCGGCGATGCCCGGAGGACGACTGGAGAGGTTCGATCCGGCTCGCGCCAGTTCGGCCGCCACCCGCTCGACCACGTCGCTCCACTCCCCGCTCACGCGCTGCCGGAAGAGCCGCATCGTCGGATACCACGGGCTGTCGTCGCGCCCCGTCAACCAGCGCATGTCGGGGGGGTCGCAGATCATCGCCCAGACCGGCAGGCCCATCGCGCCCGCGATGTGGGCGGGGCCGGTGCACACCGATATCACGAGATCCATCCGCGACATCGCGGCGACGAGGTCGTCGAGGTCCTCGAACGACGCACCGAGCGGTACCAACGAGACGTCGGCCGGAAGTTCGCCGATCTGCGCCTCCGACGGGCCCTTCTGCAGCGAACAGAACTCGACGCCCCGAACGCGCAGGATCGGCAAGAGCTGGGAGAGCTGAAGGGAACGGCTCGCGTTGCGTGGCTGATCGGGCCTGCCGGCCCAGACCAATCCGACGCGCGGCCGACCTGCCGGCGCCAGCCGTCGCTCCCACCGCTGCGCGTCGTCTGGTCCCGCGCGGAGGTAGGGCACGTCGGCGGGAATCGTCCGAAGCGTGGTGCGAAAGCGCGTCGCCAGCGTCATCAGATTCACGTGGAAGTCGAGAGGCGGGAGTGCCTCGCCTTCCCGCAGCACGTGGTCGACGCCGTCGAAACGCCATGACATCCGCTGCATGTCCGCCCGTGGCAGGAACACGACACGCGCGCCCAGGCGCTCGAGCAGCGGGAAGTAGCGCGCGAACCAGACCACGTCGCCGACCCCCTGCTCGGCCTGGACGAGAACGGATCTTCCCGACAGCGGCTGTCCGACCCAGGGCGGAATGCCGTAGTTCCGGCGCTCCCCGCGCATGGCACGCTCGAACTTGCGGAACTCGAACTGTCGCCAGCCGGACCGGAACTTCCCTTGAGCGATCAACGCCTCCGACAGCATGAACTGACCGGCCGCGGACGGGCGCTCGCGAAGTTCGGCGACGAGCAATGCCGCTTGATCGGACAGCCTTCCGGCGCGACGCAGCTGTTCCGCGCGCACGAACACGGCGTCGAACGGCACGTCCGCGTCGCCCGAGAGACGACGCGCCAGCTCCATGGCATCGTCCGCTTCGGCGTCGCGCCCCTGCGCCTGCAACGCCGAGGCGAGCTGCCGATGCAAACGGGGGTCCGCGGGTCCGGCATCGATAGCCGCACGAAGGTATCGCTCAGCCTCGCGAGGGTCGCCCAAGGCGGACGCGCAAGCGGCCAGCGTGAACAGGGCGTCGACACGCCGTCCCCCGGAGGCCGCCTCAGGCGATGCCATCGCACGGGCCTCCACGGCCCTCCCGGTGGCGGCCAGATGGCGCGCGAGCGCGAGCGCGGCCCCCGTCGCTTCGGGAGACTTCGCAACCGCTTCGCGCAGTGCGGCTTCGGCCTCGTCGGGTCGGCCGACGCGGATCGCACTGTCGGCGAGTGCGACGGCGATCGCTTCGGACGACGGACGGAGCGCAAAGGCTTTCCGGCAGGCGTCCAGCGCCTCGCGATGACGGCCCTGCCGGGCAAGCAGCGACGCGCGCTCGCCCCACGCTTCGGCATCGTCGGGGTGAAGCGCGGTTCGCTCCAGAACACGCGACAGTGCCGCACCGCGGGTGGAGCGATGCGCCCCACCCGCGGCCGTCCCGGCCGCGGCAGGATTCGAAGGCGATCCCTCGGCAGTCGCCCGACTCGTCGCAGTGCGTCCGCGCAGCGACTTCACGAGATCGGAGATCACGCCCACGGCCGCGCTCCGGGAACGTCGAAGCGCGGATGTCGAGCGCGACGGCGGCGTCGCGGCGAGGCACGCGCGGAAGCAGCGCGGCCAATCCTTCGTTCGGGGCCGCTCATGATCACTCCGACCAGCCGGCGGGGACGGCACCCGCATCGACCTCCTCGGGCAGAGCGAACAGGGTCATCGCCGCGGCACCTCCCGAGATGTCCCGATCGCGCCGATTGAAGTTGTCCTCTCGGAACAACGGCACCTCCGACCGCCAGATCCGGTAGCCGTGCGCCATCAGCGTGTCGCGCAGCGCGACGAGCGAGCCTGACTCGGGGTCGGTCATCATCACCCAGGGCCGGCACCGCCAGAGCGTCTCATCCGCGCCGGCAACGACGTCGATCGCGCTCGCGGTCTCGTTCACCTTCAGCCCGTCGAGCCGGGCGAGTTGCAGGTCGTCGACCGTGTCGTGGTCGACGGTCTCACCTTCGGCCGCGGGTCGGCCCAGCGGACGACGCATCACGCACGCGTGCGGGAGGCGATGGATGGCGAGATTGTCGGCGAGCAGGTGCCGCAGCGGGGTCCGGTTCTCGTAGAGAAGCACGAGCCCGTCGAATCCAACGGCCCGCGCGAGCGGGACCGCGTGCGCGCCTGCGCCCGAGCCGACTTCGAGCAACGTCATCCCCGGGCGGACGAACCGGCCGAGAAATTCGAGCTGCGGCTGCAGCCATTCGCCCAGGTGGCCGAGCGAGCGGCCGCAGCGGTCTGCGTCGGGCATGAATCGAAGCAGTCCTGCGTTCGTCTCGGCAACCTCAGCGATGCCAGCGAGACGACTGCTGTCCTCGGACGGCGTCGTCACCGGCGTTGGCCCGGCCCGTGGCGCCACCTCAGGCCTGACGGGCGGCGCGCGGCGCGATTCGGCGCTCCACGCGGCACGCCAGACCGCGAGTTCCGCCGCGACGCGATCGATCACGGAAGGCCAGTCGCGAAGCGTTCGCTGGCGAAACAGCCGCATCGTCGGGTACCACGGCGTGTCCTCGCGCCCGGTCAGCCACCGGTAGTCGGCCGGGTGGGGCAGCATCACCCAAACCTCCTTGCCCATCGCCGCGGCGAGGTGCGCGAGGCCGGTGTCGACGCACACGAGCAGGTCCAGCTCCGCCAGGACGGCCGCCGCATCGTCGAGATCGTCGAGTTCCGTGCCGATGCCCTCCCAGGACACGGAATCCGGTATGCCTTCGGCCTGCACGGCGGCGGGTCCCTTCTGCAGCGACACGAAACGGATGCCGCGCACGGCGAGCAACGGACCGAGCTGCCGAAGCGCCAGCGAGCGATGGCGATCGACCCGATGCTGAGGGCGCCCGGCCCAGGTCAAACCGACGCGCGGCACACGTCGGTCATCGAAGCGGGGCTTCCATTTCGCCGAGTACGCTGGATCCGGCGAGAGATAGGGAATCGTCCGCGGGATCGAATCGACCGTGGTTCCGAGCGCCGCGGGCAGACTCATCAGGTTCACGAAGTAGTCGAACGGGGGAAGACGTTCCCCATCGGCCACCATCGCGTCGACGCCGGGAAATCGGCGCGCGATCACGTCCATGCCCTGGAGCGGCTGGAACAACACGCGCGCACCCCGCTCCTTCAGCTGCGGCAGGTAACGGGCGAACTGGAAGACGTCGCCCAACCCCTGTTCCGACCGCACGAGGACCGTGCACCCCTGCAGCGGCTGGCCGGTCCACTGAGGCACGCCGTACCGGGCGCGGATGCCGAGCAGCGGCTCGACGAGCCATCGATGTTCGTACTGTCGCCACCCGTCGGCGTAACGGCCGACCGTCAGGAGCGCGACGCTCAACTGCAGGTGGCCGTTGATCTCCGGTCTCTCGCGCAGTCCTGCCGCGAGGAGCGGCAACGCTTCTTCGGAGCGGCCGAGTTCGCAGAGCGCTATGGCGCGATTGACGAACGGTGCCGCGTCCGGACTCGCACGTGCGGCGAGCTCGGTGCTTCGCACGAGCGCCGCGAGCGCTTCGTCGGGCCGATCCGCGGCGGACAGCGCCACGCCGAGATGTTCCCAGGCGGGCGGCGACTCGGGCGACATCCGCGTCGCGCGTTCGAAATGCGCGATGGCATCGCGCGGCCGGCCCGCCCGAAGTTCGCAGATCCCCGACGCGAGGACCACCGCGACGTCTCCCGACGCGCGTTCCCTCAGGGTTGCACAGAGTGCGCGGGCGGCGTCCCACTGCCCCGAGTCCGCCCAGGCCGCGGCCAGCGAAAGCGACGTCTGCAGGCTCGCGTCGCCGGCGTCACGCGCGCGAACAAACCAGTCAGCCGCATCATTGGCGTCGCCGACCCGGGACGACGACCACCCCTTGAGCGCGAGCACCTCGGGGCGCCGGTCCCCGAGGTTCCATGCACGATCGACTGCGCGCGTCGCCTCCGCGTCGCGGCCCCAGTCGCGAAGGATGCGAGCGCGGGAAAGTTGCAGGCCTGAGTCGGCGACGGCGTCTCCGTCGAACGATCCGACCGACCTCAACGCGCGCGCGAAGTGTCCCCTATCGAGCAGCGATCGCCACGCGTCGCGATCATCCGAGACTGATGCGCGCGCCGGACCCGATTCATCGTCGGCGCGCGCCCGGTCCGCCTGCTGTCGGGCGGAACGCCAACGTCCGAGGTTGAACAATCCCATGCGGTCCGCGCGAAGAGGCGCGCAATCCCGGTGTGCCGAGCCAGAAGCTCGCTTGATGGTTCGCGGTGAAATCAACCGCCATGCGGCGTTGCCCGGCCAAAAGGTACCACGGAGCGGGGTGTCGAGCGGCCGCCTTGCCTGACGGCCGATTCATCCGCTCCTTTGTCGTCGGACCATCTGGCTCGGGGCACCGGCACGCCGGCGAGTGGCCGCTCGCGAAAGCAATCGGACGCGGGTCGAGCGGTCGCGAAGAAGCATGCCTCAACCGCAGGTCTGCGGCTTGCAAGCCGCGTTCGTCGAGCAGGTCCAGGTGATCGGATCACCCACCTGCGGCGGCGCCCGAGGCGTCAGCTGAACTATTGCACCGGTCACGCAAGGCGAGACTCCATTCGATCTCATCTGCGCGACGATCGTGCCGGCAACCACGCCCAAGGAATCCACGTACTGCCCGGCACCGGATGGCACGTCGTCGGGAATGCCGCCCGAGCCGCCGTTGATGCTCGCGAACGGTGTGCCAATCGAGAACTGCTCAGCGACCGCAGCCTTGAGGCCCACGCTGATCTGGATCGCCTCGCCGAGTTGCGCCTTCCCCGTATAGACTTGGTATTGGGGCACCGCGATCGCGGAGAGGATGCCGACGATCGCGACCACGATCATGAGTTCGATCAGCGTGAACCCGCCCGCGATTCCGCGAGCGAAACGTCGAGGCGGCGAACAACACATCGGCACCCTCGTTGACGGTAGCACGAACCCGGGATCGACGGGCCGCAGCCGAGATCGGGTATGGGAAGCAACGAAGGGGCCTCGCGGCCCCCTCGTTCTCTCGCAATGGAGATCCTGGCCTAATCAGGTGCAGGTCGACGGCTTGCAGCCCGGGCTCGCGTTCGATGTGCAGGTCCACGCAATCGGCGCCTCGGGTTGAGCGGGGGTCGCCGGAGTCAGCGTGACGGACTTGCCGTTGACACATTGGGCGACACCGCTACTGTTCATCACCACGGTGATCGTTCCATTCGCCGTCGTAAGCGACGCCGCGTACTTGCCCGCGCCGCTCGCAATGTTGGCCGGAATGCCGCCGACGCTCCCGTTCGCTCCGGTAAACGACCCGTTGACCTGGTAGAACTCACCCACCGCGGTCTTGACCCCGGAAGCGATCACGATCGCATCCGACAACTGCGCCCGCCCGGTGTAGTTCTGGTACTGCGGAATCGCGATGGCGGCGAGGATGCCGATGATCGCCACCACGATCATCAGCTCGATGAGCGTGAAGCCTTGTTGAATCCGTTTCATGACGTTCTCCTGATGTGGGGTGACGACCCGAAAATCTGCGTCAGCGATGCCGGACCAGATAGAGCAACCGCTGTGCCAGGCCGACGAAGGGGGGGGCATCCGGGAGGAATCGACGCCAAGCGCTTGAAGCTCAATCGATTTCCATCGACGAACGGCGACACGCCCGTGCCCATGACGTCGGCATGGCGCGGTCACGGCGACGGAATATTCGCGCTGTCGAGGTGACGTGCGCCGTCACATGACGCGTGGCGTCACCCCGCGTCTGCGGTCGCTGCCGGATGCTCGGGTGCCAGCAGCTCGAGCCGGACTCCGGCGACTTCGAGACCATCTCCCGCCACGATCGTCCGGCCCTCGCCCGTTACCGGCTCACCGTTGACGTTCGGAGGATTCGCACCCTCTCGAGGAACGAGCCGCAATTCACCGCCATGCCGCACGATCGCCGCGACCTGGATGCCGATGCGACCGAGCACGAATTCGTCGCGCGCGATCGGCACGACCTGCCCCGCTGACGGTCCGGTCAGCACGTACAGGCGCGCGTGCGGCTGTGCTTCCGGCGGTGCCGCCGGGGCATCGGGAGGCGGTGCGAGCGCGGCGTCCGCGCGCGCCATCCGGATCGCCGCGAGGTCGGCGTCGAATGACGGAGCCTCGACCGAGCCCCCCCGTTCGGGCGCGTCCGGCACGACCCGCATCGGCGCCGATCCCTGCGCCGGATTCGGCGTCGCCATCCTGTCCTTCAACTCGGCGCCCAGATCCTCGTCGATCGGGTTCTGCGCGGCGACCACTCGATCCGGAACGCGCGCCGGCGCCACCCGTTGGCCGAGTTCGCGCCGATCCTCGCGCGCCGCGATCGAGGCCGGCACGTCGGCCTTGGCGGCGTTGTCCTCGACGTAGACCAAGAGCTGGCGTCCGATGTCGATCTGGTCGCGATCGCGCAGGAAGTGCTTGACGACCGGGCGGCCGTTGACGAGCGTGCCATTGGTGCTGCCCAGATCCTCGAGAAACGAGTCGGCGAGGATGGTGACGACCGCCGCATGCTCGCCGGAGACCGCCGGGTAGGGCAGGCACACGTCGTTGTCCGCGCGCCGGCCGATCGTGACCCGCTCGCGGGCGAGCGGAATCTCGACCGGGCTCGCGTCCTTGAGGAAGAGGACGAGCTTGCCCATGATTCAGGATTGCGCCGCCCCCGCGCGGCGTGCCGTCGGCCGTCCGGACGTCCCCTCGCGCGGCGAGGTCAGGACTGCAGCCACGACGCGGTCAGCCGGCCTTCTTCCGGGCGAGGAAACGCTGCGCCCAGCCGGTCGACGGGAGGAACTCGGGCGGTACCCGCACGAGGATCACCGACACGTTGTCGCGCCCGCCGTTCTGGTTCGCGAGGTCGATCAGTTCCGCGGCGGCGAGGGCGAGTTCGCCGCGCTTCTCGTCGACCACGGTCTGCACCATGTCCGGATCGACCATGTCGGTCAGGCCGTCGGAGCACAGCAGGTAGATGTCGTTGGGCTCCAGCCGGTATTCGGCGATGTCCGCGGGCACGATCGCCTCGATGCCGAGCGCGCGCGTCACGAGATTCTTGTTGAGCGAATACTTGGCCTGCTCCGCGGTGATCTGGCCGCTGTCGATCTGCTCCTGCAGGAGCGAGTGATCGTGGGTGAGCTGCTCGAACTTCTCGCCGCGCAGCCGATAGCAGCGCGAGTCGCCGATGTGGCCGATCGACACCCGGTTGCCGAAGAAGACGGCCGCGACGATCGTCGTGCCCATGCCGGCGCACTCCGGCCGCGCCTGGGCCGCGTCGTAGATGCCCTTGTTGGCGGCCGCGATCTGCTGCTGCAGCAGGAGCGCGGCATGCGAAAGCCCCGACTGGGAATCCACTTTCGACAGTTCGCGACCCGACGAGAGTTCGGGCAGCATGCCGCCGGACACGACGTTCACCGCGATGCCGCTCGCCACCTCGCCCGCGTTGTAGCCGCCCATGCCGTCGGCCAGGATCACGATGCCCGCGGCCGGATCGGCGAAGACCGTGTCCTCGTTGTGCGAGCGCACCATCCCCGGGTGCGACAGGGAGGCTACGTCGAGGTCGACGCGGTCGGTCATCGGACGGCAGCGGCGGATGCGGGGGGCGCGATGCCCGGACGGGCGCGGCGGTGCGGTCGTCGAGGCACGGTAGGCGAGTGTAAAAGACCGCGCGCCCGGAGGCGAGCCTTGACGGCCGCCGCAGGTCGGCCGGCCGCGCCGCGCCCCGTGCGCCGCACCGGCTGCCGCCCGGCGGTCATCCCGGGGCGGGGTCCGGCGGCTCGCCGCGGCGGAGCTTCAGGATGTGCGCGGCGCCCACCACCAGGGCGATGCAGGCGACGGGCAGCGCCCAGTGCAGCCAGTGGGCGTGCGCGCCAATCCAGCCCTCGACCGCATGGTCGGAGACCGCCATCTCGCCCGCGACGTAGCCCAGGAGCCCTCCGCCCGCGACCACGAGGATCGGCAGGCGCTCGATCGCCTTCAGGATCAACTGGCTCCCCGCGACGACCAGCGGGATCGAAATCAGCAGGCCGAACACGAGCAGGAAGGTGTCCCCCTTCGCCGCCGCCGCGACGCCGATCACGTTGTCGAGGCTCATCACGAGGTCCGCGACGATGATCGTGCGCACGGCGCCCATCAGGCGGCTGCTCGCCTTCACCTCGCCGTGGCCGCCGCCGTCGTCCTCGGCGATCAGCTTGACGCCGATCCACAGGAGCAGGATGGCGCCGACCACCTTGAGCCAAGGGAGGTCGAGCAGCGCGACCGCGAAGAACGTGAGGACGATCCGCAGGACGACGGCGCCGGCCGCGCCCCAGATCACGCCCCACTTGCGCTGCGTCTCGGGAAGGTTGCGGCAGGCGAGCGCGATCACCACCGCGTTGTCGCCCGACAACAGGATGTTGATGACGATGATCTCGACGCCCGCCAGCCAGAACTGGGGCGACCCGAATTCCACCTCTGCTCCTCCCTGGCAAGCGGCTCCCGCCGGCGCAAGCGACTACAGCACCGACTTCAGGAGCTTCCCCATCTCCGCGGGATTCTTCGTGACCTTGATGCCGCAGGCCTCCATCACCGCGAGCTTCTCCTGCGCGGTGCCCTTGCCGCCGGAGATGATCGCGCCCGCGTGGCCCATGCGTTTGCCCGGCGGCGCCGTGACGCCGGCGATGAAGCCGACGATCGGCTTCTTCATGTTCGCCTTCGCCCACACGGCGGCCGTTTCCTCGTCGCTGCCGCCGATCTCGCCGATCATGACGACCGCGTCGGTGCCCGGGTCGTCGTTGAACAGGCGCAGCACGTCGACGTGCTTGAGGCCGTTGACCGGGTCGCCGCCGATGCCGACCGCGCTCGACTGGCCGAGCCCGAGTTCGGTGAGCTGTCCGACCGCCTCGTAGGTGAGCGTGCCGGAGCGCGACACCACGCCGATGCGGCCCTTCTTGTGGATGTGGCCGGGCATGATGCCGATCTTCAGCTCGTCGGGCGTGATCACGCCCGGGCAGTTCGGTCCCAGCAGCAGGGTCTTCGACCCCTTCATCCGGTCGCGCGTGCGGATCATGTCGCGCACCGGGATGCCCTCGGTGATGCACACGACGAGGTCGAGTCCCGCGTCGACCGCCTCGTCGATCGCCGCCGCGGCGAACGGCGGCGGCACGTAGATCACGCTGACGGTCGCGCCGGTCGCCGCCTTCGCGTCGGCCACCGTCGCGTAGATCGGGATGCCCTCGAAGTCCTCGCCGGCCTTCTTCGGGTTGACGCCGGCGACGTAGCAGGCCTTCCCGTTCGCGTACTCGCGACACATGCGCGTGTGGAAGGCGCCGGTCTTGCCGGTGATCCCCTGCGTGATCACCTTGCTGTGCTGGTTGATCAGGATCGACATCGCGGTCTCCTCAGCGCCCGCGCGCGGCGGCGACGACCTTCTCCGCCGCTTCCGCCATGTTGTTGGCCGAGATGATCGGCAGGCCCGACTCGGCGAGGATCCTGCGCCCGAGTTCCTCGTTGGTGCCCTTCATCCGCACGACCAGCGGGACCTTCAGCGCGACCGCCCGCGAGGCGGCCACGACGCCCTCGGCGATGGTGTCGCATTTCATGATGCCGCCGAAGATGTTGACGAGGATCGCCTTCAGGTGCGGATTCCGCAGCATGATCTTGAACGCCTCGGTGACCTTCTCGGCGGTCGCGCCGCCGCCGACGTCGAGGAAGTTCGCCGGCTCGCCGCCGTAGAGCTTGATCGTGTCCATCGTCGCCATCGCGAGTCCGGCGCCGTTGACGAGGCAGCCGATGTCGCCGTCGAGCGAAATGTAGGAGAGGTCGAACTTCGAGGCCTCGATCTCCGCGGGATCCTCCTCGTCGAGGTCGCGCATCTCGACGATGTCGGGATGGCGGAAGAGCGCGTTCGCGTCGAAGTTGAGCTTGGCGTCGAGCGCGACGACGCGGCCGTCGTCGGTGAGGATCATCGGGTTGATCTCGGCGAGCGAGGCGTCGGTCTCGTCGAACACGCGGTAGAGCCCGGCGAGCATCGCGCGCGCCGCGGGCACGCTCGCGTCGGGGATGCCGATCTTGCGCGCGACTTGGTCGGCCTCCGCGTCGGAGAGCCCGGTCTTCGGGTCGATGAAGACGCGAACGATCTTCTCCGGCGTCTTCGCGGCGACCTCCTCGATGTCCATCCCGCCTTCGGAGCTCGCCATCAGCGCCACGCGCTGCGTGACGCGGTCGACGACCATGCCGACGTAGAGTTCCTTCGCGATCGCCGCGCCGTCCTCGATCAGGAGCCGGCGCACCTTCTGGCCCCCGGGGCCGGTCTGGTGGGTCTTCAACTGCATCCCGAGGATCTCGCCGGCGAGCTTGCGCACCTCGTCGGGCGAACGCGCGAGCTTGACGCCGCCGCCCTTGCCGCGGCCGCCGGCGTGGATCTGCGCCTTGACGACCCACACCGGCCCGGGCAGCGACTTCGCCGCGCGCACCGCGTCGTCGACCGAGAACGCCGGGATGCCGCGCGGGACCGCGAGGCCGAACCGGCGGAAGATCTCCTTGCCCTGGTACTCGTGGATTTTCACGTGATCGCTCCGTCGTGCCGGTCGATTCGTCAGCGACGCGCGCGGCCTGCGCCCGGCCGCGCGCCCATCAGGCGGCGCCCCGGTACCACTTCGGGTACCAGCGACGCACGGTGTCCGTGTGCGACTCGAGCGCGTGGCAGCGGTCGAGCTGGAACGGCTTGTGGCGTCCGTCGTCCTCGGGCACGAGGCTCGCGAACATCTGCACCGCCGCCGTCGGCAGGTGTCCGGCGAGTTCGGTCAGGTGCGAGCAGCCGCGCACGCTGCCCAGCCGGTCCTTGACGACACCGCGAAACCCCTTGATGAGATTCGCCCCGACGAGGCGGGCATACCCGGCCTCGATCGCCTCGCAGCCGCCCGGATACGGCGTCGCCGGCATCGAGGCCTCGACCGCGTGGATCGTGTAGTCGCGATCGATCGTCACGCGCAGCCACATGTCGTGGATCGGCTCGCCCGGCGCGCGCACGCCGGTCATCAGCCGGTAGGGCGCGGGTTTGGTGTCGACCAGGCGCGCCTCGAGGTCGAAGCGCCCGTCCTCGCGGCGATAGCCTTCGCAGACGACGCTACGGGTGTGCAGCAGGGCGCGCGGAACCGGCGGGGTCAGGGCCATCGATCGTCAGGGGCAAGCGGGACCTCGTACTTCGTCCCGCGCGCCGACCGGACCCGGCGGCGCACTACAATGGGGCAGAAGGACGATATTTTACGACGCGGCGCGCCGGTGCCGCAACCGGAGCTTCCGATGCCCCACGTTCTCGCCCTCGACCAGGGCACCACGAGTTCGCGCGCGATCGTGTTCGACGGGAGCGGCGCGGTGCGCGCGACCGCGCAGCGGGAGTTCCGCCAGATCTATCCGCAGGGCGGCTGGGTCGAGCACGACGCGACCGAGATCTGGGCGACGCAGTCGGGCGTGCTGCACGAGGCGATCGCGAAAGCCGGCGTCGCGGCGCGCGACATCGCCGCGATCGGCATCACCAACCAGCGCGAGACGACCGTGCTGTGGGAGCGCGCGACCGGCCGGCCGGTCGCCCACGCGATCGTCTGGCAGGACCGCCGCACCGCGCCGATGTGCGACGCGCTGCGCGAGGCGGGCCACGCGAACACCTTCCTCGCGAAGACCGGGCTCGTGCTCGACGCCTACTTCTCGGGCACCAAGCTCAAGTGGCTGCTCGACCACGTTCCCGACGCGCGCGAGCGCGCGCGCCGCGGCGAACTCGCGTTCGGCACGATCGACAGTTGGCTCCTGTGGAACCTCACCGGTGGCCGCGTGCACGCGACCGACGCGTCGAACGCGAGCCGCACGCTCCTCTACGACATCCACCGCGGCGTCTGGGACGACGAACTCTGCGCGCTCCTCGACGTGCCGCGCGAGGTGCTGCCCGCGGTCGTGCCGTCCTCGGGCGTGTGCGGCGAGGCCACGATCGGCGGCGTCGCGATCCCGATCGCGGGCATCGCGGGCGACCAGCAGGCGGCGCTCTTCGGGCAGGCCTGCCACGCGCCGGGGCTCGCGAAGAACACCTACGGCACCGGCTGCTTCCTGCTGATGAACACCGGCACGCGACCGGTCGCCTCGTCGAACCGGCTCCTCACCACGGTCGCGTGGTCGCGCAACGGCACGACCGAGTACGCGCTCGAAGGCTCGGTGTTCATCGGCGGCGCCGTCGTGCAGTGGCTGCGCGACGGCCTGCGGATCATCCGGCACGCGAGCGAGGTGGGCGCGCTCGCGGCGAGCGTTCCCGACAACGGCGGCGTCGTGCTGGTGCCTGCGTTCGCCGGGCTGGGCGCGCCGCACTGGGATCCGTACGCGCGCGGCGCGGTCTTCGGGCTCACGCGCGGCGCGAGCGGCGCGCATCTCGCCCGCGCGGCGCTGGAGGCGATCGCGCTGCAGAGCCGCGACGTGCTCGTCGCGATGCAGAAGGACTCGGGCATCGCGCTCTCGGGCCTGCGCGTCGACGGCGGCGCGGCCGCGAACGACCTCCTGATGCAGATCCAGGCGGACGTGCTCGGCGTGCCGGTCGTGCGCCCGAAGGTGCTCGAGACCACCGCGCTCGGCGCGGCCTGCCTCGCGGGCCTCGCGGTCGGCACCTGGAAGGACGCCGCCGAGGTCGCCGCGAACTGGCAGGTCGACCGCGCCTTCGAGCCGTCGATGCCGCGCGATCGCGTCGATGCGCTCGTGGCCCTCTGGCAGAAGGCGGTGGAACGGAGCAAGGACTGGGCGTGAGCGCGGCATTCGACGTCGGGCCGCGAAGGCGGCACGGAGTCGGCGCGGGCCGGCACCGGCGTCTTGCCCGACGCCGATCGCGTGCGTATACTCGCATTTTGCGTGCATGAGCGCCTGTTGCGATGCCCCCGAGCCCGCACACCGTCCGACCGTCCATCGAAGGCGCCTGCGCCTGCGGCCGCCTGCGCCGCGCGTCGCGCGCGCTCACCCAGTTCTACGACGACGCGCTCGCGTCCTCCGGCCTGCGGGTGACGCAGTTCGCGCTGATGCGCTCGATCGCGCGCACCGGCGCGGCGCGGGTGAGCGAGGTCGCGCGCGCGCATCTCCTCGACCGCACGGCGCTCTCCCGCGCGCTCGGTCCGCTGGTCGAACGGGGTTATCTGCGCGTAGCGCCCGGACGGGACGCGCGCACGCGCGAGGTGGCGCTCACGCGCGCGGGTGAGCGGGCGCTCGACGGCGCGTCCGCGGACTGGAAGCGGGCGCAGGCCGCAGTGGCGAAGCGCCTCGGCCGCGAGCGCCTCGACTGCCTGATCGAGGCGCTGCGCGACCTCGAATCCCTCCATCCCGACGCCGTCGCGCGCTCCGATCGGCAGGCCGCAACGTGAACGCCGGCTCCCGCGCCGACTGGCGCACGCCGGCCGCCGTGCTCGTCTGCGGCGGCCTCATCCTGACGCTCGGCTTCGGACTGCGCCACGGCTTCGGCCTCTTCCTGCAGCCGATGTCCACCGAGTTGCGCTGGGGACGCGAGACCTTCGCGCTCGCGATGGCGGTGCAGAACCTCGTGTGGGGCGCCTCCCAGCCGTTCGCCGGAATGATCGCCGACAAGTACGGCTCGGGCCGGGTCGCCGCGGGCGGCGCCGTCCTCTACGTCATCGGGCTCGTGCTGATGGCCTACCCGGTCGCCCAGTGGTCGTTCGTGCTGGCGACCGGCGTGCTGATCGGCCTCGGACTCTCCGGAGTCTCGTTCTCGGTGATCCTCGGCGTGATCGGGCGGCGCTATTCGCCCGAGAAGCGCAGCCTCGCGCTCGGCATCGGCGCGGCGGCCGGATCGTTCGGCCAGTTCGCGCTGCTGCCGCTCACGCAATGGCTCATCACCCACCTGGGCTGGCGCGGCGCGCTCCTCGCGATGGCGGCGGTCGGCCTCGCGATGGTCCCGCTCGCGCTGGGCGTCGTCGAGCGGCAGGCCGCGCACGCGGCCGGCGTCCGCCAGCAGTCCGCGGGAGAGGCGTTTCGAGAGGCGGTCTCGCACCGCGGCTACGTGCTGCTCACGCTCGGCTTCTTCGTCTGCGGCTTCCAGGTCGTGTTCGTCGGCGTGCACCTGCCGGCCTACCTCGCCGACCGCGGCTTCGCGCCGCACGTCGCCGTGATCGCGCTCGCGCTGGTGGGCCTGTTCAACATCTTCGGCACCTACGTCGCCGGCTGGCTGGGCGGCCGGATGCCGAAGCGCTGGATCCTCTCGGCGATCTACTTCGGACGCGCCGTCGTCATCGCGCTGTTCGTGTGGCTGCCGATCTCGCTCGTGACCGTCTACGGCTTCGCGATACTGCTGGGCTTCCTGTGGCTGTCGACCGTGCCGCCCACCAACGGCATCGTCGCGTCCGTCTTCGGCACGCGCTATCTCGCGATGCTCGCGGGCTTCACGTTCCTCAGCCACCAGATCGGGAGTTTCCTCGGCGCCTGGCTCGGCGGCTACCTCTACGACCGCACCGGCAGCTACGACGTCGTCTGGTACATCTCGATCGCCCTCGGGATCATCGCCGGGCTCGTCAACCTGCCGATCGACGAGCGGGAGATCAAGCGGACGGCCCCGGTCCCGGCGTAGGCGCCGCAGCGCCCCGTCTACGTGATGACGTCGACGGCGTCGGTGATCACGGTGTCGACGCCCCAGGCGGCGAGTTCGGCCGCGCGCTCCGCGTCGTTCACCGTCCACGCCGCGACGCGCAGGCCGGCGGCGTGCGCCTCGCGCACGACATCGGCGCGCAACAGTGAATGTTTCGCGTCCAGTGCGACGCAGCCGAGCGCGCGGCAGCGCTCACGCCAGTCGGCGGGCAGGGTCTCGGTGAGCCACGCCCGCGGCAGCGCGGGCACCGTCTCGAGCGCCGCCTCGAGCGCGGTGGCGGAGAACGACGACAGGACCGGCGGCACCTCGCTGCCCTTCCACAGGGCCGCGGCGTCGATCGCGACGGCCGCACCGGTCTCGCGCTCGCGGCCCGGCGTCGGCTTGATCTCGATGTTGAGCGCGACGCCGTTGGCACGGCACCAGCGCGCGACCGCGGCGAGCGTCGGGATCGTCTCGCCCGCGTAGGGCGGCGAGTGCCAGCTCCCGGCGTCGAGCCGCGAGAGTTCGCGCCAACCGAGCGCGTCCGCGCGCCCGCTGCCGCTCGTCGTCCGATCGAGCGTCGCGTCGTGCAGCAGGAACGGCACGCCGTCGGCGGAGAGCTTGACGTCGATCTCCGCCATCCGGTAGCCGTGCGCATGCCCGAGCCGCAGCGACGCGAGCGTGTTCTCGGGCGCGAGCTTCCCCGCGCCGCGGTGCGCGCAGCGCCCGGGGTACGGCCACGGCGGCAGCGCGGCCATCAGCGGATGCGCGCGCCGGTCTGCGCGTCGAACAGGTAGACGCGGGCCGGATCGGCCGCGACGTGGAGTTCGGCGCCGGGTTCGGGCTGCTCGCCGTGCGGACGCCGCACGACCGCGGCGTCGCTGCCGTGGGCGAGGTGCACGAGCGCGTCGGCGCCGAGCTGCTCGACCAGTTCCACCGTGCCCGCGAAGAACGCGCCGGCCGGATCGACGAACTCGAGGTGTTCGGGCCGGACGCCGACGATCACGTTGCGCCCGGTCTCCACCTGTCCGGTCGCGAAGCGCGCGATGCCGCCGTGCTCGAGCGCGATCCGCCCGGCGCCCGCGCCCTTGCCGGGCAGGAAGTTCATCGAGGGCGAGCCGATGAAGCCCGCGACGAAGCGCGTGGCGGGGTTCTCGTAGACCTCCATCGGCGAGCCGACCTGCTCGGCGCGGCCGGCGTTCATCACGATCATCCGGTGGGCGAGCGTCATCGCCTCGACCTGGTCGTGGGTGACGTACAGGCTCGTCGTGCCGAGCTGGCGGTGCAGCTTCTGGATCTCGAAGCGCATCTGGACGCGGAGCTTCGCATCGAGGTTCGACAGCGGTTCGTCGAACAGGAACACCTTGGGCTCGCGCACGATCGCGCGCCCCATCGCGACGCGCTGCCGCTGCCCGCCGGACAACTGCCGCGGCTTGCGTTCGAGCAACGGCGCGAGTTCGAGGATGCCCGCGGCGCGCTGGACCGCGACGTCGATCTCGGCCTTCGACTTACCCCGGATGCGCAGGCCGTAGGCCATGTTGTCGTAGACGCTCATGTGCGGATAGAGCGCGTAGTTCTGGAACACCATCGCGATGTCGCGGTCCTTGGGCTCCAGGTCGTTCACCACGGTGTCGCCGATCGCGATCTCGCCGGAGGTGATCGGCTCGAGTCCGGCGACCATGCGGAGCAGCGTCGACTTGCCGCAGCCCGACGGGCCGACGATGACGATGAACTCGCCGTCGGCGACGCGCGCGTCGACGCCGTGGATCACCTCGAGGGTGCCGTAGCTCTTGCGGACATCGCGGAAGTCGACTTTGGCCATCGCTATTTCTCGGTCTCGACCAGTCCCTTGACGAACCAGCGCTGCATCAGGATCACGACGAGGGCGGGCGGGATCATCGCCATCATCGCCGTGGCCATCACCAGGTGCCACTCGGTCGCGGCGTCGCCGCCGCCCGCGATCATCCGCTTGATGCCGATCGCGGTGGTGTAGTAGTCCTCCTGCGTCGTGACGAGCAGCGGCCACAGGTACTGGTTCCAGCCGTAGATGAACTGGATCACGAAGAGCGCCGCCACGCTCGTCCGCGACATCGGCACGACGACGTCGACGAAGAAGCGCATCGGGCCGGCACCGTCGACGCGCGCCGCCTCGGCGAGCTCGTCGGGGATCGTGAGGAAGAACTGGCGGAACAGGAAGGTCGCGGTGGCCGACGCGATCAGCGGCAGCGTGAGCCCGGTGTAGCTGTCGAGGAGGCCCAGGTCGGAGACCACCTTGTAGGTCGGCAGGATGCGGACCTCGACCGGCAGCATCAGCGTGACGAAGATCATCCAGAAGAAGAAGTTCCGCAGCGGGAACTTGAAGTAGACGATCGCGAACGCGGAGAGCAGCGAGATCGCGATCTTGCCGATCGCGATGACGAGCGCCGTGATCAGGCTGTTCAGCATCATCGTCCCGACCGGCGCCGCCGAGTTGCCCGCGCCGCTCTGCCACGCCTGCACGTAGTTCTCGATGAAGTGCCCGCCGGGGACGAGCGGCATCGGCGCGGCGAGGATCTCCTCCGCGGTGAGCGTCGACGCGACGAAGGTCACGTAGACCGGAAAGGCGACGATCGCCACGCCGATCCACAGCACCGCGTGCGTGAGGACCGTCAGCGCCGGGCGGTTCTCGACCATGCCCTCGCGGCGTGCGCCGGCCCACGGCAGCAGTTGCATGAGCCACGGCATGCGGACGCCGCCGCGGCCCGATCCGGAGTCGTCGCGCGCGGCCATCAGTACTGCACCTTGCGTTCGATGTAGCGGAACTGGACCACGGTGAGCGCGATCACGATGGTCATCAGGATCACCGACTGGGCCGCCGAGCCGCCGAGGTCGAGGGCCTTGAAGCCGTCCTTGTAGACCTTGTAGACGAGGATCGTCGTCGCCTGGCCGGGACCGCCGCCGGTCGCGGCGTCGACGATGGCGAAGGTGTCGAAGAACGCGTAGACGATGTTGACGACGAGCAGGAAGAACGTGGTCGGCGAGAGCAGCGGGAACACGATGGTCCAGAACCGCCGGCCGGGGCCCGCGCCGTCGATCGCGGCCGCCTCGACGAGCGACTTCGGGATCGACTGCAGCCCGGCGAGGAAGAAGAGGAAGTTGTAGCTGACCTGCTTCCAGGTCGCCGCGATCACGATGAGCACCAGCGCGTCGTTGCCGTCGAGCAGCGGATCCCAGTTCATGCCCGCGCCGCGCATCCAGTGCGCGACGACGCCGAGCGTCGGATTGAACAGGAACATCCACAGGATCGCGGCGACGACCGGTGCGACCGCGTAGGGCCAGATCAGCAGCGTCTTGTAGAGGTTCGCCGCGCGGAGCGCCCGGTCGGCGAACACGGCGAGCAGGAGCGAAAACGACAGGCCGAGGCCCGCGACGAGCAGCGAGAAGACCGCGGTGACGCGGAACGACGCGAGGTACTCGTCCTCGGAGAACAGGTGGCTGAAGTTGTCGAGGCCGACGAACTCGACCTCGATGCCGAACGGATCCTGCGCCAGCATCGACTGCCAGGCGGCCTGGCCCGCCGGCCAGAAGAAGAAGACGATCGTGATCGCGAGCTGCGGCGCCACCAGCGCGTAGGGCAGCCAGCGCGAGCGGAAGACGACGCGCTTGTCCACGACCGGTCAGGCGGCGGAGGATCGGCCGGAGCCGGTCCTCGCCGCCGCGTCAGACGCGTTGTTCACGCAGGTTCCCGTACCCGGGACCGCCCAGGGCCGGCCCCGCGGGCCTACTCCTTCGCGGTCTTCTGGAACCGCCGCAACAGTTCGTTACCGCGCTTGACCGAGTTGTCGAGCGCCGTCTTGGCGTTCTGCTTGCCGGCGAGCATGTTCTCGAACTCCTCCTCGAACGCGTCGCGGATCTGCACGAAGCTCCCGAAGCGCAGGCCCTTCGAGTTCGGGGTCGGCGGCTTGTTGTTGATCTGGCGCACCGACACGTCGGTGCCCGGGTTCTTGTCGTAGAAGCCCGACTTCTTCGTGATCTCGAACGCCGCGAGCGTGATCGGCAGGTAGCCGGTCTTCTGGTGCCACTCGGCCTGGCGGTTCGCGTCGGACAGGTAGGTGAAGAACTTCGCGATGCCGCGGTACTCGTTCTTCTTCTTGCCCGACATCACCCACAGCGAGGCGCCGCCGATGATCGAGTTCTGCGGCGCGCCGGCGACGTCCGCGTAGTAGGGCATGAACGCGACGCCGTACTTGAACTTCGCGTTGCGGTTGATGTTGGCCTGCGCCGCCGACGACGAGGTCAGCATCGCGCATTCGCCGCTGTAGAACTTCGCCTCGGCCTCGTTGCGGCGGCCGGCGTAGGTGAAGTAGCCCTTCTTCGACCACTCCTGCAGGTTCGACCAGTGGCGCACGTGCAGCGGCGAGTTGATCTTGAACACGGTGTCGAGCCCGGCCATGCCGTTCTCGCGCGTGCCGATCGGGACGTTGTGCCAGGCGCTGAAGTTCTCGACGTGCACCCACGACGGCCAGCCGGTCGTGTACGCGCACTTGGAGGCGCCCGACACCTTGATCCTGGCGGCCGCGGCCATGACCTCGGGCCAGGTCACCGGCGCGCGGTTCGGATCGAGGCCGGCCTTCTGGAACACGTCCTTGTTGTAGTAGAAGACCGAGGTCGAGCTGTTGAACGGGAACGACAGCATCTCGCCGCGGCGCGTCGTGTAGTAGCCCGCGACCGCCGGCAGGTAGATCTTCGGGTCGAACTTCTCGCCCGCGTCCTTCATCACCTGCGCGACCGGCCGGATCGCCCCTTTGGCCGACATCATCGTGGCGGTGCCCACTTCGAACACCTGCAGGATGTGCGGCGCGTTGCCGGCCCGGAACGCCGCGATGGCCGCAGCCATCGATTCCGGATAGGCGCCCTTGTAGACCGGGACGATCTTGAATTCCTTCTGGCTGTCGTTGAAGCCCTTCGCGAACTCGTTGACCCGGTCGTTCAGCGCGCCGGTCATCGAGTGCCACCACTGGATCTCGGTCTGCGCCTGCGCGAGCGATGCGGCGCCGGCGAAGAGCGCGGCGAGCGCGACGCGGGCGAGGCGTGCGGGACGGTACGTCATGGTTCCTCCTCGGGTGGGACGATGCCGGGCGATGCGCCCTGTGGTCGCGGCGATTCTAGGGCAAACCGCGCTCCGCGACGAGCCCCCGCGAGGCGCGAGCGTGAGTGCCCCGGTGGCCTTTGCCGATCCTGGTCAGTCGGCCTGGCCGGGGTGCAGGACCGGGTGGTGCGAAGCGCCGGACGCCTCCCGGGGCTCGGCCGCGCTCCGGCGGCGGCCGGCGAGGAGCGTGTAGGCGGTCGGGACCACGAACAGCGTGAGCAGCGTGCCGAACGACATGCCCCCGACGATCACCCAGCCGATCTGGGTGCGCGACTCCGCGCCCGCGCCGTGGGCGAGCGCGAGCGGCAGCGCGCCCAGCACCATCGCGCCGGTCGTCATCAGGATCGGCCGCAGCCGCAGCGTCGAGGCGTCGACCACCGCGGCGAAGAGTTCCTCGCCCTTCGCGCGGAGCTGGTTGGAGAACTCGACGATCAGGATGCCGTGCTTGGTGATGAGGCCCACGAGCGTCACGAGACCCACCTGGCTGTAGATGTTGAGCGTTCCCCCGGCGAGCCACAGCATCAGGAGCGCGCCGGTCATCGACAGCGGCACCGACAGCATGATGACGAACGGATGGACGAAGCTCTCGAACTGCGCGGCGAGCACGAGGTAGATGAACAGAAGCGCCAGCACGAAGGTGAAATAGATCTCGCCGCCGGACTTGCGGAACTCGCGCGACTGGCCGTCGAGGTCGGTCTGCGCGGTCGGGGGCAGCACGGCCTTCGCGGCGGCGTCCATCGCCTTGAGTCCGTCGTCGACCGTGTAGCCGGGCGCGAGCGTCGCGGTCACCTTGACCGCGCGCAGACGGTTGAAGTGGTTGAGCGACTGCGGCGCCACGCCCTCGCGGATCTGGACCAGGTTCGACAACTGCACCATCTCGTTGTTGCGACCGCGGACCCAGGTCTCGCTGATGTCCGCGGGACGGGTGCGGTCGACCGGCGCGAGCTGGACGATCACGTCGTACTGCTCGCCGTCGCGCTTGAACCGGGTCACCTGGCGGCCGCCGAGCATCGTCTCGAGCGTCCGGCCGACGGTGTCGACGTTGACCGCGACGTCGGAGAGCTTGTCGCGGTTGATCGTGACGCGCACCTCCGGCGTGTTGAGCCGCAGGTCGGTCTGGAGGTTCTGCAGCGCCGGGGACTTGCGCGCCTCGTCGATCACGCGCTCGACCATCCGCTGCAGTTCGGCATAGGGCACCTGCGCCATGATCACGTAGTCGACCGGCTGCGAACGGAACGACTGCCCGAGCGAAGGCGGATTCAGCGGGAACGCGATCGCCCCGGGAATGCTCGCGAACTTCGGGCGCAACTCGTCGGCGATCTGCTGCTGGCGCTTGGTGCGCTCCTCCCACGGCTTGAGGCGCAGGATCGCGTTGCCGTCGACCACCGTCGGGAAGCCGGAGAACGCGGTGTAGGCGCCCGCCTCCGGCACGGTCGCATAGAACTGCTCGATCGGCCGCAGGACGTCGCTGGTGTACTGCGGCGTCGAGCCCTGCGGCGCGGTGACGATGCCGAAGATCACCCCGCGGTCCTCGGACGGCGCGAGCTCCGACTTGAGCGACAGGAACATCACGGCGCCCAATGCCGCCACGCCCGCCCACAACGCGACGATGAGCCAGCGGCGGTGGAGCACGGCGGTCAGCGCGCGCCGGTAGCCCGACGTGAGGCCGACCAGCCCGGTTTCGATCAGGTTGTAGAGCCACGAGTGCTTCGTCTGGTGCTTGAGCAGCACCGAGCACATCATCGGCGTCAGCGTCAGCGCGACGAACCCCGACACGACCACCGCACCGGCGAGCGTCAACGCGAACTCGATGAACAGGCGGCCGGTCCGCCCGGTGGCGAACGCGAGCGGCGCGAACACCGACGCGAGCGTGAGCGTCATCGCCAGCACCGCGAAGGCGATCTCGCGCGCCCCCTGGATCGCCGCCTCCCTCCGCGGGATCCCCTCCTCGACGTGCCGGTGGATGTTCTCCAGCATCACGATCGCGTCGTCGACGACGAGCCCGATCGCGAGCACCATCGCGAGGAGCGTCAACGTGTTGATCGTGAACCCGAACAGGTACATGAGCCCGAACGCGCCGATCAGCGACACCGGGATCGTGACGATCGGGATCAGCGTCGCGCGGAAGCTCCGCAGGAACACGAAGATCACCAGCACGACCAGGAGGATCGCCTCGCCGATCGCCTGGAACACCGAGCCGATCGACCGGTCGATGAACACCGAGGTGTCGTACGCGACGATGAGCCGCATGCCCGAGGGCAATCCCGCGTTGATCCGCTCCACCTCGGCGCGCACCGCCGCGGACAGCTCGAGCGGGTTCGCGACCGCCTGCTTGATGACGCCGATGTTGAACGACGGCTTGCCGTTGTAGCGCGAGATCGTGCGCTCGTCGATCGGGCCGACCCCGACGGTGCCGACGTCGCGGATGCGGACCGGGTAGCCGCCGACGTTCGCGACGATGATCGCGCTGAACTGCTCGGGCGTCTGCAGGTCGGTCTCGGCGACGACGGTGAACTCGCGCGCCTGCGACTCGATGCGGCCGGCGGGGATCTCGGCGTTCTGCCGTCGGATCGCGTCCTCGACGTCCTGCACGGTGAGCCGGTAGCCGGCGAGCCGGAAGCGGTCGAGGTTGATGCGCATCGACACCTGGCGCTCGCCGAAGATGCGGACGTCCGCCGCGCCAGGCAGCACCGAGAGCCGCGGCTGCACGTAACGCTTGATGTAGTCGGAGGCCTCGAGCGGCGTGAGCCTGCCGGTCTCGACCGCGATGTAGATGACCGGGAACGCGTCGGACTCGACCTTCGCGACGACCGGCTCGTCGACCGTGTCGGGGAGCTTCGCCCGCACGCGGGCCACCTTGTCGCGGACATCGGCGGCCGCGCTGTCGGGGTCCCGCTTGAGCGAGAACCGCACGTTGATCTGGCTGCGCTCGGAGCGGCTCTGCGAGGTCATCAGCTCGACGCCCTCGATCCCGGAGAGCGAATCCTCGAGCACCTTGGTGACCTGCGACTCCACGACCTCCGCGGAGGCCCCGCGGTAGGTCGTGTTGACCGAGACGACCGGCTCGTCGATGCGCGGGTACTCGCGCACCGCGAGGCGCGTGTAGGAGATCAGCCCGATCAGCAGCACGACGAGCGAGAGCACCGTCGCGAACACCGGCCGGCGGATGCAGATCTCGGGCAGTTGCATCGTGCCCTCGCCCGTCCCTTCCTAGCCCTTGATGTCGGCCTGGGCGCCGGCCTTCGACAGCGGCGCCGACGCCGTGTCCTTGGCCGCGCCCGACGCGCCACCGGCCTGGGCCGGTCCTGCCGGCGGCGCAGCGACCACCGGCACGCCGTCGCGCACCTTGAGCTGGCCGGCGACGATGACCGTGTCCTCCGGACCGAGCCCCTGCCGGATCTCGACGCGGCCGTCGCCGCGCTGGCCGATGTCGACGCGCACGCGCTGCGCCTTGCCGTCGACGACCCTGAACACGAACTGGTCGCTGCCGAACGGCACGAGCGCCTGCTCGGGGACGACGATCGCGTCCTGCCGCTCGCCGGTGATGAGCCGCACGCGCGCGAACATGCCCGGCCGCAGCGTCGTGTCGGGGTTCGCCACCTGCGCGCGGATCACGATCGAGCGGCCGGCGGCATCGACGAGCGGGTTGATCGCCAGCACGCGGCCGGCGTAGCTGCGCCCCGGAAGCGCGTCGAGCGTGATCTCGAGCGGCTGGCCGGTGCGCACCTGCTTCAGGAACACCTCGGGCACGCGGAAGTCGACCTTGAGCGGGTCGATCGACTCGAGGTTGACGATGTCGGCGCCCTCCTTCACGTAGTCGCCGACCGACACCGAGCGCAGGCCCACGATGCCGGAGAACGGGGCGCGGATCTCCATCTTCGCGCGCTTCGCCTCGGAGAGCGCGAGCGCGGCCTGCGCGACCTTGAGGTTGTTCTCGGCCTCGTCGCGCGCCTGTCCCGAGATGAAATTGCTCTTCGCGAGGTCGACCGCGCGGTCGAACTTGGTCTTCGCGAGCGTGAGATTCGCGCGCGCCTGCAGGACCTCGGCGTCGTTCACCGCGGGGTCGAGGCGCAGCAGCATGTCGCCCTTCGCGATGCGCTGGCCTTCCTTGAAGCCGATCTCGCTGATGCGGCCCGCCGCTTCGGGCCGGACGGTGACCGATTCGTCGGAGCGGAGGCTGCCGACCGCGATGATGGCCTGCGGCAGCGCGGTCAACGTGACCTTCGCCGCCTCGACCGTCACCGCTTCGCCTCCCTGGGCCGCCGCTCCATTCACCGGTCCCTTGACGGGATCGCCCCCTTGGCCAGCCTTCCCTCCGGCCTGCTGGCCCGACGCGCCCGGCAACGACGCGATCTTGCGCTGGCCCATCCAGTAGCCGCTCCCCGCGGCCGCGACGACGAGGATGACGATGACGGCGACCGCGGCGGGCTTGTTCATGAATTCGGCTGTGGGGCCCGGGGAACGCCCCGGCGAGGCAAAACGACGATTATGGACCGGGGACGGGACCCCGGCAAACCGCGCGGCGCCCCCCGGAGGGGCTTGCTAGAATCGACGCCCCTTCGTCCGCCTTGGGACCTGCACGATGAGCCGACGTTCCCTGACTCTCTTCCGAACCATCACCGGCGCCGTGCTCGCCGCCCTGCTGACCGTTGCCGCCCCGGGCGCCATCCCGGCGGCCGGCGCGCAGGCGTTCCCGTCGAAGCCGGTCAAGCTCGTCGTCCCGTTCCCGCCGGGCGGGTCGCTCGACAACGTCGGCCGCCTCCTCGCCCAGAAGCTGTCGGAGGAGTGGGGGCAGCAGGTGGTGGTCGAGAACAAGCCGGGCGCGGGCGGCAACATCGGCGCCGACGCGGTCGCCAAGTCGCCCGCGGACGGCTACACGGTCGTGATGGGTGCACTGTCCACGCACGCGGTCAACCCGAACCTGTACCGGACGATGCCCTACGACGCGGCGCGCGATTTCGCGCCGATCAGCAACGTCGCGATCACGCCCAACGTGCTGATCGTGAGTTCGAAGTCGCCGGTCCACACGTTGAAGGACCTCATCGCCTACGCGAAGGCGAACCCGGGCAAGACCAACTTCGGCTCGGGAAGCAACGGCAGCGCCGGGCACCTCGCGGGCGAACTCTTCAAGCTCGAGAGCGGCACCGACGTGATGCACATCCCGTACAAGGGCGGCGCGCCCGCGCTGCAGGCGCTGCTCGCGGGCGACACGCAGTTCATGTTCGACAACCTCGCCAACGCGATGGCGCAGGTGAAGGGCGGCACCGTGCGGCCGATCGCGGTGACGACGGCACAACGGAGCCGACTCGCGCCCGACCTGCCGACGATGGCGGAGGCCGGGATGCCGGGCTTCGACATCTCGACCTGGTTCGGACTGCTCGCGCCGGCCGGAACGCCGCCGGAGGTCATCGCGAAGTGGAACGCGGCGGTCGTGAAGGCGCTGAACTCGCCCGACGTGCGCGAGAAGATGCTCGCGCAGGGCGCGGAACCGTCGCCGACGACGCCCGCGGAGTTCGCGGCGTTCATCGCGAAGGAGCGAGAGAAGTACGCGCGCATCGTGAAGGCGAGCGGCGCGAAGGTGGACTAGCGGGGTCGCTGCGTCGGCGAGGGCCCACGGCGCTTGCGCCGGGGATCGACGACGCGCGAATGCGATCCCCGCTGCAGCCGACACTCGGTGGTGCGCCTCGTACCGACGGTGCGATGAGGCCGCCGGCGTCGCGGCAGCGCTTCGGTAGCGTGCGTCGGCGTGCGGTAGCGGGTGCGGGTCCGGGGCGCGCGCCCCGCGCCCGCGGGAAACGCACCGGCTCGCGCCGGGCGATTCCGCGGCGCACGGCGACGCGGCGAACGAAATGCTCGCGATGCGAGCGGCGCGGATATGCCGCGGAATGACCACGACACGCGGCGACAGCGCCGCCAGGAGGAAACGATGAACCGTCGCACGTTGATCGCCGCGGTCGCGGCGACGCTCGCCGCCGTCGCATCGCCCGTCGCGCTCGGACAGCCGGCCTATCCGCAGCAGCCGATCCGCATCGTCGTGCCGTTCCCGGCCGGCGGCGCCACCGACATCCTCGCCCGCGCGGTCGCCGCCCGGTTGACCGAGGCGTGGAAGGCGCAGGTGTTCGTCGACAACCGGCCCGGCGCCGGCGGCAACCTCGGGTCCGAGCTGGTGGCGAAAGCGCCCGCCGACGGCTACACGCTCCTCCTGGGCACGGTCGGCACGCGTCCGGAAAGTCGAGTCTGACCCTGCTTTCCGTCTCACGACCCAACCCGCCACGCCCCCCACGCGAACGCGGCCCAGCCCGCGAGGAACGCGACGCCCCCGAAAGGCGTGACCGCTCCGAATCCGCGCACGCCGGTCAGCGCAAGAACGTAGAGGCTTCCCGAGAACAGCACGACGCCGGCGAGGAAGAGCCAGGCGGCCACCGCGATCGCCGCGGCATCGGGACGCGGCATCAGGAACAATCCGGCGCCGACGAGCGCGAGCGCGTGCCAGCCGTGGTAGAGGACCGCGGTCTGCCAGACCGCCGCCGAGTCCGGTGCGAGACGGGACTTGAGCGCATGCGCGCCGAACGCTCCCAGGGCAACCGCCGCGAACGCGAGGATCGCGCCGAGCGCGAGGGCAAGGCGGGCAGTCATGGTCACGGGTCGCCGGTCGAACGGATCGCATAGAATCCTGCCTTCACGCGGCGTTCGCCGCAACCACGGGAAGGCACCATGACCATCAAGCGTCACCACGTCGGCAAGCGGATGTCGCAGAGCGTCGTCCACGGCAACACGGTCTACCTCGCCGGGCAGTGCGCGGACGATCTCGCCGCCGATCTCGCGACCCAGACCCGCCAGGTCCTCGCGACGATCGACCGTCTGCTCGGCGAGGTCGGCAGCGACAAGACGAAGATCCTGTCCGCGACCGTCTACCTGCGCTCGATCTCCGACTTCGCGGCGATGAACGCGGTGTGGGAGGCCTGGGTGCCGGAGGGTCACACGCCGGCGCGCGCGACGGTCGAGGCGACGCTCGCCCGGCCCGAATACAAGGTCGAGATCGTGGTGATCGCGGCGCTCTGATCCGCGCGGCAACGGCCGCCCGGAGGCCCAGAGGAACCCGACTCGGCTGCCTCGCGCCTGCCACGGCCGGGGCGCCGCCGACCGATGCCTCACGGTTCGCGCGACACGCCGCCCGAAACCGCGTCATCCCTGCTAAGGTTCGCGCATGAACTCCCCGATCGACCCAGCCACCGCCCGCGCGGTGCTCGCCGCCGGCCCGCGCGAGGTCGCCCCCGCATCGCCGCGCGCGTCGATGCCGGTGACGCGCGAGGACTTCGACCGCCTGATGGTCCCCTGCTACGCGCCGGCGGCGTTCGTCCCGGTGCGCGGCGAAGGTTCGCGCGTGTGGGACCAGCAGGGGCGCATGTACATCGACTTCGCGAGCGGCGTCGCGGTCACCTCGCTCGGCCACTGCCATCCGGCGATCGTGCGGGCGCTCGAGCAGCAGGCGCGCACGCTGTGGCACGTGTCGAACTGGTTCACCAACGAGCCCGCGCTGCGTCTCGCGCAGCGGCTCGTCGACGCGACGTTCGCCGACCGCGCGTTCTTCTGCAATTCCGGCGCCGAGGCGAACGAGGCGGCGCTCAAGCTCGCGCGCCGCTACGCGCACGACCGTCATGGCGCGCACAAGATGCGCGTGATCTCGACCGTCAACGCCTTCCACGGCCGCACGCTCTTCACCGTCACCGCCGGCGGGCAGGCGAAGTATTCGCAGGGCTTCGGCCCGAGCCCCGCGGGCATCACCCACGTGCCGTTCAACGATGTCGCGGCGCTCGAGGCGGCCTTCCGCGACGGCGGCGACGACATCTGCGCGGTGATCCTCGAACCGATGCAGGGCGAAGGGGGCATGACGCCGGGCACGCCGGAGTTCCTTCTGGCCGCGCGGCGCCTGTGCACCGAGCACCGGGCGCTCCTGATCCTCGACGAGATCCAGAGCGGCATGGGGCGCACCGGCGCGCTCTACTCGTACATGCAGAAGGGCGTCGTCCCCGACATCCTGACCTCCGCGAAGGGCCTGGGCGGCGGCTTTCCGGTGGGCGCGATGCTCACGACCGACGAGATCGCGAGCGTGTTCTCGGTCGGCGTCCACGGCACGACCTACGGCGGCAATCCACTCGCCTGCGCGGTGGCCGGAGCGGTGTTCGACATCGTCAACACGACCGAGGTCCTCGACGGCGTGAAGGCGCGCCATGCGTTGTTCATGGAGGGGCTCAAGGCGATCAACGCGCGCCGGCCGGTGTTCCGCGACCTCCGCGGCGAAGGCGTCTGGCTCGGCTGCGAACTCGCGGAGCCCTGGCGCGGCAAGGCGGGCGCCGTCATGCAGGCGGCGGGCGAGGCCGGTCTCCTGGTGTTGATGGCCGGGCCCGACGTCGTGCGCATCGCGCCCTCGCTCGTGATCTCACTCGACGAGATCCTCGAAGGGCTCGCGCGCCTCGAGTCCGCGCTCAATCGCGCGTTGACATGACCGGGGTCGGGCTCGACTTTCGCCGTTCCGACGGGCGCCCAATGAGCGAGCCGGCCGGCGAAAGTCGAGTCTGACCCCTTCCATGTTCGTCGTCCGCCCGATCGCGCGCGACGACCTGCCCGCCGTGCTGGCGCTCTGCGAGCGCACCGGCGCCGGACTCACGACGCTGCCCGCGAGCCGGGAACCTCTCGCCGAGCGCATCGACCGCTCGATCGCGTCGTTCGCCGGCGAGGTGCCCCGCGCCGAGGCATGCTACGTGTTCGTGCTCGTGGAACCGGGCCGCGGCGGCGCGGCGCAGCGCGTCGTCGGCATCAGCGCGATCGAGGCGGCCGTCGGCCTGAAGGAGCCCTGGTACAACTACCGCGTCGGAACGCTGGTGCACGCCTCGCGCGCGCTCGACGTCTACACGGCCGTTCCGACGCTCTTCCTCGCGAACGACCACACCGGGCACACCGAGCTCTGCACACTGTTCGTCGACCAGGCGTTCCGCGATGCGGGCAACGGCCCGCTGATCGCGAAGAGCCGCCTGTTGTTCATCGCCGAGTTCGCCGAGCGTTTCGGCGCGAAGGTGATCGCCGAACTGCGCGGGCGCGTCGATGCCTCGGGCCGCTCGCCGTTCTGGGAGGGTCTCGGCCGGCACTTCTTCGCGATGGAATACACGACGGCCGACTACCTGACCGGCATCGGCCAGAAGGCGTTCATCGCCGAACTGATGCCGCGCCATCCGGTGTACGTGAACCTGCTGCCCGCCGCGGCGCGCGAAGCGATCGGCGCGGTCCACGTCGACACCGAGCCGGCGCGCCGGATGCTCGAGCAGGAAGGCTTCCGCTACGACGGCTACATCGACATCTTCGATGCCGGCCCGACGGTCGAGGCGTTCCGCGACACCATCGACGCGGTGCGCCGCTCGCGCGTGATGCCGGTCGTGATCGAGACCGGCGCGGCACCGCCCGAAGCGGTGCGCTGGCTCGTGTGCAATCGCCGCTTCGAGGCGTTCCGCGCGGTGCTCGCGAGCGCGCCGCCGGGTATCGAGCGGGTGCCGCTCACGTCTGGCGCCGCCGCGGCGTTGGGGGTGCAGCAGGGCGACGACGTGCGGGCGGTCGCGCTCGCGCCGCGCGACCGATGAGCGCCCCGCCACCCACCCGCGCGGGGCGCGGTCAGGCCCGCCGGCCTCGCGTACGGCCATGACGCTCGACGTGCAGTTCGACGGCCTGCCCGGCCCGACGCACAACTACTCGGGGATGTCGCCGGGCAACCTCGCGTCGCAGAAGCACGCGGGACTCGCGTCGAATCCGCGCGAGGCCGCGCTGCAGGGACTCGCGAAGATGCGCGCGCTCGCCGCGCGCGGCATTCCGCAGGCGGTGCTGCCGCCGCAGGAGCGGCCGCACCTGCCGACGCTGCGCGCGCTCGGCTTCGGCGGCGGCGACGCCGAGGTTCTCGCGCGCGCCGCCCGCGATGCGCCCTCGCTCCTGTCGGCGGCATCGTCCGCCGCGGCGATGTGGGCCGCGAACGCCGCCACCGTGAGCGCTTCCGCGGACACCGCGGACGGCCGCGTGCACTTCACGCCCGCGAACCTCGTCACGCTCCTGCATCGCTCGATCGAGGCGGAGACGACGACGCGCGTGCTGCGCGCGATCTTCGGCGACACGCGCCGGTTCGTCGTGCACGATCCGCTGCCCTCCGCCGTGCCCGCCGGCGACGAAGGAGCCGCGAACCACACGCGCTTCGCAGGACCTTCGGACGAGGATCCCGGCATCGCGCTTTTCGTGCACGGACGGCAGGCGTTCGACGCGCGGGCGAGCGCGCCGCGGCGCCACCCCGCGCGGCAGACGCTCGAGGCGTCGATGGCCGTCGCGCGCCGCCACGGCCTCGACCCCGCGCGCACGCTCCACGTGCAGCAGCACCCCGACGCGATCGACGCCGGCGTGTTCCACAACGACGTGATCGCCGTGGGGCAGCGGCGGACGCTCCTCGTGCACGAGGGTGCGTTCGTCGACACCGCCGCGACGGTCGCGGCGCTGCGCGAGCGGATCGGGTCCGCGTTCCGGGCCGACGTCGTCGGCGCGGGCGAACTGTCGATCGCGGACGCGGTGGCGACCTACCTCTTCAACGGACAACTGGTCGAGCGGCCCCAAGGCGGGCTGCTCTTCGTCGCTGCAGCCGAGGTGCGCGAGAACGCGCGGGCATCCGCGGTGCTCGACCGCTGGGCCGCGCCGGGCGGCCCGATCGCGGAGGCGCTGGTGCTCGACCTGCGGCAGAGCATGCGCAACGGCGGCGGCCCCGCCTGCCTGCGCCTGCGCGTGCCGCTCACGCCGGACGAGCGCGCCGCGATCGGTGCCCGCGTGTTCGTCGACGACACGCTCGCGGACGACCTCGAGGCGTGGATCCGCCGCCACTACCGCGACCGGCTCCTGCCCTCCGACCTCGCCGACCCCGCGCTTCTCGACCAGTCGCGGCGCGCGCTCGACGAACTGCTGCGCCTGCTCGCGCTGCCGCCGCTCTACGCGTTCCAGCGCGGCTGACGACCACCCGCGACCGGCGCCTGCGGGCGAAAACGGCAGGCCGCCCGGCGCCGCCTCACGCCTCGGCGGTGGCGGGCAGCCGCAGGTGCCGGCGCACCGGCGAGCGCAGCATCGCGCCGCCCGCGAGCAGGAGGCCCAGCACGCCGATCGAGAGCAGCGTCGCGCGCAGGCCGATCACGGTGGCGAGCGCGCCGCCCGCGAGCGAGCCGAGCGGCGCCGCCGCCACGGTCAGGAAGCGCATCGTCGCCGTCATCCGGCCGAGCAGCCGGTCGGGCGTGATCGCCTGGCGCAGCGACAGGTACTGGATGCCGAACATCACGCCGCCGAAGTCGAACAGCAGCATCGCGAGTCCCAGCGCGATCGTGGCGAACCAGGCCGGGCCCGAGACGAGGCCGTAGACCTGCCAGGCGATCGCGGTCGCCGTGAGTCCATGCACGATCATCGGCCCGACGCCGTAGCGCGCGGCCAAGCGTTCGGCCGAGGCCGCCGCCACGATGCAGCCCGCGCCGCCGAACACGTAGACCAGCCCGATCGCGCCGGCGGACAGCCCGAGTTCGCGCGTCGCGAACAGGATCAGCACCGCGAGTTGCGCGTGGTGCAGCAGTTGCCACAGGCCCGCGAGCCACGCGAGCGACCACAAGGTCGCGTTGCCGCGCACGAGCTTCAGCCCCTCGACGATCTCGTGCACGACGCCGGGCCGCGGACCGGTGTGCGGCACGTCGGTCGGGACCTTCAACTTGCGCAGCATCAGCGCGGAGGCGAGGAACGCCAGCGCGTCGGCGAGGATCGCGAACGGCGCCGTCAGCGCCTGGATCAGGAAACCGGCGACGCCGGGGCCGACGAGCGCCGAGCCGGTCTCGCCCAGCGAGATCTTCGCGTTCGCCTCGACCAGCCGCCGCCGCCCGGCCATCTGCGCGAGCAGGACCTGGTAGGCGGCGCCGCCCACGACGTTCTGGACGCCGACGAAGAAGCCGACGGCGTACAGCACCTCGATCGAGAGCCAATGCGTGAACGCGGCGAGCGGGATCACCGCGAGCGCGAGCGCGCGCGTGACGTTCGCCACCAGCACGATCGGCAGCTTGCGCACGCGATCGATCAGCACGCCCGCCTGCAGTGACACCAGCGCGAACGGCAGCGTCTCGAGCGCGACCAGCACGCCCATCTGGAGCGGCGTGGCGTGCAGCAGGATCGCGGCCGTCAGCGGCAACGCGAGATTCGTCACCTGCGCGCCGAACGAGGTGATCGTCAGCGACAGCCACATCCGCCGGAAATCGGCGGACAGCCACAGGCCGGTCAGGTGTCGGGCGAAGCGGCGGCGCAACGTCGGCACGATCGGACACTCCTTCCGCGCGGACGTACCTGTGCGGCGCACGCGCGGATGCGCGCCGCGGCGGACGCGATGCGCGCGTCCGGTCTGCCACACCGGCGGGAAACGAGACGGGGAACGGACCGACCCGGAAACCCGCCGCACACCCGGCGGATTCCCGTCGGGAGAGCGCTAGCGCACCACTCCGAGATCGCCGGGCGGCACGCCGATCGCGAACGCGCGCATCGGGACCTTCGTCTCGAGGCTCGTCTGGCGGAGGTGCGATCGGTTCATCGGTGGCCCGGCGGTGGGGATTGCGATCCGATTGTAGGTCCGTGCCGGAAGCGCGGGCAATGCCGAAGCGCCATCGGCCGGGGGGAAGCGCCGCGGTTGTCGCGGCGACGCAACGCCCTACCTGGCGACGCCGCGCCGTTTCGCGACATCGACGTCGAGGTAGGGAAACGGGTGCTGGGTGAAGCCGCTGTACTTGTACGCGCCGAGCCAGGGTTGGGTCAGCACGTTCTCGTAGCGGAACACCGTGATGTTCCACGGCGCGTACGCGCTCACGAGTTCGTTCATCCGCTGCATGACGCGCTCGCGCTCGGGCCCGTTGGGGAGCGCGCGTGCCTCCTCGTAGAGCTTGTCGAACTCGGGCAGCCGGAACCGGGCGAGGTTCGAGAAGCCCGAGTTCGGCCCGTACAGGAGCCCGAGGAAACCGAAGCCCTCCGGCGTCGTGTTGATGTTGCCGAGCGTGAACATCTGGATCTGGCCCAGGCGCGCCGCCTTGAGCAGGTCGGGCCACTTCTGCTTGACGAACTCGACCTTGAGGCCGATCGCGTTCGCGCTCTTCTGGCGCAGCTCGTCGTACTGGCGGTCGATCGCCGAGGGCGCGGACGCGAGCTTCAGCACGAGCGGCTTGCCGTCCGGCAGTTCGCGGAAGCCGTCGCCGTCGACGTCCCTGTAGCCGAAGCGGTCGAGGAGCGCTTTCGCGGCGGCCGGATCGTAGGCCTTCCGGCCGTCGAGCGACGGGTCATGGCCGGTCACGGTGGGCGGGATCACCTGCGTCGCGGGCATCGCCTGCCCCTGCCGGATGATCCGGATCTCGGCGTCGACGTCGTAGCCCAGCGAAAACGCGCGCCGCAGCGCCACCTTGTCGGGCGCGTAGCCGCCGACGACCGGATCCTCCATGTTGAAGTAGGTGTAGGTGATCGCCGGCTGGACGCCGCGCGAGAGCGCGATGCCCCGCTCCGCGAGCCGCGGCTTCACCTTCGCCGGCGGATCGAGCACGTTCCAGACGAGGTCGTTCGGCACCGCGGCGTAGTCGAGCTGGCCCTGCTCGAAGGCGAGGAGCCGCGGCGTGCTCTCCTCGATGATGGCGACCTCGACCCGCGGGACGAGCGGCAGACGGCGTCCCCTGTACTTCGCCACGATCGCGCGGTCCGCCGGATCGCTGCTGTCGGGGAAGCGCACGTCGCGAAAGCCGGGGTTCGCCTCGAGCACGATCTTCTGGCCGCGACGCCATTCGCGCAGCCGATAGGGCCCGGTGCCGACCGGATTCGACATCGCCCAGCCCGCGCCGTCCGCGTACTTCTCGATCACCTCGCGCGCGACGGCCGACGCAGCGGTCGTGGTCAGGTTCGCGAGCAGTTCGGTGTCGGGGAAATGGAGTTCCAGCCGGATCGTGTAGCGGTCGACGGCCTTCAGCCCCGCGATCGCCTTGTCGTAGTCGAACTTTCCGCCCTCGCGCGCCGGCGCGACCAGCGTCTCCATGCCGACGAAGCGTCCGTCGAACATCTGCATCGAATTCGACCGTATGCGCGGGTCCATCACGCGCTTCCACGAATAGACGTAGTCCTGGGCGGTCAGCTCGCGCTTCTTCCCGTTGAACGCCGGGTCGTCGGCGAAGTAGATGCCGGGCTTGATGCGGATCGTCCACACTCTGCCGCCGTCGCTGACCTCGGGGAGCGCGACCGCGGTGTTCGGAACCAGCTTGTGCGGGCGCGCGAGGTAGTCGTAGGTGTACGGCGTGTCGAAGATGACGCGGTTGATCGCGTTGCTGTAGATGTCGCCGGCCGCCTGCGGGTCGAAACCGGTTTCGGCGACCGGGAACACCGCACGCAGCACCTTCTCCGGTTCGCCCTGCGCGTGCAGCGCGGGCACGGCCGCGAACGCCGCAGCGGCGACGAGCAGGCGGAACGTCGACATCGTCCGCGTCACAGGAACTTTCTCACGTCGGCCTCGAGGTCCTTCGGCTCGGTCTGCGGCGCGTAGCGCTCGACCACCCGGCCGTCGCGGTCGACGAGGAACTTGGTGAAGTTCCACTTGATCGCCTCGGAACCCAGCACACCCTTCTTCTCGGCCTTGAGGTGCCGGTAGAGCGGCGAGGCGTTCGCCCCGTTCACGTCGATCTTCGCGAACATCGGGAAGGTCACGCCGTAGTTCTTCTCGCAGAACGCGGCGATCTGCTTCTCGGTCCCCGGCTCCTGCCCGCCGAACTGGTTGCACGGGAAGCCGAGGATCTCGAGGCCCTCGCCATGGAGCTTCCGGTAGAGTGCCTCGAGGCCCTGGTACTGCGGCGTGAAGCCGCATTCGCTGGCGGTGTTGACGACGAGCAGCACCTTGCCCTTGAAGCGGGACAGCTTGACCGGCTTGCCGGCGAGATCGTCGACGGTGATGTCGTAGAGGCTCTTCATGGCTGTCCCCGGGGGCGTGGAGCGGCAAGTGTAGCCTCGGAACCCGGAGCGCCGCCCTCGCCGCCCCTCCGACCGCGATGGCGCGGTAGAGTTCGCCTGTACGGGCGCTGCCGACGGACGGTCGCCCGCGCCCGACCGGCCGATCGATCGATGCCCGCCATCGTTCACCTCGTCAAACCCCGCGAGCGCGACCTGGGCTCGTTCCCGGTCCGCCGCCTGCTGCCCGCCGCTGCCGCGCGCTCGGTCGGCCCGTTCGTCTTCGTCGACCACATGGGCCCGCTCGCGCTTGCGCCCGGCGAAGGCGTCGACGTGCGCCCGCATCCGCACATCGGCCTCGCCACCGTGACCTGGCTGTGGGAAGGCGCGCTCGTGCACCGCGACAGCCTGGGCGTGGTCCAGACGATCGAGCCGGGCGCGGTCAACTGGATGACCGCCGGGCGCGGCATCGTCCACTCCGAGCGCAGCCCGCCGGACGACCGCGCGCGCGGGCCGAAGCTGCACGGCATGCAGACCTGGGTCGCGCTGCCGCGCGAGCACGAGGACGCCGAGCCTTCGTTCGCGCACGTCGCCGCGCAGGACCTGCCGGAGTTCGCGCGCGACGACGCGTCGATCATCGTGATCGCCGGGCACGCGTTCGGCGCGCGTGCGCCGACGCCGACGTTCGGCGACATGCTCAACGCGGGCGCGACGTTCGCGTCGGCCGGTTCGCTCGCGCTGCCCGCCGACCACGAGGAGCGCTCGGTCTACCCGGTCGACGCGAACCTCGCCATCGACGGCGAGCCGCTGCCGATGCACCACCTCGGCGTGATCGAGCCGGGACGGGCCGTGACGATCGAAGCTCGCGGCCCGGCGCGCGCGATGCTGATCGGCGGTGCCGCGCTCGACGGCGAGCGGTACCTGTGGTGGAACTTCGTGTCGAGTTCGCGCGAGCGCATCGAACGCGCGAAGGAGGACTGGCGGGAGGGACGTTTCGCGATGGTGCCCGGCGAGACGGAGTTCATTCCGCTGCCGGAGCGCTGAGCGCGGCGTGCACGCGGGACGAGATCTCGAGAAGCCGCTCGAACGGCGGCCGCTTCGCCGGCCATTCGAGCCCCACGCCGTCGCCCGGGTGCCGGGGCAGCACGTGCAGGTGGAAGTGCGGCACCGTCTGGAAACCCGCGGGCTCGTTCGCCTGCAGGATCGTCACGCCGGCCGCGCCGAACTCGCGGCGGACCGCCCGCGCGAGCCGCGCCGCGAGGCGGAACGCCGCGGCCGCCTCGTCGTCGTCGATGTCGCAGATCGTCGCGGCGTGGCGCGCGGTCGCGACGATCACATGCCCGTCGTTCACCTGGCCCGCGTCCATGAACGCGACGACGCGCGCATCGCGGTGGACGAACGCCGCGGGCAGCGTGCCCGCGATCAGCCGGCAGAACACGCAATCGCTCATGATCCCTCCCGTTTCGGCGGTCCGAATCCGCCGCCGCCCGGCGTGCGCACGACGAACACGTCGCCCGCGCCCATCTCGACCTGGAACGTCGCGCCGTAGTCCTCGCGCGAGCCGTCCGCGCGCTCGACCCAGTTCTCGCCCACCGCGCCGCTCGCGCCGCCGGCGACGCCGAACGGCGCGACACGCCGATGGTTCGCGAGCATCACCGCGGTCATCGGCTCGAGGAAGCGCAGCCTGCGCTCGCCGCCGTCGCCGCCGCGATGACGGCCCGCGCCGCCGCTCCCACGCCGGATCGCGTAGGAGTCGAGGCGCACCGGGAAGCGCCATTCGAGCACCTCGGGGTCGGTGAGCCGCGAGTTGGTCATGTGGGTCTGCACGACGCTGGTACCGTCGAAGTCGGGGCCGGCGCCCGATCCACCCGAGATCGTCTCGTAGTACTGGTAGGTCGCGTTGCCGAACGTCAGGTTGTTCATCGTGCCCTGCGACGCCGCGAGCACGCCGAGCGCGCCGTACAGGCAGTCGGTGACCGCCTGCGAGGTCTCGACGTTGCCGGCGACGACCGCCGCCGGATAGCGCGGGGCGAGCATCGAGCCTTCGGGAATCACGATGGTGAGCGGCTCGAGGCAGCCGGCGTTCATCGGGATCTCGTCGTCGACGAGCGTGCGGAACACGTAGAGCACCGCGGCCTTGCAGACCGCGGAGGGCGCGTTGAAGTTGTTCGGCCGCTGCGGCGAGGTGCCGGTGAAGTCGATCGTCGCCTCGCGCTTCTCCCGGTCGACGCGGATCGCGACGCGGATCACCGCGCCGTCGTCCATCTCGTAGGCGTAGCTGCCGTCCTTCAACGCGCCAAGTACGCGGCGCACCGACTCCTCGGCGTTGTCCTGCACGTGCTTCATGTAGGCGCGCACCACCGGCAGCGTGAAGTGCTTGACCATCCTGCCCAGCTCCTCCGCACCCTTGGCGCAGGCGGCGACCTGCGCGCGCAGGTCCGCGAGATTCTGGTCGGCGTTGCGCGCCGGGTAGCGGCCGGACGCGAGGAGCGCCCTCATCTCGTCCTCGAGGAAGCGGCCTTCGGCGACGAGCTGCACGTTGTCGAGCAGCACTCCCTCCTCCTCGACGTGCGTGCTGTCGGGCGGCATCGAGCCCGGCGTGATTCCGCCGATGTCGGCGTGGTGGCCACGCGACGCGACGTAGAAAGTAGGGTCAGACTCGACGTTCTTTCCATGGTCCGCAACTTCCGGCCGGTTCGGGACAATCGAGTCTGACCCTGCTTCCTCCGCGAGGAACACCGGCGCGATCACCGTGACGTCCGGCAGGTGCGTGCCGCCGTTGTAAGGCGCGTTCAGGACGTAGGCGTCGCCGCGCTTCATCGTGCCGGCACGGCGCGCGATGATCGTCTTCACGCTCTCGCCCATCGAGCCCAGGTGCACCGGCATGTGCGGCGCGTTCGCGATCAGGTTGCCATCGGCGTCGAACAGCGCGCAGGAGAAGTCGAGGCGCTCCTTGATGTTGACCGAGGTCGCCGTGTTCGCGAGCGTGACGCCCATCTGCTCGGCGATCGCCATGAACAGGTTGTTGAACACCTCGAGCAGCACCGGGTCCACGGTCGTGCCGATCGCGTGCGCGCGCTTCGCCGCCTCGACGCGCTCGAGCACGAGGTCGTCGCGCGCGGTGAGCGTCGCCCGCCATCCCGGCTCGACGATCGTCGTGGCGTTGGGTTCGCGGACGATCGCGGGGCCGGCGATCGCGTCGCCCGGACGCAGGTCCTCGCGCGCGTACACCGCGGCGTCCCGGTGCGCGCCCGCGGTGTAGACGCGCCGAGTCGCGATCGGCGCGAGCGCGCCTTCGCGCGGCGCGAACGACGCCGCATGGTCGCCCGCCGACACCGTCTTCCCGACCGCCTCGACCGCCGCCGCCTCGATAACCAGCGCCTTGCCCGGCATCAGGAAGCCGTACTGCCGCGCGTAGCGCTCCTCGAACTCCGCGACGACCCGGGTCAGGCGCCCGGCCGTCACCTCGATCGTCGTGTCGGTGCCTTCGACCTTGAGGTGCAGCGTCCGGTGGCAGGCAATTCGCGCTTGCGGAATGCCTTGCTTGGCCACGTCGGCGCGCGCGGCGCGCTCCAGCTCCGCGAAGGTCGCGTCCGCGGCGGCGAGCGCGGCGGCGTCGAGCGTCGCCTCGATCGCCTGTTGCCGCAGCGCGCGAACGTCGGCGAGTCCCATGCCGTAGGCCGAGAGCACGCCGGCGAACGGGTGGATGAACACGCGCGTCATGCCGAGCGCGTCGGCGACGAGGCAGGCGTGCTGGCCACCGGCCCCGCCGAAGCAGCACAGCGTGTAGCCGGTGACGTCGTACCCGCGCTCGACGCTGATGTGCTTGATCGCGTTCGCCATGTTCGCGACCGCGATCTTCAGGAACCCGTCGGCGATCTCCTCGGGCGAGCGCTCGTGACCGGTCGCGCGCTCCACGTCGGAGGCGAGCGACGCGAAGGTGCGCGCGACGATGTCCGAGTCGAGCGGCTCGTCGCCGCCCGGCCCGAACACCGCGGGGAAGAGCACGGGGTCGAGCTTGCCGACCATCACGTTGCAGTCTGTCACCGTGAGCGGCCCGCCGCGGCGGTACGACGCCGGTCCCGGATTCGCGCCGGCCGATTCGGGCCCGACGCGAAAGCGCGATCCGTCGAAACTGCAGATCGAACCGCCGCCCGCCGCGACCGTGTGGATGCGCATCATCGGCGCGCGCAGGCGGACGCCGGCGACTTCGGTGACGAACGCGCGCTCGTATTCGCCGGCGTAGTGCGTGACGTCGGTCGACGTGCCGCCCATGTCGAAGCCGATGATCCGGTCGAACCCGGCGAGGCGCGACACCTCGACCGCGCCGACGATGCCGCCGGCGGGACCCGACAGGATCGCGTCCTTGCCCTGGAAGAGCCGCGCGTCGGTCAACCCGCCCGACGACTGCATGAACTGCAGCCGCACGCGACCGGCGCCGCCGTCGAGGTCGCCCGCCACCTCGTCGACGTAGCGGCGCAGGATCGGCGACAGGTAGGCGTCGACGACCGTCGTGTCGCCGCGCGAGACGAGCTTCATCAACGGCGACACCTCGTGCGACACCGACACCTGCGAAAAGCCCAGCCGGCGTGCGATCGCCGCGACGGCGCTCTCGTGCTGCGGAAACCGGTAGCCGTGCATCAGCACGATCGCAACCGCGCGGATACCCGCCGCAAAGGCTTCGCGCAGCGACCGCTCGACGCCCGCCGCGTCGAGCGGCCGCACGAGTTCGCCCCGCGCACCGAGGCGCTCGTCGGCCTCGATCACGCGCTCGTAGAGGAGGCTCGGGAGCTCGATCTTCCGCACGAAGAGCTTCGGCCGGTGCTGGTAGGCGATGCGCAGCGCATCGGCGTAGCCCCTCGTGATCACGAGCGCCGTGCGCTCGCCCTTGCGTTCGAGCAGCGCGTTGGTGGCCACCGTCGTCCCCATCTTGACCGCCTCGACCGACTCGGCGGGGATCGGGTTGCCGGCGGCGAGTCCCAGGAGGTCGCGGATGCCCTGCACCGCCGCGTCGCGGTAGCGCTCAGGATTCTCCGACAAGAGCTTGTGCGTCGCGAGCGTGCCGTCGGGCCGGCGCGCGACGATGTCGGTGAACGTGCCGCCGCGGTCGATCCAGAATTGCCACATTCTGTTGGCAGTTGGCAGTTGACAGAGAAATGCGGGCGGGCGGCCGGCGGCGTCAGGATCGAACCAGACGCCACTTCCGAGTTCGTTCCGGGCATTATAGGAGGTGAAGCTGCGCCGATCGCATCTCAAACGCCCAAGCGGTGGGCCCCTTGGGCCGCTCCCGTCGCCGCCACGCCGGCATGCGGACTGACAACTGTCAACTGTCAACTGAATGCTGGGAATCCTGACCCTCGACACCGCCTTCCCCCGCATCCGCGGCGACGTGGGTTGCGCGCAGACCTTCGACTTCCCGGTGCGCTACGCGACGCCGAAGGGCGCGGATCCGGAACTCGTCGTGCACCGTCGCGACGACTCGATGCTGCCGGTGTTCGTCGCCGCGGCGCTCGAACTCGTGGACGCGGGCGCCTGCGGCATCGCGACGACCTGCGGTTTCCTCGCGCGCTGGCAGGACGACCTGACCGCCGCGCTGCCGGTCCCGGTGCTCACGTCCGCGCTGCTCCAGGCGGGGCTTGTCGCGCGCACGCTGCCGAAAGGGCGGCGCGTGGGCGTCGTCACCTACTCGGCCGGAGACCTCACGCCCGAGTTGTGCGCGATCGCCGGGCTGCCGGCGGCGACGCCGGTCGCGGGCGTCGACCCCAACGGCGTGTTCGCGCGCACGATCCGCCACGGCGCAGGCAAGCTCGACCGGGAGGCCATGGCACGCGACGTGGCTGAGGCTGCACGCGGGCTCGCGGGAGCGAACCGGGACCTGGGGGCGATCGTCCTCGAATGCGCGAACATGCCGCCGTACCGCCCCGAGGTCGAGGCGGCGACCGGACTTCCGGTCTACGACGCTGCGCAACTCGTCTCGTGGTTCCACGCGGGGCTCGCTGCGGCCCGGCCGCGTTGAGTGCTCTGCCAGGCGCGGCCGCTGATGCCGGGCCCGGGCCCGGCCGCGCTGGCGGACGCGAGTTGTGGTACAAATCCCGGCTTCGCGCCGCGGAGGGCCCGCGCGCCGAAGACCTCCGAGGAGAATCCCGATGCGCAGCCGAATCGTCGCCACCGCCGCCGGCCTCGCCGCCGCGCTGTGCGCGCTGTCCGTGTCCGCCCAGACGAAGTGGGACCTGCCGAGCGCCTATCCCGCGAGCAACTTCCACACCGAGAACCTGCAGCAGTTCGCGAACGACGTCGACAAGGCCTCCGGCGGCAAGCTCAAGATCCAGCTCCATCCCAACGCATCGCTGTTCAAGGCGCCCGAGATCAAGCGCGCCGTGCAGGGCAACCAGGCGCAGGCCGGCGAGATCCTGCTCGTCAACTACGAGAACGAGGATCCGCTCTACGGGCTCGACGGCATCCCGTTCCTCGCGACCTCCTACGCCGACGCGTTCAAGCTCTACAAGGCATCGAAGAAGGCGCTGAACGACAAGCTCGCGAAGCAGGGGATGATGCTGCTCTACACGGTGCCGTGGCCGCCGCAGGGCATCTACACCAATCGCACCCTCAACTCCGCCGCCGACATGAAGGGCCTCAAGTGGCGCGCCTACAGCCCGGCGACGGCGAAAATCGCCGAACTCGTCGGCGCGCAGCCGATGACCGTGCAGGCCGCCGAGGTGTCGCAGGCGCTCGCCACCGGCGTGATCGATTCGTACATGTCGTCGGGCTCGACCGGCTACGACAGCAAGACCTACGAGCACATCAAGAACTGGTACGACACGCAGGCCTGGCTCCCGAAGAACGCGATCATCGTCAACAGGAAGGCGTTCGACGCGCTCGACAAGGCGACGCAGGCGGCGGTGCTGAAGGCCGCCGCCGATGCCGAGACGCGCGGCTGGAAGCTCTCGCAGGACAAGAACACCTGGTACGTCGACCAGTTGAAGGCGAAGGGCATGAACATCGTCAAGCCCTCCGAGCAGCTCACCGCGGATCTCCGCAAGGTCGGCAACTTCATGCTCGCCGAGTGGCAGCGCAAGGCGGGCGAGGAAGGCCGGAAGGTGATCGACGCCTACCGCGCGATGTGATGCGCGAGGGGCGCCCGCGGCGGCACGGGCGCCCCGGCCGGCACGCCGGTCCGAACCCGCCCCGCGCGCCCCGATGATGCGCCGCACCCTCGACCGGCTCTACGACGGCGCCGCCTGGCTCGCGGCGCTGTTCATGATCGGAACGCTCGCGATGGTGCTCACCGCCATCGCCGGCCGCTGGTTGGGGTTCCTCCTGCCCGGCACCGACGCCTACGCCGGCTATTGCATGGCGGCCTCGGGCTTCCTCGCACTCGCGCACACGTTCCGGCGCAACGAGCACATCCGCGTCACGCTCGTGATCGACCGCCTGACCGGCGGAGCGCGCCGTGGACTGGAACTCTGGGCGCTGGGTGCCGGCACGGTGCTGGCCGGGCTGTTCGCCTGGTACTCGATCCGGCTCGCCTGGCAGTCGTGGGAGTTCAACGACATCTCCACCGCGAACGACGCGACGCCGCTGTGGATCCCGCAGATCGCCATGGCGCTCGGCACCGCGGTGCTGCTCGTCGCGCTGGTCGATGCGTTCGTCGCCGAGTGGCAGGGTCGCCGCGAGCACGCCGCCCCGGCGGAGGCGCTCCACAATGAGTGATCCGCTCGTCACGCTGCTCCTCGTGGTCGCGCTGTTCGCGCTGCTCGGCAGCGGCGTGTGGATCGGGCTCGCCCTCGCCGGCGTCGCGTGGGTCGGCATGGAACTCTTCAGCTCGCGGCCGGCGGGCGACGCGATGGCGGTCACCATCTGGGGCACCTCGTCGTCGTGGACGCTGACCGCGCTGCCGCTCTTCGTGTGGATGGGCGAGATCCTGTTCCGCACGCGGTTGTCGGAGGACATGTTCCGCGGGCTCGCGCCCTGGCTCGAGCGCGTCCCCGGCCGGCTGCTGCACACGAACATCATCGGCTGCACGATCTTCGCCGCGGTGTCCGGCAGTTCGGCAGCGACCTGCGCGACGATCGGCAAGATGACGCTGCCCGAACTCGAGTCCCGCGGCTATCCGGAAGGCATCACGATCGGCTCGCTCGCCGGAGCGGGAACGCTCGGGCTCCTGATCCCGCCGTCGATCATCATGATCGTCTACGGCGTCACCGCGAACGTGTCGATCGCGCAACTCTTCATCGCCGGCGTGTTCCCCGGCATCCTGCTCGCGGTCCTGTTTTCGGGCTACCTCGTCGTCTGGGCACTGGCTCATCCGGACCGGATTCCGGTCGCGCGCGAGACGACGACCTTCGCGCAGAAACTCCACGCGTCGCGCCACCTGATCCCGGTAGTCCTGCTGATCGCGCTGGTGCTGGGCTCGATCTACGCCGGCGTCGCGACCGCCACCGAGGCGGCCGCGTTCGGCGTCGTCGGCGCGCTCGCGGTCTCCGCCGCGCAGGGATCGCTGACGCGCGCGACGTTCGCCTCCAGCATCATGGGGGCGACGCGGCTCTATTGCATGATCGCGCTGATCCTCGCGGGGGCGTCGTTCCTCACGCTCGCGATGGGTTACATCGGACTGCCGCGTCACCTCGCCGAGTGGATCTCGACGCTCGGACTCTCGCCGTTCGCGCTCATCGTCGCGCTCGCGGCCTTCTACATCGTGCTGGGCTGCTTCCTCGACGGCATCTCGATGGTCGTCCTGACGATGGGCGTGATCCTGCCCACGGTCGAGGCCGCGAAGATCGACCTCGTCTGGTTCGGCATATTCGTCGTGCTGGTCGTCGAGATGGCGCAGATCACGCCGCCGGTCGGATTCAACCTGTTCGTGCTGCAGGGCATGACCGGCAAGCAGATCACCTGGATCGCCCGTGAGGCGCTGCCGAGCTTCCTGCTGGTGTGCGTCGGGGTGCTCGTCATCTGGCGCTTTCCCGCGCTCGTCACGTGGCTGCCGGCGCAGATGAAACTCGGCTGAGACCGCCCGCGGCCGGATTCCGGCGCGGCACTCGATGGCCGCACCCTCGACGCCGGGCGCCGATCGGCGCGACACTCGCGGCATGAACGCCGATTCCCGTCTCCGCGGCCAGGCGACGTGCGCAACGCCGTTCGCCACGCTGGCCATCGCGACCGACGGCCGCGCGGTGACGGGCGTGCGCTACCTGCCGCGCACCGTCGGACCGATCACTCCGACCGACGACGTCGCCGCGCTCGCGCTGCGTGAGGTCCGCCGCTACCTCGACGACCCGTCGTACCGGTTCACCGTCACCCTCGCCCCGGTGGGGACCGCGTTCCACCGGCGCGTGTGGCAGGCGATCGCGGCGATTCCCGCCGGCGCGGTGCGCACCTACGGCGCGATCGCCCATGACCTCGGCATCGACGCACGCGCGGTCGGACAGGCCTGCGGCGCGAATCCGATTCCGCTCTTCGTGCCCTGCCACCGCGTGGTCGGCGCCGGCGGTGCGCTCGGCGGGTTCATGGGCCATGCCGATCCCGGCGTGCGCGATCCTGAGCTCTTCGCGGCGGACGACCCCGGCGCGGGCGACACGTTCGTTCCCGCGGAGATCAAGCGCTGGCTGCTCGCGCACGAGGGCTACCGCTTCGGCGGGTGACGATGGCGCGAAGGAAGGATGTCGGGCTGAAGCCCGACCCACGGGAACGGAAAGGCGTCGGGCTGAAGCCCGACCCACGAGTTTCAGCGCGCATCGACGCGTTCTGCGACCAGTTGTGGCTGCGCGACGGCCTTGCGCAGGCCTCGCTCGCCGCGTACCGGCGCGACCTCCGCGACTTCGCGGCGTGGCTCGCCCGGCACCGGCAGCGCGCGCTCGAAGCCGCCGATCGCTCCGACATCGAGGCATGGCTCGCGAGCCAGTACCGGGCTCAGGCGCGCGCGTCGTCGATCGCGCGCCGCCTGTCCGCCGTGCGGCGTTTCTACCGGCTCGAGATGGAGCGCGGCGCGGTGCGCGAGGATCCGACCGTGCGCGTGCGCGCGCCGAAGAAGCCGCGCTCGCTGCCGAAGAGTCTGTCCGAGCCCCAGGTCGAAGCGCTGATCGCGGCGCCCGATCCGGACACCACGCTCGGCCTTCGCGACCGCGCGATGCTCGAGACGCTCTACGCGACCGGCCTGCGCGTCTCCGAACTCGTCGGACTGAAGCTCGGGCAGGTGTCGCTCGACGCCGGCGTGGTGCGCGTGCTCGGCAAGGGCAGCAAGGAGCGTCTCGTGCCGCTCGGCGACGAGGCGATCGCGTGGATTCGCCGCTACCTCGCCGAGGCGCGCCCGGGACTCGCCGCGGGCGCCAGGGTCGATCACCTGTTCCTCACCGCGCGGCGCGGTCCGCTGACGCGACAGGCGTTCTGGCAACTCGTCCGGCGCTACGGCGCGAAGGCCGGCATCGCGGCCGGGAAGCTCTCGCCGCACGTGCTGCGCCACGCGTTCGCGACGCATCTCCTCAACCACGGCGCCGACCTGCGCGTCGTGCAGTTGCTCCTCGGCCACGCCGACATCACGACGACGACGATCTACACGCACGTCGCCCGCGAGCGTCTGAAGCACTTGCACGCGCAGCACCACCCGCGCGGGTGACGCTCCGGCGACGCCGCCGTCGCTTCCGGGAGCGGCGGCACGACGCGCCCCCCTTCGCCCGCTGCGGAACAAGTCGGGGACGCGGCCCGTAGAATGCGCGTTCCATGCCCGCGACACCGCCCTCCCGCTCGCTCGCATCGCGCCTGTGGCGCCGGGTCCGCCCGGGGCCGCGACATGCGCTCGGCGCCACGGTGAGCGGCGATGCCGATCCCGCAACGCTCGACGGCGCCGAACCGTTCGCGTTCCGTTGCAACGTCTGCGGAGGACCGGCCCGCGCGACGCTCGCCTCGCTCGACCGCGAGATGCCGTCGTGTCCGCACTGCGGATCGAACGTGCGCTTCCGCGCGATCGCCGACCTCGTCGTACGCGAACTCACCGGCTCGCGCGCGGCGTTGCCCGATCTCGCCCGCCGCCGCGACGTCGTCGGCATCGGACTCTCCGACGCGGCGTGCTACGCCGGGCCGCTCGCGCGCGTCTTCGACTACCGGAACACGTTCTTCCACACGTCGCCGCGCCTCGACATCACCGCGATCGACGCCGGACTCGCGGGCCGCCACGACTTCGTGATCGCGAGCGACGTGTTCGAACACGTCGCCCCGCCGGTCGGCCGCGCGTTCGACAACGCGCTCGCGCTGCTCAAACCCGGCGGCACGTTCGTGATGACCGTCCCGTTCACGCTGGAGCCCGCGACGCGCGAGCACTTCCCCGACCTCCACGACTGGTCGCTCGACGAGCGCGAAGGCCGCTGGCGGCTCGTCAACCGCACCGCCGACAGGCGCATCGAGGTGTACGAGGACCTCGTCTTCCACGGCGGCCCGGGCACGACGCTCGAAATGCGCGTCTTCGCGCGCGATGCGCTCTTGCGCGAGTTCACCCGCGCGGGCTTCGCGAGCGTGCGCGTCGCCGACGAGCCGTGCCTGCCGTTCGGCATCCACTGGCCGCATCGCTGGTCGCTGCCGATCGTCGCGAAGGCGCCCTCCGGAAATGCAGGGGAAGCACTGTCCAATGTTTGAATCCGCGCGCGCCCCGTGAGAGGCGCGCGACCTCCGCCGGGATGCAGCATCGTGGACGCCAAGGGCGTTTCAATCGTAAGCGTCCGGTGCCGGCCCCCGAACGCGAGAACCACGATGCCGGTGACATGCTACGACGCACGAATCGACCGCTTCGGCGCCCCCTCGTTCCTGCGTTTGCGTTGGGCCTGGCAGCACGCCGACGACCCCGGTGAGGTCGGCCACCGGGATTGCCGTCGCCGGGTCAGTGCGCGCAGCCGTGTCCGCAGACGTGGCGGGAGCCGAAGATTCCGCCGTGCGCAGGCGCCGCCCCTGGACTTGGCGCCTCAGCGCCCGCCAGGAACGGCGCCGCGATCACCCTCTGCGACGACGCGCCGCAGGTCGGACAGGCTCGTGCTACGGCGGATTCGCGCATCGGCGCGAATTCGCGAAACCCACCGCAGCTCGCGCAGCGGTAATCGTACAGCGGCATGGAACCTTCCTTGCGTTTGCGGGATCGATCCGGCGCGCCGCCAATGTTACTTGATCGTGCCGCTGAGCAGCAGAAACCCCGGGAGCCATCCGGTCAGGATGCCCTGGAGAACGGTGACCGTCCCGGTGACCTTGGCGATCGGCTTTTTCATCACCAGCAGCAGGAAGAACATGAACCACAGGATACCCCACGCACCCCACGACAGGCCGAACCAGACGCCCCACGGCGACTGCGCGCCTTGCAGCGTCTCGATCGTCACCGGGATCGCGGTGATCGCGACGAAGAGGCAGAACCAGCCGAGACCGCGGCCGTCCGCGCCGTTGTAGCGATTGATCGCCACCCACAGGTACGTGAACGTGAACAGGAGCGTGAGCGCCGCACCCTTGATCGCGCCGAGGTCGGCGCCCGGTCCGAATGCGAGGTACAGCGCGACCAGCAAGGTGATCCCGCCGACGAAGACGTCGATCACGGCGATCTCGTTGTCGCCGATCTGGCCGAGCAACCACAGGCCGTTCAAGCACAAGACGGCGCCGACGTAGAACAATGTGAGGCCCAACAGCATGATGCGTCCTCCCCGGTAAGCCAGCAAGAACACCCCCGGGCCGTCCCGGCGGCCGGCGATGCGCCGGGACGGCCGTGCCTTTGCGCCTTCGATCGGCGCGAACCGAGTCGCGACGTCAGTTCGCCGACCTCGGCACCGGGATTCCCTGCTTCACCTGATGCGGCCTGCCGGCCTTCGACGGACGCACGTCGAAGTCGAAGATCGCCGTCGGGATGTAGATCGTCGAGCAGGCGTTGGGAATGTCGACCACGCCGGACAACCGCCCCTCGACCGGCGCCGTGCCCAGGATCATGTACGCCTGGATGTCCGAGTAGCCGAATTTCATCAGATAGTCGATGGCATGATGGCAGGCGTTGGCGTAGGCGAGCCCCGAATCGAGGTAGTGCTGCTTGCCGTTCTTGTCGACCGACACTCCGGAGAAGGCGATCCAGTCGGAGTACTGCGGATCGCGCCGCCCCGGCATGAAGATGGCGTTTTCGCCCACACCGTAGGTCGCCATGCCACCCTTGATCAGGTCGACGTGCAGGTCCATGAACCCGCCCATCTCGATCGCGCCGCAGAACGTGATCTCGCCGTCGCCCTGCGAGAAGTGCAGGTCGCCGAAGGACAGCTTCGCGCCCGGGACGAACACGGGATAGAAGACCCGGGTACCCGCGGTCAGGTTCTTGATGTCCTGGTTGCCGCCGTTCTCGCGCGGCGGCGCCGTCCGGGCGGCCTCCCGGGCTACGCGCTCGAAGTCGCCGCCCTTCAGCGTTCCCAGAATGGCGCTGTCGGGCAGCGGCGGAAGCGCGAGCGGCGGGACGCGATTCGGATTGGTGGCGATCAGGTCCGTCTCGCGCTTGGTCCACTTCGCGAGCAGCGCCGCCGACGGCGCGGTGCCCATGAGACCGGGATGGTGGATGCCCACGTACGAGCACTCGGGGACGTGCCGCGAGGTCGCGACGTCACCGGTGAAATCCCAGATCACCTTGTAGGCGTCGGGGAAACGCTCGGTGAGGAAGCCGCCGCCGTTCTTGGTGGCGAAGACGCCGCTGTAGCCCCAGCCCATGCCCGCGAACGGACCGGAATCCTCCTGGTTGCACGCGTCGATCTCGAGGATGTCGACGATCAGAAGGTCGCCCGGCTCCGCGCCCTCGACATGGAAGGGCCCGGACAGGACGTGCACGCCCGCCAGGGGAGCATGCCGGATGTCCTCGGCCGAGTTGTCGTTCTTGATGGCGCCATCGAACCACTCGCGGCAATCCGCGCGGAAGACTTCGCCCGGCTTGATCGTCACGTTCGCGGGAATGTCCGGATGCCACCTGTTGTGCCCGACGTGCTTTTGATCCGTGAACTTCTTCGTGTTGTCCAGCGGGAACAGATTCTTGGGCATATCACACCTCGTCAGTCGTTGGTTTGCTCGAGCCATCACCGGAAGATGGGAGTGCTCATGGAGTCCCTTCGCTAAGCTCTCCTTTCGTGATCGAGTCGATGGACGTGCATGCTCCGGCCCGCGATCGGAGGGACGCGGCCGGTCCCGATCCCGGGAGCCGGTCCGACAGCCACCGACAGGGCGGACGCCTTGTGCATCGGCCTGGCTACGGCCTGGGAAGCCGCGCGAGCGTCGGCGTCAGCGGAAGCACGGGCGTGCGCCTTTTCTTCCCGGCCGACGGGATCGCGGTGACGACCTCCGGCTCGTGGGCGCTGCGCTCGGATCGCTCGATCGCCGCGTACAACCCGACACGAGAGCCGCTCTTGATCCTCGGCGCGGAGATCACGCGGCGCGCGGCACCGCCGCAGATCGGACACCCGGCCGACTCGGGCGCCGTGCCGAGCGGCCACATCGCGTCGAACAGACCGTCTGTTTCACACCGATACTCGTAGATGGGCACTGGATTCTCCGCAAGGCTGGATCGGAGCGGGCGGCGGAGGGCGAGGCGCCGCCGATCCGGAGCGCCCATCGTACGTTTGTGTTCGGTTTGCCGAGTCACCTGCGGGGGCGAGCGGCGCTCACCCGCGCGGGCCAGGCGGTCCTCACCCATGCGGGTGAGTTGCGGCCTCGCGCGCCGCCGGCGCGCGTCAGTGAGTGGCGCTCGCCTTGGCGCTCAGCAGCGCCGCCACGTCGGCGAGCGCGACGGACCGCGCGAGCAGGTCACCCTGACCGACGTCGCATCCTTCCCACTTGAAGAACTGCAGGTCCGACTCGGAGGCGATGCCGCTGGCGACCACGCCGGCGCCCAGCGTGTGCGCGAGCGCGATGATCGACCGCGCCACGGCCGAGCGCTCGGCGTCGGCCGCGACGTTGCGCACGAACGAGCTGTGAATCTTGACTCGGTCGGGCCGCAGCCGGCGCAGCACCGGCAGCGAGACCATCCCGGACCCGAAGTCCACGACCGTGACCGTGACCTCCCTCGCCTGCAGGAACGCGAGGCCCTCGCGCGTTCCGGCGTGCTCGTGCAGCAGCGCCGACTCCGGCACCTCGAGGTCGATCGCGCCTGCGAACGGCGCCGACTCGCCGAGGCAGCGGTCGATGACCGACAGCACTTCGCAGTCCCAGACGCTCGCGGTGAGCATCGGCAGCGAGATCCGCAGCGAAGGATGCAGCGCCCGCCACGATCGCGCCCAGGCTCCGGCCTGACGCAGCAGCCACTCGTCGAAGCGCAGGCGAAGTTCCGGGTCCCGCACCGCGCTTGCGATCTGCGACAGGCCGAGAATGCCTTCACCCGACTTCCAGGTCGGCAGCATCTCGATGCCGACGATCGCGTTCGACGCGAGCGCCACTTCCGGTTGCGCGAGCAGGTGCAGTTCGCCTTGCTCGATCGCGCGCGCGAAGCCGGCCGCGAGCGCGTCCTGGCGCAGGTCGCGTTCCGCGCTCGCGGCGGCGGCGGGGCGCGGGCGGCGCAACGCGCCGATGTTGCGGAAGGCGCGCAGCGCCGAGATGACGATCGAGTGCAGCTTCTGCGCGGTGATCTCGGTTTTCAGGAAGTAGCCGTTGACCTCGAAGCGGAGCACGACGTCGCGCTCGGGCGCCATTCCCGGCTGTCCGGTGCGAACCACGATCTGCAGGTCGGCGTTGTGCAGTTCGTCGCGAATGAAGCGCACGAGGGCAAGGCCCGCGTCGTCGGACTCCATGACCACGTCGAGCAGGACCAGCGCGGTCTGCGGGTGCGCGCGCAGGAAGTTCTTCGCCTCGGCCGCCGACGAGGCGCTGTACAGCTCGATCGGCCGCCCGGCGTAGTGCGCGTTGGACAGCACCAGGCGGGTGACCTCGTGCACTTCGGGCTCGTCGTCGACCAGCAGGACGACCCAGGACTCGCGCGCGGGCTTCGGCTGCTCGATCATGGCGTGTCCTTCCTCGGCGGCGCGCGCATCACGTGCACCGCTTCCGGACCGGGGCGGGCGAGGCGCGGGAGGCGGATCACGAACGCCACGCCGCGCCCGCCGGCGCGTTCCTCGACCCGGATCGATCCGCCGAGCTTGCGGGTCACGATGTTGTAGACGAGGTACAGTCCGAGGCCGCTGCCGCCGGCGCCGCGCCGGGTGGTGAAGAACGGGTCGAAGACCAGCGTGCGGTGGGCAGCGGGAATGCCACGGCCGTCGTCCTCGTAGCGGATCGTGACCTCGTGCTCACCGCTCGCCTCGACCGCGATGGCGATCGAGCCGCCGGCCGCGGCCTCGAAGGCGTGCTGCAGCGAGTTGACGACGAGATTCGTGAGCACCTGCGCGAGCGGTCCGGGATAGCTGTCCATGACAAGACCGTCGGGGCCGTCGACGTGAACGGTGACGCGCGCCGGCTTGAGCTTCGGCCGCAGGTTCTGGAGCGTTTCACCGATGTAGGCGCGCAGGTCGAAGCGGCGGCGCTCGTCGCTGATCTGGTCGACCGCGACCTGCTTGAAGCTCTGCACGAGCTGCGCCGCGCGGTTCGCGTTGGACAGCAGGAGCCGCGCCGACTGCGAAGCGTCGTTCAGGTAATGGTCGAGCTCGGCGGCGGTCAAGGTCCCCGCGGCCACGTTCCTCTTCACGTCCTCCGTGCGATCGTGCAGGTACGACGCCGTGCTGACCGCGATGCCCACCGGCGTGTTGATCTCGTGCGCGACGCCGGCGACCAGGCCGCCGAGAGAGGCCATCTTCTCCGACTCGACGAGATCGCGGCGCGTGATCTCGAGGTGCTGCAGCGACTGCAACAGCTCCGCCGCCGTCAGCTCCGCCCGCTCGTGCGACAGCACGATCCACCACGTTCCCACTGCGACCACGAGCATCGTCGCCGCGTACAGCCGCACCAGGATGTCGATGACGCCGGCGGACAGCGCCGGGTCGACCTGCATGAGCCGATAGGCGAGCACGAACACGGCGCCGGTGACCGCCGCGCTCAGGCTGAACAGGCCTAGGAAGCGGCCGATCCGCCGTCCCAGATGCGGCTTGAAGGTGGCGACCTCCTCGACGCGCCGCGTGCGCGCGGCGAGCGAGCGCTCGTCCTGCTTGCAGAAGTCGTTGCAGTGGTTCTCGAGGCCGCAGCACAGCGAGCAGATCGCACCGCGGTAGAACGGGCAGTACGCCATGTCGCGCGGCTCGTACTCGCGCTCGCAGATCGAGCAGCGCGCCGGGGCGTCGCTCGCCCGGTTGCAGAAGTGCAGGTCGGGACGAGCGATGTAGTACTTCCCGCGCGTGGCGTAGGCGATCGCGATGGCGCTCGCGAAGGACGTGGCCAGCGCGATGAAGACGAAGAACGCCCGGGCGAACTCGCCGAAGGCGCCGACGTAGGCGCCGATCGACACCACGGTCGCGATCAGCATCGCGCCGCAGCCGACCGGATTGACGTTGTACAGGTGCGCGCGCTTGAACTCGACGTAGGAGGGGCTGACGCCCAGCGGCTTGAGCACGACGAGGTCGGCCACCAGCGCGCCGATCCACGCGATCGCGACACTCGAGTAGACCGACAGGACCGCCTCCAGGGTGGCGAAGATTCCCATCAGCGTCAACAGCAGCGCCACCATGACGTTGAACACGAGCCAGACGACGCGTCCCGGGTGATAGTGCGCGAACCGGGCGAAGAAGTTCGACCAGGCAAGGGATCCGCCGTAGGCGTTGGTGACGTTGATCTTGACCTGCGACAGGACGACGAACACCGCCGCGACCGCCAGCACCAGGTGCGGGTCGTCGAACACGTACTCGTACGCCTTCACGTACATGTGCATCGGCTGCACCGCCTCGCCCGGCGTGCCGCCGGCGCGGATGGCGATGAACGCGAGCAGGCTGCCGGCGGCGATCTTCAGGCCGCCGAGGAGGATCCACCCCGGCCCGGCGCTCAAAAGCGCGATCCACCACGCGCGCCGGTTGGCCGCGGTGCGTTCCGGAAGGAAGCGCAGGTAGTCGGCCTGCTCGCCGATCTGGATGACGAGCGAGAACAGCACCCCGGTGGCGGCGCCGAACAGCAGCACGTTGAACCCGCCCTGCGACTGGCCGTGGCCGTGATACGACGACCAGGCCGCGAGCACCCCCGGATCGCGGTACAGGATGAACACGAAGGGCAGGATCAGCAGCACCAGCCACAACGGCTGCGTCCACAGCTGCAGCCGGTTGATCAACGTGACGCCGAAGAAGGCGAGAGGAATGATCACCAGAGACGAGACGAGGTAGCCGACGACGATGTTGAGCCCGAGCGCGAGCTCGAGCGCCTGCGCCATGATCGCCGCTTCGAGGGCGAAGAAGATGAACGTGAACGAGGCGTAGATCAGCGACGGGATCGTCGAGCCGATGAACCCGAAGCCGGAGCCCCGCGTGAGCAGGTCGATGTCGACGTTCGCGGTCGCCGCGTAGTAGGCGATCGGCACGCTGATCAGCAGGATCAGCAGCGACACGAGAACGATGGCCGGGAACGCGTTCTGGAAGCCGTAGCTGATCGTGATGCTGCCGCCGATCGCCTCGAGCGCGAGGAACGAGATGCCGCCGATCGCGGTGTTGGCGACGATGAACGGCGACCAGCGCCGGTACGAGCGCGCCGCGTAGCGCAGCGCGTAGTCTTCGAGCGTCTCGTTCGCGACCCACGACTGGTACTGCCGCTTGACGCGGATGATGGGCGCTTCCGAGACGACGTCGGAGGCGAGGCGGGTTTGCATTCCGATCCCGGGGACGATTGCGTTGCCGGGAAAGTATGTTGCCGAACGCCGTGTCAGCACAACCGCGGGTGGCCGGTGCGAAGCCTGTTAGCCCCTCCCGCGGCGAATCGCGGTTATCCTCCCCCGTTGACATGGGCGGCGGACCCGCCGAGAGTGTCGCCCAGGCCGGGGTCGGGCCTACGGCCGCAGAGCAGGAACCGGCAGGCCGCGGGGCAGTCCGCGGCGCCGCGCTCGCCGCGGCACACCTTCACGGGTTTCGGAGCATGACGGCTACGTCGGAAAACGACGATCGCGACCGCACGCTGGCAGACATCGTCTACGGCATTCACGCGGCCGGTGACGAGGAGGGCGACTGGCAGCGCGTGCTCGACATGCTGCGCGGCTGGCTGGACGCCCGCGTGACCGCACTTTGCCGCCATCACTTCATCCGTGGCGAGGGCGACACGCTCTACGACGCGCCGCAGGACCCCGCGCTGCGCGCCGCCTTGGCCGGGTACGCACCGCGCAACCCCTGGTTCCTGTCGAGCATCGACTACGCCGCGGGTCGGGTGATGACCGGCGAGGAGCTGATCGGTGCGCACGACCTCGTGCGCACGGACTTCTACCGCGGGCTGCTCAAGCCGCGCGGACTCCTCCACCGCTTGTGCGGGGTCGTGGCCCGGCGCGGGGACCTCGTCTATTTCGTCGACGCGCTGCGCGCAGAGGGCGAGGAGCCGTTCGGGGACCGCGAACGCGCCGACCTCGGATGCACGCTGCCGCACTTCAGCCTCGCGCTCGACAATCGCTGGCGATACCAGCAGGCAGGCGACCTCGCGCGCGCGCTGATGCGCATCGTCGACCAGGATGCGCACCCGACGCTGCTGCTGACCCGCGAGGGCCGCGTGGTCTACCACAACCGGCGCGCGGGCGAGCTCACCGCCGAGGCGGACGGCCTTCACGTGTCCGGCGACAGGCTGGTCGCCGCCACCGCGACCGACAACCGGTCGCTGCGCGAGGCGATGCTCGAGCTGTCCCGCGATGCGGCGCTCGACGCGGGGGCCGCGGCCCGCGTCCTGACGATCTCGGTGCCTGCGGGCGGCCACCCCTCGATCCTGATCGCGCGCTCGGCCGGCCGCGGGTTCTTGAGCGATGCCGGCGAGCTGTGCGACCTCGTCATGGTCATGACGCGCAACGCCCATTCGGAGCACGATCCGCGCAGCTGCCCGTTCGCCCGCCAGTTCGAGCTCACGCCCGCGCAGGCGCGCGTCAATGCCCTGGTGTTCTCCGGACACGGCCTGTCGAGTGTGGCGCGCTCGCTCAAGGTGTCCGAGAACACCGTGCGCACGCATCTCAAGCAGATCTACCAGAAGACCAACACCCACGGCCAGATGGAGCTCGTGCACCTGCACGCGCGCGTGTGCGTCGACCGGCGCTAGGCTACGCTCCCGCCCTCACCCGTCCGGGTGACGACGCCTCATCCATCCGGGTGAGATCGCGCCTAGGTGCAGCGCGTGCGCGCGAGCCGCGCGAGGCCCACGCCGGCCGCGATGTCCTCTGCTGCCGTGTCGCCCGCGGCGTGGGCCACGGTTGGCGGCGGCGCGCTCAACCGGCAGGCGCTGGCTCAAGGCAACCAGCAGGATGCGCCGCACCGGCGTCGTCACGGCGCGCGAGTGTGGTCGCGCAGGCAGCGCAGCGTCCGCTGCGGCGTGAACGACGCCACCGTGCAGCCGGGCGCCAGGATGAAGCGGCGGCGGCCGGCCTGCGCGAGCGCGTCGTCGATCTCGGCGCGCAGCTCCGGCAGCGGCCGCTCCTGAATGCGAGGCGCGCGACCTGCAATGCGAGCGGACGCCGGTCTACCTGCAACGGTTTCAATCCACGCGCGCCCCGTGAGAGGCGCGCGACCTCCTCGTCGGCCGCATGTGGCTGCTCGGCATGGTGGTTTCAATCCACGCGCGCCCCGTGAGAGGCGCGCGACGCCACCTATGCAACTTCTTGTGGCTGCTGCTGATTCTGCACACTTCGCGCGAACCTGCAAGCGCGTCTCGATTCCCGGCTTGTTGCCGTTGGGACTGCCTCTCGCTCTGACTGGAGGGAGGCATCCTGCCAGCAAGCGCGAACCTATGCCCAACAGGTCGACGCTTCGGGTCCGCGCAAGTCAGAAGACCAGCGGCGCGTCGAAGTCCTGGGCACGGAACCGGCCGTGCTCCCGGACCTCGCAGCCCCTCCCATCGCCGAGGCGGTACAGCCGCAGGCAGTCGCGCTCCAGGTCCATGATCGAAAGCAGCCGGCGCTCCAGGACCTCGAGTCCCGCCAAGTCGAGTTGGCACTCGAACACCGACTTTTGCACCCGCTGCCCCCGGCCTTCGCAGGCCTTGGCCACCTGACGCAATCGGCGTCGGCCCGCTGCGTCTTCGGTGTTGACGTCGTAGCACACGATCACCAGCATCTCACACTCGGCTTCAGCGAAGCGCAAACGGCGGGTAGTCGGCCACTTCGCCGCGCACATGGCGCGCGAGAAGGCGAGCCTGTACCAGTGGCACCAAGCCCAGTGGCACGCTTTCCGCGAACAGCGGGTGAGCCAGCGACTCCTGCTTGCGCTCCTGGAAGGCCAGCACCACCGCCTTGCGTGCATCGGCCGTCAGCATCACGGCACCGCCCTCGCGTTCGTCGAATGCTTCCACTGTCACTTGAAGCCGGTTGATCAACGTCAGTGCCAGCCGGTCGGCGAGAGGTCTGAACTCCTCCATCAGATCGAGCGCCAGCGCCGCCCGCCCTGGTCGAAGCACATGCAGGTAGCCAACCTGCGGATCGAGGCCTGCGGTCTCGCACGCGCTCCGGCAATCGTTCATCCACATCGAATACAGGAACGACAGCAGCGCGTTCATGCGGTCGCGCGGCGGTCGGCGGCTGCGGCCCTCCATGCGAAACTGCGCGCGAAGATCGGGTCGCAGGAGGTGGTTCAGCACCGCGAAGTATCCGCGCGCCGCCTCGCCCTCCACCCCGCGTACGGCGTCCAGCGTCGCGGCGGCGGGAAGCGCACGCTGGCTGGCGGCGAGGTCCTGCGCTGCCCGGGTCAGGATGCGCCGGTCGGCCTCGTCCTTGGCATCGCGCGCGCCGCGCAACAGCACGTGGCGCTGGTTGCGCAGCTTGCCAGCGACAATGCGCCGTCCCAACCTCAGTGCGAAGCCGTCGTCCTGGCTGGTGACATGGTGGGCGCGCTGAGCTTCCCCTCGAATTTCGTCTTCCAAGGGTCTTTGGATAGGATAGGCGAAATGGAGGCTGGGAATGTTCAAGGTACCGAAGCAGGAGTTCACGGC
>JAANMX010000196.1_pt1 | contig 80479 bp, 74 predicted proteins | sample 7279681 | NCBI WGS metagenome assembly JAANMX01 (sample SAMN14094542, study PRJNA606508) | bioreactor metagenome | isolation source: A lab-scale SPAN reactor treating ammonium-rich wastewater day 351 | place: Ireland: Galway | collected 2018-01-01
TTGCGGCCAGGCGTAGGGGCGAAGCATTTGCCGTTCAGCGTATACATAGTATTTTAGGCCAATAACGGCAAATGCTTCGCCCCTACAATAAATATTGAATTTCCTATACGTTTAATTAGGCCCTCGGCTACTTTTATCTTTTATCAAACGTAGGGCAAGGCTTTAGCCTTGCTCCCCACCTTCAGCATATTTTATTTCAAAGGCGGAGCAAAAATGTTATAATCATCACGAAGGTCAATAGCTTCATGAACAAGCCCTCTGAACAATAAAAAAATCGAAGCGCTCTTTTCATCCTCGGTCTTAACCTCAATTTCTCACAACAATGCCTTACTGGAGATAGCCATGCTCAAAACCAGAATAACATACACCTACAACGATTATGCCAACATGGACAACGATAAAAGATATGAACTGATGGAGGGGGAATTGTATATGGTACCGTCACCTGGTTTTTATCATCAGACTATCTCAATGAATATTTCTCATCCTCTGAGGAAATTTGTTAAAGAAAACGATCTCGGTATCGTTCTCTATGCCCCTTTTGATGTAGTCCTATCAGAAACTAATGTAGTACAACCAGATATTATCTTTATTTCCAAAGAAAGAGTAGGGCTGATAACAGAAAAAAATTTACGAGGCGCGCCTGATATAGCTATTGAGATCTTATCCGGGAAAACCAGCGAAAGGGATAAGTTAGTGAAAAAAAGACTTTATATGGATCACGGTGTAAAGGAATTCTGGATAGTTGACCCTGATAAGAAGACTATCGAAATTATGGTATTGAAAGAAACAGGCTTTGATACCGTTGGCATATATTTTATTGATGATGAACTTACTTCACCTCTTTTACAAGGTTTCAGGCTTAATCTAAAGGAAGTATTTTTATCACAAACGTGATGTACCTAGAAATACCATATGAAAATTGCCATTAATACAACTTCTGCTGTTGCAGGAGGTGGTATCACATATATCAAAAGCCTTTTAACCTACTTATCAAAAACAGATACCCATCATCAATATCTTGTACTGACGACATCTACCGGAAAAGAAACTTTCTATTTTCAGCATCCCAATTTTACCTTTATATCTTTTAGAATACCCTCAAAAAATCCTCTTTTACGTATTTTCTGGGAGCAATGTATTTTACCCTCCTTTTTAAAAAGAGAAGGAGTAGACGTCCTTTTCTCTCCTGGTAATATATGTCCTTTCTTTACTACAATTCGAAATGTAGTCATGATACAAAACGTTGAACCATTGAGTGATAATCTTTTGATAGAGAGGGGCTTAATCCAAAATATAAGGCTCAGACTATTAAAACAATTAACTCTACTATCAATTAAAAAGGCACACCGTGTCATTTTCCCTTCAAAAAAGGCACGTACCCTTATAGAGAGAACTGAAGTTTCTATTAAACATGCGGGAGTCATTTACCACGGCATTAACAAAGAAATATTTCGTCCTTATAGCGAAGATACTATATTGCATCGATTTAAAAAAAAATATGGTTTAAAAAAATTTATTCTTTATGTATCTCATATCCAGCGGTATAAAAATTTTTTGGAACTTACAAAGGCGTTTATACTGCTGAGAGATAAAATAAGTGATGATACTCAACTTATTTTTGCAGGAGAGTACTTTGACAGGGAATATTACAACGAGATGAAGGCTTTTATAGCAGAGCACAGGTATGAGAACCGCATTATTTTTTTAGGTAATATTCCTTATGAGGAATTACCTTATCTCTGTTCCGCCTGTATACTATTTGTTTATCCTTCAACCTGTGAATCGTTTGGGATGACTCTGGTAGAGGCAATGGCCTGTGGTGCTCCGGTACTTGCCTCTCATAGAGAGCCGATGACAGAAATATGTGGAAATGCAGCTATATATTTTGATCCAACCGATCCGGATGAAATAGCTGATGTGATATTGAGAACATTAAAGAATCAAGAGTTAATCTCCGCATTGAGGAAAAAAGCAATAGAAAGAGCAAAAGCCTTCTCGTGGGAGAATACAGCTATAAATACTTTAAAAATTTTTGAAAGTAGTGTTCTATGAAGTCTTATAAACACCAGTATATCTTGCTATTTTACAAAATTTTCTTTTCAATAAATCCTTATCTATCGATAGATACGCTTTCTCCATAGATAGCTTCTAAAAGCAGATAAAGTTTTTCCTCCAAAAATTTTTAAAATTATCGTTCTTGATACATACCGTATAAAACTGTTTGTGCACGTAAGAGATTCGCTAACAACTGATGAAAGTCTATATGACCTCCGAATTGTCCAATCATCGAAGTTAAAGGTTGTACCCTTTCCATCTGCTCGCATACGAACAAGAATGTCGTCAAGTATAATCCATGGAACATTAGCCCCAAGACATTTCAGTACAAAATCATAATCAGCACCGAATCTATAACGAGTATTAAAGAGCCCTATGCGTTCGTACACATTACGCCGTACGAATGTAGCCGGGTGTTGAATAGCCATACTCTTACGGGAATGGAGCAAACTCGATTTCAAAACTACTTTGGCACCACCAGGGGAATCTTCCCAGACCTCTATCGATCCGGAAACTATACCAATATCCGGATTACGTAAGAATACAGAATTAATCCGTTCCAGTGTACCCGGTAACCAGACATCGTCGCTATTGAGGATAGCAATAATATCACCGGTTGCACGTCTAATACCCTTGTTCATGGCATCATATATGCCATTATCTGGTTCCGATTGCCAGCCCGCCATAGCTGTCGGATATCTTGCAACAATAGTTTCTGTATCATCTGTGGATTTTCCATCTTGTATAATAATTTGAAAATCAGGCCAATTTTGGTTAAATATACTCTTAAGTGTATCCTCAATAGTCCTGGCGCTATTAAAAGTGGGAATAATTACACTAATTTTCATCTGAAGATTTTAGAGTCTTTTAAATCATGCATATAGGGTTTATTAATACATCCTCGAAATACTAAATATCTATTGGTAATAGCGAAAGCTCAAGCATCATATCATCGGAGATCTTTCGCGTTTTAACATCTTTATGGTTTCATCCCAAACAGTATTTACTGAAATTTCTGTTATACAAGGTGCAGCGCTTCCTTTTTGGATAGGATAAATACAATGCCAATTACACCCAAAACAATCCATTTTATGAATAACTGCCACAGGTAGTATCTTTTTTGTTTCCATTTCCAAACGGTATGGCATAAACCGTCCAAAATGTCCACCGCCTAAAATACACACAGATGGTGCTGATACTGCTGCAGAAATATGTATAGCACTCGTATCATTCCCGATCACAACATGTGCGCCACGGATAATCACAGCTAACTCTTGCAAAGAAGTGCGCCCTACCCAGTTCTGCAGTGGAACATCTACACTCTGTACTAGCCTCTTACCCAATAACTCTTCTCCTGGTCCACCGCATACAACCCCAACCCATCCAGTGCTCCGGTAAATTCGCACTGCTAACTCCTTGAAGTGGGATAAAGGCCATTGCTTAATCTCTGCACTTACACCAGGAAACAGTATGTAATAATTCTTAATGTTAATATCGACTGACATAACACAGGATGATGGCAAATCAGGAATGCCAGCCTTGAAATCTGCCAAACCAAGCCCACGCATGAATTCAGCATTACGCTCTAATTCCATGAGTGGTTCTTTGGTTGCTGGTATAAGCCGGGTATACCAGCGGTCGCTAATACGCTTTTGCCATGGATTTATATTTGAGTAATTCCCTTGAGAACCGATCTTTTCTTTTGCACCACTAATTCTTACTATGGCATCACCGAATAAAAATTCACGTGAGAATGCAGGCTGAATAACCGTATCAAAACCAGTCTGGCGAACTTTTTTCATCATCTTGAGACGATAGGGTATGTTTCTCAAAAATTTTTGTCTATCAAGCAACCATACTTCATCAAAATAAGGTATTTTTTCAGCAAGAGAGATCCATGCTTGATTTCCTAATAATGTAATTCTATTTTCTCCTTCAGGAAACAACTCCCTAAACCTCTTTGCTGCATCGAGCCAAAGAATAAAGTCACCGATGGCGTCAAATCTAACCAAAAGAATATTTTTTTTTAATTTTTCATGCCTCTGGCTATAAAAAATCAAGACGGAACTATCGATTAGTAACAGGAGTTTACAATAGACTAATCTCAAAATCTTTAGAGTAAATTGCATTATTTTGAATTATTTTAGTTATGTAGTGACTCTTTTATAATCAGCTTGGATCAATGATCTCCAGTTAAAAACCATATTAACTAAAGCAGCCACTTTGTACCTAGATAGCACGTTAAATAAAAATGGTGAAATCTTTTTCTCAGTCAACAGATGAAAAGATCTCCCGTTAGAGTATATATTTAAATTGAATTTTTCTGCTATAACGGACAATGACTTTTGGGAATAAAAAGACACATGCTGCCCGTGATCAAGACCGTAATACCACCAGTCATTTGGCTTTGGAGTATTTGCGGGAACTAACTGAGTAGTAAAAAGGATATTTCTGGAGAATGATAGCATTTCTTGTATTTCATCGATTGGGCTTGCCAAATGCTCAAAAACTTCAAATGCTGTAAGTAGCTCATAGTGACAATTTCCATTAGTCTTAGCTTCAAAATCTTGGGCAAAAAGATTAGGGCAATATTTATCATAATGATAAAAATCAAGTCCAATATCTCTCATCATACGGACAAATAATCCATAACCCCCTGCGTAATCAATAAATTTTACATTTCTGTTAAAAAAGGCAAACACAAGAGTCTTTACTATACTACAGAGGGTTATACTCCTGCTGACCAATCCTATGTCACTTCTATTGATCACATCAGAATACGCCTCATCAATCCAATACGGCTCTTCTGTTTGAATGAAGCCACAATGGGTACATCTAAAATATTTGATATCGTACTTCTTCAGAACCTTAGCTCTTGAAAATTCAAGGGATTCTAATTCACAAATTTTACAATTCATAGATAAAGTATCAGATTCCAACTTTAAGAAACCCCTTTATAACTTATTTAAAATTTTCTTAAATTTATTTATCACCCTTATTGGTATAGAGTTAATTGAGAAGTGAACTCGTTCTGTATATTTATCTGCCATTGCGTCACGTATTAAATATCGTGGGTGTAAGAGAGGAAACTCAAGGGATTCTGCTCTCATATTGGCAAAAGCATTTTGTCCGGTTGTATGTGTTGCCTCTGTACTAAATCCTATATTCGATACCAGATTTGAATTTGGTAGAATAGATAATGCCCCTTGCATCCAGCAAGCAAAGGTCCATTGATAGTCCCACGTATCAATCTCACCCTCAAATGTTGCTTGAAAAACCCCTTCCCAGTGTTTGGCTAATCTTGAATCTCCTAGGATATCTTCGAGCCATTTACCATCTCGAATTAAGGGCCATGCGCTCATCTCAACATCATAATATTGCCATGCCCTGCTCCAGGAAGCCCAACCCCATATATGGTTATATCGGGAAAAATAGTAACTATTGTTTGTCCGCTTTTTGCCAAATTGGAAATTTATACCACCAATCAGAGCAATACGCTCATCACTCCGATACTTTTCTAATAATTCTCCACAAAAGCGAAAGAAGGTTAGATGTGGAAGACAATCATCTTCAAGGATAATTGCCTCTCCAACGGTATCGAATACCCAGTCTAACCCGCTCGATATGCATTGCTTACAGCCCATATTTATATCGGAGTAATTTTTCAATACTTCACAATCCCAATCTACCCGATCAATAATTGCACGAGTTGCCGCACACTTTTCCACTTCACCAGGGCGATCTGTACGGGGCCCATCAGCAACAACCAATAGCTTCGGCGGTTTCGCCTGGCGAATAACTTCGAAGACCTTTTCCGTAGTATCAGGTCGGTTAAAAATAAGAAAGGCGACAGGTGTTTTTAACTGCCAACCGTCCATATAAAAACTTTGATCCATTGTGTTAAAGAGTACTATTTCAGATAGTTTGATTTATCTTTAAAAAATACTGTTAACACCGATTTAGCATAGAGTTCATAATTTTTCCCAATTATAAATTTGTATAAATCACTATTTTGAATTTCATTTATATTTGAACCGTAATGTTCAACTAAAAGGTACTCTGGTCTAAAAAGTTCCCAATTATTTGATTGGACTACTTTCAAATCGAATCCTTCAACATCAATGGACATGAAATGTATTTTCTTGTTTTTAGGTAAAATATTCCAAAGTATTTCTTTTAATTCTTTTGTGACAATTTTTTGTTTTTTTACTACATAGTAGTCATTATTTGTTCGCTCAAGAACAAGCTTACTGTCAAATGTATTAAGTGCTACCTCATTAAATATGTAGAAAATCACCTCTTCCTTTTCGTTTGATACAGCTGCTTCTATATTTATATCTCTAGGCCTTATTTTGTTAAAAAGACTCATACTGCCAGGCATCGCATCTATATTGATACCAGACCACCCTTTCTTATAAAAATAGAAAGTATTGGAAAAACGCTTCGGATGATGGGCACCAACATCAACATAAAATCCGTTTTCAACGTTTTCAAATATGCGGCGTAGGATCATATCCTCTCCTTCCTGGGAATATGATTTTATAGCATACTTATCAAAGCAGCTTAAAATAAACTCTTTAATTTTATTACTTAACCATATGAGAGTTATGTTCTTGATACTTTTTCCCACCTAATACCCAAAGGTATTTAATAAAAAATACAGATTTGGTTTGATAAAAAAAAATTGGCCTTGTTTTGCCATTAAATAAATTTGAGATATAAGCTGAAAACGCATAGGAAATAATCGTAGCAATGGCGGCTCCGATTATAGAAAATAAAGGAATTAGAATAAAGTTAAGAACAATGTTTATAATAGCCCCGACAATCGTTCTCATTAAGGAAAGCCTAGTGAGATTTTCTGCTAGATCCCATGGACTTTGTGCAACTCCCAAAAAAACGAACAAGGATGCCCAAATATGTATAGACAAAATAGAACCCGATGCCTCAAAACTTTTACCAAAGAATAGTATGATAACAGTTTTAGACAGAAATGTCATCAGAATGGCTATAGTTAAAGCTAAAGCTGTCATTAAACTAAATAACTTTTGCAACCTTCTATAGTATAGTTTTTCGTCTACACTTCTAGCTCGGATTATGGAAGGAAATACAGATGAAACAATCGCTGTTGGAATAAAATACCATATCTCAGATATTCTAATTGCAGCCGAATAAATACCTACAGACTCATGGCCAACCATTTCTCCGAGCATTACCTGATCAATTTTCATATATATTGCTATAGAAAAACCTGCAAGAATTAACGGCCAACTATCCCTAAGCAGCTTCTTTCCCCATGAAAAGCTCCACCACCAAATTTTTGGTGTATAGCCGTATAATTTACAGGCAATTGTTAAACCCACCGCATTAAAGATGATTTCTGCTAATCCAGCAAATGCAAAAGCAATTAATGGTGCCCTAATGAGAATTAGAACAACTTTTAAGAGAGCAATGAGTAAGAAAGCAGCGTTCTTCGCATAAACAGTGTATTTTGATTGTACCTGTGATTGAAACCAGAAATCAATAGTATCAAACGACTGAAAAATCATCCCGAACGCTATAATACCAGCTAGCCAGTGGATTAGATTATCATGAGGATGAAGAAAAAAAATAGTTCCTGTTATCAAGAGGAATGTTAACATCCCTCCTACAAGTTTGAGTATAAAGGCAGTACCAAGTATCTCATCCTTACAAGATGGGTATCGAACAATATCCCGTACCACAATTCCATCTAATCCTAATGTAGCAAATGCACCAAATAATGAAACAAAAGCGATTGCATAGCTATAGAGTCCAAATTGCTCTGGCCCCAGATACCGCGCAATCCATACTCCAACAAACAACCCAACACCCATACGCAATATCTTATCAATAAATAGCCAGCCAGTATTTGCCAGTATATTCTGTAAATTAACACGGCCTTCTAATCTGACACGAACGAAGGATGGCAGGAATTTCATTAAGGTTTGATTCATTTCTGCAAGGGGGAAAAATATCAATTGACTTTTTTTTGTATTTTGTGGGGTTATTATCTTAGTTATAATTACTTACCTATTTTCTCTATACCATATAATTGTTCGCTTCAATCCTTCCTCAAGAGGTATCTTTGCCTTAAATCCGAATTCTTCATAAGCCCTGGAAGTATCCAGTTTTCTTCTGGGCTGACCGTCAGGCTTCGATGTGTCCCAGATAATTCTTCCCTTAAAGTTCATTAAACGCGCAATCAGATCCATGAGATCTTTTATGGAAATCTCAAACCCTGCGCCAAGGTTAACAGGTTCCGGCTTATTGTACCGCTCAGCAGCAAGAAGGATTCCCTCAGCAGCATCTTCCACATATAAGAATTCTCTCGTAGGTTTTCCTGTTCCCCAAACAATGATAGAAGGTTGAGGAAGTGCAGGCTCAGAGGATTCAACCTTGTCCTTAGCCTTAACCTTAGCCTCAGAATACCTTGCCTCTGCACATTTTCTTATAAGCGCAGGAATGACATGGGAAGAGCCTAAGTCAAAATTATCCCCCGGCCCATAAAGATTAACGGGTAAAAGGTAGATAGCATTAAAACCGTATTGCTGCCGGTATGCCTGTGATTGTACTAAAAGTATCTTCTTTGCCAGACCGTAAGGCGCGTTGGTTTCTTCCGGATAGCCATTCCATAAATCCTCTTCTTTAAAAGGTACAGGGGTAAATTTTGGATAGGCACAGATAGTGCCAATGGTTACAAATTTTTCTATACCTGAACGCCTTCCTTCTTCCATCATCTGAACCCCCATCATCAGGTTATCATAAAAAAACTTACCCGGGTTTGAGCGGTTAGCACCTATACCGCCAACCTTTGCTGCGAGGTGAATAACAATATCCGGTTTGGTATCTTTATACAGCCTTTTGCATGCATCACTTTCAACAAGGTCATAATCTTTGCTTCTTGGTATACCTATATTGGTAACGCCTCGTGCTTTTAATCTTTCCACAACGAAGGAACCAAGAAACCCGGCGCCGCCGGTAACTAAAATTTTTTTGTTTGTCCAGAAATTCATCTGGTGTCCATTTAGGTTAAGGATAAGGTTGAGGATAAGGTCAAGTTTTCTTCTCTAAAGAGTTAATCAGAGAGTTTAACTCTTTCCATATTTCCTCAACAAGGTTCGATGAACCCTCAAATTGCCAAACAGGCATTTCTTCGAATGAATTATATCCCATATTGCTCGTGCTTTCAGGTTGGGTTATTTGACTTTAGCTTAAACCTCAGCCTAAGCCTTAGCCTAATATAAACTTATTCTCCGTCCAATGTATCCCTTTTTCTTTTAATGCCTTCTTCCCTTCACCGGGGGTATTCATGCCGATAAGTTCCATATCAGAATCAACCATGATTTTAATAAGCTCTTCAAAGGTAACTTTTGGCACCCAGCCTAAATTCTTCTTTGCTTTGATAATATCAGCCCGTAAAAAATCGACCTCTGTCGGCCTGAAATACTTAGGGTCTATTTCAATAAGCGTATCTCCGACTTTTACATGAGAAGCTAAAGTTTGAAGACGACAGCTTAAAGATTTTACTATACCCTTCTGATAAGCCTCCACACCTTTCCATTCTATTTCGATTCCGGCATATTTGAAGGCAAGCTCCACAAATTCCTTTACTGAATGGCTTTCACCGGTGCCTATTACATAATCATCCGGTTTATCCTGCTGAAGTATTAACCACTGACATACCACATATTCGGGAGTAAAACCCCAATCCCTCTTTGCCTCGAGATTTCCTAAATACAACTTTTTCTGTTTTCCCGCAATTATATATGCAATTGCCCTTGTTATCTTCCTCGTTACAAAGGTCTCGCCTCTCCTTGGCGACTCATGATTAAATAGTATTCCATTACAGGCAAACATATGGTATCCATCCCGATAATTGACCGTCATCCAGTAAGCATAGACCTTAGCCGCAGCATACGGACTTCTTGGCCTGAAAGGCGTTATCTCGTTCTGAGGAGCCGGGGCATCCCCAAACATTTCGCTACTGCTTGCCTGATAAAATTTGGTTCTAATTCCACTTCTCCGGACGGCTTCCAGTATCCTGGTAGTGCCTAAACCGGTAATATTTCCCGTAAATTCAGGCATATCGAAACTCACACGCACATGGCTCTGAGCCGCTAAATGATAAATCTCATCAGGCTGAATATTGTAGACAAGATTCGTTACCTGTCCTGAATCAGAGAGGTCTCCGTAGTGAAGGAAAAGACGTGCCTGGGGATCATGAGGGTCGAGATAGAGGTGATCAATCCTGTCAGTATTAAAGGTACTGGAACGACGAATAAGACCATGGACCTCATAGCCATTCGACAGGAGAAACTCTGCCAGATAAGAACCATCCTGGCCTGTAATTCCCGTTATCAATGCCCTCTTCATACTATTTTTTTATATTTTCTCTAAAATTTTCTGGTAACAATTCCGTTTTTTGAAAAACCCAGATATCTGGTGGAGAAATGGAGAGTAACACACCCACGATTCAAAACTTCAATCTTTTAAATATTTTTAAACAAACTGTCAACAAAAATTAAAATTTCCATAGCGATTTACACCATAGACGAATAAAAAAAGCTATCTTACAGAGTCAAAACGACTACGCTAAGATAGCTTTTTCTAACCAATAAATATTTACTGATTGGTTTTCTAAAAAACGACTTTTTATTTACGAGATACAAATGCTACTTATACTTTCCAACTCTTCTGCCCTTGCATCCCATTCTCCCATGGTTTGCCCGTTTACTACGCCATGTTAATCTTATTCTTCTCTTATCTCTCATGTTAATTACTCCTCATTTTACCTTTCTCAAATTTCAGTATGGTATTATCTTCTTAATTTAGGCTTCTTGCTTATTTTCCTGTTTGGTAACTTCTTTCTCAAGAGTTATCTTCTGCGTACTTTTATTGCTGGACTCTTCTACATCTTCCTCGACTCCCTTTACACCTTTCTTAAACTCAACAATACCACGCCCCAGCGATTTCATCACCTCAGGAAGTCTCTTGCCAAAAATCAGCAGCGCTACAATCAGGATGATAAGCCATTCCCAACCACCTGGCATACTAAACATATACATGCCTCCTTATATAAAATTCTAAGAACAACTATTTGTGATTATATCCGTAGACCGATAAAAATCAATGAATTTTCAAAAATAACCTTTCGCCGGTTCAATCGTCTTCGATTGGAAAGAAACACACCCCCAACCCCATAAGCGTTACCTTAAGCAGTAAAATAAAATTACCTTGTGACTATAACCGCATCTCTCAGGTTGAACACGGACAAACAAGTTTGTCCGTGCCACCCCAAATACTGCTTAAGGTAACGCTTATGCCCTCAGATCTCCCTGTCAAAGCTTATCCTTACCCACATCTTTAGAATACCATGAAGAGATGTCTGGCCAGAGGCATCCCTATAGAAATTTTTATTCTCTTTAAACCTATTCCAGGGTGGCACTGACAAACTCTGTTTGTCAGTGCCACCCTGTAGAGTCTTATCGCACTACTCAAATTTACCTCTCTGTCTTGTGGGTAAAGATAAGCTGTCAAGTGGGAAGTATAAAAGTCCCCTCTTGGGAGGGGATTTAGGGGTGGGTAATGGCTATACTTATCTATGCATAGCTTTACCAGCACAATTTTGTATAATTACATAATATTAATTTCTCTGAGGTCTTACTTCCCTCAATGTCTTAATAAGAAGGGATATATCGTCCGGAACATCTACCTGAAATTCCATTCTCTTATTTTGTATAGGATGGAAAAACTCGATCTTGTGCGCATGAAGTGCTTGCCTTTCGATAATGGGGACCTCACCAGGTTCTCTCTCCTTCTGCAACAGGTCTGAAAGATAGCAGGATTCGCTGCTACTGTACATAAAGTCAGCAACAACAGGGTGCCCTATTGAACGCATGTGTACACGAATTTGATGAGTACGGCCTGTTTTGGGCATAATCTTTACCAGCGTATAACCACGGAAACGCTCTAATACCTCATATACCGATACGGCTTCCTTACCAATATCGCGCCGTATTGCCATCTTTTGCGGCTCATTTTTATGCCTGCCAATAGGTAAATTAATCTCATCCGAATCCAGGTCAAATTCACCCTCCACTACGGCAAGATACTCCTTTTTGACATACCTTTTTTCAAATTGCATAGCAATGTGCGAATGGACAGCATCACTTTTAATCGATAACATAATCCCGCTCGTATCTCTGTCCAACCGGTGCACAATACCCGCTTTTAACGGTCCATTAACCTGTGAAAGGTTTTGACAATGAAAGGCAAGCGCGTTTACCAGCGTTCCGGAAGGATGCCCACCTGCAGGATGTACAACCATATCATACGGTTTATTAATGAGCATTAAGTAATCGTCTTCATAAACAATGTTTAAAGGAATATTTTCAGGAACGATCTTGCTTTCCTCAAGAACGGGTAAACGAACAGAGATAGTATCTCCCTTCTGGATATCGTAACTGCTCTTGACTGAACGCCCGTTGACTACTACAGCACCTTCTTTTACTAATTTTTGAATAAAGGTCCTTGAATAGTCAGGGAGACGCGCGGCAAGGTATCTGTCAATCCTTCTGTCCTCAAACGTCTTTTTTATCTCGAAGGTTACTTCTTTTATTTGGGTAATTTCTTCCAACATAGCATGCATTGTGGATGAAAGAATACTTATCGAATTACCGACAAACGGTATTGTGACATAGTAGCCCAGTTACTTTTGGGAGAGAGCTCCACTGCCCTGGTGTAGGAGCGAATTGCATCGTTTGTCTGGCCTGACTTTTCGTAGCAACGGCCTGCATCCCATCCTACTTGTGCAGTAAGAAAACTATCATGAACCGGAACACTCTCAAACTGTTGAATTGCCTCAGGAAAAAGTCCCTTTTCTTCATAGGCATATCCCAGGGATTGTTTCACAATAGGGGCAAGGAGATGACCGCTATACCTATCCAAAAAATCATTATACGCCCTGATGGCCTCATCGTAATTTTCCATGCGGTAATAAATATTTCCTAATTGAAATATTGCCCATGGAGTGGCGCTCGAAGAGGACATGGTATCCTTCATATATTGGTAAGCATCGGCTGCTGTAGATAACGCTGCATTTCTCTCTTTGCGGTCCTTTCCTTTTTGCTCTAAGGCCGTTGACAAGTCATTATTTATTTTTGATAAATTCTCCCATGCAGCCTCAGCTTTTTGGTTCCTTTGATTCATAAAAAAAATACTCCCTGCGCCGATGGCAATAGCAACACCAATACCTATACCAATAAAGACTTTATATTTATTGAGTATACTTACTATATTTGAGGTAGATTCGTTCATGTTCTTTTCTTCTCTCTAAATGTTATAAACTAAATATTTATGTAGGGCAAGGCTTTAGCCTTGCACAGGTGCAAACCTAACGATTTGCCCTACGTATGATGTATTACACATATATATATTAATTACCCGATTAAATTTCTTACGTAGATTTATTAATCAGAGATTCTGCTTCCCGGAAAAGCTCCTGAATATCATTATCTTCCAAACCAGCCCCACGGGCAATCCGTTCAGCGTGGTTACGGTCTAATAAATCATCAGGCGTATGAGAGTCGGAACCAAAAACAAGTTTTGCCCCGACTTTTTTTGCCACTTTAACGACATGTCCGTTCGCATAAGCATGCCCTTTCCGCCCGGTGACCTCCAGCCTGATACCATTACTTTTTGCAAGCCGTGCATCATCCTCCGTTATAAGGCCGGGATGCGCCAGAATATCAGCGCCAGCTTCTATCGCTGCCCGATTTGTCCCCGCCAGCACAGGCTCTGTAATAGTCTCTCCATGTACTAACACGATACAGGCGCCCAGCTCCCTTGCCCGTTTTACCATAGATTTTATATGTTCCGGACGGAGATGAGTTAGTTCAGCGCCGGCGAATACCTTCATTTTTGAGACGGATGTTATTTCCCTGCAAGCCCTCAAGATGTTCGGTATCACGATCTCGATATTAGAATAGTCAACATGGTCGGTTATCACTAACCCGCGAAACCCTTTTGCCTCACAACGCCGGGCTAGTTCTGCCGGTAAGAGCACACCATCGGAGAATAAGGTATGAGTATGTAAATCGATCATATGTATAAAAATACGTATATAACTATTTAATGCGCCCGAGACGATTTGAACGTCTGACCTACGGTTTAGGAAACCGTTGCTCTATCCTGCTGAGCTACGGGCGCATTGTTTATTAACATGCGGTAAAAGTGCTGCAAAACAAACTCAATAAACAAAAAATAAATTATACAGAAAATATTGTTATGTTCAAGGGAATTTATACCCATCCCTCCACGGTGCCCAATGATGCGCTAACATCCACTTTAGTTTATGGCTATAGTATCCTCTGTATGAAACCGAACATGCCGCATTCAACCCCAAAGGGGTGAAATGATTTTGGATACAATATACCCGACCATCAAATCCCGAAGGAATGACATCTCAATACAGGTTTCCCCTATGTCACCCCTTCGGGGTTGAAGGGCTTTTTTCTGCTTTCTCTATAATCATGACATCCCTGCGGGATTAGGTAGAGACGCAACATCTTGCGTCTCCAAAATCTTGCGCTGTACCATTACAAATTCGATAGATTTGCAATAGTGCGTTTCCTGGTCTTCCCTTTCTCCCCATATGCATCAAGCTATAGTACTTCAATGATGAAACCGAACCTATCCTCAACAGAGAAAAGACTACCCCGCCAGTCATTGCGAGGGTCTTGTCCGAAGCAATCCTTTACAAGTCTCAGAAGAGATTGCTTCGGGAAAAACCCTAGCAATGACATTTTGAGAGATTCCGTAACGTTCCCTACACCAGCATACAACCAAAGACTCATGCGCCACATTTCGTTCGGTTTCATCTCTTGGATGCTATAAAATGTGTAACTGGATTCTGTCTTCTGAATTCTCTATTCTGTTGATAAAGAGAATGTACAAAAACTTGTGATCAGGTACTTATATGTCATTACCTACCATAAAAAAAAGTGCATGTTATACATACAATATTGTATGATTTTAAAAATAGGAAGGGTAAAATATAAGACTCGGTTCTGAGACTATTTATGATAATTAGTAATTAAAATTGTATGATATCTGTACAGAAGATACGAATACTCATACAAAAGGAAATGAACAAAATAAATTATCTGCATTCATTATAATGAAATATGTTTCCAATAGTTATATAGTATCCTTGTCAAAGGCTCCCACAGAAAGAAATTCCTGGCAAGTACATTGCTATTAAACACTATGCAGTATTATGCATCTTTAAAAGTTATGGCGATATTGTGTAAGTCTTTTGGATTGGCACGAGAAGTTTTTCAAAAAATAGGATTTTTGTATTTGTTTAGTCATCTCTATGCTAAATATGCTAAGTTTGCTCTTTGAGAAATTAAATACCTTTCACAAATCTGTTGCTGTAATTAACAGGTAAACCCTATTCGCTATTCTGAGAATGTTCTCAGGGGCGTGGGATATTTTTCCCTGATCTAAGGAAGGATATCTTACACAGTTGATAACAGAGGAGAAAAAGGAAGAAAAAAAAGAGGGTGGACACTTAATGCAATAAGCAGTACTCCACAGTATACAAGTACTACCTGGTGTATTAGTGGTAGCGTTCTTTAAAAAGATATAAAAAAGGCAACTCATGTGAGTTGCCTTTTTTGTTAAATCATTACGATGTTTTATCATTTTTAAAATGATCAATTATAGTGTCTTTTCTATGATTTGTTTTTGTGTTTCAATTTTACATTTTGTTGGTTCTCCATTATAGGAATGAATGCGGAAGTTCAGAATCCTTATGGTATTAAGATATCATTACCGTATCATTTGATAGTGGGCAATTTTACTATAGGAAGAATTGATGAAAGCAAAAATACTTGTAATTGATGATGAAGAATGTATCAGATTTACCTTTGAAAAATTTCTCCAATATGAAGGGTACGAGGTATTCACTGCCAAAGATTATAATGAAGCCTTAGCAAAGGTCTCTGAATTACATTTCGATGTAATATTTGCAGATATCGTTCTTGAGGGCAAGACGGGAATTAATTTTTTGAGAGAGGTTAAGAAAAGGAATTATAGCTATCCTGTTGTCCTGATTGCGGGAAACCCCAGCATCGAAACGGCAGCAGAAGCATTGAGGCTTGGCGCATTTGATTATATTCCCAAACCAGTGCGGCAAGAAACGCTATTGCAAGTTACCAGAAAAGCATTACAGTACAAAACCGGGATGGATGAAAAGGAAAAATCCCAGTTAAATCTGGAGGCAATTTTCAGTAGTGTCAGGGACGCTATTATTACGGTAGATAAGGAATTGTCGGTAATCGAGATCAATGAGGCAACAAAAACTATTTGTAATCTGACGAAAGATGCTATTGGGAAGTCAATAAATTCTTTATCAAATTTTTGCAACAGACAATGTCTTAAAACGCTTGAAGAAACCCTTCATGAGAAACAGCCTGCAGAAATATATCGCCTCGAGTGTAAACACAAATTTCATCCACAGCAAGTAGTAAATATTACTACTCACCCGCTTCTCGGTAACAAAGGAGTATTTTCAGGGGCGGTTTTAATAATCAGAGATGAAACACACATGGAAAATCCTAAACACGACAGAAGAGAGCGTCAGCAATTTCATAATATCATAGGAAAAAGTGAAAAGATGCAGACGATGTATTCTCTCATTGAGAATTTAGCAGATGTTCAAACTACCGTTCTGATTACCGGAGAAAGTGGCACCGGCAAAGAATTAGTTGCCGAGGCATTGCATTATGAAGGAGAACGAAACAGTAAGCCTTTTGTTAAGGTAAACTGCGCAGCTTTGTCCGAGAGTTTACTTGAAAGTGAGCTTTTTGGGCATGTCAAAGGAGCCTTTACTGATGCTATTCGGAATAGGGCTGGTCGATTCCAGGAGGCAAACAGCGGGACGATCTTTCTCGATGAGATCGGTGATATATCACCCAGGATGCAACTGCAACTTTTAAGGGTATTACAGGAAAGAACGTTTGAGAGTGTGGGAGATTCTACTCCTATCAGGATAGACGTCCGGGTTGTTGCAGCAACGAACCAGAACCTCAAAGAAAGAATCAGACATGGTAAATTCCGGGAAGACCTTTATTACCGTCTGAAGGTCGTGGAAGTAAACTTACCGCCATTAAGAGACAGAAGGGAAGATATACCATTTCTGGTAAATCATTTTATTAATAAATTCAATAAAAAATTCCAGAAAGAGATTGTGGCTGTCTCTTCGGATGTACAAAAGATATTTATGGCATATCAATGGCCTGGCAATGTGAGGGAACTCGAACATACCCTTGAACATGCATTTATCCATTGTCATCAAAAGACCATCACTGTTAATTATCTGCCAACTGCGTTTAAAGGATTTGTTGGAACAAAAACTTCTTGTATCGAAGATATGAAAGTTGATGAACCTCGGGCAATCCTCCAGGCTCTTAAAATAGCCTCAGGGAATAAGGCAATGGCGGCTCGTTTACTAGGCATAAGCAGACGTACTATCTATCGGAAAATTCGTGATTACAAAATAATGAGCTATAGAAAAAGAGAAGATATTATGAATGATTGAGAAAAGGGGAGCCTGGGAAGCCTTACTAAAGGAGAGATAGAGAGGAGGTTAATATGAATTCAGGTAAAACTCTTCTGAAAGAAAAAGGCATAATGGAGAGCGATTCTTGTGAAATGCTTGCTGCCAGAAGACGGGATCATCTCAGGCAAACGGTTTTTGAGGTGACAGGGATACATCCTATCACGGTATGTCCTGAACAGGGATTATTTGTCAATTTTCACTTCTGAATTGTTGTAACTATTCAGCGTGTTTGAGCGACAAATACTATAAATATAGTAAAAAATGCTCGATTTGCATTTTCTGCCTATATATGGCGGTACAACCTGTGGTTAATTTTTGTGATTATGACTATTTTATGCCATATATTGTATTCGTGAAAATCACGCTGAATAGTTACGGATTAGCAGGCAATACTTTTATAGTTATCAACGATTGAAACCCGACAGCATACGGCAGAGATGGAGTTTTGTAAACCACATGCTCTCCGGTATCGTGATCAATATTTACCAAGGAAATAATCTCAGAGACACACGATTGTAATGGCACAGACTCAGGATTTTGGAGATGCAAAATGTTGCGTCTCTCCTTTTATTTTCCTGCCTAATCCCGTAGGGATGTCATAATTATAGAAAAAGCAAAAAAAACCCCTTCAACCCCGAAGGGGTGACATAGGGTAAACCTGTATTGAGGTGTCATCCCTTCGGGATTTGACGGTAGGGTATATTGTATCCATAATCATTTCACCCCTTCGGGGTTGAATTCAGTATGTTCGATTTCATACAAAAGGTACTCTATACACAGCGTCATTCATCAGGTACGAATCTCCGTTTTCACGGGGACAAGTATGTCATTCCCGCGGAAGCGGGAATCCGGAAAAATACTGGTTTTCCGGGTCAAGCCCGGAACGACAGACGCTTGTCCTCGAATGTAGTTATCGGGGAGTTGTAAACGTATGTCGCTGTGTTAGCTTGATGCATACAAGGTGTATTCCTGTCACTTTAAAAATCGCTTATCTCGGATGATTCCGTCTCCTGGGGCAGCAGGCATTGTAAAAGAATCGCCCTCCATTATGCCTTTTTCTTCCCTTTTCGAAGGTATTTACCAGAGTGATTCATGTAACCTCTTCAAAAATCAATCACCATCTCCCGATATTCGTGAAAACCTCTGGAACGTCAGTTATTAGAACAATTTTGATACAATTGCCCTGCGGATACCACGACACCATCACCCACCCTATTTCACGCCTCCCTTATGTTCTCTTTCGTAAGTTTTTCCTGCGACACGGGTCACCTCGCCAAGAGGTTAACAATTTGGGATATTTTGGAGATCCCGATGATAAATTGTTTAGAGGTCATCCCAAAATCTTAATTTAGTATCCGGAATCATGTGAAAACAGAGGGATATCCGTACAGAAACAGGTCCGGGGATAGCTTCTATGGATATATCCTAAATCTATCCTGGGTCTCATAGATAAGGGGTGATGTGGAAAAAATTGAATAACATTCAATATTAGAGGTCGCAATCCCTTCTATTACAGGTCTTTATTCCTATAAGTTTCTTAATTGACGAAGATATACTTGAAGATTTGTCGCAATCCCTTCTATTACAGGTCTTTATTCCTATTTAAGCTATGGACTTATTACATTGATTACGTTGTCGCAATCCCTTCTATTACAGGTCTTTATTCCTATAAGAAACAGAAAACCAATATCAACAATCCATATTTGTCGCAATCCCTTCTATTACAGGTCTTTATTCCTATAAATATTAAGTGCGAAAATATATTGTATTTCTCGTCGCAATCCCTTCTATTACAGGTCTTTATTCCTATGCAAAGGAGGTGATGGATTAATGATTACAAAATTAAGTCGCAATCCCTTCTATTACAGGTCTTTATTCCTATATAAACACGAGAACAATTATGAAATCAGAAAGGAGTCGCAATCCCTTCTATTACAGGTCTTTATTCCTATCTAAAACCCCGGTTGCAAAGTCGTTCGTATCTACCTGTCGCAATCCCTTCTATTACAGGTCTTTATTCCTATCCAAAACTTCTCTACAACAAGAGAGCTAAACAGTAGTCGCAATCCCTTCTATTACAGGTCTTTATTCCTATCTAACGCTTCTGCCAGTTCGGATTGATTTTTGGGTCGCAATCCCTTCTATTACAGGTCTTTATTCCTATAAGAGTGAGCACGGCAAACTTTTGCGGGTTTCGTAGTCGCAATCCCTTCTATTACAGGTCTTTATTCCTATGATGAGTCGAATGTAGTGGAAGAAAAACAGCGGTCGCAATCCCTTCTATTACAGGTCTTTATTCCTATCTAGATGCATTGAAAACGTTGATTGTTAAGAGGAAGTGTCGCAATCCCTTCTATTACAGGTCTTTATTCCTATAGTAATGAAAAAAAGACAGTAAAAAATGAAGTAAAGTCGCAATCCCTTCTATTACAGGTCTTTATTCCTATGAAGAAACCTATTTTAAAACAACAACAATACATAATGTCGCAATCCCTTCTATTACAGGTCTTTATTCCTATGATACAGTACATGAAAAGATTAAAGCTGTTCACAGTCGCAATCCCTTCTATTACAGGTCTTTATTCCTATGTGTTTGATACGGAAAGTTATAAGGGAAGTTATAAGTCGCAATCCCTTCTATTACAGGTCTTTATTCCTATACAATCCTTGCATCCAGGCCAGCACAAAGGACTAGTCGCAATCCCTTCTATTACAGGTCTTTATTCCTATTACTGGGTAAATAAATTAATTAACTTATCAAGGACGTCGCAATCCCTTCTATTACAGGTCTTTATTCCTATGAAGTTAAAAGTATTGGCATTATTTGCTGTTTTGTGTGTCGCAATCCCTTCTATTACAGGTCTTTATTCCTATTACAGAAGATGGTACATATTATTGTTATTACGAAGTCGCAATCCCTTCTATTACAGGTCTTTATTCCTATATAAAAATAAGGCTGTAATTAATAAGCCGAAACGTCGCAATCCCTTCTATTACAGGTCTTTATTCCTATTGGAAGTCGTAAAACAGTTAGAGGTTAGAGGAGAGGGTCGCAATCCCTTCTATTACAGGTCTTTATTCCTATGGAAATGAGTGAACAAATAGTAAATAGGTTAGCAGGTCGCAATCCCTTCTATTACAGGTCTTTATTCCTATGAAATGGTAATGAAAGGTTTCAATGATAATGAGTCGCAATCCCTTCTATTACAGGTCTTTATTCCTATCACAAAGGCTTAGTTCGGTAGCTCGTCCCTATCGTGTCGCAATCCCTTCTATTACAGGTCTTTATTCCTATCAAGCAACTAGAAAGTATGTTAAGTACTATAGTCGCAATCCCTTCTATTACAGGTCTTTATTCCTATAAGAGCTTGGAATCATCACAGAATCACATCAAGAGTCGCAATCCCTTCTATTACAGGTCTTTATTCCTATAAAAAAAGGGGGGGGGGTATGCAATATTTAAATTTGTCGCAATCCCTTCTATTACAGGTCTTTATTCCTATTGCGAGGAGGAGATCGTTGAGAAGTACGGTGAGTCGCAATCCCTTCTATTACAGGTCTTTATTCCTATTTGCTCACGCTTCCACCTCTACTGGAAGTAACATGTCGCAATCCCTTCTATTACAGGTCTTTATTCCTATATCACATCGTGAGCAGGGAATCATCACAGAATCAGTCGCAATCCCTTCTATTACAGGTCTTTATTCCTATTAAGCATAAATACAACGATAAAATTTTATTTTCGTCGCAATCCCTTCTATTACAGGTCTTTATTCCTATATTGAACCTATAAGGCATTGAAATTATATCTTAGTCGCAATCCCTTCTATTACAGGTCTTTATTCCTATTTTTATTAGGGAGACAGGAGAATGGTAAAAATAAATGTCGCAATCCCTTCTATTACAGGTCTTTATTCCTATTAGTTTTGTTCGGAAAATTTGTTGGTCTTAATAAAGTCGCAATCCCTTCTATTACAGGTCTTTATTCCTATAAAGTATGCATGTTGAAATCGATAATGAAGAGTTCGGTCGCAATCCCTTCTATTACAGGTCTTTATTCCTATCTCACGATATTGAGCATCACTGCTTTTCTAAGATGAGTCGCAATCCCTTCTATTACAGGTCTTTATTCCTATTTTGGTTGCTGCATCCTGGTATTTCTGTTGCCTTGAGTCGCAATCCCTTCTATTACAGGTCTTTATTCCTATTATTTCTGTTGCCTTGATAACCTCAAAAAGTGTCGCAATCCCTTCTATTACAGGTCTTTATTCCTATATTAAAAAAATATCTCATTGAAAAAACGGGTGGTCGCAATCCCTTCTATTACAGGTCTTTATTCCTATAGCAATTTCTGTACCATATCACCTGTTTATATGTCGCAATCCCTTCTATTACAGGTCTTTATTCCTATTTTTGAGGAATGAAATTATGAAAAAAGAAGAAAAGTCGCAATCCCTTCTATTACAGGTCTTTATTCCTATTGATCACACACACGGATTTGTGAGAGGTAAAGGGTCGCAATCCCTTCTATTACAGGTCTTTATTCCTATAAAATTTGAAAGTTTAGGAGTGAATTAGATGTATAGTCGCAATCCCTTCTATTACAGGTCTTTATTCCTATTTGTGAGGTGGAAAGAAGGTTAAAGTCCTTATCGTCGCAATCCCTTCTATTACAGGTCTTTATTCCTATGGTTATTTTATGGAAGGATAGGGTGATATGGAAGGTCGCAATCCCTTCTATTACAGGTCTTTATTCCTATGCGTGGGTGGTATATAGCCTTTTTTTTTGCTTTGGTCGCAATCCCTTCTATTACAGGTCTTTATTCCTATGGGGAGAAGAGATATATATCAAGAAGGAATTGGTCGCAATCCCTTCTATTACAGGTCTTTATTCCTATTTTAGTGTGTGGCTACTGTTGCCACCACTGCGCGTCGCAATCCCTTCTATTACAGGTCTTTATTCCTATCTGCAAAGCCTTCAAGTAATTTGATTAAATTTAGTCGCAATCCCTTCTATTACAGGTCTTTATTCCTATCACGAGTATGGCGCAGCTTATTGCCAGGCACAGAGTCGCAATCCCTTCTATTACAGGTCTTTATTCCTATTTTAGTGTGTGGCTACTGTTGCCACCACTGCGCAGGTCGCAATCCCTTCTATTACAGGTCTTTATTCCTATATTGAAAATTTATCTTATAACTTTTTTTTGGGGGGTCGCAATCCCTTCTATTACAGGTCTTTATTCCTATTTAATTACAGACGGCAGAAAGTTCCGCACTATTCCGTCGCAATCCCTTCTATTACAGGTCTTTATTCCTATAAAGCCCTTCTGATAACATCTAATTGTAAAGGACATGTCGCAATCCCTTCTATTACAGGTCTTTATTCCTATAAATACTCAAGTGTAAACCAAGGCAAATTGAATACGTCGCAATCCCTTCTATTACAGGTCTTTATTCCTATAAATATTATATGCAAAGTCGATATCATATTGAGGTCGCAATCCCTTCTATTACAGGTCTTTATTCCTATACCAAAAGAGAAAGAAGGTTGGCAGGTACGTAACGTCGCAATCCCTTCTATTACAGGTCTTTATTCCTATAGCACCCCTTTCCTTTCTCATGTATTATCAAGTATTTACAAAACTGATTTTTCAGTATAGCAGATCTATGAAAAGTTAGCATGCAAATATTTCTGAAATATTTCATAAGAACATTTCTACCCCTTCCGGAATCCTGTCGCCCTGACCAAGCACGACACATTTACTATTGGATGGCAGCGGGTAAATCCGTATATCGTCTTCGTTCCCATCAATGATGCCTTCAAGCTTCTCTTTCAATCCTGTTAATTCCTGCCACGTAAGTTTACAAAAAAATACCGAATACTGTATATGCGTACCTATCCCCTTGAGCGTTTTAAACACCTGCCTTAACCTTTTTTCATTGGTAATATCATAGCAGACGATATAATTACTCTTCATAAGTATATAACCTGAACAAGTTGGAAAAGAAAGTTTTTTATTTTCTCACACAAAGCCACGAAGCCACAAAGAAATACATAAAAAGAGATTAAACAAAATTCCAAAGTTCTTTGTGGCTTCGTGTCTCTGTGTGATTACTTTTCTTATTTGTAAAAAATATTTTGTAAGAAATTAATACTGGCTGAATTCCCCGCTGAGCCTCAGTTCCCTGACAAGCTCAAACATACCATCAATAATATGCTCTGTCATAGTTGCCAGGACATCTTTTCTATTTTCAAAACGCACCGCTATTGCCTTTCTGTCTTCAGACGACATCTCTTTGTTTTTCCGGTGGTCCACTCCTTTTTTCCCATAAAAAAATTGAACAGATTGGAGATCGGTCTCGGGGCCAAGTATGTGGCAAATATCCAGGACAAAACCGAAATCCTGCCGCCTGTGCATTACTCCCATATGAGGGTCGAGTTCAGACGCTATTAATTTACTTATGACCATTTCCACAAAGAGTGCAGAAACGGCATTACGAATAGAGTGAAATATTTCTCGATACGGTGATGTGGCATTCTTTATTACCTGCTGATACTCTTCTTCTTTGAGTCCAACAGTAACATAGTGATCCGGAATCTGATTTTTCAAAAGCCGTTTCAGGACATCAATCTGAATCCTCTGGCGATATGCCCTCAAAAAGGTCATAAACCGATGAGCAGTATAATCTGACTCAAGGAATACCCTTTGCACTTTATAATGTTCTGCCAGATGCTGTTTATACGGCAGAGTTACCGCTATCTGGTTGCCTTTCTTATCCAGAAATGTTATGGGAACATTATTTTGGGTAAAGAGGGTTATCAAACCGGTTTCCAGTTTGATATTCCCGGTAATTACTACCCGCCGAATCATTCGTGCAGGCACACGCCTGCCGGATTTTCCTTCTTCTTTTACCACAAGAGAAGGCCCGTCTCTTATAACATCAAGCGTTGTATTTTCATTCAGGTAAAGTGTTCTTTCCATCCATGACCCTCACAGAAATATCTCTTATCTTTCTGGCAATATCTTTTCTCACCGTTTCAGCCCATGCTTCGTACACCGGGTAAAATTCCTTTCTGGCATCTTTCTTTAAATAAACACCCCCGTTCTCCTGTACAAAATTTTTTGAGGTATATTTTCCCTCCTTAAACATCTCCCATACGAACCGGTCTACCACGGGGCGAAATGGTTCAATCAGGTCGCAGGCAAGGGATTCCCGCCCATACTCAAAGCAATGATAAAAGCCAATGGTAGGATCAAGCCCCGCGATCTGTATCTCCCTCACCGCTTCATAATGAATCAACGTATAGCTCAATGAGAGCATTGCATTTACAGGGTCTGTCGGCGGCCTTCTGATGCGGTTTTCAAACCCCAGCGAAGCCGGAAACAGATCGGTAAACGCAGAGAAATAGGCATTTGAAGCGGCGCCCTCATATCCCCTCAGGCTCTCAATGGCCTCACATTTCGCAGTAATTCCTTCCGCAATATTTATAAGGATACCAAAGACATTGCAAAATGTGGCCTTCAGGTTTTCAGATCCCCTGATTTTTATTGCCTCTCCAAGAAATTCACGCTGCTTCTCTATCTTTTCAAGGATAATTTCCTTCGCTATCGTTATGATAAAATCCTTGTTCAGGGACTTCTCATATTGCTTAACCCTCAGGATGCCATTATTATGAATACGGCCGGTGAGGATGCCCCGGTACTGAAGGCCTCTGCCGGACAGGAATATGACGTTACACCCGTTTTCTGCAAGTTTGTTGAGTACGCTTGTGTCTACCGTATTATTACCGGCTATTATTACCCTGTCGAGTGGTCTTACAGGGACGATGCCTTCCCTTTTTCCGTCCAGGTAAAAGGCGATTGCTTCGCCGTCAAGTTTTATCTGATATCCTTTTCTGTCGATATATAAAGTTCCCATGGTATTGTTGTGATTGTTCAAAATTTTATTTAAATTAGGCCTTCGGCGACTTTGTTTACGGTCATACGTAGGGGCGAAGCATTTGCTGTCCAGAATATAAGATTGACTTCAAGCTCATATCAGCAAATGCTTCGCCCCTACAATAAACATTGAAATTCCTATACATTGAATCAAATTGCCTTTGGTATCTGCTGGTAGACACAGTTTTTGTTTTGTGTAATTACCACAACCTAAAGGTTGCGGCTCCTGTTTGTAATTCCGAATCCGAACGAGTCAGAAGAGACGGTAGTGGCAAGGCGCGCCTTGCCACTACACATTTAAATTTTTAGGCTCAAGATAATCGTGTATCAGAAATGAGAGTATGTGCTTCTCTGACTGTTTAAGCATGATGTTCTTATGTTTCAGAGATAAAAAGCTCGAAACAAATCCCTGCCGTACTATTTTCAGCACATCCCATTTGCTCAATCCCCCTTCCGTTAAATGGCATGCCTTTAAATATTCCCCTGCTAAACTTGTCTGAGAAATGCCCCGATTATCTGTGTTTATAGTTACACCCACGCCCTCATCCAGATATTGCTTGAGTGGATATCTGTTACTAGTGTTATATTCATGGAAATTGTTGTTTATACTGCTGAAATCATAATATCCACATGTTTTGGCATTTGAAGTAGGGCACATTTCCAGTGAGATGTGTAAATCGCGAAGATATTCCATCATTTTCTTGTCCTGGCACAGTTTCAGTCCATGCCCGATTCTTTTTGCATGAAGGTGGTAAAGGGCTTCCCAGAATATTCTGACTGCTTTCTGTCTCTCCTGCATGGATTGTTACCTTTATAAAATGATGATGAAGGGGCTGGAATAGATCAATAAATTGCATAGGGCTGAACCCCCTCTCTTTGCCTGCCAGATCCACTCCGCATACGTGCGGTGATGAGATATACTCAGATGGAAGCTCCATATTAACAGCGTTCTTTGATTTATTTTCGGAAAATACAATAGCTGTGGATATATTCTTACTTATATTGGCTCTATCCTTGTGCCTTGTTGCTATAATGATAAAGTTTACCGTAATAGCAGGATGCGCACTGATAAACTGTGCGGATGTCTCTATGAGTGTGTTCATTACCTCTGAAGCTGTAAGGCCAGCAGTACAATAATTCATGGGAGAGATCCGAACTTCAAGATAACGTATGTTGTCTTTCAGGGACGCTTCCAGCAGGCAATGCATGGCTGTTTCCAGGGCAGTCTTTGTTTGAAACAACATTGAACCTCCAAAATTTCCAGCGTCCATATACAGTTCAAGTCCTTCGGTATCTGTATCACTCTCATAGGTATTTGGCTGAGCAGGTGTTTGCCGCATCAACCGGGAAATCTCATTTACAGATAAGATGCTAAGCTGTACGGTGTTAATTAAAAAAACAGGCAAACCGGGATATATCTCCTTGTAGTATTCTTCTAAATAATGCAATGGATGTTTTTGAGTAGTTCCCTTTCTTTTATAAAGCTCTTCTTCCAGTGAACAGTTCCGAAGTTTTTTCTCTACGGATTGTATTTCCGTCCTCCATCGTTCTTTCGCAAATGTATCACCTAAAATTGCCTCTGCTATTGTTTTGAGTTCCTCTGGGCCGGCAGCGCCACCAAAATGGCAGTGCAGATCGGTTTTTGGCAAGGCGCGAAGCCATGTATAATCCTTTTGTTCATATTTCTTGTCAACACCGATTTTTTCAGACTTCAGGCGCTGGATAATCATGAGTGGTAATGAATACAATGCAGAAAAATTTTGGATTAAATCCGGTTCTTTCTGTATGTCATAGTTGCTTTGTTGTATATCTACCTGTGTGGTTTCAGGCAAATAGTACCTTCTCCGTAAAAGAGTAGAGAGCGGATACCAGTTAATAATCAGATGTTCCGGATACTTCCTGGCAATTTGATAATCCTTTAAACCTCCAGGAGTGTTTTTTAAGTGGAAAAATTCTGCTGAGAGTGTGATTGAAAGATATCCATAAAATCCGTAGATATAACCTGCTTTAACAATTCTCTGCGTAATGTCTTTTCTTCCGGCAGAAGATACGATCAATTTATCTTTTTGATATCGCTCTACCGTATTAAAGATTGTGTTGCGTATTTTTTCATCATCACGTACATTGGTAATATCCTGAATTTCCAAATCGATATTGTTTAAGGAGATATCCGGATACTCAATCGAGAGGATTGCTTTAAGATCATCAAAGACGGCAGTGGTATGTGTTGTGCAAAGCAGAACAAGCTCATCCATCGGTTCGATGAATGATCCTTTAATCTTCCTTGCAGCCTCACTGTATTCAAAGTCACCGTTCAGGAAATCAACCATTTCTATAATTACGTCGTAGTTTTCTCCTAAAGCGCTTAGTAATTTCATAGTTTCCCATGTGTAGTTTATAATTTTTAACTGATTAAATAAGAGGCGGATAAACAATCCTTGTTCAAGACGTCCAGAGACAAGGTTGTCCGTGCCACCCCGAAAATCGCTGACATAAAATCAGCATTGTCCGGTTAGAGTTTTGCATGTATGGCTTTTGTCATACCCGAACTCTTTTATCGGGTATCCAGAGGCTCGTTCCACCCTGGATTCCCGCTAAAAATATGCGGGAATGACATCTTGAGAACAATACAATAAAACAAGCAAAAACCTAACCGGACATTGCTGACATAATATAAAAATTCCTATACAAGTACGTGGCGTTTACCCGAAATAAAAAAACTCCGGGTCCTTTGGAGGTATTGCTGCACCAAAGGTGTGCGACCTGCTTCTCCCGTCCAGAGGGAAGATATGGACACGGTCCGTACTTTCGTCAATAATATTTGAAACGCCGGTAATGACCTCTTTCAGTTCTCCTTGTGTAAGGAAACACTCAAAGACCGACTTCTGGCCACCCGTGCTGAACCCTTTCAAAAAATACCGCATCCGGTTAAGGCGTTTTGGTGTACATATATCGTATGCTACAATGTAGAGATCTCTTTGCATGGTATAATAGATAAAAAATTATTTACCACAAAGGGCACAAAGTTTAACCACAAAGGGCACAGAGTTTAACCACAGAGGACACAAAGCATTAAACAGAGTTCATAAAGTTCCGTTTATTACCCTTTGTATACCGTCTTTTAATTTGACAACATTAAAATTCATCAGTAACCCCAATTTGTAATTTCCTAACTTCAAATAGGTAAGAGTCTGTGCAAGGTGAATGTTATGTAATGCGTCTACGCTTTTTATTTCGATTACCAATGTATTCTCTACCAACAAATCCATCCGGTAACCACACTCTAATCTTACTTCTTCAAAAAACACTGGAATCGGTTTTTCTTTTTCGACAAAAAGTCCTGATTTACCAATTTTGTAATACATACACTCTTTGTATGCGCTTTCCAGCAAACCAGGACCAAGCGCATTATGAACTTCTATTGCTATCCCTATGATTTTACGTGAAAGTTCGTTTTCTGTCATGGTGTTCCGTTAACCACAAAGGACACAGGGTTTGACCACAAAAAACACAAAGTTCAAACACAAAGAGCACAAAGGTTTTATCTTAGTGTCCTTTGTGGTTTTCTCTGTGTTCTTTGTGGTTAAGTCTTTTTACATTATGTCATCGCTATCATCAGAACGCAAAAAAAGAAATATTTCAGAAACATTTCAATCCACGACTATATACTTTCCCAGCCCAAAACTCGTTCCCTTACCAACATGGAGTATCTTCCCTGCCTCTATAAAAGGATAAAAAGGTGAAACAGAACCCTTATATACGATATCTCCCACAAATCCACCGAGTTTCATCCTGGTATCCTGCCTGCGGGAATACCGTTCCCAGTCGCACCATTGGAGATTTGACACCTTTATACCTATTGAGCGTGCGTCGTCTATGAGTATGCGATGATATCCTTCACCGGGTAATCCGGCCTCTGGCAAACTATCTTTACAATAGTAATGCCTGATCAAAAATAATCTCCTCAGAAGCTGCCTGATGAAGATATGAAATTCCAGATCAATCATAAGTTTGCCATCATACTTGAGACGGGTGGGCGTGAGAAATCTCAGGGTAATTTCTTCAGGAGTGTTTTGTATAGCGTTTGAAACACTTCCTTCCATTACCGAGAGGATAGGTTGACTTAAATCTATGCATTCTTTGCTGAAGGATTCGACTTTACGGGTTTTTGAACAGTAGATTAATTGAGTATCGCCCTGAGGGCTGACCGTGTGTACCTCTTGTAGCCGGCAATTTCCCCTTCCCCTGCCGATGCCATTTCTCCCCAGCAGGTCAAAGGTGTAGATAAAATAAGGCAGATATTGTATCGCCTCGCCAATGAGTATCAGGCCAACGGAAAACGTTTGTCCTGCAAGATACCTTTGTTTCTCCTCTTCCGGTGGTTCTATGATAAACGGATGAGGAATAGAATTTACCTTGCCAAGTATGTTGGCATCATCCGGTGAATGGGATTCAAAGACATATGCATAGACGCATCTTTGTTTGAGCAGGCAGTCACGGCAATCTTCTTTCTTCAGGGCGCAAACAACTTTTTTGAACTGCGCGCCAAATGCCCCCCTGAAGGTAGACCCTTTATATGAAGGGAGATGTATTTCCTCTTCAGCCTCCATGATAAAAGTAAAGCGTTTATAAGGTATCTTCATGGGTTATATTTTTTTAATGTTTATGTTTAGGACTTTCAATGTTTGTTGAAATCACAGAACACTGTCAGGGTTGAGAACCCTGACAGTGTTAATTTCCATTCACCCCCTCCGTGTGGCTGCAAACAAAGTCGTCGAAGGCCTAGTTTAATGTTTAGGAAATTCAGAGTTTGTGTCATAGCATACCAACAACCCCCTGAATCCCCCTTAACAAAGGGGGCAAGGGGGTTGTTTTTAACCGTCATGTGCCGTGCATTCAAAAAGTCGCTGCCAATGGCAGCTTAATTTATAAGAGGTACCCTTTTATATATTGAGCCTGGGAAATACAATTACCTCTTCCGGTTTAAATATGTTGAGATCAAGAATGAACTCCTTGAATTTCAGGTAGGTATTTTCCGGTGCGCAGGCAAATCCATGGACAAGATACAAATTATTTCTCTGGGATTGAATCTGGCGGAATTGTGGCAGATGTTTGTTAAATTCCTTACCCAGATCATCACCCAGCGCTTCAAGTAATCCAAATGCGGCATTTTGTGGCGCCTTTATTTTTCCGTCTTTTTTATCTTTGTATTTACTGACAAATTCATCCCTCATCTGTTGCGGTATTTTTTCCTCACTCACATTGCCCGTGTCTATCCTATACTTGTTCTGTAACCTTTCCTGGGCGAGCATTTCAACGATCCTGTAGAGCCGTACTACAGCATCATCTATCTTTCCTTCCTCAAAACGTCTTTCTGCATTTGAGAATAAGTCCAGGATAAATAATCTGTCGGGCTGCTTTTGCATCTGCGCCAGAGATTCATAGGAAGGTTTTAACTGAAGGGTGGCTTTAGCAAAAGATTTTATAGATTCGTCATCGACCTCAAGCAGGTCTTCCATCCTTGCCCTTTCAAATTTTCCCTTTGCATCGCCGTGTCTGAACAGATCCCAGCTATAGTATCCGTCAATAAGAAAGCCCAATTTTTTAAATACCGTTTTGTATTTGGTACTCCTCCTCAATACTTCATCGGTCAACTCCTTCGCCGCCTTGAACTGGTTGGTATTAAACAGGAAGGATATCTTCTTCCGTTCATCTATGGCGAGGAAGTCCCAGGGATTGACACTCTTATATACCTTTTCCTTGCCGTCAAGGACGATCCCCACACCGTCCTTTGTCCTTTCTGTACCGCCCACATAAGAAAAGCTGAAACCGTGTGTAATGGCGGAAAGGGAGAGGGCAACGGACATATTCTTTGTCCCGCCGGTATAATCCACAATAACCTCTTCGTTGTTAAATCCCTTAGACCGTACCCTTCTTACCGCCTCTTCCGCCTTGCTGAAACAGTGATAGAGGTCGTTGACATCATCGACCAGGGTTATTTCGTTTTTTATGGTATATCCCGCCCCGTTTATCCCTTTTTTAATCTCTGACACCTGGTCGCAGGTATTCTGGGAGGCAAAGAAAGATACAAATTCCGGCCGGTATTCTGTAATGGATTTTATAATCGGTGCCGGCGTTCCGCCCACAGAGATTATCATAGCCTTGATCATTTTGTTATCTCCAGTGTATTCCATAGAAACGTTAAATATCCAAGTATGCATGGACAAACAAAGTTTGTCCATGCCACCCTTTCTAATCAATTAAGAAATTCTCACCTTATCCACAAACCCTTCTCTTTATGTCAACTTTCAGGGTGGCACTGACAAACTGTGTTTGTCAGTGCTTTATCATCCATAGCAATGTGTATGTTCAAACAAGCACGGATAAACCATATCTCTACTCAATACGCACGGACAAACAAGTTTGTCCGTGCCACCCTTATTCGCTAGTTAAAGATTCATTTCATCAACAGCCAAAACAACATCTCTTTCCCCTGCATACCAACCTGCACTTGACCACTTCCATTCTTGTGGATTAAGGACAAGCCCTCTGCGTACCGGATTCCCATGCACATAGTGAATCTTCTCAAAAAGTTCATCTTTGCTTGTGATATTTCGGTCGTAGCCCGGACCGGCTTGCCAGAATCTAAAAACATCTCTTGATCCAAATTTAATCGTTAATTTGTCCCGCCAATTACAATCATGTTCTTCCAGATAATGTTTCGCCCTTCTGGCAACTGACTGTTTAATAGCCTTTAAGAACAGAGAAATGTTGTAATTTTCGACTAACGGATAAACCAATAGATGAGCATGCTCTGGCATGATTACATATGCCCACAGGGCATATTGGTATTTCTCTTTAACTGTGATAATTGATTCAATAAGCCAATTTCTCGTTCTATCTTTACTCAACAAAGGAAGACACTGATAGCAGGAAAACGTTAAAAAATGTGCATGGCAAGGAACGTTATAATGGCGAATAGTTTTCTTATGTTGAGGGGAATTGTTATTCAATGGTATATTATCTTTTATTTTATACGGCTACAGGGTGGCACTGACAAACTCTGTTTGTCAGTGTTTTATCATCCACAGCAATATACATGTTCAAACAAGTATGGAGAGGTCATATCCTCATTCAAGACGCACGGACAAACGAAGTTTGTCCGTGCCACCTTTAGTCAATGAAAAGTTTTTTCGTTTTGTCCACAAATTCTTTTATTTCGCCAATCCTGTTCTTCACAACCATAATGTTTTGCCAGTTTACCCTTAAATACTGATGTATTGTTTCATTGCGGTGTTTCACTAATGGCGCGATTTTTAAGACAATATCTCCTGCAAACTCATGGCAGGCAAGAATAGTATCCTTGTAAGTATCGGGTACATTTCTTTTGTTTTTCTTTAAACATTCCTCGGCGATGTCTGTAAGACAGAGGATAATGTCGTTGATGCTCTTATCAAGAATGTTCCTTCTGTCTCTATCAGCAAAGTAAACATCTCTATCGACGCCTTCTAATCTGGAAAGGAAATAACCGATTGTTTCACTAATAAATGCAAAGAGGCGATCTATTTTGCTATCAACCATAGAATAAATTCTCTAAATTTCTTTTCATTGTTTCTCTGTACTCTTTGTGACCTTGGTGGTAAATTATTATCCTTTTAACATCTTCCTGAAACGAATTTCTTCTGTCTCATGAAGTACTCTGCGTGCAATTTCATAGAGTGTATTGTGATCAGGTTCTGCCAGGTGTATTCCTTTCAACGCTTCCTGGATGACAAAGGGTGATTCGTCTTCATCATCGAGCCTCAGGATGGATATATCTCGTTCAGCAGACATAAGAATTTTGTCAATTATTTCAATCTCTTCTTCCGTGTCCTTTGCATTTATAAAAACTGCAAGATCAATATCGGACCTTATGTGGGGTGTCCCTCTTGCATATGAACCGTAGAGGATTGCAAGGCGGATTTTGCCTTCTTTGCTGAGTTTTTGAAGGACATCTTTCATTTGTGTTAATTCGTTTTCGTTATACATTATGTAAAAGAATAAAGATTTAATTCAATCTCTTTTCCGATAATCTCAAAGTGTTTATCCAGGGTTAAAAGCTGTACATTGTTTGCATGTACCACCACAGAAATGTAGCAGTATGAAAGCCCAATGGTTTTCCCTTTCTGACGGAGTACACGGGACAATTCTCCAGCCTTTTCCCACAATTCGGTAGAATCAGGAAGAAAGTCAAATACCTGTAAGAATTCCTTCAGTACATCAACTTCCTGCTGTGACTTTGCGCCCTGTATCAACCCGGCAAGCACAATACCGGTACAGCAAATGCGAGTGCTGTCTATCAATTCCAGAACGGCTTTATGGTAAGGGGCTTTCTTCCTGAAGAACTCGATCCATGCAGAGGTGTCTACGAGAACCTTATCCGAGTCTTTCATCTTCATGCCTGAGTTTATCGGCAGGTTTTACAAACTCCATCTTGCCTGCCATAGACTTTATCTTTTCCGTTTTTTTCATGCGTATTTCATCTTTTATTGCTTTTATCACCGCTTCCGTTTTGCTCTTTGCCTGAACAGTTGACATTAATTCATCCAGTAAGGAATTTGGCAATGTTATGGTTGTTCTTGACATATATATTCTCCATAATAATATGCTTAAAAATAGCATAAATATTTATAAAATATTTATGCTTTATTTCAAGGCATAACTTCTTCATCTCACAGATCCTTTATTTGGGAAAATTGTTCTTCAGTAAACTTCCTGGTACAGATTTGATAAAATTTAAATTTCAAACTTTGAAAACGGATATCGGCCACATCCATATCATGCGCAGCCGATTTTAGCCAGTATTCAATATGTTCTTTTACATTCATTACAAAATCTCCATGGCTACCCATCCAAAAGGGACAAGTCCATTATTTGAGCTTGGTTTACTTGATTCAGAGGCAAGCCAGATGGTAGTTGCATGATTAAGGAATTTAGGTGGTTTGCTTTTTCCTTGCATAATTTTAATGTATCTGTTTCCCTCAATTGTTACAGCCTCAGCGCCTGAATGTCGTCCAATCCGAAGGAGATAGGCAGATACACCCCGTTGTTTGTCGTTAAATTTGCCAACAATACGATTTACGACAATACGACCAGCACCAATATTATGAGTGATATCGTCCTCTTCATTAACTATTTTTTTATAAAAATCATGAGTTGCTGTTAAAAGTTCTTTAGCTAAGATTGATTTTTTAATATCCGACTTTTGTTCAGGTTGTTGAATACATATTGTTCCTTCAAATATAGTTCCTTCCTGAATGGCTTCTAGTATTTGAGGAATAGTATCTTTTTCCTTTCCTGGTTTTAGGCTTGAAGTGCTCTTTTTCTTATTAACAGCATAAACAATCTTTGTTTTTATATCACCAACTGGCAGGAAATCAGAAGGTTTTACCATTCTGAATGGATCATTTTCAAATTCACCGCCGAGTAAGTCTTTTTCAAACCTTTTTGCAACTTTGTTTTTTCCAATAAAACGGTATGTATCCTGTTCTGTTTTTAATTCACCTTTTTGAAGATATATATTCCAACAAGCGCTAACTTTTGTATCTGTTATTAATTTGCTTAGATAGGCAGTTCTTAAGGCACCCTTTATGGATGAGCCCGGAATATACGGCAAGTTATTGTGAGGATTGTATGCCGTCCTGCTTATGCTAAACTGGTTGAGTTCCTGTCTGATTTCCCTCTCGTTGTTTGTAGACAATTTTTTTACTTTACCATAATGTGTTATTAAACTATTGGATATATCTATTTCTCTCCCTCTAGGCTTTTTATTTGAAATAAAGTTATATAGCTTAACAATGGACGAAATATTTCCCTCCATACAAATTCTGGTAAATTCCTGTTTATCCCGTGGTGAAAGAGACTTTATAAAATCCATAGGATCAAATTCTATTAATTTACCCTTTTTCTCATCAATCGCAAAACTAGTCGGTTCATAAACATCGTCACAACCAATATGTACGGGTGACATTATATGAAGTCTGACTTTTAAAGGTTTTTCCATCAATTATACCTCCACCTTTACAGGAATATAGAGGGAATAGCCCTGAGCTACAGATTTTGGCTCTGTTTTTGAAATATTTAGTACTGCGCTTCCTATGTATGGTTTATTGAATACCTCTATGTCTTTTGGTTTAAATATGCCGCCTTCGTCCGCCATGATCACAGGGTTTTTAAATGGGTTTGGTGATTTGGCAAAAATATCTCCGTGTCTTCCAAACCGTGTGAAGGGGTTAAAGAACATATCTGAAAAAGTATCCCTTTCAGGAACGCATGGGGCAAGGGTATAACAAGCGTTTGGCGAGTCGCTGCCCATTTTTGTGAGGTCTATTTCACTTTCCTTAAGTACCTCAAATTTGCCAAGTCCTGTTGATGCATCCTTCCCAAAGCCCCATTTCCCAATTCTTTCGAGTCCTTCCTTTACTTGTTGTATGTTTATAAAAGCATCATCAATTCCAATAAATATTGCCAATTCTGTTTCCGGATAAAAAACCCACTGATCAACAGTAAAGGGAGCAAAGCCTTCTGTACTGGTTGTGCTGGTAAGTCTGTTTATTTTATTATGGGATTGTGAAAATTCAGTGATAATACCCTTCGCATCTTTTCCTTTTATACGTTTTCCTGTTACCTCTTGTGTATATGCCTTTATATCTACTAATAGTTGATCATCCGCCAAATATCTCAATTCCTTCAATAATGAGAATTTCTTGTCCCGCTCAAACACCATCCATCGCCTTGCCTTGTATTCTTTCCGTTTTTCAATATTTTGCTTTTTATCATTTGGCAAAGAAAATACCTTATCAAATGGCAAGTTAGGTCTTTTCACAGCATAGTACTGAAGTGGTTTAACACAGAATTTTGGAAATGCAGACGAAAAAACAATAAAAGGACTCGTGTTGTAATTGATAAGGAGTTCATCCAGTGGCTTGTTGGCAAGATGTTGATCATAGGCAATTTGCCAGCAGAAATGACCGAAAATCGTGTCACCCTTTAAGTGAGTTCCAAATCCAGATAGGGGTTTAATGACTATTTCATACGTCTTCATTTTTAGAAGTCCTTTTTATTTTTTTGAATCCTGAAAGAGTGATAATTCCTTGAATTTGTCATTCATTATCTTATCACTAAGCTCAAAGGCAATTCTTCCATACCCTCTGCTACCACTCCCACCAATTGCATCCATTTCGAGCAGTTTAAGCCCTTTCAGGAGCACCGGATCAAATAGATTATCATCTCCGCCCTGCAATATCTTAAAAGTTACAAGAAACTTGAATTTTGTTCCTTCTGGTATGCGTTCTATAAATCTTGGATGTTCCGCTGTACCCTTTATCCTGTTAATGATATTTTCCGATTTTTCTTCGGTTAAAAGCCATCGGTTGTCCTTTGCTTTTTTCCTCCATTCATCATCGAGAAAGCAATCGGCAAAGGAAACCCTTGTTGGACCAAAACCTGTTTCATCTTCTTTATCTGCGCCGCTTGATCCGAATATCTTAAGGATTTCTTCACATTTAGTTTTCAATTTTCCTTTTAAATCATTATTTGCCACAGATGTATCTTTTTCAATATCTTTCAATGTCTTACTTGATACTACATCACCCTTAGTATAAATCATTAACCCACTCTCCATTTCCAGAAGCGATCTAACCTTGCCTTTTAAAGAAGAACCGGGGATATATGGCTCTAAGGTATGAGGGTGTTTTATCACAGGACTATCCGTCCCGCCGATATGCATTTCCATATTACCAGAGCCAATATGAAGACCACTTTTGAGGACAATGGCTCCTTCGAGTTTTTTGATAGCTGTTAATCTCATCTTCTACCTCCTTGAGTAAGTAAGGTTTCTCCTTTTTCATCATAAAATTTATAGTAACCCATAAACGCCTCAAAAAAGCTTGCAAAGATGTCAAAATCATTCTTATCCTTTATTTGATTCAGTGAGTTTGAGATAAAGTCCTTAAAACCTTTTGATACAAGGTCTCTTCCCATTGCATAAGCAGCTTTTGCATTGAGCATTTTGAGATAAGGCAATATATTATCGAAATCGGCCGGGTTTGTTTTTAACATACTATCAAATCTTAAAACTTCATCATAAAATTTCCTTATCTGGGTAGGTTTGTTTAATTTATTGCTTGTCCTTGCCTCATCATAAATCTTTTTTGCTAATGTATCTGCCCTTCCAGAAAACAAATCAGGATCAATCAGTTTCTTATCTTCATCTTTATAAAATTTTATATCCATATATTTCCTCCATTATCTCCGACTATAAATAACCATCCAAATGGGTATCTTTATTGCGTTTTTGTATTTTTCAAGCCATTGAGCAACCTTTTCAACCTCCTTTATCGCAGAGTCTCTACCGTCTCCTTTTAATTGTTTTCCAACGTTCCGTACCAGGATATATTTAAACTTTGCCCTCCATGTCAGGCATTCCCAATCGTCTGCTTCAATGTCTTCCTCAGTATCCAATATTTCTTTTTCCTGTTTTGCCATGTGGGAAAAAGTATTTAATCTGAACAACATGGCATTATTGATGAATGATTTATCCATCCATGTTTCAATCTCTTTTTTGATGGTGTTTAACTCCCCAAATTCATTCCATTTTACCGTTTCTTCAAAAACTGTAATAGAATTTCTCTCGTTCGCCTTAGATTTCTTAAGCGCTGTTTCTGCTCTTTCGGAAATAGAAGAAATCGGCTCTCCCGGTTTGTGAATGCTTATGCCAGCCGACATGGTAATTTGTGCGTTACCACATACATAGCTTTTAAAGGATTCACTGAGAAATAAAGCAAATTCAACAATTCTATTCCATGGACCTATCAGGAAAAGGTCGTCACCACCTGCAAATACGGTGTAGATGTCCTTAAATGCCTCTTGTGTGCTTAATACATACGGTACATAGATTGAGAAATAGTAATTCATCTGTCGGCTCAGGGTGGCAAGTCGCGATAAGCTATAGCGCTTGAGCCCGCAGGAGAAAACAAGACCCAGGTTATCGACATCTGCTTTTAAAATACCAAGGGCTTCAGTCCCCAAATGTGTATCTTTCTCAAGTGACTTTAATGAAATATGAGAAAAGGTTTTTGGTACCTTATTATCTTTATCTATTGTTATTTGCTCAATTAATTCCAGTTTTTTTTGTTCACTTTTCTTGCCAACTAAATAACGGCCATCTTGTAAATCTGATTCATCGTAAACAGGCACGTACCCATTTATGAATTTTGCAGTTATATCTTTTGCAATGTTTCCTTCTTTTGAAATGGAAATATCCCAATATTTAAGGAGCGTACCGTTGTTTGCAAGCCCGTTTAATTGCTCTGTAACATCAAAAGATATTTGATAAAAATCAAATACCGGTCTTTTGAGTTTGTCTCCATAAATTTCAGCATCCTTTGTTGTAATTGCAATTCTTGATTCCTTTACGAGTTTTGTGCCAATATAGACATGATCTCTGCATATCTTGCAAGCAGATTTTTCATCGCCGAGAAGCTTGTCATTTTCAACTTCCTGACTTGAAGGTCTCTTACCACAAAAAGGACACAGCTTTTTGTTTAAATCATTCCGAAATTGGTCAAGATAATCTCCAACCACACCACCATGTTTTTCCAGGTTGATTTTGTTATATTTCCTTTTTTCTGTTTCCCGGGATAAAGAGTCCCACAGTTCACTAAATTTCTTCGATACAAAATCGTTGCATGATGCCTCTATAAAAGATATGCCTATAGCTGATTCACCAAAAAACATCCTGATAAGCCAATCGTTGATTTTTTCTTCAGTTGATTTAATTTTATCTTTTGCCTCTTTTGTGTTTGGCGCAAGTAAGGTAAATTTTCCTGCGGCATTTAATATGATGGAACAGGAAGTTACTCCAATTTCCCGGCAAAGCATATCGGATGCCAACTCAGAAATAAGCGATACTGAAAACGATCGTCCCCTTAACAGCTTCGCAGCAGCCTTGTTTGTACTTCCACCTTCTGTAAAGATAAAATCCTGGATTCCGTAAAAATCACCCGTAACGATCAGAAATTTTTTATCGTCGTAGTCCTTAATCTTTTCAAACTCCCCAATGCTTCCATTTTGAAAATGATACAAGTAAATAGCAGATGCCAGGGCAGCAGTTGTTTTCGAGTGGTCATAAAGAGACACGTCCGGAACGACATTACCTACTGTCGCAGCAGGTATGTAAGATGCGTAAATCATAAATAAGCTATCAAAATGCTCCAGCCAGAGTGGAATGCATTGTTTGTGACTTAGCTTTTCTAATGCATCTACAAAATTGAAAAAGAGGGTATCATATTCTTTTGAGGCATGCTCATTATCCATTGATTCGTGTGTAACAGGAAATATGTTCTTTGGAGAGAGTTCTTTCAGTGGATATCGAAATTTGTATGAGTTAAGATTATCATCTTTCCATTTTTCATCTGTAGTTATTCCCTCAAAGAGAGTAAGCAACCGAGTTTTTCGATAGTCCTTTATTCCTATTTCCTTGTTGTAATTCTCAAACTCATCACGGTCAAAACCGCTGCTGACCCTGTCTGCCATAGCAATTATCCACTGCATAGGAGTCTCTGGATTATGATGTCCGGCGGCAAGGTTAATAAATGAATCAGCAAGTCCCCAATTGCCTTTGTTAAACTCTTTAGGAAGAAATTTCTCTATATGGTCAATAAAGGCAGCGGTATAAACGGCATGTTGATGTGTATGCCTGCCATTGAAAAACGGTTGATATAAATTTGCATGATTATTTATAAACTCAGGATCAACATGGAAATGTCCTTTTGCCCGTTCTGCAAACTTTCCAATATCATGAAAATATCCTGCAATAGCAACTTTGTAGACTGTTTCATCCATATTTTTCTCCGTATTGAACAGTAATCAGTGAATAGTGTCCGTTGCCAGTCTTTATACAACACATCCTACCACTCTTTTTAGAGAGGAGAGAGGATGTCCACCCCTATAAAGAACACACCCCTAAATCCCCTCTCGATAGGGGACTAAATGGTATGTCTGGTACAAGAAAATGCTTTACCCATACAGAATTTAGAAAAACCTGCTTTTTATTTCGTGTCCATTCGTGACTCGATTCTCTTATCTTTTTGTATTTTTACCATAGCGTGTTCAAAATTCAACATCAGGAACATTTCAGAAATATTTCTTACTCTATTTTATTCTATTACCATCTTGCCTTTTTCCAGGCTTAATCCATATTGTGTACTACCATAGGCACCGGCAGACGTTATCGTATAAAAGGGGACAAGGTTTTTGTCCCGAATACCATCTTCTATTTCTCTTCTTATCTTACTGATAGTCTGCCGTATTATTTTGGGTGGAATACCTCCCTTTCTTATATACTTTTCATAAAGCTCAGAATTCCTCAAAGAATTCTTACCGAATATCTTCTCATAACATGCGACAAAGGTCTTCAATGCTTCCCTGCCCATCAGATACCCTATCGGGGTATAACAATCAATACATTCGAGGCAGTATTTCCTTTCCGGTTGCCGGCAGTGATACAGCTTTTGCTCCATAAGTATTAGGTAAAGGGATAGCTCCATCGGCGTGAGATAAATAATCCTGTCGCCGATTTCGAGTGACCTGTCACGCAGATTCACCCTGAGAGGTTCCTGTACCAGCGCCGTATCTATCCTTTCCTGTCCCTGATGGACGAGATCTCTAAAACTATTACTGCCCAGGTGTAACTTTTCCTTCAGGCGGATGAATGGCAGCTCTGCTAACTGGACACCAGCCATATCTGTGCTTATTTCTTTTTTGGTTCCGTCAGGCATCCTGCATGGTATCAGTTTCGGTTTCCTGGGAGGATAGAAGAAGTCGGGATTACTTTCGAATTCTGGCCTTACCAGAACGTGATACAGCTTGTCCCATGGCCTTCCAAAGAGCTGCAACGCGCCACCAAGATAGAACCCCATGGTCTTACGGCCTCCGGCAATAGAACAATGAATCCTTATCGTTAAGTCTTTTGCCTTTTCTCTGATAAATCCCGTTATGATGTCCCCGGCCGCCTCATTCTCTTTATTATCCCTTATATCTTGCAATGGAGCGCCATCATGGCTTTTTATTACGACAAGGCAGTCCTCGGTAAAGGATATATCGGGAAGTTTATATTCCTCTATAAGTCGCCTGAGTATACCTTGTTTGATAAGGATATCGGTAATCAGTTGTTTACCATAGGAGGTTGTTATGATATATAATTCCCTAATAAATACAGGGGGGATATTTCTGGATAGCGCATACATTGTTTCTGTAATAATCTGAGGGGCAGCGCCTGCTACGCAAATAAGGATGTCTTTCATTTTTTATATTTTCTTGACAGATCCACTTTTTGTAAATACCACATCTGACCCGTGAAGATTACAGGGAAGGGAAATTTCTCGATGGAGGCAAAGGATTGTTTTTCGGCAATTAGATGCTCGATGATGAAGGGTGCGGTACCTTTGGGTGGAGATGGAGCATTTTTGCGTCTTCCGGGAGGCGGGGTCTCGAAGATGTAGGAATAGATGCACTTCCGCTTAAGGAGACAGCCATTGCATTCCTTGCCCCTGATGGCGCAAACAACCCGCTTAAAGGCGTACCCAAAGCTACTATAAAATACGGCTCCCGGATAGGCAGGAAAGCGTATCGGTTCTTTGGCACAGACGGTGAACCTGAATTTTGCTACCCGAAACTTTTCGAGCATAGAGATCCTTATAAAAGTTGGATACTGCCTTTAACAGGAAACTTCCTAAAGAACAACTCGTTCGGTAATATAGGGATATCAATTGAGAAAATCAATAAGAAAATATAAAGAGAATAGGGAATCCCGAGAGAAGAGGCAATCATGGGGTGTTTGTCTTCTGTTTTTTTCAGAACTTTAACAAAAGACAGATAAACTATTTGATTTTATACCATACTTTTCTTGAAACACACCTCTTATTCCCCTCTTGCTAGCCTTATCCTTACCCACATCTTTAGAACACCACGAAGAAACGGTATTTATTCCACAGGGTCATACCCGGAGCCGCCAAACGGGTGGCACCTTAATATACGCCATATCCCAAGGCATATACCCCGCAGAATACCCTTCTTTCTTACAGCATCTATCATGTATTGGGAGCATGTAGGATCGTAACGGCAGGAGGGGAGCAAAAGGGGTGAGATAACAAACTGGTAAGCCTGAATGAGTTTAATGATAATGAACTTCATTGTTTATTTGCAGTAATAATTTTTTAAATCCATTCTCAATATCCGATAGTTTTATATCGGATGAGAAAGGGTGCCGGGGAATGGCGATGATGTCAACCGGTATAGTTAGTATATGCTTGTTCAACCGGTATACTTCCCTGAGCAGCCGTTTGGCGCGGTTGCGCCGTACGGCATTTCCCACCTTTTTACTTACTACCAATCCTAAACGGGAAATTTGCTGGTTATTGGGGGCAACGTAGAGAACAACCATAGCGTTTTTAAATACCTTGCCCTCATGAAAAACCCTTTCAAACTCCCTGTTCAGGGTTAAGTGTTCAGCTTTTGTGAATCGGAAATTCATAGTTCTTTAGTATATCCTTACAGAATCATGAACTCAAAGGATTTTCTTTTTCTAAGGAAGAATACAAGAAGAGCGAATATAAAACAGGCCTTCGGCGACTTTGTTTGTGATCAGACGTAGGGGCAGGTTTTAAACCTGCCCCTACAACAGAACATTGGAATTCCCGAAACGTTTACATTAAGTTGGGTTTTAAAAGATAAAACCCAACGGCTGTTCTTTTTTACCCACCCCTGAATCCCCTCCCAAGAGGGGACTTTTTATTCCCTCTCCTGGGATGGATTAGGGACATATGCATCAAGCTAAGAATATCGCTCCTTAAGAGAGGCGGAGACACCCTTCGAAAAAGAAGAATATACGTCCATTTTTTTCCTCTAATAAGCTCATTATTACCTACAAGTCAGAGGGGAAATTTGAGGTTTTGCGATGCCATCCAGAACGGGCGGCGCGGACAAACTGGTTTGTCCGTGCTTGTTTGAATATACACAAGGATAGGGAAGAGAAAACACCGACAAACAGGGTTTGTCAGTGCCACCCAAAACTAGCTTTTGGATTTTTTGCTGAACTTGAACTCTGTTGACCATGTACTTTACAAACATTGATACAAGGATACTGTTTTCTCCTCCCTCCCCCAAATCTTTACGCAAGTATTTTACGCCTATCACTCAGAGAAGATGCAGAGCGATGAATGGTAAACTGCGCCGTTACCTCCGGCTCCTGAAGTATGCGGGCAAGTGTAGCACGCAGGGTCGGTTTATCATCGTCAAAGTCACCATGGCTGGTTGCTGTCGAGTGGTCCGGCGTGCCTGGCGAAGCATTGTTGGGAGAAAGGATCCACTGGACTTTCTTTGTATCAAAACGCTTGACGAGATCGTCGTCAGCCCCGACAAATTTTTCCATACCGAGAAGTGCCTCGCCATCCCTGAACAGGGGTATGCGCGGCTTATCCTCCAGGGCATTGGAAACTAAATAGAGGAGTGATTTATTATACACAGAAGCACAATGATCGTCCTGCTCCGCATCATCCGTAAGGGTAAATAAAGTAAAATGCCCTATATTCCCTTCCTGAATAACCGGTAAATAGGTTTGTTTGAATAGTTCGGTTGTGCACGCCGGAGCCCACAGGGTACAAGATGCAACCTTAAGCCCATAACCACGCTTCCCCTTCATCGGGCCTGAAGTAATCTTTCCCTCCGCAGCCAACAACTGGACGAGCGGCGCATGAAAGATGCCACCCGCGCTATGTCCTGCTACATGGATTTCAACAGAAGAATCTTTTGCTAACTCTGTCAAATATCTGGCTGCAATACGGGCGCCCCCCCTGCTCTCAACGGTCGCGCCAACTGCGTTCTCCTTCATCTCATCCCAATGGAGCTTTCCGCCAAGCATTCGTACCATTGGCTCCAGGGCATCATCCAGCCGGTTCAGCATGAAATCCTTGGTTGCATCCAGAAAACCTTCGGGACGCCGCCTGCTTACAGCATCTTTCAATATATTAGTCAGCGTTGTCCAAAAATCGGTCTTCCAGATGAACGCAAGCGGATAAACCTCCTCTTCCAGCAGCGCAGTGCGGTAATCGGCAACACGCTGTATAGCGGAAGATTCATTCGTGAGTCCTCCGTGTGCATACAGAAGGATTCGCCTTTTACGCCACTTTTCCGTGATACGCGGAAAGTCTTCACGAAAAATTGATGCAACATCTGCTTCTGATGTGCCATAGGTGCCGTGTGTTCTGAGAAGTCCATCGTTACCAATACTGATAATGTGCGGACGGATATCCCGGAAGGCGTACGTCTCAGACTGTCTGGCCGCGGCTGATTGACTGGTAGCAGTGGCTTTTGCGGTGCGGAGTGTAACCGGCGCACCTAATCTCGCCACCCAAACATCAGTCCCGTGTTCCAGCCAATCATCGTAGGTGATCAGGGCAAATCCTTCCCTTCCCCAGTTTACTCCCCAGGAGTTTTGGATCCAAAAGCCCCGTCCATCATAAGCCACGATGGCAAAGGCATGTCCCCCCAGGATGGTATCGTCAGGAGGAATTATTCCATCAGCATCGATCATATTCCATCCCTCATGCACAACGGCAGTAGCATAGAGAATCCCCACCTCAGCAAGGGCGGTATGCATGGCGACCAGGTCCTTGTGGTTAACCCGGTAATAAGCGCCAAGCGGTCGCCTGGAAGCATCGCTTACCCGTTCATTATTCAGGTGTTGATCTGACTGCCGGGTATCATACGGCCAAATTGTTTCGGCACAAACCCCATGCTTATGCCAGCCCTTCATCGCCCCGCGGGCGCTGGAGCCCTCATAATCTTCTCCCGGCCACTCATCGTAACGTTTTGCCATTTCATAAAACATGCGCGGACTTACTGACATATCATCCGGCATCACTCTCCGCTTACGCAACAGATAATTTGCCACAGTAGCCAGACCAAAGCCGGTACAAGCGCCTTCATTCCCCTGGTCAAGAATTGGCACCTGCCATAGTCTATAGTCACTAAGGTCGATATGTATTGGCACTTCCATCAATGTTGCCACATACATCTTATCCCGGAAATCAAGCGTATCAGGCCGGGCATCCAGGATACGCCTTGCCTCTTTCTTCTTTGTTGCCATAGCTGTCACTCCCTCCGAAAATGGTGTTACCGAAAAATTGCAGTTGGACACAGAAGAACACAGATAAACACTGAGTTCCCAGATGTAGGACAAGGCTTTAGCCTTGCCGACCCGCTTAAATATGTGCACGGGGATAGCAACCCTGAAGGGTTGCCCTACAGAATTGAAATTCCTGTATTAAATATTGATCACGATACCGGAGAGCATGTGATTTACAAAACTTCGTCTCGTTATATGCTGTCCGGTTTCAATCATGGATCACTATAAGCTTGTGCCTCATTATAAAATTCAGGTATTAAGGAAATCATCAGGTTTTATTCAAATATTAGAAAGATCCGGATCTCTTTAAAATAACCAACTCGTGGCCATCAAGCGGTACCTTAACGGCATGCCTTTGACCTCTCTGTTCCACAGTTACCTGTTTTTCAGGAGCAAGCAGGTTGACCATCTTCTGTCCTGCCGGGTTCAGATTGATATCGATCGTGATAAAATCATTCCTGGGACTGGCATCCAGATTCAGGGCGATAAGGATTTCACAATCATCAAGTATCCTTGAATACGCCAGTACGCATTTCCCGTCAATAGGATATCCGAAGTCTACTCCGTTCCCGGAAATCTCCCGGAAATATTGTCTGCCATAGCGTAACGCCGGTTCGCGCTGCCGAACAGATGCTATGCCGGCGATGCCCTGATATATCGGGTGATTCTTATTAAAAAAATGACGTCCGGTACTGTCAAAGGCGCCCCATTGACCGCCAAACATACATTCTCTGATGTAGCGGTCGTTATCCCCGCCCCCATCAAAACCTTGTTCCGTCCCATAATACATGCAAGGCACACCCTGGCTGGTCAGCAGATACCCAAGGGCAAGGACAGCTTGTTTCGGATGAGGGTTACCATGCATAAAACGGCGGTAAGGCCTGGCCATCTGATCGTGGTTGTCTACGAATGTCACAAAGTACTGGCCCGCAGCTCCATGATCTGCATACATGGTCCTGAACCGCTCGTAACGCTCACGCAAACCTGAGGGGTTGGCGAGGCCTTTGATAACCTCTTCCAGCATAAAATACAGGGGGAAATCCAGGCAGGCATCCAGAGAAGGGAACCGTTCATTCGTTCCTTCTATGCGGCTGTTACGTCCAATATAGCGCTCCAGGGTTGGATCATCAGCGACTACTTCACCAAAGAGAAAGAAATTCTGTTTACCGATACGTTTCGCATATTCACGCACTGCATTGCAAAAGATAGCGGTTGCGCTGTTCTCAATATGTTTTACCGTATCTACCCGAAACCCGTCAATATCCGCAACCGCAATCCAGTACTTATAGGCCTTGATAAGGGTATCTAATACCTCAGGCTGAGCAATATCCAATTCCTTCAGGCTCACAAAGTCTCCATGTACGGCTTCGTCAGGATCATTCCAATCCCTGATCTGTCCTCTTCTTTTATAATATCCCTGGTGTTGAAGCTCCTGTGGCCACACAGCATCACCTTTCTGGAAACCCGGCGTTGAGTCGGCTTCCCGCCAGAAGCCAAAGTCAAACGGGCCTGGCGCTTCCCTCCAATAGTAATAAGGATAATCACCAGGATATGCCCAATTGTCACCGGTATGATTAATGATAATATCAAGAATAACGTACATACCTTTTTTATGAGCTTGACGGACTAACTCTTGTAAATCCTGCTTCGTACCGAACCGCGGATCTACCTCCAGGAAATCCTGGATACCATATCCATGATAACTATCCATTCTCTCCTGACGATTTTTCAATACGGGACTCAGCCATATCGCATTGGCGCCCAACCCGCGAATATAATCAAGACGGCGAATAATACCCTTGATATTTCCTCCCTGGAAAACCCCGCCCTGTTCCGGGTCTCTCCCCCTGGGTGCGCTTGCAGGATCGTAGGCTGGAATATTCTCCTTGTTATCATCAAACCGGTCTGCCAGTAAAAAATAGATGAAAAGATCACGCCAATCACCGGGTGATGGGAAGGCCTTTTCCTGAGGTGTAAAGTCTAATTCTTTTATTGATGTAATTCTCTCAGCCATAGCTTAATCCTCCTAAATCTTATAAAGGACAGTTATGCATATTTTCCCGTTTGAAACCACCTTAAACATTTTGAATCTGCCGTTGAAAAATAAGGTATAGCAAATCCTCAAGAACAAAGGTAGCCACTAAGCTGTAACTTGTGCTGTTCATAAAATCGCATTCCTCCTTAATTTTTTCGCTAAGATTTGGGGTATCACGAATAGGTATCTTTTTAACTTCAGTTTCCATTGTTTCCATTGTTTAATTCCTCCTCAATTATTCTGTAAAAATAAGGACATCCAACAATTAGAACATATCCCCGGTGCTTTTTATCTTTTATCAAAATCTTGCGTCTCTCCAATTGGGGTTGGGGGTGTGTTCATGGCATAACGAAAAACGTTGAATTTCCTCTACATTCCATGAGATTGTAAACCAGGATATACCATAATTCTCATGAATTTATCTATAGGTTATCCGCATGGAATCATTTCACCCCTTCAGGGTTATGTATTCGCGGTTGTTCATGGTCTATAATCATATCATCCCTTCGGGATTGCATCCTGTCCCGGAAATTGACAACCACTATTCCGGCTTCTTTTTGTCTACAATCATTTCAACCCTTTGGACTTAAAGTATTGTGATCAATGATTGAAACAAACGGCATATGACGGAGAAAAAGCGTGTACATTATCAAGCTGTTTTGAGAATGCGCAATGAAAATAATTTGTTTTTATTTAGATTTGAATTTGTTCCAGGCTATTTGGCACAAAGGTATCGAGGTTTAACTGTTTTCTTATGGTTTCTGCAAAGCCGAGGGATGTTTCCTCCTCACCGTGTATTACAAAAACACGCTTTGGCTTCTTTTTGAATTTTCCAAGCCAATCTATAAGCTCATCACGATCAGCATGAGCTGAAAGACCTCCGATGGTATAAATTCTGGCATTCACGGCAATCTCTTCACCAAATATCTTTACCCTCTTTGCCCCTTCAATAATTTTACGTCCTAAGGTTCCTTCTGCCTGGTATCCTACAAAGATAACACTACATTCCGGACGCCACAGGTTATGTTTGAGATGATGACGAATGCGACCAGCTTCACACATCCCGCTGGAAGATATGATAATAGCGGCGCTCTTCACTTTATTGATCCCCATCGAATCCTCAACGGTCTCTGTAAATCTCAAATTGAGCGTACTCTTGTATCCTTTCTTCACCAGTTCTAAGGTCTCACTGTCCATACATTCCGGGTGTTTTAGCATGACACGGGTAGCCTGCAACGCCATAGGGCTGTCTACAAAAACCTGAAGATGATCGAGCTTCCCTTCTCCCGATAATCGGTTCAAAATATACAAAATATCCTGAGTACGGCCGACTGCAAAGGAAGGGATAATCACGTTACCGCCCCTTTTCAATGATTCTGCAATTGCCCCGGCAAATTCATTGATCGTTTCCTGTATACCTTTGTGCTTTCGGTTGCCATAGGTCGATTCTATAAAGACAAAATCCCCTTCTTCAATAGGTGTCGGATCTTTAATGAAGGGTAAATCCTTTTGTCCAAGGTCACCGGAGAAAATGAGCTTTTTTTCCTCTGCATCATCATCCTTTATCCATAGCTCAACAACAGCAGAGCCCAGGATATGGCCCGCATCCCGGAACCTCGCCTTAATACCGTTACTCAAATCCCGTATCTCGTTGTAGGCTACAGCCTGAAAATAGGCAAGACTTTCAGTGGCTTCCTGAACAGTATACATCGGTCTGATAAGAGATTTTCCAGACCTGATGCGCTTCTTATTTTCCCACGCCGCATCAAGTTCCTGGATATGGGCTGAATCCAATAAGAGAATACTGCCTAAATCCATCGTGGCGCTGGTAGCAAGAATCTTACCCCGAAAGCCGTCTTTTACCAGTTTTGGAATAAGGCCCGAATGATCCAAATGTGCATGGGTCAGTAACAGGTACTGAACTTCCGATGGCTCAAACGGGAAAGGCTTCATATTCCTTTTCTCGTGATCTCTCGTGCCCTGGAAGAGACCACAATCGATAAGGATGTTGGCTTCCTTTGTTTGAACAGAGTAACATGAGCCGGTAACTGTCCTTGCCGCACCAATAAATTTAATCTTCATAGTTAGTCAGAACTATACATTATGTAACGTTTGAATTCTGCAGTGGGACACAGATGAACACAGATACGTACCAGGAAAATTAATCATGCAGGTTAGGAAACTCACCTATAGTAATCAAAAAATGAAACCGGACAAAATGAACCGTGATTTGATTCCATGAACACGGACAAACAAGTTTGTCCGTGCCACCCCATATAAAATACTGTCCGATTCCATCCCTTGAATACTATAACGGGCGATTAACAGTACTTCGCTTCATGCTGAAAAATCTGTGTTTATCTGTGTTCTTCTGTGTCCAACCGCAATAATAACGCAAATATTCAGTTGAAATCAAACTGCCATGCAGGTAGTATAGCAGAGATTTACGGATACCGCAAAAGTATATTTTGAAGAAATTAATCGCTATGAAGATCATGAAAAGGATAAGAGGAGGCAGGACGTTGTCTAAAAAGAAGAGTAATTTTACGAGTGGCACAGCAATACAAATAGAGAAGAACCGTTTCATAGTGCCCGATAACCCTATTATTCCCTTTATAAGAGGAGACGGAACCGGTCCTGACATCTGGAATGCATCTGTCCGGGTATTCGATGCTGCGGTGAGTAAGACCTATAAGGACAAAAAGCGTATTTATTGGCAAGAGATTTTTGCGGGTGAACATGCCTTCAAAGAATATGGGGAATGGCTTCCGAAAGATACCCTTAACGCCATTAAGAAATATAAAATTGCTATCAAGGGACCACTCACCACACCTGTTGGAGGCGGCATCAGAAGCCTGAATGTAACCCTCAGGCAAGAGCTTGATTTGTATGCCTGCGTCCGTCCCGTCCGTTATTTCGATGGCGTACCGAGTCCGGTAAAATCACCTGAAAAATTGGATGTTGTTATTTTCCGGGAAAATACGGAGGATGTGTACGCAGGGATTGAATATAAAAAAGGCTCTCCCGAAGCAAAGAAACTCATCGCTTTCCTGGAAAAGGAACTTGGGAAAAAGGTCCGGAAAGACTCAGGCATTGGTATTAAGCCCATGAGCGTAACCGGCTCAAAAAGATTAATAAGGCGCGCCATACAATATGCAATTGATAAGAGGCGGAAGAGTGTGACCCTTATGCACAAGGGAAACATTATGAAATTTACCGAAGGCGCCTTCCGTGAATGGGGTTATGAATTGGCGAAAGAGGAATTCTCCCGATATGTTATAACAGAAGAGGCTGTTCAGGAAAAGCACAAGGGCGTTGTACCAAAGGGCAAGATCGTTATAAAAGACAGAATCGCCGATGCTATGTTCCAGCAGGTGCTCTTAAGACCTGAGGAGTATGAGGTAATTGCTACACCGAATCTCAACGGCGATTACATCTCTGATGCCTGCGCAGCGCAGGTGGGCGGACTGGGTATGGCCCCTGGCGCTAATATTGGCGATAAAGCCGCCATTTTTGAAGCCACTCACGGCACTGCCCCAAAATATGCAGGACAAGATAAGGTTAATCCCGGCTCGGTTATTTTATCAGGGATTATGATGCTTGAGCATCTGGGATGGGATAAGGCGGCAACTATGATTGTAAAGGCGTTAGAAACAACGATTCAGAAAAAGACGGTAACATACGACCTCGAACGCCAGATGGAAGGCGCCAGATTAGTGAAATGCTCCGAGTTTGCGGATGAAATAATAAAGAATATGGAATGATTATTTTTTGCCGCGAATGAACACGAATAGTCACGAATAAAAGAAAAACAATACCGGAGATTTATTATGTCGAGAAAGAAGATAACTGTTATTGGCGCTGGAAATGTGGGCGCTACAACAGCGCAGCGTTTGGTTGAAAAAGAGTTGGGTAATGTGGTGCTGGTGGACATTCTCCAGGATATGCCACAGGGAAAAGCCCTGGATATCCTGGAATCAGGACCTGTCTACTCCTATGATTCAGAAATTATCGGTACAAACGGATATGAAGAAACGAAGGATTCTGATATTGCCATCATTACATCAGGTGTAGCAAGGAAACCCGGCATGAGCAGGGATGACCTGCTGAAGATCAATACGGGTATTGTAAAAGGGGTGGCAGAAAATATTGCGAAAAGCTCGCCCAACGCTATCCTGATTGTCGTATCTAATCCCCTGGACGCCATGACCTATGTGGCTCATAAGGTGAGCCGTTTCCCGAAACACCGTATCATGGGTATGGCGGGCGTATTGGATGCCGCCCGTTTCAGTACCTTTCTTGCAATGGAGCTTAAGGTATCCGTCGAGAACATTCAGGCCTTTGTACTGGGTGGACACGGGGATACCATGGTCCCTTCCACCCGATATACCACGGTTGCAGGCGTCCCGGTAGAAGAATTACTGCCCAAAGAACGCCTGAATGCCATAGTAAAACGTACGAGGGATGGTGGCGCTGAAATTGTTAGTCTGCTCAAGACAGGGAGCGCCTTTTATGCCCCATCAGCAGCAGTCGTAGAAATGGTTGAGGCAATACTCAAGGATAAGAAAAAGATAGTGCCCTGTGCCGCCTTATGTGAGGGCGAATACAATATCGATGGACTCTTTGTAGGTGTACCGGTAAAACTTGGCGCAAAAGGCATTGAACAGATCTTTGAGATCGCGTTAAACGATGAAGAATCAGCCGCCTTAAAACGATCAGCCGATGCCGTAAAAGTATTATGTGAACAGGTAGATACCTTATTATAGGAGAAAAACGTAGGGGCGATCCGATGGGTCACCCCTATCTATCGATAGAAAATGAACCTGATTAAAGCCGAAAAACGATTACTGGAAATCCTTCTCATGAAATCTTTCAAATACAGTGAAGAACCTATCTTTAAACTGGTATCAGGAAGGATGAGCAACTATTATATTAATTGCAAGACAACAACGTTGGACCCTGAGGCCATGCTGTTGATTGGACACCTCTTTTACCATAAGGTCAAAGACCTCCATGTTAACGCTCTTGGCGGTTTAACCTTGGGCGCCGACCCCATTGCCTTTGCTACAGCAATGGTTAGTGGCATGCAGGATGACGCTATTAATGCCTTTGTCGTAAGAAAAAAGGCAAAGGAGCACGGATTAATGAAGTGGATTGAGGGGAACGTGCGGGAAGGTGACCGGGTTGTGATTGTAGACGATGTAGTTACCACAGGTCAATCCACCATAGAAGCTATACACCGTGCCAGGGAATCAAATCTGAATCCCATTAAAGCCATTGCCCTGGTAGACCGGCAGGAAGGCGGGCGAGAGAATATCGAGGCAAAAGATATTCCCTTCGAGTCTGTCTTTACCAGAGATGATTTAATGAATCTTTATAAAAAACGTTAGCCACTAAGGCACAAAGACACAAAGTAAAACAGCATGAAGTATGAACTGCTCTCCAATAAAGAAGAAGATATAGCGCGAAAGATTGTTGATGCAGCTTATACTGTACATAGGACATTAGGTCCCGGATTATTGGAAAAAGTATATGAGATCTGTTTTTGTCACGAACTCTCCAAAAGAGGACTTTCTACCGAAAGGCAAGTAAATATCCCTATTGTGTATGATGAAATGATCTTTAACGAAGGGTTGCGTTTAGATGTACTGGTTGAGAAACTCGTTATTTGTGAGCTCAAAGCTATAGACACCATAAATCCGGTTTGGGAAGCGCAGTTGTTAAGTCACTTGAAACTTACTGGTAAACGTCTTGGTTTTCTTATAAACTTTAACGTCCCACGTATTAAAGATGGTATTCTGCGAAAGATTATATAACCTTAATAACGAAAGATTTAGGCCGCCACTAAGATACAAAGAAAAAATTATTACCTTCGTGTCTTCGTGACTTTGTGGCAAAAGTAAATAATGAATACACAAAATCAAGGTTTCTGGTCGTGGTTCCTCCAGAGGATTACAGCCCTGTTGCTCGTTATCGGAATGGCCGTTCATTTCTTTCTGTTTCATTTTAGCCCTGACAGGTATACCTCCCGCTATTACGATGAAATCGTCAACCGGTTCTGCACCCCGGGATGGATTACCTTTCATATTTGCCTCCTCTCTTTGGTTATTTTTCACGGCCTTAACGGACTTTGGGGTATAGGTATCGATTGTAATCTCAGCAGGAAAACACAGTTCTTTTTTAAATATATCCTCTGGTTTACCGGTTTGGTCTTGTTTGGCATTGGTGTGTATATACTCATCTGGTTTGCAACACAAAACAGCAGTACCCCGGCATGGAATTAAATCAGGGAGTATGTATCATAGAAGGAGGAACGGCGGAATCGTCTTAATCCCCCTTGATCCCCCCCTAGAAAAGGGAGAAAATATGTGAATATAAGTTAGAATAAGGATTCCGTATGTTCCATACACCTGCATACAACCAAAGACTCATGCGCCATATTTTGTTCGGTTCATCTCTTGGATGCTATAGAAAGGGGGGACGAGGGATTTCCCCCTTTTTTAAAGGAGGACCAAGGGGGATTACTTCCTCTAATATTGAAGAACATGAATATGCAAAAATTAAAGGAAGGCTTTAAAGACCTTATTAAGAACAGGTATCCAGGCATGTATGCCTTCTGGATCCACCGGATTACCGGAATAGCGGTCACACTATTCCTTTTTTTACACATCTGGACATTGAGCTATGTCTTCCGGGGCAAAACCGCTTATGATTATGCGATTAGCAAATTTGATACAACATTCGGATATATTTTTCAATATGTATTACTCTTGGCAGTAGCTATACATCTGTTGAACGGAATAAGGATTACCATAGTCGATTTCTGGCATCTTACCCGTTTACAAAAGAAATTATTATGGATATCATTTTTCATTTTTCTCATAATTGCGATTATAGGGATTTTTACCATAATTCTGTAATCACTCAATACTGAACATATATCTTGTATTCAAGATGTAGGGCAAGGCTTTAGCCTTGCCTCCCCGCCTGCATACCTGCACGAGGATAGCAACCCTGAAGGGTTGCCCTACAGAATTGAAATTCTTATATATTTAATAATCAGGCTGGATTGTAAAAGACAGAACCCAATGACGTTTCTTTTTGTAGTTTTTCTTTGTGTCCTTTGTGTAAAACTTTATATGCTTTGTGGTTAAACTCTTTTTGGTTGCAGCTTTGCTGTGTTATGGATTTATGTGCCTTTCTTAAGGAAAAGGAACTTATATGATTTATCATGATGCCATTGTGGTCGGCGGAGGTCTCGCTGGTTTAAGGGCAGCTATTGAACTCAATCGCCATAATATCAAGGTTGCCATTATTTCAAAAGTACATCCCGTCAGGTCGCATTCCGTTGCTGCGCAGGGAGGCATTAACGCCGCACTGGGGAATCACCCGCGTGGTGTTTATGATACCTGGGAAAAACATGCCTTTGATACGGTAAAGGGAAGCGATTACCTGGCAGACCAGAATGCCGTCATCCGTATGACCAAAGAAGCTGCTGAACGTATCTACGAAATGGAACACTGGGGTTGCCCTTTTAGCCGTACCATTGAAGGAAAGATTGCCCAGAGACCCTTTGGCGGCGCTGGTTTTCCGCGCGCCTGCTATGCATCGGACACAACAGGCCAGGCCCTTCTGCATACCCTGTATCAGCAAATTATTAAATATAAACAAGAGGCCGAACGGGAGGAGATGGTAATGTATCAGGAATGGCTCGTGACGGACCTCGTAATCGAAGATGGTGTTTGTGTGGGTGTGATCGCATGGGATATTGTCAGCGGACGATTAGAGGTGTTGCAGGCCGGGGCAGTGATCTTCGCCACAGGAGGCGTTGGCCGTATATACGGATGCAGTACCAATGCCCTGATTAATACCGGTATGGGTATGGCTGTGCCGTATTGGGCGGGAGCGCCGCTTAAAGATATGGAGTTTATCCAGTTTCATCCAACAACCCTGTTGGGCAAAAATATCCTGATTACCGAGGGATGCCGTGGTGAAGGCGGTTTTTTGCTCAACAACAAGGGTGAACGCTTTTTGGCAAAATACAGCGATTCAGTAAATGCTATGGAAATAGCCCCCAGAGATATTCTTTCACGAAATATTATCCGCGAGATCATGGCAGGCAGCGGTATTGACAATAGCTACGTTCACCTTGACTTAAGACATCTGGGAGAAGAAAAGATTCAGCAAAGATTGCCCGGAATACGGAAGATTTGCAGAGAATTTACCGGTATGGATCCAGTCACAGATCTTATTCCCATTCAACCAGGCCAACACTACACCATGGGCGGAATTGATTGTACTATTGAATGTGAGACGAGTATAAAAGGATTGTATGCAGCAGGCGAGGCGGCATGCGTGAGTGTACACGGAGCGAACCGGTTAGGCGGCAACTCGCTCCTTGATACCATTGTCTTCGGCGCCATCGCAGGTAAAAATGCCGTTCATTACCTGCAGGACTTAAAAGGCAGGAAATGTGAAACGGCTCTCAAAGACACCCTGAAACGCACAGAGCAAAGGTTCAATGCATTATGTAAACCAGAAGGGAATGAAATACCTGCTGATATCAAGGTGGCTCTCAATAAGGTTATGGACAGCAAGGTTGGTATCTTCCGTAATGCATCTGCCTTACAAGAAGCATTGTATGAAGTAAAAGCCTTAAGCGACAGATACAACCGAATCACATTGCATTATACCGGTAAACGGGTGAACCTCAGTCTTGCATGGGCATTGGAGCTGAAGGGCAGCCTGGATGTGGCGGAGGCCGTCATCGCCAGCGCATTAGCCCGAGAGGAAAGCCGCGGTTCTCACTTCCGTACCGATTTTCCCAAAAGGGACGATACCGGATGGCTGAAACATACCGTAGCCCATTTTACCCCTGAAGGCGTGAAATTAGACTATAAACCCGTAAATATCGGACCCTTTGAACCGAAAGAAAGGAAGTATTAAGAAGGTGTTTTGCAGTTTTTTGATTGACATACGATAGAGTGATATGTTAAATATCTCGCGAGTTCATGATAGGAATTTCAATTACGGGGGCAAGGCTAAAGCCTTGCCCTACATCGACTCCATTTTTCATGATGCCATTAACACACCCCTAACTCAATTGTAGAGACGCAAGGTTTTGCGTCTCTCCAGGGGAATGAACCCACCCCTAACCCCTCCCAAGAGGGGAATCAAAAAGTCCCCTCTCGGGAGAGGATTGAGGGGTGAGTAAAAAGCCGTTGGGTTTTGTCTTTTAAAACCCAACCTAATGTAATAAGTTCTTTTTTAACACAGAACGATAAAGGCAAACTCTGAGCGATCAGAGGACGCAAAGTAAAGGATCTTTAAGGCCCCAAAATTATCGCTGAAAAGATAGCCCTACTACCGAAAATGGTTATAAATAAATTCAGGGAAAAACAAAGAGAAAACCTTACTACGAAAATACATACATAGGTATTTTCGTAGTAAGGTTTTTTTGTTTTTACAGCCAGAAATAAAACGCATATTCCGTTTTATAATGTTTACAGGGAAATCTCAGGAGAGATAAGGATAAGCATGTTGAAGATATGTTCAATTTCATCCTTGGAATACTATAATTTGGAGCAGAATACTGGGAATTTCATGCAATTAAATTCACCCGGGAGATGTGTTATACATGTTTTATAGTAAATCTGCCAAACTACACATGTGTGTATTATGAGACAGATAATGTAGCGCATCAATTATCATTGATGTCTCTTGAAATCACATTTTTTCCATAAGAGAAAGGGGGTGATTAAAGTGAGGAAATTCTTACATTTCTTAAAGGGTGAAGAAGGTATTACCGTTATTGAGTATGGTATACTCGCTGCTATTATTGCTGTAGGTATTGTTGCTGCTGTTACAGTTCTTAACTCAAAAATGAAAACTGCATTTGAGGGTCTCGGAGAGAAAATGGTAGATCCTACCAAGTAAGTGGTAATGAAGAATCTGTTAAGATAACTCATAGGTAAGGGATACATTATCTATTTCGAAAACTCAAATGGTATGAGACTAGATGTCGGATAATGTATCCCCTTTAAGAGGAAGTATAAATAACAAATTGTTATCTGTCAAAAGAAAGAAAAAATCAATATGGATCTCATTGAGATAATCCCCCTTGCATCCTTAGTTATCATGTTGTTCATTGCTGCATTCTATGATATCCGCTCTCACAGGATACCGAACTGGTTAACATTCCCTGCTGTGGCAGCAGGAATTGCATTTTATACCTGTACAAAAGGAATTCCTGGGCTTATTTTCAGTGTAGAGGGCATGTTTTTGGGGATCGCCTTTTTCATGCCTTTTTACCTTGCTGCAGGTATGGGGGCAGGCGATGTAAAACTTATGGGCGCTGTGGGTGGATTAATCGGGATGAAGGGGGTATTCATGGCCTTCCTTGGTACAGCTTTGATTGGGGGTATTTATGCCATGATACTCCTTGCATTCCATGGGTATCTCATGGAGACACTCAAACGATACGGAACAATCCTGAAGGTATTTGTGCTCACGGGAAGGTTTACGTATCTCCCTCCGGAGAAAAAAGAGAAGATGCCTGTGATGGCCTATGGGGTGGCGATTGCCCTGGGCACGCTGTTCTCCGTTGCCAGGGTTGTTGCCATGGAGAAATGGTAGTTGTAGGGGCGAAGCATTTGCCGTTCAGCGTATACATAGTATTTTAGGCCAATAACGGCAAATGCTTCGCCCCTGCTGTGATACACTGCTGCTTTGTGTCTTTGTGACTATTTTGAATTTCCTGAACATTACATTAACACGGACAAATTTGGAGAAACCACCCGGCGGGTCGTTTGTACTTTTTGAATTCAAACATACGGCTCAACCGAATACGATTGAACCAGCCTTGAAATAGGAGTAATGGAATTGTGAAAATGAAACCTGTACTTATGTTTAGCCTGGCAATAAGTATTGCCTTGTTTGTCGCCTTACTCAGTTACAGCCAATTACAAAAAAAGACAAAAGCGCAGACAAAACCTTCCAGCACCGTGCCAGTGGCAGTGGCAACACTCGATTTACCCTGGTGCACACCGCTTGACAAAAGTATGATAAAATTCGTACCGTTTTTAAAAGAAAGTTTGCCGGCAGGCTATTTTTCTGACCCTTCAGCCATAGAGGGAAGGGTCTTGCTCTACCCCGTAAAGGCAAATGAACCGATATTCGAGTCAAGGCTGGCACCGACTACGATCAAAACCGGCGGGGTAGCTGCGGTAGTTACCCCACAAAAGCGTGCAATGTCAGTAAAGGTCGATAAGGTAATAGGCATATCGGGCTTTATCCATCCCGGAAACCGGGTAGATGTACTCGTAACCATGGGACAGAGGGGAAAGGTTTCTACCCCGATAACCAAGATTGTGCTTGAAAATATCCTTGTTCTTGCTGCAGGCCCTCAGGTAGAAAAAGATAATAAAAAGGAGAAACCTGCCCAGGTAGAGGTGATTACCCTGGAAGTAACCCCTGATGAGGCAGAAAGGCTGGCTTTGGCAGTTACTGAGGGGAATATCCAGTTGGCGCTGAGAAATTTTACCGATAGTGAAGATGTAATCACGGGAGGCATTACAATACCCACGTTACTTACCTCTTACAGGGGAAAGAAAAAGGCGGACCGGACGCCATCAAAACCGCAGGTTTTATCTGTACAATTAATCAAGGGAGGCTGTGTAACCGAGTTGAACTTTGGAAAAGAAGGAGAGTAAATAACATGGCAGACCGGACCACAACGCATTGGTATAACAGGATCTCTTTTCCGGTAACTCTTATCCTCGTGCTTATTTTTTCCTTTCAAGGCTGGGCGGGCAACCCCGCAAGGGTGAGGGTCAATACTACGCAACCACGGAAGCTTATCCTGACGGTGCGAAAGTCTACCATCGTGAGAAGCCAGAGGCCGGTAAAGCGGGTATCTCTGGCCGCCCCTGAGATAGCGGATGTTACGGTACTTACACCCAGGGAGATTTATATTACCGGAAAGACCCCCGGCCTGACGAATCTTACCTTATGGGATGAGAACGACAGACCCTCCACTATCTTTGACCTTGAGGTATTACCCGATATTGACCGGTTGAAAGAACACCTTTACGAGATGTTTCCCCGCGAAGAAAATATACGGGTAACCGCTACGAACGAGAGTATTACTCTTTCAGGCACTGTTTCCAGTACAACAAATATCTCTCAGGTGATCGAGCTTGCTCAGTCATACGCGCCGGTAAACAGAGAGGGAAAATATCTGATTAACAACTTTCTTGAGGTAGGAGGCGTTCATCAGGTAATGCTCGAGGTCCGCGTATCCGAGATGTCCCGCACCCTCATTAAGAGATTAGGGGTAAATTTTAACTTTTTGAGTGGCAGCGGAAGGCAGTTTGGGATATCGATCCTCGATAACCTCGCAAGGATACCGCCCGGCACTCCCCCGGCAGCAACATTAAACACCGCAGATAGTATTAACCTTATCTTCCGTTTTATGTCAGGCGGCGCTACCTGGACGATGTTTATTGACGCCTTAAAGGAAAATGGCCTGTTAAAGATCCTGGCAGAGCCGACACTCATTACCTTAAGCGGGAAAACGGCTTATTTCCTCGCCGGCGGTGAATTCCCCGTTCCTGTTCCTCAGTCAGGGGCAGGCGGAGGAATCCCGACAATTACCATTTATTATAAACCGTTCGGGGTCGGACTCAACTTCACCCCCACCGTATTAAGTAACAATAAGATTAACATGCAGGTAGCCCCGGAGGTATCTGAACTGGATTTTACCAATACCATTACCCTTCAGGGTTTTACCATACCGGCATTGACGACCAGACGTGTATCAACAGAAATAGAACTTGCGGAAGGGCAAAGCTTTGCTATTGCCGGTCTGCTCAATGAAGAAGTCAGACAAACAGTAACGAAATTTCCTCTTTTAGGTGATATTCCGGTTTTAGGCGCCCTGTTCAGGAGCAATGAATTTCGGAAAAATGAGACAGAGCTCGTTATTGTCGTTACCCCGCATCTGGTAAAACCAATTGATCTGGCAAAACAAACACTGCCCACAGACACGTATAGAGAACCAAATGATTATGAGTTTTATCTCCTCGGAAGGATGGAAGGGAGAGGAAAGGAATCATCCCCGGGCGCCGCATCTTCACCTTCAATCTTGAGTAATCATGGAGGATTAGAAGGAGATTTTGGGCATATAAGACCTTAGCATCAAGGAGAGACGCAAAATCTTGCGCCTCTGCAAAATCTGATAATCCAACATTATTTTGAATAACTAAAAATACCTTAAAGGGAAACACTTCTGGTTATTGTTCTCTTACTCTGTAGTTACAAAGATCATAATGTAGGGCGAGGCTTTAGCCTTGCCAGGCAACTCTGAAGGATTACCCTACAGAATTAAAACTCCTAACAAGCAGAGCATGAGGAAAGGATATGATAAAAAAATACCTTGTTTTAATAAGTTTAGCAGGTATGTCTTTGGTAAGCTGCGCTACAAGCCGGGTGGAAAAGGATTATGGGAACTCATTTCAGCTTGTCAAATCCAATCAGATATTGAACCCTGAAGCCGGGAAAAATCTGGATCCAGTGCATGGACTCGACGGCCATGCTGCCCTGATAGTCATGGAAAAATACCGGAAAGGTTTTGAGATACGTTCAGCGCCGCCTATGTATCCTATAGGTGTTACTATTGGTCAAACCAGTACAAGATAGAGAAACCATAAGGTGATGTTATGAAGAAATTCAGAGACCAAAAAGGGGTAGCCGCTGTAGAGTTTGCCATTATTTTGCCGGTATTGATCTTCCTTATTTTTGGGATTATCGAATTCAGTTTACTCTTATATGATAAACAGGTAATCACCAATGCGAGCAGAGAAGGGGCGCGCGCCGGAATAGTATGGAAAGAGGACCGGGTATCAGCCGATGAAATCATAGCTATCGTAAATAATTATTGCTCGAACTATCTTATTACCTTTGGAACTAACAACCCACCAACGACCACCCCCGAATGGACCGGCGAGGAATCCGGAGATGAGCTTACCGTTACCGTAACATATGACTATGATTTTTTGGTTCTCCCTAATTTTATAGCTGGCCTTACCGGAGGACGAACCCTATCGGCAGTAACGGTAATGAGAATGGAATAATCTAATAAATCGTTTAATTGGTTTAAAAGGTTCAAGCCGTTTAAGCCGATTAAAAAGGAAAAACCATGAGAACACGTTTCCAACTCTATGTAAGATTAAAGAACGAGCGGGGAGCCACTATTGTCATCGTTGCACTTTTGATGGTAACATTCATCGGTTTTGCTGCCTTTGCCGTTGATATAGGCCATCTCTGTGTGGTGCAAAACGAACTGCAAAACGCAGCCGATGCAGGCGCATTGGCCGGCGCAAGGTTTTTGTATAACGAAAACGGTACTGCTATAAATGAGGATGCAAACCAAATTGCATACAATACCGCTACGACAAACATGAGCGAAGGAAAAGCTGTTGAAGTTAACTGGTCGGGTGGAAATGCCGGGGACGTGCAGAGAGGCCATTGGAGTTTTGCTACCAGTACCTTTACCCCGAATGCATCTCTCGATCCTGTCGGCCTCATAAACAGATCAGATGAAGATTTAGATGCTGATCCGGATTTCATTAATGCGGTCAGGGTAATAACGAGGAGGAAATCATCCCCCGCATCTTCTTTCTTTGCCAGGGTCTTCGGTTACCAGAGTTTTGCGCTGCAAAAGGAGGCGGTAGCATATATTGGATTTGCCGGGACATTGCCGCCAGGCGCTGTTAATCAGCCTATAGCTATTTGTATGGATAGTATTCTCCAGAATGATCGATACCAGTGTACTGTTGGTCGCATGAGTAAAAGTGAAACCGCCGGCTGGACTAATTTTAACCAGGAGAATCCCTGTCAGGGCGGTACGAACGATCACGATGTAAAGGCTCTCGTTTGTGGGGAAGGAAATCCGGAACCGATCTATCTTGGCAAGGACATGGCAACAAATGGAGGAGTAATGGCGGATTCCTTGAAGGAGATTTTCAAGTGTTGGGCTCCAGATGGAAAGCCACCGGAAACGTTGTGGAATCTTACCCTCCCGGTAATAACCTGTCCGGGTAATAATATAGGTACCTGTGAGGAAGTAGTTGGCGCTGTTAACGTCAATGTCGTTTGGATAACCGATGTTGGAAAAGATCCTAAATATAACAATGCCCCCGAAAAGATGGGGGATTGGGCATCCAGCGATAAGGATGGAAAGAAACGATGGGATAGCTTTGTTGCACATTTTAACTTACAAAATGCAGATGGAAATCCTGCTCCCTATGAGCAGAAAAGCATATATTTCAAACCGGATTGTAATCCACATATACCACCTACAGGCACCAGCGGCGGAAAAAACTTCGGGATACTGGCAGAAATACCGGTACTCGTAAAATAGAGGAATTTATTATGGTAAAGAATATCATTTCTATCAGGTTGGAGATACAGAATCAAAAAATACGGGAAGAGCTGGAAGAGATTATTTCGTCTCTCGGCGGGTTTCAAATCCATCATACCACATCACAGATGAAAAATAACGGGTCTTATGATCTCCTGATTCAGGAGCTGGGAGACAACCCAAAAAAAGAATTACAGATGGTGAATAATCTCCAGATGTCAGGAACCGTCCGGGATATTTTTTTAACATCATCGATTACAAGCCCGGAGACCTTGCTTGAGGCCTTAAAGGTAGGAGCCAGGGGATTTTTCCCTCAGCCAATTAACAAAGAAGAGGTAAGGGATGCCCTGGTAAAGATAAAATCGCTCAGGGAACATGAAAAAGCAGCAGGCACAACAGGGAAAAGGGGAAAAATTATCGATATATTTGGATGTAAGGGTGGGGTTGGGACAACCCTGATTGCTGCCAATCTTGCTGCGAGCATTGCTGAGTTAGAGAGTACTTCATCGGTAGCCCTTATAGATATGAACCGCTTTTTCGGGGAAATATCATCCATGTTAACTATAGAATCCGTTTTCGATTGGATAAAGGTTGCCAAAAACATTGCCCGATTGGATGAGACGTATTTGATGAGTATCCTTTCCCGGCATACTTCCGGAATTTACATACTTCCTTCCCCCGTTGAATTGACGGAGGATTACCCCGTGAGTCCTCAAGCCCTGGAGGCCCTCTTGAAACTCATGCAAACTATGTTTGATTTTATTATCATAGATAGTGGAAAGTATCTTGATGATAATTCAAAAGCAGTCATGAAGATGTCAGATACCGTATTGCTTGTCTGTATACAAAATCTTCCCTGTATTATTAATCTTAAAAAGCTTCAGGATGCATTTCGGAAATATGGTTATCCGCTCCGGGAAAATACCGGGATCATTGTAAACCGCTTCGTGAAACATGCTGATATTTCTCTGGATATGCTGGAGAAGGGAATAGATAAAAAAGTTCTGTGCTGTATTCCGAATGTCTACAGGACCACGATGAGTGCGATACATCAGGGAAAACCTCTTTGCACCACGGCACAGGGAACTGAGATCCACAAGAAATTTAAGGAATTGGCCTCTGTATTTTTGGAAAATAGTGAAAGGAAAAAGGGAAAGGGCATCTTCTCCCTGTTTAGCTAAAGAAAGGAATCTGCAAGTACATGAAGGAGAGATACATGGCGCTGTTACATGAAAGTTCGGGTCTATCTCTGGCAACAAATGAATTTCACGAATTAAAAACCAGGATTCACGAACGGCTCGTACAGGTTTTGGATCTGTCGCTTATTGGTTCTCTCGATCAGGAAGCGCTAAGGTATGAGATAAAAAGGGTGATAGAGCGGATACTATCGGAAGAAAAGTTCATTCCCCTCAACGCTGAAGAGAAGGAGCAGTTTTGCAGGGAGGTTCAGGATGAGGTGCTCGGTCTCGGCCCTCTGGAGCCCTTCATGCACGACCCGACCGTCACCGATGTGCTCGTTAATACGTACAGACAAATATATGTTGAGAGATACGGAAGGTTAGAACTTACCAAAGCGAGGTTTAAAGACAATGTCCACCTGAAAAACGTTATCGATAGAATCGTATCGGCGGTGGGACGCCGGATTGATGAATCATGCCCTATGGTAGATGCACGGTTACCCGATGGCTCCCGTGTCAATGCCATCGTCCCACCTCTGGCCATAGAAGGTCCTATGCTATCGATCAGGCGTTTTGCAGTTACTCCATTAGAGATAGAAGATTTGATTACTCTGAAAACATTGACCCAGGAGATTGGTGAACTTCTCAAGGGACTGGTCACTGCAAAATTAAATATTCTGATTTCAGGAGGAACCGGCACCGGAAAGACAACTATGCTGAATGTTCTTTCCCGGTTTATCCCTTCGCATGAGAGGATTATAACCATTGAGGATTCTGCCGAACTCCAGCTAAAACAAGAGCACGTAGTCCGTCTGGAGACAAGGCCGCCAAATGTTGAAGGCAAAGGAGAGATTACCCAGAGGGATCTGGTTAAAAACAGTTTGAGAATGCGCCCGGACCGCATTATCCTGGGCGAGGTAAGAGGCGGAGAGGTTTTAGATATGCTCCAGGCCCTGAATACCGGACATGATGGTTCTCTTACGACTATACATGCCAATACACCACGGGATGCTTTATTACGGCTGGAAACCCTGGTGGCTATGTCCGGACTCAACATCCCCAATGAAGCAATAAGGAAATATATTAGTTCTGCCATACAGGTTATTATTCAAGTTTCGCGCCTTGTTGACGGAAGCAGGAAATTAGTAAGCCTGCAGGAGATTGTCGGAATGGAGGGAAATATCATAACCATGCAAGAGATATTTTCCTTCAAACAGCATGGAATAGATGAAAACGGCAGAGTAAAAGGATGCTTTGAAATGAGCCGGATTTTACCAAAATTTTTTGATAAGTTTCACGCCATTGGTGTGCCACTCCCGGACGGCATTTTTGATTCTGTAAAAGTGTTGAAGGTTTAACAAGAAAAGGAGAAGCAGGAAAAATGGAACTTGTTATCAGTATCGCTGTATTTTTTGCTGTGCTCCTTATCATAACAGGAATCTTTTTTCTCATGGGAAAGAAACGACCAGACTCAAGAAGAATCCAGGAACAGATCAGGGAATTTTCAACAAGGATTGGCAGAAACCAGACTATTGATATTGTAAGGAAAAAGAGGCCGTTGAGTGACATCCCATGGCTTAACCAATTACTCCAGGGCATCCCTTTTCTCCGGAAAATCGATTGCACTCTCTTGCAGTCCAACCTTCAGTATCCCCTCGGTGTTTTTATTCTGGCCTCACTTGCTATGGCTTTTGCCGGATTTTTTATTACCTCTTGTGTAATAAAAATCCATCTGTTATCACTGGTTATAACTCCACTGCTCGGTATCATACCCTTTTTTTATATCTCCATGAAAAAGAAAAGCAGGATAAAGAAATTTGAACGGCAATTACCCGAAGCCCTTGATTTAATTGCCCGGTCGTTGAAGGCCGGGCATGCCCTTTCAGGCGGACTGCAAATGGTGGTACAGGAGTTTGATGATCCTATTCGTGGTGAATTTGCCAAGGTAGTTGATGAGATCAATTTTGGGGTCGGTATTAAGGAGGCCTTAACAAACCTCACAGAGCGTGTTGATTGCTCAAATCTTAATTTTTTTGCCGTTGCAATCACTCTTCAAAGAGAAACCGGAGGCGATCTCTGTGAGATTTTAGAAAAGATCAGCCGCATCATCCGGGAGAGATTTAAGCTGCAGGGCCGTATCCGCACCTTAGCGGCAGAGGGAAAGTTATCAGCAATCATGTTAATTGCCATTCCTTTTCTCGTTGCCCTTGCCCTCTCGGTTATAAACCCTGATTATATAAGAGTCTTAATACTTGATCCTATCGGAAAGGTGTTCATTACTCTCTCCTTTTTTATGATGATTGTGGGGGTTGTTGTAATGAAGAAGATTATTGAGATAAAGGTATAAGGAGGCCTGAGAGTGGATGCTACTGTATTAATACCTATCACACTATTTATTGGAGTAGCGCTTCTTGTTTCAGCTATTTTTTACTTCATCAGATCATGGCTGGAACGCCGGAAGTTAATGCAAAGAATTAAACAGGCGGAGCGTAGTTTTGCCGGGAAACAGACCGGGGATGCCTTATCAGCTACAACTAGTGTTAAACTTTATCAGTCATGGATTAAACAATCTTTTTTGAAGATCACAGGCATATTTGGAAGCGTTGCGAAACCGGAACAGGAAAAAGAGTTCTCCCATATACAGAAAATGTTATTAACGATCGGGTACCGGAGCAGGAATATAGTAATGATTTTTTTCGGCACCAAAGTCTTATGTGCCGTTCTATTGCCGGCAGGATTTTCGCTTCTCAAACTCTTTATTCAGAAACCTGTTCATCCTCTTTTTCTTATACTATTTTTCCTTGGGTTTGCGTTAGCCGGATTTAATTTGCCCAATCTCTGGCTTCAGATAAAGGTTGCGAAAAGGAAAGAGAGGATACTGGAGGGCTTTCCCGATGCGCTTGATCTCCTGGTTGTCTGTACAGAAGCAGGAATGGGCCTGGACGCCGCAATAGATCGGGTCGGAGAAGAAATGAAATTAAGTAACGAAGCGATCAGTGAAGAATTCAGACTGTATCAGATGGAAGTGCGGATAGGGAAATCACGCGCGGATGCCTTAAAGAATCTCTCCAGCCGGACCGACCTGGACGACATGAAGAGTCTGGTAACCTTATTGATCCAGACAGACAAATTTGGCACCAGCGTGGCGCAGGCATTGAGAATCCATTCTGATACCATGAGGATGCAGAGATATCAAATGGCAGAGGAGAAAGCTGCCAAGCTAACCGTGAAATTATTACTTCCCCTCATCCTCTGTATTTTCCCATCCCTTTTTATTGTAATTTTAGGGCCGGCGCTTATCCAGGCATTTAGAATATATAACAGCCGATAAATAATTATTCAAAGCTGGGTAGGGAACGAAAGTAAAGGCAAGGTAAACCACGAAGTGCACGAAGAAAGAAGGCTGTAGAGACGCAAGATCTTGCGTCTCTACAATTGAGTTAGAGGTGTGGTGCTTCCTCTCGGGAGGAGGTCGCTCATAAAAAGAATTTGTTGAGACAGGTTGAACAGAATTATTATTTTTATAAAGAATTTTCCCCTTTTCTAAATCATTCACACGTCTCCCCTTTTCTAAAGGGGGATCAAGGGGGATTAGAAGGAAACAAGAAAAGAGGATATACCATGGCGCCAAACACCAGTAGTAAGCCTTCTCATTACACCAGAGGCAGCATCTATTGTCAAAAAGATAGTTCCGGGTTTTCATCTCAAATAACCCGGCAACTATCGAAGGTAAGATTTGCGGGGCGATGGAAGATACTGACCGCAAAATCATCACGTTCATACATTTTTATAACCATTCTTGTATTTGCAACAATAGGAGGTATATTCGGATGCGCTACACAAAAAAACCAGCAGAATACTCTCAAAGAGCAGAGCGAATACAGAAGAGCGATGGAACTGCAAGAACAAAAAACTTCAAAAGACATTGAAGACGAAATATCAAAGAAGGTACCTGAAATGACGGCAGAGGGATATGAGAAATCGGGGGATGATTATCTGAGACGGGATAATATTGGGATGGCTTTCATCCAGTATGATAAGGCCCTTCGTTTAGACCCAAAACAAACAGGCATACGTAATAAAACAGGGCATCTCTTTCTCAGAAGAGGATTGACGGAAGAAGCAATGAGAGAGTTTGAAGAAGTTATAAAAAATGACCCTCTTAACGCACCTGCTTACGAGGGTAAGGGTATGGTATTCATTGCAAGAGGCAACCTTGATACAGCCAAAGAATACTTCAGGCAAGCCGTGCAGCTTGACTCGAAACGGTGGCAGGCACACACGCTTCTTGGAATAATTCATGATCGTCAGGGAGAATTTGCAGTTGCTATCAATGAATATCATAATGCCATCAAAATTAATCCAAATGCGGGTATCCTGTATAACAATCTGGGAATGTCATATTATTTGAAAGGAGAATATGAAAAATCAGTAGAAGCCTTAACCACAGCATTAAAGATTGAACCAGCAAACCAGACATTTTATAACAATGTAGGCCTGGCCTTATGCAGGTTGAACAGGTACGATGAGGCCTTTACTGCATTTAAAAAAGGCGGAGATGAAGCGGGTGCATATAATAATATAGGATGTGTCTACATGAAAGAACAAAAATACGAGGAGGCGCTTCTCGCTTTTGAAAAAGCGATTGAAATCAAACCAAATTATTACGTAAAGGCCCACGAGAACAGGGCGATGGTAAAAGAGGCTATGGAAAAACAAACCCGGTAATAAACGTTTCTATAGCCAAAAGCGTTTGTTTTTCAGGATGGGTAGGGATCGAAGGCAAAGGCAAGGTAAACCACGAAGTGCACGAAGAAAAAAGGATATAGAGAGACGCAAGATGTTGCATCTCTACGGTATTGCATAGATAGAAAGTAGATAAAGAAAATACCAGAAACCGTGACCATTGATTTTTCAGAAAGAACTGTCCGGCAATGCAGGCATTACAAGAGAAGTGCAGCAAGTACCTGACTATAAGTTTTTGTATATTCATCGTTATCAATAGAAGTCAGAAGTCAGAAGTCAGAAGCCAGAAGATAGAATATCGCGCATCAAACATTGTGTATCCTGTCTTCTGGATTCTGTCTCCTGAATTCTATATTCTCTTGACAAAGAGAATGTACAAAAACTTGTGGTCAGGTACTTATGATGTACGGAAACAATCCAGAAGATACCTATGTTATCGGCATAATAAAATCGGGCAGCTTGTGGCTCTCATTACTCTTACCGTGGTACTTCCCAGAATCATTTCCTGAATCCTTGAATGGCCGTAGGCGCCCATAACCAGGAGATCCGTTTCATCGTTGCACACTTCCAGAATCCCGCCTGCATGATCATATCCCCCCTTTGTAATCGTCTCTACCGTAAGCTGGTAACTTTCCAGAAATGTCCTCGCTCGTGTCAGCTTCTCCAGGGCATCATCTTTCTTATCTGATACGCATACCACCGTTACGGGCAGCTTCATAGCCTTTGCTATCTCGGCACCGCTCCGCAGCGCCTTATCTGCATAGGAACTTCCATCATAAGCAATCAGCGTTCTTTTAAAAGATCTGAATTCGGACGGTGTAATAAGCACCGGTCTATGGGTCTGCCGTACTACGAATTCCACCGTAGTGCCTAAAAACACATCGCGCCATTCAGCATGAGTTCCCATTCTTCCCATAGCAACCAGGTCGCAACTCTCGGCAGATTTAACAATTTCACGGCTTACAACACCTTCCCGTATCTCCCGGCTAAATGGTATCCCGGCCTTGGCGCATTTCCCTTCTACCAGGTTCAGGGCTGCATCTGCCTGCGATTCCAACACACCCCGAATAGTCTGGTTAAATGTTCCATAAGGAACAGCGCCCCCAATACTTGTTCCAATATCATGGATCAGAGGACCGGTTAATATCTTTACGTCCTTGACAAATAGCCCCCGAATACTGGCATGAAATAGCTGCGCTATGTGTATTGCATAATCAGCGGCTGTAAGGCTGTTTTCAGAACCATCAGTAGGGACAAGAATTTGCTGTATCATAAATACAATGCCTCCGGATGTCTGGCTATTAAAAATTTTATTCAGAATAGAATGCTCATTATTTGCTCGTGGCAGTGCGATTATTACCGAATGGCAAGTCTTTGTCAAGCCAAATATCAGATCGGGAAAAAAAGCAGCAGGAGCGTTTCTCAAATTGAATTTTATTGACCGTTCGCTGTTATTTGATATATAATTTTTTTAAATATAATATCCTGGTTAAGTTTGTGTTTTGCCATTATTTAAATAAAAGCAAAAACTTCATGATAAAAATGAAAATTTGATTATGGATTACTCCTCTTATGGATAAAGAAATTATAAAAGAAATATTTTCCCTTACTATTGAAGTTATCAAGGCCATTTGCGGGATACTTTGGAAAAAGATAAAAGATTGCATCAGACTTATCTGGAACAGGTTTTTTGGTATGGCCGACGTCTTATCTCATGAAGAGGCTTCTGAGCAGGAGTGGGGGGTTATTCATGAAGATATGTGGCCAGATATGCAGGAAATCCCTTCCGATGAGCTGGAAAAATCCCCTTACAGAACCGGGGAAAAAGAAACCGTAAGCGCTCCGGCAATTCCAGAGCTTCCTGGTATTCCTGAAGAAAAACAACAAGAACAGGAAGTTACCGGTAAGGATAAACCGGTAAGTGATTATGAGGTAGCATATGATAGGGAGAAAGAGGTTCAACACGTACTTGAAGAAAAAAAGGTCTTTTCTCCGCAGATTACGCCAGAGCTTCCGATTGGTTACCAGGATAATCAGATTGTATTAATGGCGCGGGATCCATCCTATCTCTTTACTTATTGGGAGATAAGGAAGGACGTAATAAATACCGTGTTGAGTACCCTTGGTACCCTGGCGCGTAATGCAAAAATGGTATTAAGGGTCTATGATGTGACGAATACAATCTTTAACGGTAATAACGCCAATACCTGTTTTGATATTGAAATTCCTGCCGGGGCGCAAAGTTGGTATATTTACGCGGATAAACCAAATACATCCTTTTGTGTTGACATCGGATTCCTTACCCCGAATGGAACATTCCGTATCCTGGCAAGATCGAATATCATCAGGACACCTCCTGCAGGCGTATCAGAGGTAATTGACAGAGAGTGGATGTATATTGAAGAGCTTTACAAAAAGGCATTCATCCCTACAGGACTCGGAATCAGTGAATCCGTATTTGAGAGGGCGCATAGGGATTGGCAGGAAATGCTCAAAGAGGCCATATCATCGCCTGCAAATCTTTCAAGAACTTAACGTTTACAAGGAATATAGCGTATGGGAAAGGGCTACCTGTCACTCATTTTGCACGCACACCTGCCGTTTGTACGTCATCCGGAATATCATGAATATCTGGAAGAGGATTGGCTTTTCGAGTCTATTACGGAAACCTATATTCCCCTTATTAACGTCTTTGATAAACTGATTGAGGATGGGATTGACTTCCGTTTAACGATGTCCCTAACCCCTCCCCTGATTTCCATGCTCACCGATGCGCTTTTACAATCCCGATATATCCGATATATCGATAAACGGATCGAGCTGGCTGAAAAAGAGATACGGAGAACGAAACAACAACCGGAATTTAACAAACTTGCACAGATGTATCTCACGTATTTCAGGAACGCTAAACAGGTATATGAGGAAAAATATCATCAAAATATTGTCCAGGCTTTCAGGAAATTCCAGGATATGGGCAAACTGGAGATAATAACGTGTGCTGCCACCCACGGTTTCTTACCCCTTATCGGTAACAATATGAGTGCTTTGCGCGCTCAAATTCATGTAGCAACAGGGCATTATGAAAAGCATTTTGGTAAAAAGCCGCAGGGTATATGGCTGCCTGAATGTGCTTACGATCATGCGATAGAACAGATACTCAGTGAGGCAAATATCCGTTTTTTTATCCTGGAAACGCACGGACTTCTCTTCGCATCTCCCAGGCCCCGGTACGGTGTGTACGCCCCTATTTATTGCTCTTCAGGTATAGCAGCTTTTGGAAGGGATGCGGAATCCTCCAAACAGGTTTGGAGTTCTCAGGAAGGATACCCCGGTGATTTCTCCTATCGTGAGTTTTACCGGGATGTGGGTTTTGACCTTGATTATGATTACATAAAACCCTATCTCCACGGGGATGGTAAGCGTTCAAACATAGGCATTAAATATTATCGGATTACCGGCAAGACCAACCATAAAGAACCCTATCAGCGTGAAAATGCCTTAGACAAAGCCTCTGAGCATGCAGCAAACTTTCTCTTTAACCGGGAAAAACAGGCAGAGCATCTTGCGTCGATCATGGACCGGAAGCCTGTTATTGTCGCACCCTACGATGCAGAGCTCTTTGGCCATTGGTGGTTTGAAGGGCCTGACTGGATTAATTCCTTACTCAGAAAAATTGCATCTCGCCAGAAGACAATCTCACTCATTACCCCATCAGATTACCTTGAGATGTATCCGGATAATCAGATTTCCACACCTTCTCCCTCGAGTTGGGGATATAAGGGATATCATGAGTATTGGCAGAATGAAAACAACGATTGGATTTACCGTCACCTCCATAAGGCAGCGGATCGTATGGTCGAGCTGGTGAAAGCGTACCCGCACGTGCAGGGAAACTCATTACAAAACCGGGCGCTCAACCAGGCTGCGCGGGAACTTCTGTTGGCACAGAGCAGCGATTGGGCCTTTATCATGAAAACCGGCAAGATGGCGGAATATGCTGCAAAGAGGACAAAAGACCACCTCTTTCGTTTTACAAAACTGTATGATGATATCCGGACAAACGCTGTCGATGATATGTGGCTCTCTGATATTGAAAGTAAGGATAATATCTTTCCGGATATCGATTACCATATTTATCAATAAGACATACCATCGGATTTTTTCTATATTTGGAGGAATATTTCATGTCGCCTATAACAAAGAGATTGTCCTATTTACCCCTATTAAATGCATTTAGGAATGAGATGAATAAACTCTTAAGTAATTTTCAGGAAGGAGATATAACTGTAGGAACAGGGTTGATGCCTCCTTTGGATGTCTCTGAAGACGATACCTGCATTATAATAAAAATGGAGGCGCCTGGAATTGAACCACATGATATTAATATTTCAATCATCGGCAATACGTTAACAATTCAGGGGGAAAAAAGGGTCGATAAAGAAGAAAAAGAGAAGAATTATCACCTTCTGGAAAGATGTTGTGGATATTTTTCCCGGTCTGTTGCGCTGCCTGCATCAGTAAAATTCCATCAGGTAAAGGCAGAATATAAAAAGGGGATACTTGAGATTATCTTACCAAAATGTGAGAAATCAGGAATAAAAAAGATTCCTGTGAAGGGAGGTTGAAAGAGATTATAAAAATTACTCTGCATCATAACGGGTGTAACATGTCATCGGTAAAGAATCAGGAATATTTTATAAGAGGAAAATGCATATCATGAAAAAAGCATCAAGATTTAATAAGCATACGAGAGGTCAGCTTTCTAATGAGAACGACCCCTATCTGCCGCCGAAGGGAAAGGGCTTACCATCGGTTTCTCTGTGTAAGGATTGTACCGCCGTTTATCAGAATAAAAAATGGTTTCTCGATCCCAAACTGTACGAAAAGAAAAAAGCGATGAAAACTGTCAACTGGGTAACCTGTCCCGCATGCAAGAAGATAAAAGAAAATGTGCCGGGTGGCATCGTGAAACTGAAGGGCGATTTTCTCAAGGAGCATAAACAAGAGATAATGAATCTTATCCGCCATGAGGATGAGCGCTCAAAGACGTATAATCCTTTAAAAAGAATCATGAAGATTCAGGAAAAAAATAATGAAATTGAGATACATACCACGACAGGCACGCTGGCGCAGCGTATCGGATCTATCTTATTCAAGGCGTATGACGGAGAAGTAGAATATAAAAAACACGAAAATATGAAATTTATACGCGTAGAGTGGAGAAGGTAATACGACACACCTATCAAGAAGGTTATACGGAAATAGCTATTTTCATACATACATTTTACGATCTTAATTCCCGGGCAGTTTATAAACCCTTATTCAGGAGCTGATATCATGATTAAAATTGAAAAAATTTTATTTCCTACCGATTTCTCCACGTACGCAAAACATGCCTTAAAATATGCACTGGATCTTGCTTTGGAACGGAAGTCAAAGTTGTATATCCTGCATGTTATTCCCAAGTTAGATATCAGTATAGGTCTTGGAGGGACTGCCAGCCCTCTTTCCCAAATATATAGCAATATGGAACAGGAAGCGAAAAAGACCATCCACCGTTTGGTGCCAAAACGGTTTCTTGAGAAGATAGAGGTCGAAAACATTATCACACGGGGAACGCCACATCTTGAGATTATCAAAGCTGCTAAAAAATATAATATTGATCTGATTACTATCGCAACCCACGGACGAACAGGCCTTTCCCATGCATTACTGGGAAGCACGGCAGAAAAGGTTGTGAGACAAGCCCCCTGCCCGGTTTTATGCGTTAAACGCCCCGGACATGAATTTGTAGTGCCTTAAACCTTTATCTGATATGGAAATACTTATAGAGAAAACGAAAAATTTGCCTTCCCGGGAATCTGCCGCTGAAATTGTTGAACGCAAAGGATTGGGCCATCCCGACACGTTATGCGACCGCGCAGCCGAAGAATTAAGCATTGCCTTCTCCCGATACTATAGAGAAAAATTTGGCAGGGTATTACACCATAACATCGATAAGTGCCTTCTTGTAGGCGGGCGCTCCGAGGTATGTTTCGGCGGTGGAAAGGTAATAAACCCGCTGCAATTCATTGCTGTAGGCAGGGCCGTGGAAGCCCTGGGAGATGAAAAAGTGCCTCTGGAAGAGATCGCAAGGAAGACAACTCATCATTGGCTCGGTAAACAGTTGAGATTTTTAGAACCCGAAAAAAATGTTATTGTTGAAACGAGGATCAGAACAGGAAGTGCAGACCTGCGGGCAACTTTCGAAAGCTTAATCCCCCTGGCAAACGATACCTCGATTGGTGTTGGTTTTTCACCTTTCACAGAAACGGAATCTCTCGTCTATCAAACCGAACAATTTTTAAATTCACCTGCGGTGAAACAAGAATTTCCTGTAATTGGAGAAGACATTAAAATCATGGGTATACGGGTACAGGACCACATAAACCTTACCATTGCTATGGCTCTTGTCTCAAGGTTCATCCCATCCAAGGAAAAATATTTTCAGGTAAAAAAAGACATACTTGAATATGTCCAGATCTTTGTAAGAAAAAGGACATCTCTCAAAGTTACCGTGGTAATAAATGCTGCCGATAACGATGAGAAGGATATTGTGTATTTAACCGTGACCGGGACAAGCGCTGAATGCGGGGACGATGGTCAGGTAGGCAGAGGCAACAGGGCTAATGGGTTAATTACCCCTTACCGGCCCATGACTCTTGAGGCTGCAGCAGGGAAAAATCCTATTACCCATACGGGTAAATTATATAACCTCGTTGCCAACGGGATATCAGCAGAGCTAACACAGGACTCTCATATTTCAGAGGCAGAATGCTATCTCGTAAGTCAGATAGGGATGCCGATCACGGAACCCCAAATAGTACACGTAAAAATTCACACTGACCTTACAAAAAAAGCGCGGGAAGAGAGATGCAGAAGCATTATAAAAAAGCACCTCGATCACATGCCGCAATTATGGGCCGGGATTTTAGAAAGGCATTATTTACTCTTTTAGCCTTGCAAAACGATAATCCCTGGCAAAATAATACCCGTTCCTCCCGGGGCGCCGGTAAAGGATCAAGAGACACGAATGAACAATCATCTTCCACCGCTAACCGAAAATTTATCTGTGGAGATTAATCGTATGGTCAAAGGCACTTTGGTCTTCTTTCTTCTGGGAATTACGAAGATGGATCTCGGCACTGCCGAGATTGTTGATATTAAAAAGGCCAAGAGCTCTCCTTCGTATCCCGATGTAATGCCAAAGCAGATGATCGTTAAAATCGAAAAAATATCTGTTGAAAACAGGCTCGTTGATCTCATCGTAAAATACTGCCCGCCAAAAATTGTCATTGTGGAGGCATCTGTCGCTTTGGAGAATATATTAGACAGACATATCTTTAATCTCAAGCAAGCGCTCCTTATTCAATGCAGGGCCTTTTTGGGGGAATATCAATGCGATCCTTACTTTGATGAGGAACACAGTGTATATTGTGTATCTGATTATGAAGGAAATCCTGAGAACATTATCTCAGAACATAAGAGCAGTATCGCAGGGCTTCTCAAAACAGAACGAATACCTTTAGACGAAGAGGAGATTAATACAACACTTAAATTCAATATTAAATATACCCAGGATGACATAACCATTGTAGACTGGGATGGGACTTTTATCTTTGACCCCCGCGGTGATTTTGCCAGTAATATCGAACTTCTCGAAATTGCCCATCTTCAGTTACTGAGATTACGGGTCTTGGAACACGAATCGGAAAAGCGGCTAGAGAAAGCGGCGCTCCTTTTACAGAAGACAACAGCAAGGAAAATACCGTGGCTTAAATCACGGGAGATCCGGCACTCGCTGCGTGAGATTATAGAAATACGCACAAAATCAATCCTGGAATCTGAGGCTACGGAACGCAATATCAAACTTATCGGGGATTGGTATTCAGCACGGTTATTCGATCTCGTAGCAAAAAAACTTCACCTGGAGGCGTGGAAGATAAATATTAACAAAACACTCGATGCCCTGGAGGATATTTATAGCATGCTCTCCGAAAATTTTTCTATGTCCTTTTCTACAACCCTGGAATTTATCATGACTTTTAGTTGGTTTGTTTTACTGATTGGATATTTCTTATTATTCTTTTTGGATATATTCCATAGAGGATAGGTAAATGTATTTATCTCTTTTGTGGCTTCTTGCGATAGTTTCTATAAACATTTCACCCCTATGGGGTTATTTTTCAAAAAACCACAGCGTTACGAGTTATGGTATAACCTGGTTTACTGTTGGGAAATCTCAATTCCGTAGGGCAACCCTTCAGGGTTGCCTGGCAAGGCTAAAGAGCCTGTGCAAAAAGTCCCAAGCGGGGTCATATAAAGTATTGATCTAAATAAGAAAATACCCTATAGTGTATTGTGACTAAAAATAGTCATACTTTTTGCACAGGCTCTAAAGTATCACCCTACATCGATTCCATTTGAAGCATGTTATAAGGAGATTGTCTATGTGTTCTAAAAATATGTGGATTTATATGAAGGCCCCAATTATTTTAGTTTTTACTGTATTTTTTATAACAGGAATTCATCTGCATCATATATCCGCCGGTGAAAGCGGTTCAGGAGTAATCAATGGCACTATCACTGCGAAAAAACCTAAATACTTAAAAGATGCCATTGTTTATATTGAAAATGTACCAAACACTTTTGAGCCGCCAACAGAACATGCTGTTATGGATCAAAAAAATATGGCCTTCATTCCTCATGTACTTCCCATAGTAAAAGGAACTACCGTTGATTTTCTTAACAGCGATAGCGTTCAGCATAATGTCTATTCTCCGGATGTTGTAGCGGACAATATGAATTTGGGGACGTGGCTTAAGGGTGAAGTAAGATCTTTTACCTTTCATAAATCAGGTATTGCCTCTATCCGTTGCAATGTGCATGTCGACATGCTTGCCTACATCCTGGTTTTACAAAATCCATATTTTGCAAGGGTGAGCAACGATGGAAGTTTTTCTATTACCGATGTACCGCCAGGAGAGTATACGGTAAAATTATGGAGTGAACGAGGCAAGTCGGAAGATCAGCAAATTAAGGTTATATCAGGCCCCCCCGCTAAGGCGGAATTTACCGTAAAATAATAACATTTTACATAACTGCGGATAAAATTCAGATTTTTTAGAAACCGACGAAAGCTTTCCCATCCTGAATCCAAAACTATCCCCAAAATATGCATGCTTTTACCTACCACATGCATGTTTTTACAGGCATATAAATTTGATATAAAAGACTTTCCCGCAATGACATAAAAAAAATATCCAATAGTTGTATTTATATGCATACAGAAAATACATGAAAATTTTTTTGAGAATAAGAGCAAATAGCATTCAGCGCCTGACCTAATCATCACAAGTAACGAAGAGCTAAACAGTTAGAGATCAAATTTTCTACGGATATTTAATTCTCACATCGCAATCCTTTGGCAAGCACATTGCTATAAATAATAGGGCATATCTAATAAATTATAGATGTATTTTATTTATGAAAGTTAAATCTTAACGTATGAGGAGGAGAAGGAAATGCTAAAAAAATATAGGCTTACTTTTATTGGCGCATCAATTTTTAGTATAGGTATTATAACAGGATTTGGTGACTTTGCCAGGGCGCAGCATTCACCTGCTCATCCTGTAGATAAACCAGGCGGAAAAGACGTAATTAAAGATGAAGAAGCATATAAGAAAAGGCAAGAAGAAAAGGAAAAATCTGTCCAGGAATCAAGGGAAAAGGGAGGAATAGGGGTGCATAAACACAATGAGAACGGAGAGAAAAAGGCTGATGAATCACATGGAATATCAGGCAGAGGGGAAAGTCAGGGAGGCGCCGGAATAGCCGGAGGAGGAGTAGTCGGAGGAAGAGAGACGGAGGGGGAGAGAAAAGTAGAAGAGGCGCAAAAGAGAAGGGCGGAAACAGAGGAAGGGAAATAAGAATAAACACAACATACAGGACTATAACAAAGGAAAGGAAATAAATCTGTCAGAAGTATTTCAAGAAAGCACAATCGGGCTTAATAATTTGAGGAGAAAGAAATGTTAAAGATATTTACGAATTATTTTATTGTTGCGGGGATCTCTGTTCTTAGCGCCGGCATGGTAAGTATTTCAGGTATTAGCTTTGCCAGAGAGACAACGCAGGATGAAGAATATAAGTATAGAAACAGAGATAAAAAAGTTCATGAAGCGCCCGATACCCATCCGGGACATGATGTCCAGTTACACGGATTAACGGGTGCAGAAGGCGGAGCAGGCAAGGCGGGAAGTGGAACAGGCGGAGGAGTAGTTGGAGGAACCGTGGGAGAGAGATATAGAGAGGGATATCCAGGGAAAGAACGGGTGAGAGAGGGGACTATTGACAAACCAATCGTTGAGCGTGTTATCTCAAATTGGGAAGATGAACCCCGTGAAGTTGCCCAGAATTTAATTGATAAATACGGCCTGCCTAACGAAATAACACTTAATCGCCTTATCTGGCACAATAACGGCCCCTGGAAAAGAACAGAGGTAATAAACAAGGAAATACCGCATAACTTTCCTGCAGAACATGAGGATGTCCTTATCCAAACCATCAATTATCAGGTGCCAGCAAACAAGGTTGATGAGCTTGTTCAATATAATGGAAGTATTATGGTCGACAGAACGAGGGGAGAACTTGCTTCACAATGTGAAAGAGAAGAAATGAATATCCTGGCATTGAACCTCGCAGATGATATTGTCAAAGGAGAACGAAATGTTGATGAAGCAAGAAATACGTATGCTGAACAGGTAACGGCTGTGATGGAGGGAAAATCAGCGCCTCTCGCAGAGGAATTACAATTCGATACAAAAACAAAACAAACAGCCGACCGCGACATGTCAACGATGGATAAAACTACGATGAAGAAGTATAAGGATAAAGAGATCGGGGGACTAATGAATGGTGGTAGGGAAAGAGAAAGAGAACGACTGAAAGGAACAGCTCCCGATAAATCAACGACTGAGCGGGTTATTTCAAGGTGGAATGAAGAATCACGGGAGGTCGCCGGCAGACTCATTGATAAATATGGAAAACCCGATGAAGTAACACAAACTCGTATTATCTGGCACAATAACGGCCCCTGGAAAAGAACAGAGGTAATAAACAAGAAAATACCGCATAGTTTTCCTGCAGAACATGAGGATGTCCTTATCCAAACCATCAATTATCAGGTGCCAGCC